>Ga0207090_1005_pt1 | contig 56624 bp, 45 predicted proteins | sample Alteio_BWMinHeat_50_FD_153565 | JGI IMG/M metagenome (GOLD analysis project Ga0207090, IMG submission 153565) | Enriched cells from forest soil in Barre Woods Harvard Forest LTER site, Petersham, Massachusetts, United States -... | ecosystem: Environmental > Terrestrial > Soil > Temperate forest >...
TGACATAATGTGTCTCTGTGGGAAAGCAACGGCACGCTCGGTCCGCCCGTAAGCCAGAATCGCCCGGGAAAACTGCAGCTGCGGCAGGAGCGGGAGCGGTTCGGCTCGCTGCAGATGCAACGGTAAGCAAGTTCAGGGCGGCAGCGCTGACAATCTTCGTCCTGGCGTTTACGCTGCGGATCATCCATATCTGGCAGATTCGCCGCTCGCCTTTCTTCACAGTGTTGCTGGGGGACGCTCGCAGCTACGACGAATGGGCGCAACGGATCGCGGCCGGCGATTGGATTGGGCACGACGTTTTCTATCAGGCTCCGTTGTATCCTTACTTTCTGGGCTTGATGTATCGAGCCGCCGGCCGCAGCCTGATGCTTGTGCGCCTTGTGCAAGCCCTGATCGGTTCGTGTTCGTGCGTGCTGGTCGCCCTGTCGGCGCGCCGGCTGTTCTCGGCGCGCGCGGGTCTGGTGGGCGGTCTGATGCTCGCCTTGTATGCGCCTGCGATCTTCTTCGACGCGCTGCTGCAGAAATCGGTGCTCGACGTATACTTCGTCTGCCTGGCGTTGTGGTTGATTTCGGAGATCACCACAACATCACGGTTGTGGACGTGGCTGGCGCTGGGTCTTGCGCTTGGTTGCTTGAGCCTGACCCGCGAGAACGCGCTGGTTTTCATCGTCGTAGTCGTCGGCTGGGCAGTGCTGCGTTTCGGTGTGCGCGCCGCCTTGGTCTTCACGATTGGCGCCGCCGTCGTTCTGCTGCCGGTCGCTGTGCGCAACAGCATTGTTGGCGGCGGCTTCTACCTCACAACATCGCAGTTTGGACCCAACTTTTTCATCGGCAATCATGCCGGCGCGGACGGCACATATCAGTCGCTACGGTATGGCCGGGGCTCGCCGGAATACGAGCGGCAGGATGCGGTCGAGATGGCGGAACACGCTCTGCATCGCAGCCTGACTCCGGCCGAGGTGTCGCGCTACTGGACAGCTCGCGCGCTTTCGTTCATTACCTCCGATCCAGCCGCGTGGCTCAAGCTGACGGCTCGCAAAGTAGCGCTGCTGGGCAACGCGACCGAGATGGTCGACACGGAGGATCAGACGACTTATGGGGAGTGGTCGCTGGTGCTGCGCCTGCTCGGCCCGGTCACCCATTTCGGCGTACTGGTCCCTCTGACGTTCATGGGCATCCTGGCGAGTTGGAGCTGTCGATCGCGCCTTGGCATCTTTTTCGCCTTGGCCATCGCGTATTCCGCCAGCGTGGTGCTTTTTTACGTTTTCGCTCGATATCGATATCCACTGGTGCCGTTCCTGATATTGTTGGCCGCACCCGGCGTCACTGCAGTAGCGCAAACGTTTGGACGTGGTGTGCATTGGTCGAAAACCCTTGCCTTCGAAATCTCCGCACTTGCCGCGGTGACGATCTTCGCGAACTGGCCGATGGGATCGTTAAGCGCAATGCGCGCAGTCACCGAAACAAACCTCGGGACTGCCCTCCAGACAGAGCATCGGCTCGACGATGCGATCGTACACTACCGTCGCGCGCTCGCCGCCGCGCCCGACTACGCGCCGGCCTACAGTAATCTTGCGGCAGCGTTGCGTGAGCAGAAGCGCACCGGCGAGGCGGAGGCGACCTACGAGCAGGCGCTTAAGCTGCAGCCGGAATTCGCTTCCGCGCACTACAATCTCGCGGACCTTCTTCTTGACGAGGGGGATGCGGCCAAGGCTATCGACCATTTCGAGCGCGCGATCCGGGAAGAACCCGCCTCCGCCGACGTCCACAACAACTTCGGCATCGCGTTGGTGTCGGTCGGCCGGGCCGACGAGGCATTGCGCCAGTTCCGCCAGGCGATCGATCTCGATCCGGGTTCCGCCAAGGCCTACCGGAATCTTGGAGACTCGCTGTTATCGCAAGGCTCTTCTGCAGAAGGAATCGCCGCGCTCCACCGGGCCGTCGAACTGGCTCCGAGCGACGCAGCGCTGCACTACGACATGGCAAGCGCGCTGCTCGAGACCGGTAGTCCCAGTGAGGCGATTCCTGAATTTCGCGAGACGCTGCGTCTGGACCCAACTCTTGCTGACGCGCACAACAACCTCGGCATCGCACTGGGATCCCTGGGCAAGCTCGACGAAGCGATCGAGGAGTTCAGGCGGGCCCTCGCCATTCAACCAGGCTTTGCGGACGCCCAGCACAATCTGGCGACGGCGTTGAATGCCCGTAAAAGGGAATAGCCACAAAGGGAAAAGGGGAAATCGGAAATTTTGAAATCGGACGAATCCTGTATCTCAAATCCGAAATCTCAAATTGGACTGTCCGATTTGCGATTTCCGATTTCGGATTTGAGATGCAGGATTCGTCCGATTTCAAAATTTCCGATTTCCCTTTTCCCTACCAGTTCACGACGGCTCCGAGGCGGAAAATGCGGCCCTGCAGAATACTGCCGGGCTGCTTGTAGGCTGCGCCTGCGGCCGTGCTGAAGGTCAGCGTCTGAACAGTGAAGTAATCGCTGGAGTTCAGCGCATTAAAAATGTCGACCCTCGGGCTGATCTGGAGGCGCTCGAAGCTGATTTTTTTCGCAAAAGAAAGATCGACTTGATTCAACCGCGGAGTTAACTCCGTACCTGGAGCGACCAGCGGCACATTCAGCGACCCCATGATCATGCCAGGAATGACAGCCGCCCCGACAACGCAGCCGTTCTGCGCAGAAGTACCGGGACACGCCGTATATTTCGTGCTTGGCGTGACTGTGAATATGGTGCTGGCGCCATCCGGCAAAGTGCTGGGCGAGCCCGTGCCACCTTGCGCCAGTGCCTGGGTACCGAGGATGTAGCCTGGCAGTGCCTGCAACGCGGCACTAACCTGAATACCCCACCACGGTAAGGGATAGGTCCCCGACACTTTGAATTGCGTGCGCCAGGGAATCCCGCCCTTGGTCTGGTCGCAATAGAGCAGAAAGTTGGGATTGGTTGAGGCAGCGCTGCACACGTTGGCGATCGACCTGTCCGTGGACGTGCCGCCGAAAAATGTGAGGCCGTGCGCAAGCCGCGCATTGAAGTTGAACTCAAACGCATTGTAGTGCTGGCGTATATTCGGATCGTTGCTGTCGACGTTGGCTACCGCCTGCTGGGCCGCCGAGGAGACTGTGTCGTACATGGTGATCGAACTTCCATCCATTGGACTAAACACAGTGACGGGCCGGTAGCTCGCATTGCTGACGATCCCCCCGGAGTAAGATCCCGGTCGCAACACATTGTTGCGCACAATGGTGTTCTTGCCTTCGTTGTGGAACCATTCCGCGGATAACGCGACGCCTCGAATAATCTCTCGCGTCATACCGAGATTGAATCCGTAGCCGTATGGGCGCTTCAGGTTCGGGTCAGGTTGAGAAAGAGAAAGCGTGCCGAAGTTCTTGGGCAGCGTCGCTAGATTGATCTCGCAGTCCGGCCTGGTATTCGGCGGAGCAAGATAAGTGCAGCCCAATTCGCCGTGTGCGACGTCAGGATTGGGGTCAAGCGGGGACGGTGTCCAGGGTGCGCTCGCAGTGATGAGAACCGCGTTACCCGGATCGTAGTTTGACGCCGTGGTCGTTGTGGCCGCTGCCCCGAACTTGCTGAATCCTGCTCGAACGACCGTTTTACCGTTGCCCGCCAAGTCGTATGCAACACCGACCCGCGGCGAAAAATCCTTCCAAGCCGGGGGATGGAAATCGCTGTATGTCGGTATGTTGGCGAATCGGCCGTGTTGTGCCGCTTGGCCGGTGACCTGCTCCTTGATGTACTCCCATCGTCCCGCGTAAGTCAGGGTGACGCGCCCAAGATGCCAGGCGTCCTGCGCATACATACCAAAATTCGCGTTGAGGCGGTCTTGCCAGCGCGCAGGCGTGGCAAGCACCGTTACTGTCGACGGCACGCCGTTTAGGTAGTTCTGATACAGATCGGCGTTGGCACGTAGTGTTTGATTATAGACTCCCCAGGAATCTTGAACGCCGAACTTGAGGTCATGAGACCCTCTCACATAAGACACCGACCCCTGAATATTGTGGCGGTCGGGATAACTTCCATATTCAGCCAGCGATGCATTGCTGGTGGTTGCCAGGACAGCGTCGGAGTGCCGGGCGCCGGCGTACCACTCCGGCGAGCCATAGGGCTTTTCAATTCCCGGTTGATATAGATTGTTATATCGCTCGACGTTGCTTGAGAATCCGGCCTGGACCAGGAGGCGATTCGTCACCGTGGATGTCCATTTCAAGGTAGTGACCATATAAACCGGCGAATTCCAGACTACGGAAGATGTTGCCGGATCGTCGCCGGGACTCATCGCTCGGTCGCGAGTCTTGAAGAGGCGGTCCGCGTAAGCAGAAAGCTTATTCCGTGGCGTCATCTGCCACGTCAATCGCAGCAGGGCGCTATTGATGGTCTGGCCGTCGACGCCCTGAGTACAGGAAATGGCGTTGGTCTTGCATTGCGCATACGTTTGTCCCGGCGGAACATAAAAGCTGTTTGCAATCGGTTTGTTGACCGTGAAGAAGCGCGCCGATGAGAAAAACCACAGCTTGTCTTTTTTGATCGGTCCGCCCTGGGTAAAGTTGAGATCCCGGTAAAGCCCGATCTTGTCGACGGCGCCTACGCCGTGCGTTTGAAGAAAGCTCGTCAGATTGTTGCTTTGCAGAGACGTGTTTTCGTATCCCACAAACGCGGAACCATGAAATTGATTGCCGCCTTCCTTGGGTACGAGATTGATCCTGAGTCCGCCGGTCGGCGTATCGGCGACTCCTCCCCCTGTCTGGTAAACCATTTCCTGATTCCCGGCATCGTTTTCATAGCTCTGCACGGCGCCATCAAGTTGCAAGCCGTTAATGATCATCCCATCCAGCAAAACCGACGTCTGCGCCGCTCCCGAGCCATGCACAGTGAAGTAGGTCTGTTGCATCGCCTGGGAGCCTCCCACGTCGGGAGCGGTCAGTGTCACGCCCACGATAAGCTGTCCCACAGATTGGATCGTATGGGCGTTCGGCACATTGTCGAGCACGTCGCGCGGAAGAACCTGCGCTTTTATCGTGGTCTGAGTGTCAACGACGGGTATCTCCGTCGTAACTTCCACTTGGTTCGCCAATGTGTCGACTGCCATCTCGACATTTACCGCGGCCGTGAAATTCGATTGCAACTCGATCTCGCGCTTCACTGCGGCGAATCCTGGAAGCTTGAATTCCAGCTGATACGTCCCCGGACGCAGGTCGAGAATCCGGAAGGCGCCGCGTTCGTCGGTGATCACCACCCGCTCCTTCTCAATGAGCGCTGCGCTGCTCGCTTTCACTTCGACTCCCGGCAGAACCGCGCCGGTTGGATCCTTAACCACACCGGTAAACGCGCTCTGCGCATGCGCAGGCAGGGGGAGAATGACCAAAAACACGAACGCCGCCATCACCACAAACGAGATACGTCTTGTTTTCATGAGCGTGACTCCTCTCAGGTCTTGAGGACCTTTTTCGCTACCAATCCCAATCAATAGTTGGTCCGCTTTGCCGGACCCGAACCGAGAACATCTACATAGGCGCGGCCTTGTTGATACAAAGCGAGCCGCTGTTCCATTACAGATTTACCGGGAATCAAATCCTGCGCCGCCTTCGCAGTAGCGATGGCTTTTTCGAAACTGCCGGATGCCGCGTATGCTGCAGCCAGCACGTCGAGCAGGACAGGATCGCGACTGTTCGTCAGCGCAGTTGCTCTTTCCGCAAAAGAAATCGCCAGGACCGGATCGCGCACGCGCGCGTCCGGATGCGTCGCAAAGAGCCATGCCGCTTCGGCGAGGACCGGGGCCCAATCGGGCCGCAAATTCAGAGCCGCTCGATAATGATCAGCGGCTTCGCTGGCGTGGCTTTGCGCCAGCAGTGTGTGCGCAAGGTTGTAGTGCGCGTCGGGATATTCGGGCCGGATTTCGAGGGCGCGGCGGAGATGATCGAGCGCTTCCTCCGTGCGTCCCTGGAATGCCAGCAGTTTGCCGAGATTGTTGTGCGCGTCGGCTTGCGCCGGGTCGATTTCGATGGCGCGCCGGAAGTGAAGCGCCGCCTCCTCAAGGTTCCCCCTCGCCAGCAGCACCGAACCGAGATTGTTGTGCGCCGGCGCATAGCCGGGTTTCAGTTCAAGCGCCCGGCGGTACTGAGTGATTGCATCATCGAGCTTTCCTGCTCCGGTCAATGCGGTGCCGAGATTGAAGTGCGCTGCCGCGACATTGGGCGCCAGCCGCGTGGATTCCGAAAAATGCGCAATCGCATCACTGATTCGTCCAACGGCCAGGTAGAGCAGCGCGATATCGTCATGCAGAGCGACGTCGTCCGGTGTCACACGAAGCACGCTCTCATATCCCAGGATGTCTTCTTGAAACACCTTCTGGCGGAATTCACGCACCAGGCGGGCGGTGTCCGCTTCCGAATGGGCGACGACCTGGAGCCAAAGATCGCCCATCTCGTCTGTCGAGTTCTGGCCCCAGTGCACGGGCTGCGGAGGCAGTTGCGGGTTGCGGGGATTCGACGATGAGTTGTCGTATGTGTATCTCATCGTCAAGGTCGTTCCCTTCGGCAGGGTAAACGGCCTCAGGTACCGGTACGTGTCCTGCCAGTCGAAGTCCCAGTCAGGGATTCGAATAAGCCCTTTCGTCTGTCCGTCCGGCAGCGTCGCGAATCCCTCGATTTTCCTCGCGCGATAGTGAGCGTGCGGTTGCACCGCGTACACATCGACGTCTACGGGCAAGACGTAGGAGTCTGTGACGGCGTATTCCTTCGCGCCGGGAGGAATATCGATGTATTGCTTGCCGAGCCGCAACATGGTCGGCGTCAGGCGGGGTGGAGCGGACGTGAAATAAAGGCCGATCGAAACTTGAACCCGCTCGATACGTCCGGTCGGCCGCAGATGAAGTTGGACGACCATGTCACTGCCCGGGTTCAAACGCCAGGCGAGTTCGGGCGACATTGGAGGAAGCTGTCCGGGGGTCCAACCCAGAAAGTATCCTTCCGGATAAAGCGCGCTGGCCGCCATCAATCCGTCGTAGCCGGGCAGTGGGTCTTCGGCATCGCGTTGCCGCGATGCCGGCGTTTCGTCGATTCGGAGATTGGCATGGTGCACGGCGTGCGTGCCGGCGAGGAACTCGACTGCCTTAACGTAGCGCACGCCGACCGTCGGAATCGGCAACACGAAATTCCGGAAAACGTCCGGGCCGCTCGCCCGCAGCTCGTAAGGATCAGGCATGCGGATGACAATGTCCGGAGCACCGAGGCGCCAGTCAGCGGTCCAGTGAGGCGATTCGGGAAGATCCGACGGATTGCCTTCAGGCGCTCCGCCTGAAACCCAACGGTCGATCGTGTCAATCTCGTGTTCCTTCAAACCCCGGGCGGCTTGAAATGGATCGCCGTAACCGGCTTCAGGCTTCCAGGGCGGCATTTGCCGCGTGATCACACGCTCGCGAATTGCGCGCGCCCACGGACGCGCTTCAGCGTACGTTTGCAGGCTGAACGGCGAGTTGTCTCCGGGATGGTGACATGTGACGCAGTTCTTAATAAAAATCGGCGCAATGTCGCGGCTGAAGGTTGGGGCCTGCGCGGCGGCCACACGAAGCGTAGCCGTTAGACACAGAGTGGTGACCATCAAATTTCGGTACATCCTGGTGACTTTCACAAGAACGGTCCCGGAAACGACTCGGTTGACGCAGCAACGAGAATGCTAATGAGCGTTATCTATAATGTTGTCGGGGATTCTATCCGAGGCGTCCGACCCGTCAAGCGAGAACATGCGGTAGCGACAATCTCTTACATTTGCCAAATCCCATCATCAGGAAGTGATCCGCGGCTGGCAAGGGAATGTAAGACATTGTCGCAGGGGCAAGTTGGTGTCATTTCTTGTTTTGCCCCTCAAGCCAGGCGCATATAATACGAAGCAATAAACCGGAGGCCGCTATGGCAAATGTAAAGTTCCTGAGCGCACTGGCGCTAGTCGTTCTGATCGCGTGTCCCCTATTCACGAACGCGCAAACGTTCACGAAGGACATCGCTCCAATCTTCCAGGAGAAGTGTCAGGCATGCCATCGAACAGATTCAATGGCTCCGATGTCGCTCGTGACTTACGAAGAATCGCGTCCGTGGGCGAAGGCGATTCGCGAGCGCGTGATCAAGCGTGAGATGCCGCCATGGCACATCAACCAGACGGTGGGAATTCAGGAATTCAAGAACGATCGATCCCTCTCCGACGCTCAGATTGCCACGATTGTGAAATGGGTCGATGCCGGCGCACCGAAAGGCGATGCGAAGGATATGCCTCCTCCCAGGGAATGGCCGGATGAATCGAAGTGGAATCTTGCCGGGATGTTCGGCGGTCCGCCGGACTTGATCATCAAGTCGCCGGATTGGACCGTGCCGCCCGTGGCTCAGGACGCATGGTACAAACCCGTTATCCCGACGGGTCTGACGGAACCACGATGGGTGCGGGCGATCGAGATTCGTCCCGCCAGCGTGAAGGGCCGCAAAGTGACGCATCACGCGCTCGCACGTCTCCAGCAGGATGAGCGCGGTGGCGGGGACGCTGCAGTGATCGACAATGTTGCGGTCGCGGCCGGTGGTGGCGCGGGCGCTGGCACGGCCGGGTTGTTTATGGAGTGGGCCGTCGGAAAGCAGGGCGAAATCATGCGTCCCAACAGCGGAAAGCTGATGCTGCCCGGCTCCAAGATTGTTTTCGAGATGCATTACCACGCGGTGGGTGAACAGATCACCGATCACGTCGAACTCGGCATCTATTTCTACCCGAAAGGCCAGGAGCCGAAATACCGTCAGACGCTGGCCGCTCTGCAAAGTGTTGCCGGAGGCGCAAGGAACATCGATATCCCGCCGAACTCAACCTTCATGAGCCAGAACTTCATCCCGATGAGGCAGGCCGGCCGAGTCGAGAATTTCCAGCCGCATATGCATCTGCGCGGCAAGGCGATGTCGATGGAAGCGATTTTGCCGACCGGGCAGACCATGATGCTGAGCTACGTGGACCATTTCAATTTCAACTGGATGAACAACTACGTGTACGCGGACGACGCGGCTCCATTACTGCCGAAGGGCACGATCCTGAAAATCACGTCGTGGTACGACAACACCGCGGCTAATCCGAATAATCCCGATCCGAACCAATGGGTCGGTTTTGGCGACCGCACCGTCGACGAGATGGGCCACGCGTGGGTCAATATCACGTACATGAGCGACGAGGATTATCAGGCCGAGGTCGACAAAAGAAAGGCGAGTCAGACGAAGAGCGCGGCTTTGCGGGAATAGATCGCCGATGCGATTTCAGCGGACCGCAGTGATCAGTTTGTGTGTTGTGATATTGGCCGGAGTTTGGGCGCTTGCGGCGCAACTGCCCATGGAGCCGGTTCGGGATTCCGGAGCCAGCATCACCGGCGCGCTCGAAGGCTGGTACAAGAACAACGACGGCACCTACAGCATCCTCGTCGGGTATTTCAACCGGAACCAGAAACAGACGCTCGACATTCCTGCCGGGCCGGACAATCACATCGATCCGGGAGGTCCGGACCAGGGCCAGCCCACTCACTTCCTCCCGCGCCGGCAGTGGGGCGTGTTCACGGTCACCGTTGCGAAAGATTTTGGAACGAAGCGGCTGACGTGGACGATCACGGCGAATGGCCAGACCACCTCCGTCCCGCTGCACATCGATCCGCTGTGGGTCATCGAGCCTTTCGAAGACGCGGGCGTGGGAAACACTCCACCCGTCGTGCGATTCGATCCCAAGGGAGCCGCGTTTACAGGTCCGCCTCGCGGTTTCGCAGAGACTTTCAACGTGAAGGCCGGCGAACCGCTAGCGCTGACGTTGTGGGTTACCGACGACGGCAAGACCCCGCCCGAAGCGCGCCCCCGCCAGGGGGCTTCTGCCAGTATCGTGTGGAGCAAGTTTCGCGGTCCCGGCGACGTGACCTTTGAAAAGGATCGCCCCACTGTTGCCCTGGAAGACGGGAAAACTTCCACAACCGCGAAGTTCACGGCGCCCGGAGAGTACATCCTGCGCGTCCAGGCCAACGATGCCAGCGGCGACGGCGGCGGGGGCTTCCAATGCTGCTGGACTAATGTTCACGTCAAGGTTACCGTTGCCAGGTAGTCGCGAAGCGTAAGCGCGGCAGCGCGCAGCATTGAGATTGTTGGAACTTACCAACCGCCCCGTCTGCGCCTCTCAAAGGAACGGGGATATTTCTTTGACGGCGCAGCCACCCCGCCTTGGAAAGGCGGGGAGTAGACGCCCCCGCCTAAGTACTGCGTTTCAGAAATTACGGTCACGTATCGCAGGGTGGATATTCCCCTCCTTTGCAACGGGGCGGTTGTCAAAGTCGCGCAGCCACCGAACAGAAGATCGCGAAGCGCACCTTATCTAAATCTACAAGGAGCGCTTCGCGGACAATGAGTTCATCAACACCCCGTCTGCGGCGAAGGCGTAATTAAAAATGCCAGAAGTCTTCACACCGGCGCTTGATGCGCAGAAACAAATGTAATGGTTCGTGCGAGGGGAGCGGGTGCTGGGGCGGCTTGCGCGGCCTTGGAGGTTTCCGAAGCGTGGCAACCAACAAAAGCGCGATGGCGCCAAGGATCATCATATCCGGGAAGCCAGGTCTGTGCATAGCAAGCTCCAGTGCTGCTTATGTTACTCCCGCCGAAGCTGACAATGCATGATCCTTCACTTCTGTCACAGCCGATATCACCTGTTCAATTCTGGATGCGCGACGCCGCTCATTGTGTTAATAAACACACGCATGGCCGCTCCACGGCTGGGAGGTTTTATGCGCAACGCTTTCGCTTTGCTGTTCACCGTTCTGATTTCGGTTTCCGCGTTCGGTCAAACATCTTCAACGGATTGGGCGGTTCATGCCGCGAATCAATATCAGATCTTCCCGAATCTGACCTACCTCACCGCGAGCAATTTCGAAGCGAAACTCGACATCTATAAGCGCCGGGACACGACGGGCCCGCAACCCACGGTGATCTACTTCCACGGAGGGTTCTGGGCCGCGGGTACCAAGGAAGGATCGGTGATGTCTCTGGTCCCGTGGCTTGAAATGGGATGGAACGTTGTGAACGTGGAGTATCGTCTCGCGCGCGTTGCCATTGCCCCCGCTGCTGTTGAAGATTGCCTGTGCGCGCTGCGATACATCGCGAATCAGGCGAAGACCTACGACATCGATACGAATCGCATCGTGCTTACCGGCGAATCCGCAGGCGGTCATCTCGCTTTGACGACCGGCATCATTCCCGATACCGCCGGACTCGATCGCGAATGCGCGGGCGCCGCGCTGCCAAAGGTCGCTGCGATCATCAACTGGTTCGGCATCAGCGACGTTTACGATGTCATCGAGGGTCCCCATCGGGCGAACGCCGCGATGCAGTGGTTCGGCTCACTCCCCAATCGCGAAGAGATCGCCCGCCGCGTCTCGCCGCTGACTTACGTTCGTTCCGGAATTCCGCCGATATTGACGATCCACGGCGACGCCGACACGACCGTTCCGTACCCGCAGGCGGTCCGGCTTCATGAAGCGCTCGCGAAGGCCGGAGTTATGAATCAGCTGATCACGGTCCCCGGCGGCAAGCACGGTAACTTCACGCCCGACGAGCGAACGAAGATCTATGCCACCATTCGAGCGTTCCTCGCAAAGAACGGGTTAGGAAAATAACCACGAAAGAAGGAGTAACCACAGCGACACGGAGAACACAGAGAAGGCCGCAATTAAGAACATCTTAATTGCGGCCTTCTCTGTGTTCTCCGTGTCGCTGTGGTTACTCCTTCTTTTGTGGTTACTGTCCCGTTTTTGCGGCTATTCTTCTTCCGTGGATTTTGAATTCGATCTGGCCATCATCGGGGGCGGCATTGTCGGACTGGCGACAGCGCTCCAGGCCGGCCGCCGCCTTCCGAATCTCCGCATCGCTGTCCTTGAGAAAGAGCCCGCGATTGGCCGTCATCAAACGGGGCACAACAGCGGGGTCATCCATTCCGGTCTGTACTACAAGCCAGGTTCGCTGAAGGCGAAGAACTGCGTGGCCGGCGCTGTGGCGATGGTCGAGTTCTGCCGCGAGCACAACATTCCTTTCGAAATATGTGGCAAAGTTGTGGTGGCGACAGCTCAGACGGAGTTAGCCGGGCTGGATGAGTTGATGCGCCGGGGCGCCGCCAACGGCGTCCCCGGCATGCGAAGGATCGGAACGGAGGAACTTCGCGAGCTCGAGCCGCATTGCACCGGCATCGCTGCGTTTCATGTGCCCGGTACAGGCATCGTGAACTACGCGCTTGTCGCTCAGAAGTATGCGGAGTTGATCCAGGCCGCCGGTGGGCAGATCTTAACGAATTGCGCGGTGAGCGATATCCAACAAGGTTCCCCCGAAACGGTGATCGAAACCGCTCGCGGTTCCATTAAGGCACGCCAGGTCATCAACTGCGCCGGATTGCACAGCGACCGGATCATGCGGCTCACCGGCGAAGACAACGGCCTTCGCATCGTTCCATTCCGCGGCGAGTATTACGAGATCGTTCCGGCGCGGCGCAAACTGGTTCGCAATCTGATCTATCCGGTGGCTGATCCCCGTTTTCCATTTCTGGGCGTTCACTTCACCCGCCGCATCAGTGGAGGTATCGAGGCGGGACCCAACGCGGTGCTCGCACTCAAGCGTGAAGGATATCGCAAAACCGATTTCAATCTGAGGGATGCGCTCGAAACTGCCGTCTTCCCTGGGTTCTGGCGAATGGCAGCGAAGTATTGGCGCAGCGGTATGGGCGAATATTATCGATCGCTGAACAAACAGGCATTTACTCACGCACTTCAAAAGCTGGTTCCCGAAATCCAGTCTCAGGATCTCGAGCCCGCCGGATCGGGCGTACGCGCGCAAGCTGTAGACGGCACGGGCCGTCTGCTCGACGATTTCTCGATCATCCAATCGAAGCACATGATCCATGTGTGCAACGTGCCATCGCCCGCAGCCACGGCGTCCCTCGTGATCGGGCAGCAGATCGCAGAAATCGCTACGAAAGACTAATTACTTTTCCAGATCCCTGGAGTTCATGGTCAATTCGAAACGGGCAACGTTCGACGTGGTCTCCGCTTTGACATCTTCGACCCACAGTGCGTATACGCCGGGCGTCATGACGACCGTATCGATATCGTGCACGAACTCACCTTTGTCATTCGTGTAGATCGATAAAACAGGAAATTCGGTTCCGTCCGGTCTTTGAAGGTGAGAGCGAACGTTGGATTTTGGCGTAAACCCTGTACCCCGCATCTCAACGTGACCGAGATGCAGAATTTTTTCGGGCGTAGCAGTGATCCTGGGACTTGTCTGGGCAAGAAGGACTGTCCCCAACAGCACCCACAAAACTGAAACCAATAACGCTTTGAAGTTTTTCATAGATTCCAAAAAAATGGACCAGGGTCCGAAAACCCTGGTCCATTTTAGCCTATTGCTGTGAGCTACGCCCAGCTATACCCTTGCTTGGCGATAGGCAGGGCACGAATCCGAATGCCGGTCGCTGCGAAGATCGCATTGACGATCGCCGGCGGCGCCGGCGGAAGCGAAGGCTCGCCCAGACCGGTTGGTGTGTAGTCGGATTTGAGGAACTTCACCTCAATTGTCCCGGGTGCCACTTGCCGCATTCGGGTCGGTTGATACTGGTTGAAGTTCGTCTGGACAACAGCGCCATTCTCGATCGTGATTTCCCAGGCCATCAAATGGCTCATGCCTTCGACGAAGCCTCCCTGAACGAGGTTCTCCGACTCGCTCGTATTCACGATCTGCTCGCCGATGTCCACAGCCGCCCACGCCTTGTCGATTTTGAGCTTTTTGTTTGCATCGACAGATACTTGAGCGACGTAGGCGACGTAACCGGAATGCGCGTACTGGAGTGACACGCCTTTGCCGGTACCTTTCGGCAGCTTGCCGCGGTTATTCCAGTCGGACATATCCCGCACAGCTTCCAGGACGGCTCGAGCTCTGGCAGCGTTGAAAGGCGCGCCGAACCCGGTTCGGTTTGCCGGAGCCTTATAGCTGGTAGGGCTGCTCAAGAGATCCAACCGGTACTGAAGCGGGTCTTTTCCAGCAGCGGTCGCGATTTCATCCATGAACCCATTCATCACGAAAGAAACTCCATTCGTGCTCGGCGCCCGCATGGCTCCCGTCGGGATGTTAAAGGGCATCGACTCATCCCTGGATACCCAGTAGTTTTCGACGAAGCCTCTCGGGAAGCTCTCGGGGCCTGTGGGAACCACCGAAGTATTACCGTAGCTGGCGACGAAGTCGCGGAAAGCTGTCAGCTTGCCGTTTGCGTCCAGAGCGGCCTTGAAGTAGTGATAGCCGGCCGGCCGATAGTCATCGTGGGCGATGTCGTCTTCACGGGACCAGAGCAGCTTCACGGGAGCGCTGGGCTGGCCGGCTGTGGCTCGTTCGTCAGCGACCAGGCGCGCGATCTTGGAAACTTCGACGTCGTATTCCTTATACAGGCGTCGTCCGAAACCGCCGCCGCCGCGAACCATATGGAAGGTAACGTCGGTTGTCTGGACGCCGGCCGGTACAGCCGCGTCATTCAGGGATGGGATTTGAGCGCACGACCAGATTTCGATCTTCCCGTCCTTAAACCATGCCGTTGAGTTCTGCGGCTCGAGTGGAGCGTGTGACAGAAGGGGAATCTCATACTGCGCTTCGACGATCTTGGCAGCTGTCTTAAAAGCCGCCTCGGCGTCGCCTTCTTTCGCGCTAGCATTGCCACCGGCAGGCTCTTGAGAGGCTTTCGCTGCCAGCCCCTTGATCTGAGCCATGTAGCCCGCGCTGCTTTGGGATCTGGTTGCGCCGTAATCCCAGTCGACCTTCAGGACTTTGTTGCGCGCGTTGTGCGCCTGCCACCAGTTCTCGGCAACGATCGCAACGCCGCCGGCCCATGTTACGCCGCCGCCACCGCCGCCGCCACGCTGGCCTGCCGCCAGAGGAGGTGGAGGTTCGATGACGAAGACATGCTTGACGCCCGGTTGCTTTTTGACTTCCTCAACGTTGGCGCTCATCACTTTTCCGCCAAATGTCGGGCACTTTTGGTAGACGGCATAGAGCATGCCCGGAGGATTCACGTCGATGCTGAAGGCCGGCTTTCCGGTAACAATCGCCATGTTGTCGACGCCCGGAACACGGGTGCCGAGGATTTTGAAGTCCTTCGGATCTTTCAGCTTGATGTCAGTGACTGCCATCGGTGGCATCTTCAACGCGGCGGCCGCCAACGACGCGTACGTGGCCGACTTGTTCGTGCGCGCGTGCTTCACCATTCCCGAGCCTGTCGTGCATTCGCTTTCGGGTACGTTCCATTGTTTTGCCGCCGTGGAGACCATCATCATGCGGGCCGCAGCACCGATATTCCGCATCGGCGTATAGTTGGTGGGAGTTGCCGTGCTGCCGCCTTCAATCTGCTGACCGTACAAAGTCGGATTGCAGTCGGCTTGCTGAACTTTCACCTGCTTCCAATCCACATCGAATTCGTCCGCGATAATCATCGGCAAGGTGTTGCGCATGCCCTGGCCCGTCTCGGGATTCTTTGCGATCAGAGTGAAGGTGTTGTCGGGCTGAACCGTGATATAAACGTTCGGATTCACCGGAGCGGGCGCTGGCGCGGGACCGCCGCGTTGGGCGAGCAGTTCAGACTGCGTGTAAATGCCAATCATCACGCCGCCGCCGGCGAGCGCGCTGACTTTCAGAAAGGATCGTCGATCAAGTTGTTTTAAGTTTTTCATGGCGCCCTCCTATGCTTTCTTCCCGCCATTGGCGGCGAGGTGGATGGCTTCGCGGATCCGTACGTAGGTTCCGCAGCGGCACACGTTTCCGGTCATTGCAGCGTCGATGTCAGCATCCGTGGGTTTGGGTTTGCTGGCCAGAAGCGCTGAGGCCGACATCAGCTGTCCAGCCTGACAATAGCCGCACTGCGGCACATCGAGTTCCATCCATGCTTTCTGCAACGGATGCGATCCGTCTGCCGACAGGCCTTCGATGGTCCTCACATCTTTGGTGACCGTCGAAATTTGCGTCTGGCATCCGCGAACCGCTTTGCCGTCCACATGCACCGTGCAGGCGCCGCAGGCGCCGATGCCGCATCCGAACTTGGTTCCCTTCATGTTGAGAACGTCTCTGAGAACCCAGAGCAGAGGCATGTCCGCCGGTACGTCTACCGTTTTGGACTGCCCGTTCACAGTCAACTTGTAAGCCATAACTATCTCTCCTTGGAGAAAAGGAATTCAACCGCCGGTTTAATCGTTAGCTGGGGGACGAGACTATCACTCTTCAGTGGGTGCGGGCAAAAAGAAAATAGCCACGGATTGAACGGATTCAGCAGATTAGAATCCGCTGAATCCGTTCAATCCGTGGCTGCTCTTTCTTAGAAGTTGAACCGGACTCCCAACTGCACCTGTCTCGGCTGAGCGGCCGACCTGGACTGCAGGAAGTATAGAGACGATTCGTTACCGGTCGGGCTGTTGAAGTTTCTGTGGTTCAGCGTGTTCTGGACATTGACAAAAATCTGGGCCGTCCGTCCGCCGGCGTTATTGTTGTTGCCGCCGCGTCCGCCGCCTCGGTTGCCGCCGCCACCGCCACCGCCGAAACTTCCACCGCCACCGCCGCCGCCACGGTTGCCGCCTCCACGGTTGCCACCGCCGCCGTTTCCGCCGCCCGGGAAGCCGCCCGGGTTGACTTCAACCGGGACTGCGCGCTCGCCCCTGACGAGGGAAAAGGTTCTCGAAATGTTGATCTGGGTGTCGAATACGCCGGGACCATTGAAGGCATTACGGGTAACGTAGGCGCTCGTCGGCGACGCGCAACTGAAATCCGAAAGCGACCGCCCCGAAGCCGCGAGTGAATTGCACAAACCCATCTGCGTCGGCCTGTCGTTGATGTCGCCATCGTGGTTGTCGTCAAGACCTGTGGTGATGTTGTAGGGCTTGCCTGAATACAGGCGCAATTCCGTGCTGATCTGGAAACCTCCGCGGGTTCGTCCGTTGAGTCCAACCTGGAAATGGTGCCGCTGATTGTCGGGCGAACGGCCCCATTCATTGCGCAGATTGTAATTGTCCGCCGGCAGGCCGAAAGCGCTGTCGGAATCGTTGTAGCTGGTCGAGAACGTGTAGTTCGCATTCACGTTCACATTCTTGACGCGCGAGCGATACCCGAACGTCAGGCCGTTAAACGCTGAAGATGCTGAGGATTCCAACTGATAGATATTGCCTTTTGTCGGGTCGAGGAAAGCTGTCGCACCCGGTAGGGGCGCATTGATATTGCGGCTGCGAAATACGTGCAGACCGCGGATGTAATCGTATGCCACCGAGAACACTGCGCCTGATTTCAAAGAATGCTCGATCGATCCGGAGAGGTTGGCTGTGTACGGCGCCACTAAGTTTTTCGAGACAGTGCGAAGCGAAACCGGGAGTGTGGATTCGGCACCGCCCGCGAATGGATCCGGATAAGTTGGATTCCGGATCAGAATTTGCGTTTGATGGGTGCCATCCAGCAACTGTACCTGTTGAAAATTCCCGATCGCGAAAGTCTGGTGGAACCCTCCGCCGCCGGCCCGGAGGACCGTCGTTTTGTTGATCTGATATGAGAGCGACATTCTCGGGTCGAAGTTGTTGTAATCCGAAAGATGCTGCTGCACCTGGTACCGGACGCCGGGGGAGATCAACAACCGTTTCCCCAGCGGGATGTCCGTTTGAACGAAAACGCCGAACTCGAACTGCTTCAAGTTAAGGGTGGGGTTGCCCTGGTTGATCGTGAATGTCGTCGGCCGGTTCGCGGTGTAGGCGCCTGCGCAACGCGGATCGGTCGAGGGATCTGTGATCGGCGCAGGATTCGTTGGGTCCGTGCGGCAATACAAACTCGAGAATGTATACGAACCCAGAAAGTTGCTCTGGCTGAAGTAGTCGTTAATGTAAAAATCGCCCTGCGTGCCGGCCTTCAGAGTGAACCCCTTCGAGTTGTAGATCATCGTGTTGCCGAAGAGGATGCTCTTATTGTTGTTGTTCGTGACGTTGCTGGATCCACCCGTGCTGAATGAACCGAGGACGCTGAGCGACTGTCCCAATACCGTTGGACTGCTGTTCGAATGATTGGTGGTCACTTCGAATCGAGTGTCGTGCACAATGTGGCTCGACAGTATGGCCGTTTCCCGGAACTGCGCTCCGAACTGCGTGTTCTCCGAGTTCGAAGCATTCTGGAAAAGGGAGTTCCCGCCGACACCTGTGTTGCTGCGCGTGTTCTTTTGGTACTCGACATTGAAATTCAGAGAGTTGTTCGCCGTGAGAGCCAGTTGACCGCGGCTGTTGTAATTTTGCCGCAGGTTCGGCGCAGCGACCGAAGCATTGCAATGGATGACACCCGCTGTCGTGAAGGAGCTACAATTCAGGTTCGTCGTGTCGGCGCCAACCGGAAGCAGCGCATCGATCACCCCCGTGTTGTACTGATCGTTCCGCTGCGCGGACACCTGCATCGTCAGTTTGTTGTGTATAAATGGACCGCTGACGTTGCCCTGGAAATTCTGGCGTGAAAATGGCGCCTTGGTCGGGTTCGGAAATACCGTGCCGTTCAGTGCGGCATTTCTGTAGTTGAAATTGAAGTTGCCGCGCAATTTGCCGGTTCCCGGCTTGGTAATGATTTCGATACGGCCGAAACCGGACCGGCTGTACTCGGTCGTAAACGGGTTCGTGTTGATGCGGATTTCTTTGATCTGATCCTTGGGAGGAAGCTGGCCGCCCAGGAATCCGTCAACGATGAACTGCACTCCGCCTGCCGCGGCGGCGCGGGGACCGGCAAGGTCGGTTAAATACTGGGTTAAATCATCGGTGTCATCCGGTAGCGCCTGAATATCGTCTTCCTTTAATACCAGCGCTGTCTGATTGTTCGCGGCATCCAGAGTGATCGCGTTGGCAGCCTCTTCCACGTCAACGGACTGCGTGATCTGGGTAATCGCCAGCGTAACGGTGAGTGGCCGGTTATTGTTGCCTCCAACCGAAATGCCCTGCACGGACGACGCAAATCCATCAGCGTTGATCTGGAGCGCATAGGAGCCCGGGGGAGCATCCATTGTAAAATTTCCATCCGGCCCGGTCTTTGTAGTTGCAACAGTTGCGTTGGCGGGACCCAGCAACGTGACCTCTGCTCCGATTACGACTCCACCCGACTGGTCCAGGGCTTTCCCGGTAACTTTCGCGGTCTGAGCCCCGGCAATCGCCGCACATAGAATGATCGCTAGAAATAGATATAGTCGCCTCATCGGTTCTCCTCTGCCATCGTTGTCAACTGCTGTCTTAAGTGTTCTCTTACGGTTCCGGGAGCGGAGACGTTACTGCAAACGATAGATAATGTTGTAAATGAGTGGCAATTTTACTTATTTTTACAAGTAAGGCTGCGCGGACTTTTCACTTTCAACGGTAAATCGTTCACCAGATTCAACTTCAATGGAGTATAATCCCGGAGCGGAATGAACGTACCTCCGGAACGGACCGACCTTTTACCGACACGCTCGGAAAAACCAACTCGGCTGTCCGAGACCAAACTATGCAAATTTCCCGCTGGCCCAAAGTTGATACGAAGTGGTACCTCGGCGTCAAATGCCAGAAGTGCAAGACACCTATTCTCTTCGCGCTCGACCGGAGTGAAGGAGAAGGCAAACCTGCGCACTCAGGCGGAAAGCTCGTGCTGACCTGCCCTACGGCCGAATGCCGGCACCAGGCGGATTACAGTTCTGCTGCCGTTGCCCGCTTTCAGAAGCAGCCAGGAACGCGCTGACGAATATCAGGAGGTACTTTTAATGAAGGTAGCGAAAGCTATGGAAACGCAAGGCACGGACATCCGGGTCTGGTGCGAACACTGTTGCATCAGAATTGCGCCGCACGAAGAACGCACCGCCAACCGCGGCAAAACCTACCACGCCCATTGCTATTCCAAACTCTCGGCAACGAATCCGGTCCGCAAGTCCGCTGCTGCCGGCCTGACTAAACGTGTTCGCGGTGGTGCGGCTTGAGCATTCCGTTCGACGCGGGTTTCAGCGCTGCGCTGCTCGCATTCAACGGCGAAGCTGTTCTGTACTGCCAGGGTATTTCGGACACCGTTGCGCACGAATACGCGATGGAATACGCCCGAATGCTCCAGAATCGCGCAAAGGGTATGGACGCGATACCTCCTCGAAATCCCATGGGCCTGTTCGAGCCAAACCGAAATCTGATCCGCTCCACGCTCGATCAAATGTCTGAAAAATACTTTCCATCGAAATAACAGTATGTCTGACGATCATGATCGAGCTTTCACTGCGAACCTCCTGTTGGAACGTCTGGAACTGAAACGGGACATTGCGTCAATCAAGGCCGACCTTATCAAGCGAGCCGAAGTCATAACGAAACTGGGCGGGTTGCTTCGCTCCAGTCCTCTTGCCGTGGATATCGGCGGCCAGCACATCTCAACGGAATTTGCTTCACGAGCGCAGAAATTTGAGGCGGAAGACCTGGATTTGAACCGTGTCGCCGCCCTGGTGGACGAACTCCGGACAAAGACCGAGAAGCTCGGTGGCGCCGAGCGGCAAATTAGAGACCGAGGCTACTCGCTGGATTGAAACGCCGCCTAAGTCATTCCATTCATTGAGGAAGAAGAAGAGCCACAAAAAGGCACAAAAGGGCAAAAAGGAATGACCTTTTTGCGCCTTTTGTGCCTTTTTGTGGCTCTTCCTCTTCCTTCAAAGTTTTTTTAATCGACCCATACTTTCGCCATCCCCTGAATCCACTTAACTCAGCAGATCGAGCAAATGTTTTTCTTAATAACGAAAAGGGGATACGAAATGAACGCAGAAATGATCCGAAATTCAAACGAGCTGGTTATCGAAATCGAAGAACTCGAAGAAAAGATCGCGCCTGGGTCCGAGGCTACTTTTCTCGACTAGGGATGGTCAGTAGATAACTCTGGCTGGGAGGAAACTCCCGGCCAGTCCTCACCCCAACAAAAACCAGTCCAATGGAATCCTTACTGAGAATGGCAAGCGGTCAATGCCATTAGGAGCATTGATTCACCACGCCGCCAGTAATGCTATCCATCATCGCGGACAAGTGGCGCTGATACTGAGAACGCTCGGTTACACACCCGGCAACTCTGACATCCTGTTTTACGGCGCGGAAAAGCGCGGCGTTCCTGCGTGGTAAGCGCGTTGCGGAACTCGGCGGCCAGGGAATATCAAAGTTGCGGCAGTGTCAGCCGAACATGTGGTATCCCGTAGTCCCGGTAGCAGACTGCATCAGCATCTATTTTGTCTTTCCTTTGCGCCTGTCAGCCCAACGCTTCTTCATCAGATCCGACAGCTTTTTCCGGCCAGCGGCAGTCAAACGGCTACCGCCACTTTGTTTTTTGACGGAGGGTTGCCTGGGCGCAGCCGGCTGCATCCCCGCATATCTCCGCTTCATGGCCAACGAAATCTTTCTTCTCGCGGCGGCGCTCATTGTTCTCTTTTTCGGCGCCGTCGCCGCACTTGCGGTCGTGACCCTTTTTGCAACTGCCGACCGGGGATTAAGCTCACTCTTGATCTGAGCAATTTCGTCATCAATGTTCGTTCGTTCCGCTTGAAGTCCTTTCAACGCCAGTTCGAGCATTCTTTGTCTATCGGGCATGTTGGCCACCTCCTTTTAATTTGGACGCAAGAGTCTAGCACGCACGGTTAGAGAGACAATTCAAATGTCATCAAAATTACGAATGAAGCGGACGAATGCGGCATTGTCGGTGTTTGCGAGACGCCGAACGCGAGGCGAAATTGAATTGACAATGCCCTCGGCGTACCCATCTCCGACGAGCTTGAGAAGCGCACTAGCTGTAGTGTCTCTCGAATTGCCTGGACATAACTGTGCAAGCCATTACTGTAGCGGCGGTCTATGACCGCCGGCTTTTAAAGTGTCTCGTAATCTACTGTTTCTTGCGAGTTTGATTTTAACGACTTAGCTCAACTCTGGAGCTCTGGCATCGCAAGTTGAATTATTTAATCGGAGGCGGGAACTTGCATCTGCAAGTTGAAATCTTCAATTCCAGCCCCAAACTTGCATCTGCAAGTTGAATTATTCAATCGCAGACGGGAGCTTGCATCTGCAAGTTGAAATCTTCAATTCCAGCCCCAGACTTTCATCTGCAAGTTGAATTATTCAATCGCAGACGGGAACTTGCATCTGCAAGTTGAAATCTTCAATTCCAGCCCCAGACTTTCATCTGCAAGTTGAATTATTTAATCGCAGGCGGGAACTTGCATCTGCAAGTTGAAATCTTCAATTCCAGCCCCAGACTTGCATCTGCAAGCCGCAAACTTTTGGTTCAAAGGCCCGGATCTTCGTTTCATTGTTGTTTTAGGTTCATAGCCGCCGTGCCTGTGGGAAATTTGTGAAAGCCAGCAGGCAAGAGCTCCCGAGCTGAGCTAAGTCGTTAGAACTAAATGATATTCATTCCTCTGGACAGTTGTCGGCGAACCCTGCTACAGTACGCCGCGATACGATAAAACCCAACCCGCAGCGTTTGAAGTTCAGCAAGGAGAAGAGTTTCAAATGAGCCCTCAACCATTCCGAGCAAAACTCGGCTTCAGCAGGATATCGAACGTCAAACTGCTTGAGGAGGGAAGAGCAGCCGTCCTGAAGATGAAGAACAATCCGCGTTTTGCGGATTGTCCGGTCGCTATCGCGCTTCTCGAAGAGGCGGTGAACATATTATCGGACGCGATGGCGGCGGCGCTCGACGGCGGCAAATTAGCGATCGCAACGCGCAATTCCGCACGGCAGCCGGTGATCCAGTACATGCGTCAGGTCACAATCTATGCCGAAGCGAAGGCCAAAGGCGACCTGGAAATGTACACGGCCACAGGCCTCACTGCGATCGTCACGACTCCATCCGCGCCGGGTGCGTTGTTGCCACCCTTGATTCGCAAGCTGTTTCGCGGCCCGTATCCCGGCCGGATCTCTCTGTACATCAAAGCCGTTTTGGGCGCAGCCAGTTACACCATCCGTTTTGCTGCGATTGATGGAACGACGCCAGGCATTTGGAAGGAGCTTCCGGTGTCGCGAGTCAAATCGGCAATTGTCATCAGCGGCCTCACGCCGGGCGTCCTATACGCTTTTCAGGCCTGCGCCCTCGGCCCGGAGGGCAATTCCCGCTGGAGCGATTCGGTTACGATCAGGTGCGGGTAAAGGCCGCTACAAGCTCCTCCCGCCAGCGGCGACCAGCTTCGATCGCGTTCCCGGCGCCCGATTTGGAGCTGCGGCCGCCCGATTGATCAAAGTGGATCCCGCGAGAGGACAGGCAATCCAACCGGTAAGGCAGCTTGTTTCCCTGGGAATGGCACGTATCCCCATTTACCAGATTTACCAGGAATAAATAATCAGTCGGGGCGAGAGGATTTGAACCTCCGACCCCCTGCGCCCAAGGCAGGTGCGCTAGCCAGGCTGCGCTACGCCCCGTACTTTTCGAACCTGTCCATCCTAAACCATTTATTCAATCCAGCTCAATGCGCAAAGGAAGCAATTCGACGGGGCGCCTGCAAACCGGGTAAACTGCGGGGCCCATGAGAGAGATTCTTTCCTCAATTGAAGGCGAGTGGCGCCGTTACAAGGCTCTGGGTGAAGGTGCTATCCGTCAACTTCAGGACAACGAACTCGGCAGAAGCGGCCCCCGTGGCGGGAACTCGATTGCGGTGATCGTCTGGCATCTCGCGGGAAATCTGAAATCACGATTCACGGATTTTCTCACCGCCGATGGCGAAAAACCCTGGCGCGACCGGGATTCGGAATTCCTTCCACACCCAGGTATCGCGCGCGCGGAACTGATCGAGAAGTGGAATGACGGATGGGCCACGCTCTTTGCCGCCATTGAGCCGCTGAGTGATACAGACCTGGCGCGAACTGTCATCATTCGTGGCGAGAGATTTCCTGCGCATGAAGCGCTGCTTCGTTTGCTGGCGCACGCCAGCTATCACGTTGGGCAGATCGTCTATCTCGCGAAGGAGTTTCGCGGGAACGAATGGGATTGCCTGTCGATTCCGTTGGGCAAGTCGGCGGAATTCAACCGCAACCCATTGAAACAGCGTCCGCCTTCTTAGCCCCAATTTCTCACCAACCTCTGGAGCGGGGATCATAGCCACGGATTGAACGGATTTAACGGATGGGCATCCGTGGCTATGATCCCTTTGATTAGGGTTCGATGGGCCGGTCGAGCACGATCTCGATGGTCGTTCCGGGATCGAGCACGAGGTCCTTCCCCCGGCTAAGCAGCACTGCGGCCGTTCCGACTGCGGCGCCGCCGGCGCCTCCGACGGCAGCGCCTTTAGCGCCGCGGGTCGCGAGGACGCCGATCAATCCGCCTGCAGCGGCGTCGGTGCCGACGGTTTTCGCGTCGTCACCCTTACTTGAATCTCCCTGAACGGTGGCTTCGCCTTTTCGCTCACCGGCGCCGCCGGCGCCGCCCAGCGATGTGTAAATCGGGATGGTGAGTCCGCTCGGCAGAACCAGCGTCTGGAAATTCAGCGTAAGCTCGCCCTTGCCTTTGACGCGGCCCGGTTTGCGGACTTCCGAGATCTTGCCTCGCACGAAAGATCCTTCCGGGATGACAATCCTGTTATTCACGGTGATGGGAAAGGTAGTCTTAGCGTAGACTCCATCGCCGTCCTTCGAGTTCTTTGTCGAGACACGGCTGGTCAAGGTGATGGGAATGACGGTGCCTGCCGGCACGACGATCGCCGGCTGCACCTTGCCCGGATCGACGTCCAGGGATTTGGGGCCTCCCTGTTGCAGCAGGGCAGCGAGAATGACGAATGCGATCATGGTTCTCCTCTCAGTTCACGATACTCAGGTGACAGACGAGCGCGATAGTAAAAAGTCTCAGTGGACGAGCAGGAATTTACGAAGCTGTTCGAGAGCTTTGCCACGCGCACTGAGCCGATTCTTGTCTTCAGCGCTCAGGTCGGCCATCGTCCGGTTCAATTCGGGCAGCACGAAAACGGGATCGTAGCCGAAGCCCGAACTTCCAGACGGAGCAAGAGCGATCACGCCGGCGACGTCGCCCTGCACGGTCCAGATGATCCTGCCGGCCTCGGCCAATGCCAATGCGCAATAGAAGACCGCATCGCGCCGGCCGGCCGGCGCCGATTTCATTTCCCGAAGGATCCGTTCGATTCTCGCCGGAGGATCTGCGGCGTAACGCGCGGAATGCACGCCTGGCCTGCCGTCCAGCGCCGCCACAGACAAGCCGGAGTCGTCGGCCAGCGTTAGATCGTCAACGAATTTGCTATAGTGCTCCGCCTTCAGAATGGCGTTAGCGAGAAATGTTTCTCCGGTTTCTTCGATTGAAGGAATGCCCGCAGGAAGGGAATTCAGTGTCCAGCCCGGGACCTCGCCGAGGGCGGAGCGAATCTCAACGACTTTCCCTGGGTTGGTAGTGGCGATGATGAGGCGCTTCACTTCTTCAACGTGTTGCGCTGTATCTCAATCAATTCGCGAATACCGTTTCTGCCGAGATCGAGAAGTTCGGTCAAGGCCGCCATGCCGAAAGGAAAGCGTTCGGCAGTTCCCTGGATTTCCACGAATTCGTCGCGATCGGTCATGACAACGTTGAAGTCGACGTCGGCTGTGGAGTCTTCGGGATAGTCCAGATCGAGCATGGGAACGCCCTTGATGATTCCGACGCTGACTGCAGCGACGTATGATCGCACCGGATTCTCCTTCAGTTTTTTGGCCCCCAGCAGTTTCTCGATGGCCAGGCTCATCGCGACAAACGCCCCGGTGATCGAAGCTGTGCGCGTGCCGCCATCCGCTTCAATCACATCGCAATCGATCCAGATTTGCCGCTCGCCAAGCTTTTCCAATTCGATCGAAGCCCGCAGGGCGCGGCCGATGAGTCTCTGGATTTCCTGCGTGCGTCCCGTTTTCTTTCCGAGCGTGGATTCGCGCGGAGTTCGCGTATTTGTGGCGCGCGGGATCATCGAATACTCGGAGGTAATCCAGCCCTTGCCTTGACCTTTAAGAAACGAAGGCACCGTTTCTTCGACAGTAGCAGTGCAGATGACTCGAGTGCGGCCGACTTCGATCAATACGGATCCTTCGGCTTGGGAGATGAAACCCGGTGTGATTCGGACCGATCGTAATTGGTCAGCTGCGCGTCCTTCGGTTCTCATCGGAGCAAGGCCGTCTTTTCTTCCCGCGGCATGACATTCGTGATGGAGAGATCCATATCGAGCGGAAGAAGGAGCAGACAGTGTCCTGCCAGGGTTTCCTTCTCGACCCCGCCGATCAGTATCTTCACCTGCTTGATCTCAGGAAGATTGTAGGTAAGCGAGTCCACGATGGAGTAAATCGTAGCGAGTTCGTTCAGCACGCCGCCGGGATGATTGGTTGCAATTGCGTCTGAGAAATCGATAAACGCAGTCCCCTGTTCTGAAATGAAAAGGTCCTGAACCTTCGTGTCTTTGGGAAGAGACGGAAACATCTTGTCCGCGTGAGGTCCTTCCTGAAGTTTCTGGAGGATCTGTTTGGCGCGGTTGCCGAGCTCACCGGATTTGAAGATCGTCTGGTCTTCGGCCGCCAGGATGGGATCGCCGCTTTCGGCCGGGAAAAAGATCTTTACATTCAACGGCGGATCGGTCGGCGCATAGAGCGGCTTTGCCGGCGCCTTGAAAGGGTTTTCTGCACTCTCATGGTCGTTCTTCATCAGGGACTGGACGCGGCCGACGACGTCGACGAAGAATCCCAGAGCGACCGCGAATCCTACGCCGAGAGTGATCAGCCCGATTGTGATGTGCCTTGGCATATCAATTTGCCGCCGCCTGCGGAGATTCCGAAAAATGCTGCACCGCGTCCACGATCGCGCTCACCAGCCGGGTCTGGAAACCGTTGTCCATCAGTGCCTGCATGATTGTTGTGTTGTTCAGATTTCCGATCTCGAGGAGCAACGCCGGCATGGTTGCGCTGCTCAACACTGCCAACCGCCCCGTCCGGATCGGGAAGTTCCATCCAGGAACACCTTTGGCCAATTCCTGCTGAAGGATGGTCGCGGCAGCGGTGCTGCCCCCCCGATGCATGCGATAGCCGAGATACCAGGGTAAAAACAACTGATCGCGTGCCACCGCCGCCGGCGCAAAGGTATCGCCAAAATCTTCCTTCATGACGAAGACCGACGAGCCCGATTCCGTCTTGTTTGCCGAATAACCTGCATGTAGGCTGATAAGGAGATTGGCCTGATTGTTATTTGCGACTGCCGATCGCGCTTCATTGTCCAGCGTGATGTCGGAATCGCGCGTGAGGAGCACCGTCGCGCCGAGCCGGGTTTGCAGGGCGGTCCGCAGCTTGCGTGCAAGGGCTAAGGTGAGATCTTTTTCAGCGGCCGCCGGTGTCCTGGCCCCGGTGTCCATGCCTCCGTGCCCGGGATCAATGACGATCACCCGGACCTTGCGCTCCGCTGGTAAAACGTCGGGTCTGGCGGCGGCGACGGGCGGCTCTGCGGCTGGCGGCGCCGCCGTAACCAGTTCGCCGGCCCGCAGCAGATCCACGAAAAAGACCTTGTTGTTGTCAGCGGGCGTGACGCGCACCTCGGAGACCTCGCGGACGATGTCGAGAACGATCTTCGACTCGCCGTCAGAGTCATCGAATGCGACGGAATGCAGAAGCCGGTCGCGGTGATCGAAGCGCTCACGGGCAGGGTCGAGCGGAGCCCGATCGATCGAAAGAATCGCCTTCGTGGGATCGTCGCGCCTGGCCACGAGATTGATCGGGACGGCGCACCGAATGGTGAGCCGTGTAATCGGTCCGAGAGTCTGCGCATTCATTTCGAGCTCGGGAGCCGCGACGTTGCCGGCAAAGATCCGCGATGCCCCGGAACGATAGCGGAACTCCATTCCCGTGAGTCTGGTGAGACCCAGCGTCAGAAACTCGATGGGCGCGAGCCAGCGGTCGTTATCGCGAAGCATCGGACTCGGCAGCACGATAATTTGATCGTTATACGATATGAGCGAGCTGTTCCTGGTTACGACCAGTCGATTGTTCCCCGACCGGATCGTCAGCGTCTCCAGAGAAATCGAGTCGGTATACGGAAGGGCCATGTGGCCGACGATTTCCCGCAGCGGCAGATACACAGTGCGGTTCATGACGTCCGCCTTCACCACGAGCTTCGAATCGGGAAAGTAGATCGGAAAATTGGTGTCGGCCGCGCGAATCAAGCCGCTGGAAATGAAAACGGCGGCGCTTAGTGCCGCCACGAGAACCGCAATGCGCGTTTTCTTCATACCTTGTAGAAATTCTATCACCGACGCGGATCCGGAAAAGGTTGTAGTGCTTCGGGCGGCCCTAACTCCACGCTTTAGGAAGGCGGAGCTTTGCACAACGGGTCGGGGAAGGTACACAAAAGGCACAAAACAGAACACAAGAAGCACAAAAACATGGTCGCGACGCCCAGTATTTGTGCTTTTTGTACCTCCCGAACCCGTTGTGCAAAGCCGGCGGGGAGTATTTCAGTGCCGGAAGAAGATCAGTGTCTCAACGATAAACAGCGGAATGAGAATTGTGCACGAATAGAACATGTAGCCGGCAAAGGAGGGCATCTTGATCTTGTGATGCTCGGCGATGCTCTTCACCATGAAATTCGGACCGTTTCCGATGTACGTGTTCGCTCCCATGAATACCGAGCCGCACGAAACCGCTGCCAGCAGCGACGTACCCATTGCGGAATTCAAAAGTGTGCCCAGATTCTCCACGCTGCCCCCGACCAGTCCTGACGCCATCGCAGAGAAGGTGAGGTACGCCGGGGCATTATCGAGAAAACTTGATAAGCCGCCGGACATCCAGAAAAACTGCCACGGCTCTCTCAGGTTTAGCGACATGGCTCTGGCATTGAGGATTTCAAGGGCCGGAATCATCGTCACAAAAATACCCAGAAACAGGGCGGCGACTTCCAGAATGGGGTGGAACCGAAGCTCATTCGCGCGATGGATCGCCCGCGGCGTGGTAAACCAGGAGAGCAGCATCATGCCGGCCATGATGCTTTCCTGTATTCCTGTGCGCCAGTGAAGATACCCACCCAGGATCGCGGCGCTCATTACCCCTGACAAATAGAGAAAATTGATGGCGCCTTCCACGTGAAGGCGACGCCGCGGCTGGACCTCCCCGGCCAGGGCGCTGGGCGTCTCGACGTCTTCTTTCAGGAAGATGTACCGGTCGAATAGATTGAAGACGACCAGCACCATGCCGACGATCAATGCCCAGTGAGGAAACAACCTTAAGGTCCAGAGAAATGGCACGCCGCGGAGAAAACCCAGGAATGGTGGAGTTCCCAGAGGAATCAGCAGCCCTCCGATGTTGCTTACAATAAATATGAAGAACACGATCAGATGAGACTTGCGCAACCTTCGATGATTGGCGCGAATGTAGGGTCGAATGAGGAGCATGGAAGCGCCCGTCGTACCGATCAGGTTCGCGAGCGCCGCGCCAACCGCCAGGAAAATGGTGTTGACCAAAGGCGTTCCCGCGAACTCGCCTCTCACATAAATCCCTCCGGCGATGACGAACAACGCCGAGAGCAGCGTCACAAATGAAAAATAGTTCGAGAGCGATTCGACCAGCAGTCCCGCGTTGCATTGGATCACCACCACGAGGACGGGAATTGAAAGAGCGGCGCTCACGGCCAGTTTGTTGCGGTTGCTGTGCCACCATTGAGGAATAATCAGCGGGAGTATCGCAATGGACAGAAGCATCGCGATAAATGGAATTACACTCCAGTACGGAAAGCACACCGGGCTTGAGTCTCCTAGGCTGTGATTTGCCTGGGGGCGGCGGATTCCCCGCCTTTCCAACGCGGGGTGGCTGCGCCATCAAGATAAAAGTTGCGAAGCCACCAAAGCTGGCGCAGACGGGGCGGTTGATTAACTTATTGTCCGCGAAGCGCTCCTTTGGCTGTGAGCGCTTCGCGATCTCTTCTTCGGTTGCTGCGCGACTTTGACAACCGCCCCGTCTGCGCCTTTCAAAGGAACGGGAATATTTCCTGGCGGCGCAGCCACCCCGCCTTGGAAAGGCGGGGAATACTCTCCCTACGATACCTGACCTTAATTCTTAAACGCGCTCTAGTGATGTCCCTGGCGGCTGAGCATGAACCACAGTAGCAGAAACATAACTATCGGAGCGAGACCGATGATGACGTACATGCGCAGGTTTCTGAATTTTCTCTTCCAGGGTGTGGCGCGGCGAAGACGCTGATGCCGGCCGGTGACGTGAACGGTCTCGGGTGCGTCCAGCTCCGCCTTCATGGCTGCAGCGGAGTGATACCGCTTGAACGGATCGCGCTCCATGGCGTGAAGAACGATTTCTTCGACCTGCGGCGGGATTTCGGGATTCAGAGTTCGGGGACCCGGAGGATCGCCAACCAGGCGGGAATTCATCACGGCATAAACATTCGGGCCCTGAAACGGAACCTGTCCGGTCAGCATTTCATAGATGATGGCGCCGAGGCAGTAGATGTCCGTTCGCTGGTCGCCGCGTTTTCCTTTGATCTGTTCCGGAGCCATGTAATCGGGCGTGCCCATCGTGGGCGAGAAGCCACCGAATGTGATACGGCGCATCGCTTCATTTTTGGCGATGCCGAAATCCATGATGCGGAGCGATCCGTCGTCACACACCATAATGTTGGCGGGCTTCAGGTCGCGATGAATCACGCCGTGCTTGTGCATGTATTCGAGCGCATCGCAAAGGCGGCTGGCGATCTTCAAGGTATCGGCAATCGGCAGCATACCCACCGTCTGCATAAGCCGGTCCAGCGTCTGGCCTTTTACGAATTCCATGACGATGTAAGGCCGGCTCTTTTGTTCGACGGGGATGATTTTCAGGATCCCCGGATGGTCCAGAAGCTTGCCGATCTCCTCTTCCCGTTCGAAACGCGAGTAGAACGCCGGATCCGCTTCGAGATTCATCAAGGGGACTTTGACAGCCACGGCGTCGCCGGTCTTTCGATCGTTCGCTTTGAAGACCGTGCTCATACCGCTTCGATGGATCGCCTCGACGATCTCGAAGCGATCGTCCAGAACCTGGCCGGCCCCAATGTCCATGCTCACGGCGAGCTCGCCAGCCGCCTTCGGATTTGGATTACGAGAAGACAGTCCTTTGTAGAAAGCCGTTTGGCGTACCTCTTCCACGCGGACCACCTGCACGGAGATGTTGTCTTCGGCCCCGCGGTTTTCTGCGCTGGTGATGAAGTACTCGCAAGCCTCGCTGGGCGACATTCGAGTCACGGCGTCGGCGATCTCATGCTCCATTAAAGAACCGTGCAGGCCATCGGAGCAGAGGATAATGCAGTCCCGGCCGTAGAGCGGAGACTTCGCAAAATCGACCTGCACGATGGGATTCTGTCCCATCGTACGCGTGAGCACGGAGCGCAGGTCGCTTGCCAGCGCGTCCTCCTGCGAAATCAGGCCCAGCTTGAGTTGCATCTCGACATAAGTGTGGTCCACCGTGAGTCTCTTGATTTCACGGTTGCGCACGAGGTATACCCGGGTATCGCCGACGTGCCCGATGTGCACTTCCTTGTTCCTGAAGATGCAAACCGACAGCGTGGTTGCCATCCGGCTCTGTTCGGCTTCAAGTCCGAAGTTGTAGATGTCGAGGTTGGCTTCTTTAAAGACCTGTTCGAGGATTTGGGCGGGTTTTGTACCCCTTGGCGCAGTCTTGAAGGTATTGAGCGTGATATCGATCGCCATCTGGCTGGCGATTTCGCCGGAACTCAGCCCTCCAACACCGTCGGCGACAGCAGCGATCGAACCGTGAGCGAGCCGGTCGTCCTCATTCTCGGGTTGCCAGAATCCAAGGCAATCCTCGTTATGATGACGAACCGGCCCGGTTGACGAGAGTTCAGCGAACGTTAGCTTCAAAAAACTCCACTGTTACTACTGGTACTACGCTTTGACATTCGGCCGCGACCCCACATATATGGCTTTACCGGCCCTGGCGCTCGCGCTCTTAAAGTATATCAAGCCGTAGATGCCCCAGATTGCGACAATGGCCAGGGCGACGTAGGGTTCATGCCAGCTCATACCGGTGACCATGAACGGCCCGATCAGGTAGAACAACATGCACATGAGATTCGCTGCGATTCCGAACAGCGGAATGAACATGTGCTTGAACCCGTTGAACATATGGTGCTCGCGGAAAGCGACGATGGCGACGATGCACGTCATCATGTACAGGAGGAACGTGCCGAAATTGCTCACCAGCGTGATGACCACGGAGCTCTGTGGAAGCTTGGCAGCGAAGTCGTGGCCCCAAAGTCCGAAACTGTACCAGAAGTTTGTCGGCAGGCCTTTGATCACATCATCGGTTTGAGCGCCAGGACCGGCGAAATTGAACAGGATGGTGAGAATCCCGAGAACCGCTGAAATACCCGCAAGTGTCCAGATCGCCCGGTGAGGCGTCAGCTTTTCGCCGTGGAGCATGCCGAAATGCTCCGGCACCTCTTCGTCACGACCCATCGCGTAGGTGACGCGGGCGCCAGTGCTCATGCAGGATAGCGTCGTACCGATCAAGGCGAGAAAGACAGTGAACGCCTGAACAAGCATGAATGCCTTGCCTGCGGCGGGGCTGCCGAACAGCCAGGTGCCCACGATGATCATCATGTCCCCGATGGGCGCCGCCGACCCCAGCGCATTGGACATTTGATACCCGTTATGCATGAAGTAATTGGCCGCAAAATACTCGATCAGGTAACAGACCAGCCCTTGAATGAGCAGCGAGAGAATGACGGCTTTCGGAATGTCGCGTTTGGCATTCTTCGCTTCCTCACCCATCGAGGTGACGGATTCGAAGCCGACGAGAATCAGGATCGCGATGCAAGCCTGAATGAACATGTAGTTGAAGTTGTGCGGCACGATCACTGACGTCCCGGTGCCGTGATACTGGAACTGGTCGACCATCACTTTCGGATCGTCGGAGGAAGGTCCTTTCTGAATCGGCATCGAATAGTCGACAATGAAATCCTGATCCTTGCCATCCGCAGTCTTGGCCATGACAAAGTTGCCCTGCGCATCCTTAACCGGCTTTCCGTCCTTGTCCATGGCAATGACCTTGGTGATCGGCGCTCCGTTTGGATCCAGGGTGATTCCGACCGATCCCTGGACATGGTTCAAGCGGTAGCCGACGGCCATAACCGAGAACACGACGAGCGCCGTAATCTGGATCACGTTGATCGCAGAGTTTACCGCCGTTGTACCGGTGACCCCGCGGAAACAAATGTAGGCGACGCCAAAAGCAAAGACGGGACAGAATATGATCATGAATAACGGACTGGGTACGGCGCTATTAAACGTGTCCGGCCAGATCGCCCCCAGCATATAGCCAACGACGAGAGCCGTTACACCGACCATCAGTCCGGGATAAGCCCAGTAATAAAGGTGGCTGGCCCAACCCACCATGAATTTCGCGATTCGAGCAAACTTATAGGCGTGTGTCTTGCTTAGAAACGCCTGCTCGGCAAAGAAATAAGATGACCCTGCCCCAGGATAGAGTTTTGAAAGTTCCGCGTAGGCGATGGCGGTGGCTAAACAAAGCAACAACGCCGCCAGAATACCAAACCACATCCCTTGCGCGGCCATTGGCGCCCCGTAGGAACTCTGAATGAAAAACGTGAGCCACAAAAATGCGCCAGGCGCGATCAGCGCCATGGCATTCATCGTCAGGCCGCCCAGACCTAATGTCGCCTTGGTGGTTGGCGTTTTCTCGTTCGATGACATGTCCTTCTCCTTTTGATTTGTTCGCTAACAATCCAAATGGCCGGGACGGCGATGTCCTGGAAAGACGACTTCAGCCCAAAATAAAAAAAAGCCCTCGACCCGGTGCTCGGATCGACGACTTCATAGTCTTTCGCTCGACACTTCTTTGTATCGAACAGGGATTCTTATAAAGGAATTGCTAAGATATGTCCATACATTTTTGTATGGTTTTGAAAGAAAACTTCAAAGTTGTAAGTAAATAATTACGAATACGTAATGAAACTATAAGTCCATAAAGCCAGTCCGAACGTGATACGCCGCCTCGACGTCGAGTACAAAGATGCGTCCATCGCCGATTTCGCCGGTCCTGGCGGTTTCGCTGAGTAATCTTACGATGTCGTCGGCCCGGTTATCGTCGACTGCAATCTCGATCATGACTTTCGGCAACAGCGTCAAATGGTATTCAACGCCCCGGTAGACGGCCGGGTGTCCACCCTGCCGGCCATGTCCTCGAACTTCCGATACCGTCATTCCCGGAATCATCGGTACGAGCTTGGCGACAATATCATTGAGTTTTTCTGGTCGAATGATGCACTGGATCAATTTCATGGTTCCGCTTTTATATCAGATTTCTTCGGCACCAATGGGAACGTTCACAGGAAATATCGGAAATGTCGTGAGGGGCAATGGATCCGGCTCAGCCGCTCTTGAAGCCGAACCGGATCCATTGTGGGCGAAATACAAAGTAGCTAATGCGCTGACCTGCCCGCCGGTTGTGGAACCGCTGAGGGGGCAGCGGAGTCGAAGTGGGCCATCCCAGTGGGTCTGCCGGCAGCGGTGATGACATACTCCGGATAGGCTGGAATCCCGTGCTCGGTCAGATCCATTCCATGCAACTCGCCTTCTTTATCAAGGCGCAACAACCCGGTAGCATTGACAGCGAGCATTACAACCATTGCGACGGCGAAGGTTGCCAGCGTAGTGATGCCGCTGCCGAGGGCCTGAGCAGTCAGGAGCTGCGTTCCACCGCCATAAAAGAGACCTGTGAGCGGCATTGTGTTATCAGGCGCAATCGGGCCTGTAGAGCCGTATCTGCCCGCGGCGAACAATCCAAGCGAAAGGGTGCCCCAGATGCCGGCCAAACCATGCACGGGCCACGCGCCGATCGGATCGTCAATTCGCAGCCATTCCAGAAGTTCCACGCCGGCGACGACAACGAAGCCGGCGACTCCTCCAAGGAGCACGGCGCCCGTCGGGCTAACCCAATAACAGGGACAGGTGATCGCGACGAGACCGGCCAGAAATCCGTTAACGGTGAAGCTGATGTCCCATTTCTTGCTCATGCCATACGCGGCAATCATTGCTGTCAAACCGGCCGCGCAGGCAGCCACTGTGGTGTTCGCCGCGACCCGGCCAATGCCTTCGAAATCCATCGCTGAGAGTGTGCTGCCAGGATTAAAACCGTACCAGCCAAACCACAGGAGAAGGCCGCCGGAAGCCGCGATCGTAAGGTCGTGCGGCATCATCGGGCCGCCGCCGTCACGTTTGAACGTCCGGCCGAGGCGGGGACCAAGAACTATCGCACCTGCCAGTGAAATAAAACCGCCAATAGTGTGAACGACGGTCGAACCGGCGAAATCGTGGAAACTCGTTCCGACCCAGGGAAGGAAGTTGCCCGCGCTGCCCATGGTTGCAAGGAAGCCATCGGGGCCCCATGTCCAGTGACCGATGATCGGGTAGATAAAACCAGTTACCGCGACACTGTACAACAGGTCGCCGACAAATCCAGTGCGGCCGATCATCGAACCTGAGGTAATCGTCGAACAGGTGTCGGCAAAAGCAAACTGGAAGATCCAGACTGCGAGGAACGCGACACCGGTGGTTTCATAAGTTGCGGGCGCGCCAGCCAGGAAGAACCAGTGATAGCCGATCCAGCCATTGCCATGTGCGAACATGAATGCGAAGCCCCATGCGTAAAAGAGGATGCCGCACAGACAGGTGTCCACGATACATTCCATCAAAACGTTCACCGTTTCACGTGATCGGCAAAACCCGGCTTCAAGCATCGTGAACCCGACTTGCATTCCAAATACGAGAAAGGCGGCAACCAATGTCCACGCGGTATTCACCGGGTTGACGATATCATTGCCCTTTAAGACGGGATCGGCAGTCTGCGCGTGCGCTCCCAAGCCGAGCAGGCTGGGATTCATGAACATGATTGCCACCAGCAACAGGCCCAGTCCCAGGAGTTTTCCAGTAAGCAAAAGCGCTCCGTACCGGCGCCACTCTGCGTCGCGCAGGCGGGTACGCAATCGGTTTATCGTGACTGACAGAAAGTGTTTGTTCATTTGGCTCCTTACTAATCGGAAATTCAAAGAAGCAAAAAAAAATCCATGAATCCCCATCCGGGGGTTCATGGACCTCTTTGTCCGCGCTATAAAATAAAAAAGCCTTCAACCCCCAAAGGGTATTGAAGACTTCGTCGTCAAAAACCGGCGCACTTCGTTGTGTCGGTGACCAAATTTTTAGACTAATTATTTCTTCATGTCAAGATAACTTTTTTATGTTTACAATATGTATTACTAATCTAAATACAATGCATTGCTTATGAAAGTGCTCGATTCAAACACCAAAAAAATCCCCGCGACTTGCGCCGCGGGGAGGTTGGGAGAGTAGAGGAGAAAAAAATACACGTGTCTTCGTTGCAATATCTGCGCCAAAGCTGATTCCGCAGTATTTACGGGATTTTCGCCGGTCTCATCCTAAAGTCGCTGCCGATCTTCGCGACATTTTCGTCGCGGAATCGCCTCGTCACTTACAGTATTGGTACTCGCACTTTCGGCTTCAGCCGATCGCAATCGAATTCAAGAGCGACGCGAAAATCGACCGGTAACGGTGGAACTCGGGGCCATGGACGGCAACAATACGGGCAACGGCGAGGCCGGGCGCCGGAGTGTCTATCCCAACTCCTGCGTCAGGCAGGAGTTGGTGCAACCGCTCAGCGAAGGCGGAGGCGCGTTGATCGAAGCATAGACCGGTCCCCAGATAGCGCGCATTGCCCATCATCCACTGCTTCTCGGGCGGATCTTCCCTGGGACGCGAGCGGAATCGATCCAGGTAGAGTTGCCGTCCGTTGACGCGGAGTGAGGTTTCCGAGGAGAACTCGTCGAATTGCCAGGTCTCGCCCCGGCCAACCCGGCCCGCCATGAGTCCTTCCCAGAAGCAGAGGCTGGCGCCCGGAGCGACATCAATGGATGTGGTTTGGCACACGCGCGCGCCACAGAATGGAATAAGTGGATCATAGTAGATGTGAAGCTCGCCGCCGGCCTCGACGCGGATGCGGTTCGTTTGAGTCGCCCGCCTGCCGCCGGAAGGATGCGCCTTGGTTGCGGATTGCTGAGTGATGAGAATACGCGCGCCCTCTTCCACGTGGATCGTGCACTCCGTCGTATCTCCACCGAACAGTCCCGCAGTCGACTGCATCAGGATCAAATGGGCGATCTTCGCTGGATGCGCATCGTGCAGCCGCGTGATCTTGAACGGAACTTCGCAGTAAGCATCCCGTATGACCGTACGCCCGCGCCGCCAGCTGAATATCAGGTTCAGCCGTCCGCGGCGGCCGACCTCGGAGAGCGGGACGGCCAACATCAATTCTCAAACAGCAATTCGCGGCGGATCCAGGAGACCACGGCATCGACACCGTCGCGGGTTTTGAGATTCGTAAAGACGAATGGTTTGTTTCCACGCATCGTGCGCGCATCGCGATCCATTACCGACAGATCGGCGCCGACGAAGGGGGCCAGGTCCGTCTTGTTGATGACCAGCAAGTCCGAACGCGTAATTCCGGGTCCCCCTTTTCGAGGGATCTTGTCGCCTCCTGCTACGTCGATGACATAGATCGACGCGTCTACGAGCTCGGGACTGAAGCTCGCGGCAAGGTTGTCACCACCGCTTTCCAGAAAGAGGATGTCGAGCTGCGGAAACCGCTCTTTCATGAGATCGACCGCCTCGAAATTAATCGACGCATCCTCGCGGATAGCCGTGTGCGGACAGCCGCCGGTTTCCACACCGATAATACGGTCCGAAGTCAAAGCCTCGCTGTGGACGAGAAACTCCATATCCTCTTTAGTGAAGATGTCGTTGGTGACGACCCCCAGTTCATAAAGACCGCGCATCGTCTTGCAAAGACAGTCGAGCAGCGCCGTTTTGCCGGAACCGACGGGACCACCCACGCCAATTTTGATAGGTTTTCGCATCGTCTCTCTTATGGCTGCGCCCTGTGTTTAAGGTTTCGCGCTGCCGCGCTCACGTACCGCGCCGGCTCGCATTCGAAGCCGCTCATCAGGATCGGAAGAGCCGGCTGTAAACGTATCGATGGCTCATCTGCTGTACGTCCATAAGCGGGCCGAACGACCGAAGCGGTTCGGCTTCGGCCCGAAGTATATGTTCGGCTGCAATCAGAAGATGCTCAATGGCTTTCGTTAACAATGCCTGCCCTTGTTGCTGGCCCAGCGCGATGAGGCGCAGTGCTGCTGAGACAATACCCGCTAATCGAACGTAACCGAAAGCCGGAAGCGCATCACGACCTTCGAGGCCGCGGTGGGAAAGGACCACGCCATAGGCCACGGGAGCATTGCAGTTCGGCAGTGTCTCCATGAAGGCCAGCAATTCACTGTCATTCACCAGGCCAGCATACATCGTCAACAACCGCTTGCCGACGGACTTGCTGCTGGTTCGCGCCGCCGCCGCCGGCTTCAACGCGGTAAGTTCTTCATCGATGGATCGGATACCTGCCCAATCCCCCTTTTCTGCGGCTCTTACGCACTTCAGCAGCGCAAGGCCCTCGCACGGCACGAAAACCGCGTTGATGAAATGATCCAGCCAACCCGCGAGCGAATCTGCGTCGTGAACGAGGCCGCGGGCGGCCGCTGACTCAAGGCCATCCGAGTACGCGAAGGCTCCGACTGGAAAGAACGAATCCATGAGCTGAAGAGTGTGAACCAGCCGGGCGGGCGTCATTTGTTTTGAAGGCTGCTCTCTTATCATTTCAGCTTTCGCGCTACCGCGCTCAGGCTTCGCGCGGAGCCGTATTCGCAGCGTTCATTCGTGCGCGTGTCCAATGTTAGCCAGCGCCGCCGTGAACGGACGCGCGTCGGTGGTGTAGTGCACATGAAGCTGATCCAGAAGACTCCGTACTGCGGGGTTATCTAGAAAAATCAATTCGGACTCGCCGATCATGACGGACTGATGCCGGTTGCCCACGTGGTAGGCATAGTATGCCCACTCCTGTGAAGTCTTCGGACGAATGACATAGACTGGCTGAACGGCCTCCTGCACCGCAACGATCGCTTGTTCTTCTCCGAGGACGAAGCAGTCACCGCTCTTCAGCACTGTTCCGTCCGGCAGGGAAATTGCGAATTCGATACCCGAGTCCGATTTTCGGCGGCCGTGACCCTGCCTTCGGTCTTCCCAGCTCAACGTAATGGTGTCGCGTCTATAGGCGCTGTACTCGGAGCCTAAGGTCGAAATCGGCCGGATTTGTTCAACAACGGTCATTGTTTTCTGCGACGGGGTAATTAACCACAAAAGCACAAGAGGCAGATAAAGAAAACAGTCTCTCTGATTTTATGTGCCTGTTGTGCCTTTTGTGGCTAATTTCCCCTCTGCCTTTAAAAAAGAAAGTAACGTTGCGCCAGAGGCAAAACCTCCACGGGATCGCTCTGCAGGAGTTCGCCGTCGGCGCGCACTTCATAGGTTTCAGCATTCACATCCATGTGAGGCGTAGCGTCGTTCAGCTTCAAGTCCGTCTTGCGCAGATTGCGGCAGCCCTTTACCGGGACCAGGCTGCGTTGCAAGCCTCGAAGATTGTCACCCTCCACGCCTGCCCGAGAGACAAAGTGGACCGAGATCTGGTTCACCGCCTGGCCATGGGCGCCAAACATAGGACGGTAGATACAAGGTTGCGGAGTCGGAATCGATGCATTGCCATCGCCCATGAGCGAACCGGCGATCAACCCGCCTTTGATGACGATTTCCGGTTTCACGCCGAAAAACGCCGGCTTCCACAACACCAGATCCGCGAGCTTGCCCGTATCCACTGAGCCGACGAGGCTGCTGATGCCATGCGTAATGGCAGGATTGATGGTGTACTTGGCGATATAGCGTTTCACCCGGAAATTGTCGTTGTCGGGCCCGTCCTGAGTCAGCTTTCCCCGCTGCACTTTCATCTTGTCCGCAGTTTGCCAGGTCCGGCAGATAACTTCGCCGATTCTTCCCATGGCCTGCGAGTCGGAGGACATCATGCTGATGGCGCCAAGGTCGTGGAGGATGTCTTCGGCGCCGATGGTTTCGGCGCGAATTCGCGAGTCGGCAAAAGCGACATCCTCGGGAATGGACGGCGACAGGTGATGGCACACCATCAACATATCGAGATGCTCGTCCATGGTGTTGCGTGTGAACGGCATGGTGGGATTGGTCGATGATGGCAGCACGTTCGGCAGCCCACAAACCTTGATGATGTCGGGCGCGTGGCCGCCACCCGCACCTTCCGTGTGATAGGTGTGAATCGTGCGGCCCTTGAAGGCCGCGATGGTGTCCTCAACGAATCCGGCTTCATTCAGCGTGTCCGTGTGAATTGCAACCTGAACATCAAATTCTTCCGCAACAGTCAGGCACTGGTCGATCGCGGCAGGTGTGGTTCCCCAATCTTCGTGAAGTTTCAAGCCGAGTGCTCCCGCTCGAATCTGTTCGCGCAGCGATTCCGGCAGCGAAGAATTGCCTTTGCCGAGGAAACCGAAATTGAGCGGAAAGGCTTCGGCAGCTTCGTACATTCGGCGAATATTCCACGCTCCCGGCGTGCAGGTCGTTGCGTTAGTCCCGGTGGCCGGCCCCGTCCCTCCTCCGATCAGGGTCGTTACGCCGGAGTAGAATGCTTCCGGGATCTGGTTGGGCGAGATGAAGTGGATGTGGGTATCGATTCCGCCGGCGGTTAGTATCCGGCCTTCTCCTGCAAGAATCTCCGTCGAAGCGCCGATCTGCATGCCCGGCGTAACGCCGTCCATGATTCCGGGATTCCCCGCTTTGCCTATTGCGGAGATCAACCCGTCACGAATCGCAACGTCCGCTTTATAGATGCCCGAGTAGTCGACAATCAGAGCGTTGGTGATGACCAGATCCGGAGCGCCTCCGCCACGAGTTGCTTCCGGAGATTGCCCCATTCCATCGCGAATGACTTTTCCGCCGCCGAACTTGCCTTCATCGCCGTAGACAGTGCGGTCCGATTCCACCTCAATGATCAATCCCGTATCTCCAAGGCGGACGCGGTCTCCCGTGGTTGGGCCGTAATGGCTCGCGTAGGTTTGCCTGTCAATCTTCATTTTCTTAATGGCTGGGCCCTATCGGGCTTGCATTCGCAGCCGCTCATGTTCTTAATGGCTGCGCCGTCTCTTGAGGCTGCGCGCTATCGCGCTTGCGCTTCGCGTCGGGCTTGCATTCGCAGCCGCTCATGTTCTTAATGGCTGCGCCGTCTCTTGAGGCTGCGCGCTATCGCGCTTGCGCCTCGCGTCGGGCTTGCATTCGCAGCCGCTCATGTCAGCTTTCCATTGACGAGGCCGTTGATGCCGTACACCGTGCGCGTTCCGCCCATGGCAACGAGATCAACTTCTCGCGTATCTCCGGGCTCGAAGCGCACCGCCGTTCCGGCGGCAATGTTCAAATGCATGCCATAGGCAAGGCTGCGTTCGAATTCGAGGGCGCGATTGACCTCAAAGAAGTGGCAATGGGATCCGACCTGAATGGGGCGGTCGCCGCGGTTGGTGACCGTGACGCTCGCGGTAGCGCGGCCGGCATTTGCCTCGATCGGCTCGGAGCGCAGGAAGTATTCTCCAGGTATCATGATTCTCACCGAATTGGTTGATGGACGGTGACAAGTTTTGTGCCGTCCGGAAATGTGCCTTCCACCTGAATCTCGCCGATCATCTCAGGTACGCCTTCCATGACATCCTCGGCAGTCAGAATCCGCGTGCCCAGGCGCATGATCTCCGCAACGGTTTTGCCGTTCCGAATCTCTTCCAGCAATTCCGACGTGATCAAAGCCACGGCTTCGGGATAATTGAGCTTCAATCCACGGCCCTTTCTCCGGCGGGCCACTTCACCTGCTGTGAAGATCATGAGCTTTTCGGCCTCACGTGGAGTCAAGTGCATGAAACCTTTCCTCGCAGACTTAATAACACGGCAGTTGCAAGCAAAGCACCCATCATCTTTGTCGGTCAAAACTCGCCGCCTTTCTGAAGGAATAGCCACAAAAAGCACAAAAGGCCCAAGAGTGCTGCACTCTTGGGCCTTTTGTGCTTTTTGTGGCTATTCCTTCAGAAAGGCGGCGAGTTTTGAGGCAACGCCCTCGGACCAAAATACTACAAAATTGTCGTGTCGTAATGCCACGGGCAACATTTCTGTCGGTCCAGTGCGCGAGTGTTGCGCGTCCTAGCCCCGTAAACATTACCTCTCCTCACTGCGAGCTATGGAATCGTGTTTGCAACACACGAGCAGCCTGGTCTTAATTTTGTAACAGCATCAAACCATAACTGGTGCCTTGAGCGCCGCAGACGAGAGGATTTACTCATGTTGAAGAGATGGGTCGGCAGTGAACCCGGTTTCACTGCGCGACGGTATGCCCCCACCTTAATTTTGCTGCTGGGGTTCCTTGTATTGCCCGCGCCGCTAGGCGCGCAGACTGCGCTGGGTCCGGTGACGGTCGGCGCCGGATTGCAAACCAGCTTCCTGCATACTGGGCCGGCCACCGGCAGTTCCACCGATCAGTTCCAGCTCAACAGCGCCCGCATCTATGTGAACGGGCCTGTCGCCGACAAGATCAAATTTATGTTCAATACTGAATACGACGGCGGCACCAACAAGATCGGCGTGCTGGATGCAGTGGGGCGGATCGAAGTGTCTCCGCAGTTCAACATATGGGCCGGCCGTTTCCTTCCGCCCAGCGATCGCGCAAATCTCTACGGGCCTTATTACTCGCATGAGTGGGCAACCTTCCAGGACGGCATTCAGGATGGATATCCCTTTGTGGCGACCGGGCGCGACAACGGAGTCGTCTATTGGGGTGACTTCGCCAAGAAGGTGAAACTCTCTCTTGGCGCGTTCGACGGCGCTACCGCCACGGGGAATCCCAAAATCCTCGGAGCCGCCCGTGTCCAGATCGATTTCTGGGATCCCGAGGGTGGCTATTACCTGAATGGCACCTACTACGGCGACAAGAACTTGCTGGCGATCGGCGGAGCGACTCAGCTTCAATCCGGGAAGACTGCGTCAACTGCCGACTTCCTCATGGAGAAAAAACTGCCCGGCGGAGGCGTCGTCTCGATTGAAAGCGAGTATTCGAACTACAACAGGCTGGGCGGATACGATGCCGGATATGCCAAGAGCCAGGGGGCGTATGCGCTCGGAAGCTTCCTCTTTCCGAAAGCCGTCGGCATGGGCAAGTTCGAGATCCTCGGCAAGTATGCCAAGGCGGAGTTTACTCACGGAAGAACCCCGAGCTACAACCAGAAAACCACGGAAATCAACTTCAACTATGTCATCAAGCAGTTTAACGCGCGCGTGATGACGTTCTACAAGGACACCGTATTCAATAGACAGAGAACCAATTTCTGGCAGGCGGGAGTCGGCCTCCAGTTCCAGATGTAACCCGCCGTTCCTCAACCTTAGATGGCTGATTTAGACAGACTGACTTAGACAGAAGGAGTGATCTATGAAACGTAGAGTGATGTATATGGCCACCTGGCTGCTGGTCGCCGGGATGGCTTTCTCCAAGGTGGCCGCGGCCCAGGACACCATCAAAGTGGGCATCCTGCATTCGCTTTCAGGCACGATGGCCATCAGCGAGACCACGCTGAAGGACACCATCCTGATGATGATCGATGCCCAGAACAAGAAGGGCGGATTGCTGGGCAAGAAGCTCCAGGCGGTCGTCGTCGATCCGGCGTCCGACTGGCCGCTCTTCGCCGAGAAAGCGGCGCAGTTGCTGGAAAAGGACAAAGTCGCCGTGGTGTTCGGATGCTGGACGTCGGTTTCCCGAAAATCGGTCCTACCGGTTTTCGAAAAGGACAACGGCTTACTCTTCTACCCCGTTCAATACGAGGGAGAGGAGTCCTCTAAGAACGTCATCTACACCGGCGCTGCGCCGAACCAGCAGGCCATTCCCGCAGTGGACTACCTGATGAAGGATGTCGCCGTGAAGCGCTGGGTGCTCGAAGGGACGGATTATGTCTACCCGCGCACGACCAATAAGATCCTCGAGGCTTACCTGCTTGCCAAAGGCGTGAAGCCCGAAGATATCTCGATCAATTACACGCCGTTCGGTTTCTCCGATTGGCAGACCCGAGTGGCCGCGATCAAGAAGTTCGGTTCGGCCGGCAAGAAGACAGCGGTGGTGTCGACCATCAACGGCGACGCCAACGTGCCCTTTTATAAAGAGCTTGGCAACCAGAAGGTTTCGGCGCAGGATATTCCGGTCGTCGCTTTCTCGGTTGGCGAAGAGGAGTTGTCGGGCCTCGACACCAAACCGCTCCTTGGCCACCTGGCGGCCTGGAACTACTTTGAAAGCATCGCCAATCCGGCGAACAAGGCGTTCATCGATCAGTGGCACACCTTCATCAAGAATCCCAAGCGCACCACAAACGATCCGATGGAGGCGCACTACATCGGTTTCAATCTGTGGGTGAAGGCCGTGCAGAAGGCCGGCACGACCGACGTGGAGAAAGTGCTTGCGGCGCTCCCCGGCCTCGAGACGCCGAACCTCACCGGCGGGATGGCGAAGCTGTTGCCGAATCATCACATCACCAAACCGGTTTACATTGGCGAGGTGAAGGCGGACGGCCAATTCAACGTGGTTTGGAAGTCCGCGGGCCTGGTGCCGGGCGATGCCTGGTCCGACTACCTGCCGGGCAGCAAGGATATCGATGCGGATTGGGTGACGCTGAAGTGCGGGAATTACAATCGGGTCACCAAGAAGTGTTCAGGACAGAACTACAAGTAGTCAAACGGGTGATACGACACTCCCCGCCTTGGTAAGGCAGGGAGTACCGCCGGTTTTTCCGTTTGCTAAGACTAAAACCGGCGGTCATAGAAGGTGTGAATAAATCAGGCCCGGAGGGCCGATAGAGTGTAGCCCCGGCCGCGAGGCCGGGGAAAAGGTAAGTGAGAAAGGCGAGCCCCGGAGGGGCGTAAGATTTTCAGTTCATGTCTCTTACGCCCCTCCGGGGCTGACGCCACTTCGCTTTCTGATCCCCGGCCTCGCGGCCGGTGCTACACTCTATCGGCCCTATGGGCCTAATTCATTCGCACCTTCATAGACCGCCGCTACAGCAGAAATCATGACTCGTATTTCTAATTGCGCTCTAATGCTGCTGCTCACCCTTTGGGGCGTAATTCCGGTTCAAGGCCAATCTCCCAAAGACGCAAGTTTCCTGGCGATGCTCGGGGAGTTGCGGGAGGCGACGTACTCCGACAAGGCGAATATCGTCGAACGGCTGAGCCAGACCGGCCATCCGAGCGTTCGCGCGGTTCTTACGGCATTCATGGAAGATCGGCTCTATTTCCGTAACGACAATCAGAAGGTTGTTATCGCGAAGTCTGCCGAGGGCGATCCCCTCAGTTTGATCGATCCGCTGTCGCTGAAGGATGCCGGATCCGCTTCCGCGGATAGCCTGACCCAGATCGGCACGAACAACGGGTTGAGACGGACGTTGAAAACGACCGTGGCGCACTTCGGGTTGTCCAATCCGGACGCGGCAGTGCGGCTGGACGCAGTGCGGGACATGTTGCGGTCGCTGGACGAGACAACCGTGACGCTGCTGCGCGAACGGATCAGCATAGAAACGAATCCCAGCGTGAAAAAGGAAATCGCCACGGGCCTGGCGCTCGCTGCGCTGGACGGCTCGGACGGCCCCGCGCGCCTTGTCGCCATTGCAACGCTCAGCCAAAGTGTCAGCCAGGATGTACGGAACAGGTTGGCGCTACTTCTCGATAAATCTCCGGACGGCAGCTTCGTCGAAAGCGACGAAAAGGTGCGGCGGGCCGCCGCGGCCGCCGTCGCAACCATCGATCATTGGCGCACGTTCTATTCAGGCATCGAGACGTTGTTTTTCGGCCTGAGCCTGGGATCGGTGCTCGTGCTGATCGCCATTGGGCTGGCAATTACGTTTGGCGTGATGGGCGTCATCAACATGGCTCACGGCGAGTTGATGATGCTCGGCGCGTACACGACCTATGTGGTCCAGACGGCGATGCCCGGACACATCGGGATCTCAGTTCTGGTGGCGATTCCCGCGGCGTTTATCGTTGCTGGGCTCACGGGTGTTGTGCTCGAGCGCACGATCATCCAGTTTCTTTACGGACGACCCCTGGAGACGCTGCTCGCGACATTCGGCGTCAGCCTCATCCTGCAACAGTCCGTCCGCTCGATTTTTTCGGCGCTCAATCGATCGGTCGTGACACCCGACTGGATGAGCGGCTCGCTGCAGTTGAACGACGCGCTCGCGATCACCTATAACCGCCTGTACATCGTGATCTTCACCTTGATTGTCTTCGCCGTTATCCTGGTGGTGATGAAGCGCACCCGGATCGGTCTCGACATCCGCGCGGTTTCTCAGAACCGCGCCATGGCCAAGGCGATGGGCATCCGCACGGAGTGGGTCGACGCGATGACGTTCGGGCTCGGATCGGGCATCGCCGGGGTGGCGGGCGTGGCGCTCAGCCAGTTGACCAACGTCGGCCCGAATCTGGGGCAATCCTACATCATCGATTCGTTCATGGTGGTCGTTTTTGGCGGCGTCGGAAATCTCTGGGGCTCACTCATCGGTGGCATGTCGATGGGGATCGTCAACAAGCTGCTGGAGCCCTACGCCGGGGCGGTGCTGTCAAAGATCTTCGTCCTCGTCGCGCTGATTCTTTTCATTCAGACGCGGCCGCGCGGATTGTTCCCGCAAGCAGGGCGCGCGGCGGAGGATAAATAGTGGTGTTCCGTCTCCGGGATTCGGCCACAGCCAGCGATCGAGGAGGCGCAGCGTTTCTGGCAGTGCTCACCGTGGTCGCCGTGTCCGTGCCCATCCTTAATCAGGCTGTGCCCACGTCATCCTCGTTCCACCTTTCGGCCTATGGGCTCACTCTCATCGGCAAATACCTGTGTTACGGGATGCTGGCGCTGGCCGTCGACCTGATCTGGGGCTACTGCGGCATCCTGAGCCTCGGGCACGCGGCGTTCTTTTCGCTTGGCGGCTACGCCATGGGTATGTACCTGATGCGGCAGATCGGGCCCAGGGGCGTGTACGGCGACCCTGTGTTGCCCGACTTCATGGTGTTTCTGAATTGGAAGTCTTTGCCCTGGTTCTGGTACGGCTTCAACCACTTCCCGTTCGCGCTCGCCATGATGGTGCTCGCGCCGGCGTTGCTGGGGCTGGTGTTCGGTTGGTTCGCATTCCGGTCCCGCGTCACCGGCGTATACTTTTCAATTATCACCCAGGCGCTTACCTACGCCCTGTTGCTCGCGTTCTTCCGCAACGATATGGGTTTCGGCGGCAACAACGGATTCACCGATTTCAAGGACATTCTGGGTTTCGACCTGCATTCCGACCGAACCCGAGTCGTGTTGCTGGTGCTCACTGCAGTTGCGCTTGCGGCCAGCTATATGGCGTGCCGCATCATTGTCGAATCGCGTGCCGGGCGCGTCATGCGGGCAATCCGGGATGGGGAGAGCCGGACCCGTTTTCTCGGTTATTCGGTCGAGTCATTTAAGCTTTGGGCATTCGTGTTTTCAGCAGCCGTCGCCGGTATCGCCGGCGCTCTGTATGTGCCGCAGATCGGCATCATCAACCCAAGCGAGTTTGCGCCGATCAATTCGATTGAGGTCGTCATATGGGTGGCCGTCGGAGGGAGAGGCACGCTCTACGGCGCAGTCGCAGGCGCAGTGCTGGTGAACTACGCGAAAACCTATCTGACCGGCGCGTTTCCTGAAGTATGGCTTTACGCCCTCGGTGCGCTGTTCGTGTTAGTGACGATCTTCCTGCCACGCGGGATTATTGGCCTCGTGCGCGCGCCGGACAAGGACAAATGAGCGGGCTATTTCGGGACGGAGGAAAAACTCTGAGATATATTTCAGTTCTGAAATACCTTCAGAGTTTTTCCTCCGTCCCGAAATAGCCCCGTTAGCAATATGAGTATTCGCGACAAGGTCCTCTATCTCGATAAGCTGACCGTCAGCTTCGACGGCTTCAAGGCGCTGAACGAACTCACGCTGTGCGTCGAACCCGGGGAGATGCGCTGCATCATCGGTCCTAACGGAGCGGGTAAGACCACCATGATGGATGTCATCACTGGCAAGACCCGGCCGGATTCGGGAACAGCGCGCTTTGGCCGCCGCATAGAACAGCTTGAATTGTCCGGGCCTGGCAATGGTGGAGATTATTGGCAAGGCGTCGATCTGCTCAAGATGTCTGAACCGGAAATCGCGATGGCCGGAATCGGGAGAAAATTTCAGAAGCCGACGGTGTTCGAGCAGTTGACCGTGTTCGAGAACCTGGAACTGGCGTTGGCGGGCGACAGATCATTCTTGAAAACGTTGATTGCCCGGACCACGGCCGAGCAACTGAAGAGAATCGACGAAGTCCTCGAGATTATCGGCCTCGGCGAGCTTCGCGGGGCGCGGGGAAGAATACTTTCCCACGGCCAGAAGCAGTGGCTTGAGATTGGTATGCTGCTGATGCAGGAGCCGGAACTGCTCTTGGTCGACGAGCCGGTTGCCGGCATGACACCGCATGAGATCGAGCGTACTGCCAGGCTTCTGCGGTCCCTCGCTGGCGAACACACTGTCGTCGTGGTCGAGCACGACATGGACTTCGTTCGTTCGATCGCCCGGCAGGTTACCGTGTTGCACGAAGGACGCGTCCTCGCGGAAGGTGACATGGACCAGGTGCAGAACGATCCCCGCGTCATCGAAGTCTACCTTGGAGTTTGAGCGTGCTGGCGATCCATGGCCTCAACCAGTTCTACGGCGGCAGCCACACCTTGTGGGATGTCGATCTTTCCGTGTCCTCCGGATCGCGCATGTGCCTGATGGGCCGCAACGGCATGGGCAAGACGACGCTTCTCAAATGCGTCATGGGGCTGCAGCCGGCGATCTCCGGCAGTGTCACTTTTGAAGGAACCGATTTGCTCAAGTGCCCCGCCGAGGAACGAGCCCGGCTTGGCATCGGATACGTGCCGCAGGGACGCGAGATTTTTTCGCATCTGACCGTGGAGGAAAACCTGCGAATTGGTCTGGGCGTGCGCAAGAATGGGCCCCGGGCGATTCCGGGGCGCATCTACGACTTGTTCCCCGCGCTGAAACAGATGCTGAATCGGCGTGGCGGCGACCTTTCAGGCGGGCAGCAACAGCAGCTCGCCATCGGCCGCGCACTTGTGCTCGAACCGAAGCTTCTGATCCTCGACGAACCAACCGAAGGGATTCAACCCAATATTGTCCACGAAATTGGCGATATCGTTTTGAGGCTGAACCAGGAAGAAGGCCTTACCGTGCTGTTGGTCGAGCAGAAGCTCCCATTCGCCCGCCGCGTCGCAAGCGAGTTTTGTATCCTCGACAAAGGCCGCCGAGTCGCTGCCGGCGCGATCGGCGAGCTGACCGACGAATTCGTCCGCGCGCATCTGAGCGTCTGACGGCGCGCGCGAAGCGCAAGCGCGATAGCGCGCAGCCTGAACATGTCTGTCATGCGCTGCGACAGATCTCGCCTAACGGCAGCTCAACTCGATTCATCCAGCACCTCTCGGACCTTGTTCACGAGGGCCTGTGGTGCATATGGTTTTGGGATGAACGGTGTTTTTTCGTCCAGGACTTGCTGGTGCACGACGGCCCTGTCGGTATAACCCGACATGTAGAGGGTCTTCAGTTCCGGGCGTGAACTCGCTAATCGATCCACCAGATCGCGCCCGCTCATCCCAGGCATAACAACATCGGTGATCAGTAGATGTATGGGCCCGAGGTGCCGCTCACAAATCAAGATTGCTGTGGCTCCGTTTGCAGCCTCCAACACCGTGTAGCCATGCGCCGAAAGGACCCGGGAGGCAAGAGTGCGGATCATGTCGTCGTCTTCTGTCAGCAGAATAGTTTCCGTCCCCCGCGCCGTAGCTGTTGGCGCATTGCTTCGCTGATAAAGTCGCGGATCACCGGCAAGCCGCGGCAAATAGATCTTGAAAGTCGTCCCTCGTCCCACCTCGCTATACACCCAGATGCTGCCTCCCGATTGCTGAACAATTCCATAAACCGTGGAAAGCCCCAGTCCCGTACCTTTGCCGGCTTCCTTCGTCGTGAAGAAAGGCTCAAAGATTCGCGTCTGCGTTGGCGCATCCATTCCAACGCCGGTATCCGTTACCGCCAGCATGACGTAAGGTCCGGGTTTCACGCCCACATGCTGCCGGGTATAGTCCTCGGTCAAATCGACGTTCTGGGTCTCAATCGTCATTTTGCCTCCCGACGGCATCGCGTCACGTGCATTCACCACCAGATTCATGACCACTTGCTCAATCTGAGCCCGATCGGCTTTGATCCTTCCAGCTTCCCTGGCGAGATCCGCACGCAAGTCGACGTCTTCGCCGATGAGACGGCGAAGCATCGTTTCCAGTTCCGATATCACGGCATTCAGATCAAGGATCGCCGGCAACAAGACCTGTTTGCGGCTGAATGCCAGTAACTGGCGCGTCAATGTGGCGGCGCGCTCTGCGCCCCGTTTGATTTGTTCCATGTCGCGCCGCAAAGGCTCGTCGGCTTGAAGCCGGCCGATGGCAAGGTCGCTATATCCGATAATCACGGTGAGCACGTTATTAAAATCATGAGCCATGCCACCTGCGAGCCGTCCTACCACTTCCATCTTCTGCGCCTGCCGGAACTGTGCTTCGAGAATTCTTTGGTCCGTCACGTTGTGGGCGAGCATCACCCACGCGGGTCTGCCCGCAAACAGCAACGGACCGCGCGTAATCTCGACTTCGATAATCGTTCCGTCCTTCCTTTGGTGCTTCCACGCCGTTCGCCGTGGTGGATCAACCGGCGATTCGGAAATTTGCTCAAGAAACGCCTTCCTCTCGCCAGGCGGCCAGATATCGTTGGTGGTTAACGAAAAAAGCTCTTCACGGGAGTAGCCATACCCGTGAACGGCGGCCTCGTTGACTGCCACAAAGCGCAGCGTCTCCTGTTCAATGACAAAAATCGGATCAGGATTGCTTTCGAATAGTTGACGGTAGCGTTCTTCAGAGTCGCGCAGCGCTCGTTCAGCACGCCACCTCTCCGTGATGTCTTGCAGCAGGACCACGAAGTAGGCCACCGATCCATCCGGATGACGTACACACTTCACTGAAATAGTGGTGTAAATGAAGTGACCGTCCTTGTGAATAAAGCGCTTGTCCAGCGAATAGCCATCGGATTCGGCAGCCGTGACGCGATTGAAATTTGCAATGTCAGCGGCGAGATCTTCCGAATGGGTTAGTTCTGCCCAGTTTTTTTTTAATAATTCGCTTCGTTCGTACCCTAAGATTCTGCAGATCTCGTCGTTGACTTCAATAAAGCGTTTGTCCACGGACGTGATCGCCATCCCAATCAGTCCGAGTTCAAAGTAGCGCCGGAAACGTTCCTCGGATTCGCGCAAATCCCAATTGCCCCTTTCCAGGTGGCGAAACTCGACCAAAAACAGGGATTCTTCCCCTTCCAAGAACCTCCACCAACCGAAAGAAGACGTAAAATCTCGACGCTAACGCCCACAGAATTTAATTTTTTCCGTGAATTCGGAAAATCCAGGTCAGAGACGGGGATTAAACACAAAGGCACAGAGACACAAAGAAAGCCGGCATCAACGGTGATGCCGGCTTTCTTTGTGTCTCTGTTTCTCTGTGTCTCTGTGTCTCTGTGTCTCTGTGTCTCTGTGTCTCTGTGTCTCTGTGTCTCTGTGTCTCTGTGTCTCTGTGTCTCTGTGTCTCTGTGTCTCTGTGCCTTTGTGTCTCTGTGTTTAATCCCTCTATGTGCAAAAGGCCTAACTATGTCGGGAGGGGAGTCCACGTAGTCGTGGAAATTGACTCTCAATCCTATCGAGTAGAGCTATTTCCTCAGCGGTCGCGTCCTGGATCAACGCTCGCATCGTTATTAAGACTGTGTGGCATTTTGGACACGAACCAAGGTGCACCCCAGTTTTTCCGGAGGCAGACCGCTCAGACGTCCCATCCAGGTGACTGACCACGTCTGGATAGGTCAAGCATTCAATTGACTCCAGCATCTCTTCCTCTGGACTAAGGTTAGTGCTTCAGGAGTTGCAGTTTGGATTTGACCTCTTTGGCCCAATCCGAATCTGAATCAAATTGTAAATAAAGCTTCAGTTGTTGTTCGGCGTCAGAAAAGTGGCCCAAACGCTCATGCGCAAGCGCCATGTTGAATAGTGCGGGTTCGTATCGCGGATTCAGTTGTAACGCACGCTGAAATTGGACCAGAGCTTTTTCCAGGGACCCATCGCCGCCGCTCTCCATATAGGCCACGCCCAGGTCATTACTGATCTCAGCAGAAGCCGGCGCGGTCTGTATGACCTCCTCCAGTTGCGCCACAGCCTTTGCGAACTCATCGTGCTCCAGATAAAACCGCCCGAGCTCGTGCGGATCGGCATTGAAGCGTTTCAATTGGTCATCGCTGGAAGGGCCGGAGGCGTGGCCATCGGCCACAGATCCCGTTCGAGTGTGGATGAATTCGGAATAGGGCTGCCCGGAAAGCCGCGCTTCAATGGTCCTTTCGGACACGGCCACGCGAAGAGCCTTCTCGTTGCCATCCCTGAGGTAGAAAGCCCATGTTATGGCAACGAGCATGATGAGGCTTACGGAGACGGCGGCGACCTTCCACGCTGGCGCCGCCCAACGGCAGAATCGTTGATATAGACTTAGTGAGGGCGCCTCGAAGCGGCCGCGGCCGCTACTATGATTGCTTTCGATGCTGTCGATGATGGCAATCTCATCTGGAGAGGGATTCTCATTCAGAACCCGAACCAGGAGAGCCAGTTGGCCGCGGCAGCTGTCGCAATCGACCAGATGCAGCTCGCAATACCGCGAATCCTGTTCAGGCAGGACTCCGCTCAGATAATTACCCAGGACATACTCTTCGATATGTTGCACAATCACCGCCCTCCAACAGAGAGACGCATAAAGGGAGTGAACCCGCCTACTGTTCTTGTTTCTGGACCAATCTGCTTCGTACGCGATTCAGCACTTTCTCGAGGCCCGAAGTCGTAAGATTAAGCGCAGGCATCGATGCAATCTCTTTGGCGCTGAGACCTTCCACGAAGTGGAGCTTGAATATCAGGAAATCGCGTTCCGGGTTTTTGCTTTCTTCGTCTGCGCGAAGGGCCCGCTCCAGGTCAATCAATTCAAGTAATGCTGAAAGGCGGGCGTCGGTATCCGCATGGGGCGCACTCAAATCCTGAAGTTCATCGAGCGGAACGACGTGAGCCGTTCTGCGTATAGCCCTCTGAGCACGCAACTGATCGGCGACGACGGAAACGGCTATACTGCCCAGAAAAGCATAAACCGACAGCTCGGTCGTTCCGCGGAATGAACGTATGACACGTCCCTCATACTGAATGAGCTTCGTAAAGACTTCCTGGACGAAATCATCGGCATAGCGCACAAATTCTTCGGAACGCCCGCCCAGCATCCGAAAGGCGCGTAACGCATAGAGAAGAATCTTGCGCCGATAGCGCGAATAAAATTCTTCCCACAACTCGGCGTTCTGCAGGTCCTTGCCGCACTCCCGCATGAGGCCGGGTGCGTCGAGGACGGCCGGCTTATCAATAGATGCAGACAGCTCGTATTTCATCGCTTTGATGACGTCGCGCTCAGATTACCGGTAACAACAAAACCGCTCCAATAGTAAGGGTGCGCGTACGTCGAACTATGGATGAGCCGGATTTGCGCCGCTCGAAGGCTGTCGGCGATGGATTGCTGTTTCTGGACCAGAAATTCGAATGCCGACGACATCAATTGCAGCGTACTGGACGATTCTACCGGCCAGATGGAGCCAACGACTGAACCCGCGCCCCCAACCAGAAAGGCGGAAGTCAGACCCCCGATGCCGGCTCCATCGATGGAATTCCCTAAAGATGTTTCACACGAGGAAAGAATGATCATCGCGTTCTTCATTGTTCGGCGCTGCATGATGTCCAGGGCGGAAACCGTATTGGGTCCCGCCTTGTCGCCATCCAGCAGTATCGACGATTGAAGGGCGTTTCTCATATCAAAAGCTGAATGGCCTGCGTAGTACAGGAGGGAGTCTTCCTGAAGCGCCTGTAAGAAAGCCTCCCGTGTAACCTCCGGGCCAGCCTCTATCCGGATTGCAGGTTCGATCTCGCGAATTGCATTCAACTCCGCACTGGTAACGGCATCGTAAGTGCGGGATCCGAACGCGACCGGGGTTCCGTTTGATGACTTGCCGTCACTTCCTGAAAACAGGTACGTCACGCTGGGGCTCTCGATGATCGGCGTCATTTCAACCCAATACCGCCGGTCTTTGCCCGATTGCAGCGCGGCAAATGGCAACCGATACAGGTTTCCGTCCGGCACGATGATCACGGCCCGCGTCGAGTCCAAAAACTCGCTGACAGGCTGTACCAACAAATCGTACAGGTCCTGTGAACTCTTCTCCGTGGGCTGCTTTTGCCGGAGTTGTGAGAGAAACGAATCAATTTTCTCCTGGAGCTGATGTCGACTTGCCAGCACGGATCGACACTGGAATTTGTCTTTGGAGATAACCCAAACCAACAACTGATCCTTAAGGGTGACGTAATCCACAATCTGAACATTGTTGGGAATGCGCCTCTGCACCTCAGGGAGTGTGAGGCGCTGGGTCGGCAGGCGACGGGCCAGAGGACCGAATCCATTTAGAAGATTCAAGAAGAGTTTCGCCTTGTATCCTTGCGTCAAGTTCCAGGCTTCTTCACAGCCGCTCCGGCCATATTCGAAAGCAATTGCGGCTTCGTATATTTCCCGCCGATCCTGGTCGAAGCTGATCTGTGCACCATCCGTTGGAAGGTGATCCTGATATGCTTCGACGAGTTTTATTGCCTCTCGCAGTTCCTGCGCGGCTTCCGTCATTCTGCCCTGCGACGCAATGGCGCTGGACAGATACATCCTCGACTGAGCGTGCGTCCTCTGGCCGTTGAATGCCTGGTTTTTCGACAAGAAAGAAATATTTTCCCTTAATTCCAGCTCGGCTTCCGAAAAATTGCCGGAGAGTATGGACAGCCGGCCGCGGATCAAATTCAGTTGCAGACCGGTGATGGCACGATCTTCGGCAGACATCTTTGGCAGCGCCCGTTCGGCGTCTTTTAACTGTTCAATCGCCTCGCGCCGTCTTGCATTCGCCAGATACAACGAGGCGAGTTGCACTTTCATTGATGCGATCAGGCGCGGGTTGCCAACTTTCTCGGCATAATCGGCCGCTTGTTCGTTGAATCTTGCTGCCATTTCTGAATATCCGATCGGAAGCAGGATCCTGGAGATCATTTGGTGGAGGCCGCTCAACCGGAGGTTGTCTGACGGGTCCGCTGCATTTAACGATTCAAGCGAGTATTTCAGGCCCTCGGCAAAGCTTGCCGCCAAAAAGTGGTATCCAGCCAGGTAGTACAGGGGCCGCGCGGATTCCTTCGTTTCCCCAATCGTCCTATACACTTGCACAGCATCGTTGAGACGAGATATGGTTTCGACGATCCCTCCGGAAAGAGCGGGTGCCGAACCCAGAGATGACAGTGAGCGTGCGAGCAGCCACTGGAGACGATACTGCCGGGAAATTTCCGCGGCATGCCGGTAGGCTTTTGCCGCGTGGGCATAGTCGAGCAAGTTCACCATAGCGTCGGCGTCATTGATCTCGATCCAGAGTTGATCGAATAACGAATGCGTCTGGCCGGCAATGCGCTTCGCGGCGCCATACGCTGTGCGGCTCTCCTCAAAACGGCCCCGTAGATACGACTGATGTCCGGTCTCGAACAACTGACGCGCCCTCGCGATCTGATCAAAGGTATCCGGGGATAGTGCGGCAAGCGCCAGTTTGGCGGTATCGTCGCCATATTGATCGCTGAGCGTCTGTGCGATGCGAATGTACCTATCCGGGATTGGAAGCACCGGTTGAAAAGCGAAATCGAGAACGAGTTGCCGGCCGTTTGCGGTTTCGTCCTCCGATTTGCCCATATCGCCGATCAACCGCCGCCAGGCAGGTTCCGTCTCAATGCGCTGATACTCCTTAACTGCCGAGGCTTCCAGTTTGCGCAGCCCGAGGTGACGATACGACAAAATCAAATTGAACTTCGCCTCGGGAAAATCCGGCCGTGCGGCCAACGCCAACTCGAACTGCTCGATTGCGGTGAACAGGAAGCTCGGATCTGAAGCCGCCAAACCCATTCGCATCACGCCCAGATCATTTTGGATGCCCGCATCATTGGGCAATTCCAACGCCAGCTGCCGCAATACCTGTTCGGCTTTATCGAGGCGCCCACTCAGCGCGTAAATAAGGCTCAGAGTATGCCGCTGAGACGCGGAATTGGAGTCGGTGGCGAGTAACCTGCCGTCCAGGGGCGCGGTCGAGTGTTCCTGTTCCGATCGCGCGCCTGGATACGGCATTTTTGCGAGGCGGCCTCCAGCCAACTGCTTCGCTCCGGAAAGCTCCCTCAGCAAACGATCTGTTTGAGTTTTCGCTACATCACTTGGATCGCCATGGTAGAGGAGCGCACACAATACGATCAGCGCGCAAGTCCTTACCATACGATAGACGGTTTAATCGATCCGAAC
>Ga0207090_1006_pt1 | contig 54107 bp, 46 predicted proteins | sample Alteio_BWMinHeat_50_FD_153565 | JGI IMG/M metagenome (GOLD analysis project Ga0207090, IMG submission 153565) | Enriched cells from forest soil in Barre Woods Harvard Forest LTER site, Petersham, Massachusetts, United States -... | ecosystem: Environmental > Terrestrial > Soil > Temperate forest >...
GAGCGCAGCGATCCGAACTACCGCGACGTCCTGCTGGACGGCCGGCTTCGAAAGGCACTTGTCCGGCTAAATCCAAACCTGCCGAACGAAGCAATTGAAGATGCCTACGGCAAGCTCAAGCGCAGCGATGCTCCCTCGCTCGTTGAGCGCAACCGTGCCGTGCACAGGATGATGGTCGATGGAGTGACCGTGGAGTATCGGCGCAAGGATGGTTCGATTGCCGGGGCACCCGCGCAGGTCATCGACTTCAACGATCCCGACAACAATGACTGGGTGGCGGTAAATCAATTCACCGTGTCGGAAGGGCAGCACACGCGGAGGCCAGACGTGGTGCTGTTTGTCAACGGTTTGCCGCTTGCGGTCATTGAGTTAAAGACCTCCGCCGCCGAGAATGCGACGGTGTGGTCTGCCTACCAGCAGCTCCAGACATATCAGGCGCAGATTCCGGAGTTGTTCACAACCAACGCGGCGCTTGTCATATCCGATGGAGTTCAGTCGCGCATCGGCTCGCTGGGCGCGGGCAGAGAATGGTTCAAGCCGTGGCGCACGATCACGGGCCGCGAGGACGCTTCCACGAAGCTGCCGGAGCTGCAAGTGGTGCTCGAAGGCGTGTTCGAGAAGCGCCGCTTTCTCGATCTGATTCGATATTTCATCGTGTTCGAGGACTCCGCTGCCGATGGAAGCGGTGACAAGGTCATCAAGAAGATGGCGGGCTACCACCAGTTTCACGCAGTGAATGTGGCAGTCGAGCAGACGCTGCGTGCCGCGGAACCGCCGCCGTCGCTTCGCCGCATTCCGGATCCCGCGGAACGTTTTCAAACGACGGTCCCGCTCGTTCCTCTTCGCGCCGCGGCCGGCGCCTTTGGCGATCCGCAGGGATTCCGCCCCGACGACTTTGATTGGGTTGGCGTCAGCACACGGAGACGGCTTCAACCGGGCATGTTCGTTGCACAAGTCGTGGGCCGATCGATGATGCCCCAGATTCCAGATGGTTCCTGGTGTCTCTTCCGCGCGCCTGTGGAAGGAACGCGCCAGGGGAAGATCGTGCTCGTTGAGCTACGCGATGCTGTGGACCCTGAGACCGAACAACGCTACACCGTAAAACGCTACGAGAGCACGAAGGTGCAAGATGGTGACGAGTGGCGGCATGAACGCATCACCTTGCATCCGCTCAATCCGGAATTCCAGCCGATCGAACTGAGCAGTGGCGACGAAGACCGGCTGAAGGTCATCGCGGAGCTCAAGGAAGTATTGCCCACGATGCAGTTGGATGTGGCCAGCCCCGATAGTCACACTGGTGACCGCCGGGTCGGCGTCGTGTGGCACACGCAGGGTTCGGGCAAGAGCCTAACGATGGCGTTTTACGCCGGGCGGGTGATTCTGCATCCCGCGATGGCCAACCCGACGATCGTGGTGATTACCGATCGCAATGACCTCGACGACCAACTGTTCGGCACCTTCGCCCGCTGTCACGACCTGCTACGGCAACCGCCAGTGCAGGCCGCCGATCGTGCCGATTTGCGGGCAAAGCTCGCGGTAGCTTCGGGCGGTGTTGTGTTCACCACGATTCAGAAATTCTTTCCTGAGGAGAAGAGTGACCGGCACCAGGTGCTTTCGGACCGGCGGAACATCGTCGTCATCGCCGACGAGGCCCACCGCAGCCAGTACGATTTCATTGACGGCTTTGCGCGGCACATGCGCGACGCTTTGCCGCACGCCTCGTTCGTCGGCTTCACCGGAACGCCGATCGAGAAGACCGACGCCAACACGCGCGCCGTGTTCGGCGACTACATCAGCGTCTATGACATCCAACGCGCTGTTGCCGATGGCGCAACGGTGCCGATCTACTATGAGAGCCGCCTCGCGAAGCTGGAGCTGAAAGAGTCGGAACGTCCAATGATCGACCCGGAATTCGAGGAGGCCACCGAAGGAGAAGAAGTCGACCGCAAGGAGAAGCTCAAGAGCCGCTGGGCGCAGCTCGAAGCCGTTGTCGGCTCCGAGAATCGCGTCAAGCTGGTCGCTCGCGATCTGGTCGAGCACTTCGAGAACCGCCTCGCGGCGATGGACGGCAAGGCGATGGTTGTCGTGATGAGCCGCCGCATTGCCGTCGAGCTGTATCGGGAGCTGATCGCGTTGCGCCCCGCCTGGCATGGCGAGGATGATGAGCACGGCTCCCTCAAGGTCGTGATGACCGGTTCCGCGTCGGATCCGCTCGACTGGCAGCCCCACATCCGGAACAAGTCCCGCCGCGAGACGCTTGCCAACCGGTTCCGCGATGCGAAAGACCATTTCCAAATCGTGATCGTGCGCGATATGTGGCTAACCGGCTTCGATGCGCCGAGCCTGCACACGATGTACCTGGATAAACCAATGCGAGGACACGGGCTGATGCAGGCCATCGCGCGCGTCAACCGCGTGTTCAAGGACAAGCCCGGCGGACTGGTCGTGGACTATCTCGGGCTGGCTGACGAATTGAAGCAGGCGCTGGCGACGTACACGGAGGCGGGCGGCACCGGAGAGACGGCGCTAGATCAGGCTGAAGCTGTGGCGTTGATGCTGGAGAAGTACGAGATCTGCCAGGGACTGTTCCACGGCTTTGATTGGAGCCCGTGGCTGACCGGTACGGCGCAGGCCCGGCTCTCGCTGCTCCCTGCGGCGCAGGAACACATCCTCAAGCAGCAGGATGGTAAGGCCCGGCTGCTGCGCGCCGTTACCGACCTGTCCAAGGCCTTCGCACTTGCGGTGCCGCATCCGGAGGCGCTGCGTATCCGCGACGATGTCGGATTCTTTCAGGCCGTGCGCGCTGTTCTCGCCAAGAACGTTCCCGGCGAACGGAAGACGGATGAGGAACTGGACTTTGCCATCCGGCAGATCATCTCGAAAGCTGTCGCTTCCGACGAAGTTGTGGACATCTTTGCCGCCGCCGGTCTCAAGAGGCCCGACATTTCAATCCTGTCGGACGAATTCCTCGCCGAAGTGAAGGGGATGCCGCAGCGCAACCTGGCGGTCGAGCTTCTTCAGAAGCTGCTCAAGGGCGAGATCAAGTCGAAAGCGAAGCGCAACGTCGTCCAGGGGCGCTCGTTTGCTGACCTTCTCGATCAGGCCATCCGGAAGTATCAGAACCGCGCCATCGAGACGGCCCAGGTCCTTGAGATGCTGATCGACCTCGCGAGGGACATGCGCGCGGCCGGCGCCCGGGGCGAAGAACTCGGGCTTTCGGATGACGAACTGGCCTTTTATGACGCGCTTGAGACCAACGATAGCGCGGTCAAAGTGCTTGGCGACGAGACGCTCAAGACGATCGCCCGGCAACTTGTCGCGATGGTCCGCCAGAACGTCACGATCGACTGGACGATTCGTGACAATGTCCGCGCTCAACTCCGGGTTTACGTCAAGCGTATCCTGCGCAAATACGGCTACCCGCCGGACAAGCAGGAGAAGGCGACACAGACTGTGCTGGAGCAAGCAGAAGTGCTGTCCGAAACGTGGGCAGTCGGCTGAGACATTGCCCGCAACAAGCACCGCCGACCGAGTATTCGCAGCAGTGAATGCCACCACTGAACACGTCAAGGCTATTGCTTACGTGTTTCCTTTCCTGCAGGCGAATCCTGATCCTGAAATCTACTCTTAATTTCCTCTGTTGGTTCGGACTGGACTTTTTCGAAGATTAACTGGCATATCCGGGTTTTCTCGGGCACGAGCTTTAGGTAGAAGGGCCCAACGTTGATCATCTCTAGTGTAATCGGGCCTCTAAATCCGCATTGAATTGTCGGCGCCGTTAGATGCACTGTAAGGCCTAGACGAGCGAATGAACTACGGCCTTCGACGCGGGCCGCGAGTGCGGCCTGTTTCTTGAGATGAACCTTTTCGTGTGTAATGGCCAATAGGTGAAATTGCGCGACGCGATATGGCGGTAGAACAATGGTTCCGTCTTCTAGGGGTTTAAGATCCGTGAGGAATGCTTTTGCGGTTGTTATGAAATCTTGCTTCGAGAGGTCGAGGTTGATCTCTACGCCTGCAGTCTTAAATTTGCTTTCATCCCAGACCTTAAAACTGTTGCCTAACGTCAGATCCAGCGATGACGGAGCGTATTGTTCCACCCCTGGCCTCGGGGTGATTTCGATTTCCCCGGATTCTATTGCTTTCCTAATATCGTCATTGCTGAGGATCATTCATTAGGCGTAGTTCTCCACTAACTTACGTGGCACCCACGTCCGAAGACCACCAAGTACAGGCTCGCCTGGCAACTCAACGAGAGCCTCATCACGCTTATGGTCTTCCTGAATAAGATAAACCAAAACAGAGCCCTCGATTACTTCCTGCTCATTCTTTAGTTCTCGGGCTACTCGAACAGTTTCCGCCGCGACAAAGGCCGATGACGTCCCAACAACTACGTAGTATTCGGCTTTAAAGAGTCCTTGTGAAACCGTGCAGCGCACATAGAGACCCTTTTCATTCATGGGAAACACTCCTATATTCATGGACCCTCGCAGCGATGTTTCCCTCTTGAATCTTGTTGGGAAAGGCACACCTTTTACTGAAACACACATGTGATTTCAAGAGAAAAACGTGCGTTGCAATCACAAATCGAATCCCATTGAGGTTGGAGATCGGTAATACTGCTCAGATAATACTTTGATTTTGCTCAGGTTTTGCTTCTTTAGCTGTTCGTTCGAATAATTCCTATCTAATTGTAAGTAATTTAAGGACATTTCAGGTCCATCTTGATATACAGATCACTGATTCTGCTCAGGTCTGAACCGATTCTGCTCAGGTTAAGGACTTATATGGCACCTACTGCACCGAGATACAACCGCCCAGAAACGCGTAACAAGATTTTGCAAGCTGGTAGCGTGGGGATTAAAGACACTGAAATGATCCATCGCCTGAAACTCGCAGAGCGCCATTTCTACCAATGCAAAGCTGGTGGGCGGGGTCTATCTCCCGGGAAGCTCTCTTTACTAGACGAAATGATCGCTATCAGGCTGAGCATCAAAGCAACCCTGCCGCCGAATCCACACCAACGCGCCTTTGATTTTGACTCCGCATTTGAATCGATAACACCCATCCAAACAGTCGGATCGCCGTTTGATTTGCGATTTATGAAGAAACGCCAGGAGCAGGTATGGATGGTTGAAATACGACCAAGAAAATCAGGACAACTGCAAGCCGCGGTTTCGCTCAACGACCAGTTGGACGATATCGAAGAATCGATGGCTGAACTTCCACCACAAAAGAACGAGAATTGAGGAACGGCAACGCCAGTTCGTAAGGCAGGAATCGGCGAACCACCGTGCTGGAACTAAATCTGGATTCAATCACAGAGTACGTTTCAAAAATGACCATACAGACATTGCGGACAATACTGGCGATGACTTTTGGGCTGCTGCTCTTCACTTCCGGGCTGGTGTTTTTCATGGTAGTGGTGGGCGGAATGGCAGTGCTCTTGAGCCTCGCGGTTTCGGCCGTGACACTAATATCCCTGCCGGTGCTCTGGCTCACCGGAAAACGCCGGCGGGCGGGCCAGCTTCTCACTAGGTGGGGAATTTACCTGGCTGTCTATCTTACGATTTCGACGGGAATCGTACTGGTCAGGATGGGTCGCGAACGCCCGCACCTCGTGGGAGAAGAAGTCTGTGCGGACTCGGGTTGTTTCGCGGTGGACAAAGTCGACAGAGCAGCTGCCGCACCGGAAACGTCGTATACGCTTTACAGGCATCTTCCAGTAACGATAAGGAACTCACAAAGCATTTCCCCGGGAAGGGCCTGGAACTCTTTATGTTCGATGAACGGGGCCGCAAGTTCGTGCTCCGCGACAATGCCAATCAGAATCCACTGGATGTCACGCTGCCCGCCGGCGAGACGGTGCGGCAATCGATGACATTCAGTGTTCCTGCGGATGCGCGCCAGCTCTTCCTGACAGCGCAATATCGCCCCTTCACTTTCCAAAGCCTGTTCCCTGGCGAACTTTCGTTAGTGCCGCACAAGCCCGCAGCGATGATTCGGATTCAGTGATGCCGATATTCTAGTTACCCATCAGGGGCTTTGCCTCAAGAGTACCCCTGCCGCGTCCTCTTCGGGGCCAGAGGGGCGGGAAGTAACCACAAGAGGCACAAAAGGCACCGGACTGGATTGATCCAATCCTGTGCCTTTTGTGCTTCTTGTGGTTGCTTCCCGGCCCTCTGGTCCCGCAAGAGGCGGCGGCGCTCACCAACAACGTTACTTGTTAAGCAGGATCAAAACGCCCGCGGCGATGGCGAGGATCTCCATCGCCAACGGCAGCCCCGAAAAGCGGAGGGAGAGCAATGGGACCGCGCCGTACAGAATCAGCCAGACGGCGAGCAATGTCATTCCGAGGTTGCGCAGCAGCTTCATGTTATTCATCTCCTTGTGTGAGCGTGTCTTGCAACCGTCGTTGGACGGAATCAGTCTCTCAACTGAAGTGTGGGAGCCACTAAGGTAAGATCCGACATCTCTTCGCCGGCAAAGACTACTTTGATTGAGTTGAAACGATCGCTTCGCCAGTGATCTTCTTTAAGGAGCCAGCGCTGCACAAACTCAGCTACCGTCTTGCGGGCAGTTTCGCGCGCAAGGTTCAGGTGCTGGGGATTGGAGGCGTATTGTACGAGCATCGGGGTGATCGCCTTTTCAAGTTCGGCCATCTGCTGGTCGGCATCAAACCGCAGCCAGCCGCGGTCGGTTCTCTTTTCCATTGTGTCGGTGTGAATGGCCGGGGGAAGGCTGGGCCGCAGCGCAGGCACCTTCACAACACAGGTTTGATTGGATATGCCGATGTCCCAGTGGTCGTTGAGACTGACGTAGTAGCGGTACGTGACCTCGGCCCGGATTTCGGTTACCGTCTGACCGAGAGAAACCAAATCCCACAGGATTCGCAGTTCGTCCGAGCGCGTAAACGTCTCAGTCGCCGAAGCCGTCGCCACCTCAAGGTTGCCGCTTCCCGTCGATGTTAGTTTCGGAATCGAGGCAAGGAACGCGGTGGTTATGGTTCCGGTCCGGAATCGGGCGGCGATACCCCCGATAGATCGTCCGACATCGGCAGCCGCTTGCGCCCCGGTTCGCACCGTGTAGATGTACGCGCCCACCCCGATCGCGCAGGCGAGCACGAAAGCTACCGGCCATCGCAAGCTGGACAGCACCTGTGCCCAGGCAGACACGTTGTTTCTGGGTTGTGGAAACTGCATAACGTCTTATTATACGCGCTGCGAACCGCGCCTCAGGTGCAATCATCGTCACTGGCAGCTTTGTTCAGGGGGAGGGAACAGGCCACAAAAAACACAAAAGACGACCCAAGACGCACAAAGAAGACGCTACAACGATAGTTTGTGTGTTTTTGCATCGTGTTTTGTGTTTTTTGTGGCCTGCCCCGTTTTGTAGTGGATATGATCTGGCAACACAAAGACACAGAGTTCAAGGAGTGTGGATATGTTTGTATCCATTCTGGCGATTGGGTTGACGCTGGCGCAGAATCCGGCGGATATCCAGCAGGGCAAACCGTTGTTCGAAGGTTTGTGCGCAGATTGTCATGGATTTGAGGGCACGGGAGGCCGGGGCCCCAACCTGAACCGCCCGCTCACCCGCGCGCAGGACGATGACGCGCTGCGCGCCATCATCAGCGATGGCCTTCCGGATCGCGGCATGCCTCGCGTCCGGCGCACTACCCCCAACGAGCTACGGCAACTCGTGGCCTATGTGCGGTCGCTGGGCCGGGCGGCGTCCAGCGTGCGCGGGGGCGACGCGCAAAAGGGAAGCGCCGTTTATCAACGCAGCGGCTGCGCGTCGTGTCATGTGGTCCAGGGTCTGGGTGGAACCACCGGTCCGGAACTCACGTCCATCGGCTCGCAGCGCGGGCCGGACTATCTTCGCCAGGCGCTCATCGATCCGGGCGCTGTCCTTCCTCATGGAACTCTGGCGGTGCCAGCGCGCAATCTCGACGAATTTCTTCCGGTGCGGGTGGTCACACGGGATGGCCGCGAAGTGCGCGGCGCCCGAATCAATGAAGATACGTTCACGATCCAGTTGCGCGACTCGAATGGTCAGTTGCATTCGTTTCGAAAGGCGGATCTTGGCCAGATCGAGAAAGAATTCGGCAAGAGCCTGATGCCGTCATTCAAAGATCGTCTGAGCGCATCCGAGGTTGACGACCTGACCGCCTGGCTTTCCAGTCTGGGAGGTGCGAAATGAAGGCGGCTGCCGTCCTGGCATTGGTCGTGTTGATCGGCGCGAGTGTCTTCGCTCAGGTTCCGTATCGCCGCATCGCCTCGGCGGATACCGACCCCTCGAGCTGGTTGACTTACTCCGGAAACTATCAGGCGCATCGATACTCCGCCCTGACGCAAATCGACCGGCAGAATGTCACGCAACTGAAACCAGCCTGGGTGTATCAGATGCGGAATTCCGGCATCGTCGAGGCGACGCCGATTGTGGCCGACGGCGTCATGTACATCACGGAGCCGCCCAGCACAGTGACCGCGCTCGATGTCCGCACGGGAAGGCCGCTGTGGACCTACACACCGAACATTCCGCCGGACGTGATCATCATCGGCTCGCCGCCGGTGAATCGTGGTGTGGCCGTGCTCGACGATCTCGTGTATCTCGCCACAGTCCACACGCATCTCATCGCATTGGATCGAAGGTCCGGGGCCGTACGCTGGGACACCGTCGTCGAGGACAACAAGCAGGGTTACTACATGACGCTGGCGCCCATGGCGATCGATGGAAAAATCATTATCGGAATCTCCGGCGCGGAGACCGGCATCCGGGGTTTTATCGATGCTTACGATGCCAAAACCGGCAAGCGCGCCTGGCGTACCTACACCGTGCCCGGGGCCGGCGAGCCCGGATCGGAAACATGGGGTGGCGACAGTTGGAAGAATGGCGGCGGCTCGACGTGGGTTCCCGGCGCGTTCGATCCGGCATTGAATCTGATTTACTGGGGCACCGGCAATCCGGGCCCGGACTGGAACGGCGACGTCCGGCCGGGGGACAACCTTTACACCTGCTCGCTGCTGGCCCTGGACGCCAACACGGGCAAAATCAAATGGCATTTCCAATTCACGCCTCACGACGTGCACGATTGGGACGCTACCGAGATCCCGGTCCTGTTCGATGCAACAATCAACGGCCGCGCCCGCAAGCTCGTGGCGATGGCAAATCGCAACGCCTTCTATTACGTGCTCGACCGGGAGAACGGTCAGTTCATTTCTGCCACGCCCTATGTGAAACAGACCTGGGCGGATGGCATGGATGAAAAAGGAAGACCGAAGGTGAGGCCGGGAACCGAGCCGAGCTTCGAAGGAACGCTCGTCTTTCCGGACATCACCGGTGGGGCGAACTGGTACAGTCCGAGCTACAGCCCGAAGACGAAACTCTTCTATCACACCGCTCGAGAGGTGGGGACTACCTACTATAAAGGTGAAGCGGACTATAAACCCGGCACGGCCTTCACCGCCGGCGGCGGCCGCCGCATGGATGGCGATGTCGCGTTTGCCAGCGTGAAAGCGTGGGAGGCAACTACCGGAAAGATGGCGTGGGACTTCAAGCTGCTGACCCCTCCGATGGCCGGGCTTTTGTCGACTGCGGGTAATCTCGTGTTCGGTGGAACAGAGGAAGGAAACTTCTTTGCACTCGACGCGGAAAACGGCAAACCGCTCTGGGATTTTCAGCTCGGCGCCGCGCTTCGGGCAAACCCGATGTCCTTTGCCCTTGACGGCAAACAGTACGTCGCCATTGCCGCCGGTTCGGCGTTGTTTGTATTTGGGTTGTGACGGATATGTTGCGGGATTTCAAATTCGCTTTCCGTTCATTGGCGCGTGCGAAAGGCCTGGCAATCGCCGTGGTGCTGACGCTCGCCCTGGGTATTGGCGCCAATAGCGCCATCTTTAGCATCGTACGCGGCGTACTCTTAAGGCCGCTGACCAATCGCGATGAAAGCCGCCTCATCTATATCCGGCAGAGCGCGGCCGGTATTGGCACCGAGAATGCGACGTTCTCGGTACCCGAAATCCACGATCTGCGGGAGCGTGTGAAATCGCTTACGTCGCTGGGTGAGTTTTCGACGATCACATTCACCATGGTCGGCCTCGGAGAACCGCGGCAAATTCGCGCGGGCGTTGTAGACGGGCATTATTTTGAAGTGATGGGGCTGCACGCAGTCGCCGGACGTTTGCTAAATGCCTCGGATGACGGGCCTGCCGCGACGGGCGCCGCAGTCCTGACGAATCGCTTTTGGACGACCGGATTGAAGAGCGATCCGGCAGTCCTTGGGAAAACCATCCGGCTCGGGACACGTACCGCAATCATTGTCGGAGTGCTCGAACCCTCCGATCCCTATCCGGCCGAGACGGAGCTGATCGCGAATGTCGTGACAAGTCCGCACCACCTCTCGGCCACGATGGTCACAGGACGGGAACATCGCATGACGGAGATCTTCGGGCGGCTGGCTCCCGGTTCGGACCTTGAGGCGGCCCGCACCGAACTGCGAGCGGTTCATAGCGCGATCATAAAGGAGCACCCCGAAGCGTATTCGCCGAAAGCCGACTTCCGCATCGATGCCGTGCAGCTTCGAGATCAAATCACGTCGAATGCGCGAACGGTATTGCTCGTTCTGCTCGCGGCTTCAGGCCTGGTATTTCTGATCGCCTGTTCGAACGTTGCGAATCTTATTCTTGCCCGAACGGTCCGGCGCGAAGGCGAGCTCGCAGTACGCGCCGCGCTTGGCGCCGGCGCGGGCATGCTGCGCCGGACGGTGCTTGCCGAAAGCCTTCTGCTTTGCGGCTCGGGCGCACTACTCGGCATTGCTCTGGCGCCAATGATGTTTTCGGTGCTGGCGCGATATGCCTCCCGGTTCTCTGTCCGGGCTCTCGATCTCACGCTGGATTCCAACGTTTTGTGGGTGGGCGCCGGCCTGGCCCTGCTGGCATCGGTCCTGATCGCGTATGTGCCGAGGCTGCCGTCCGCTGACGCGTCGCGCGGTTTCGGGTTGACGAGCGCCGGCGTTCGCATTACCGGCGCGACGAAGCGCCGCCTCCAGGTGTTCGCGGTGATTCAAATCGCTGCCTCATTCGTCCTTCTTGCAGGAGCGGGAATGCTGCTCGGCACACTCATGACGCTGCAGGCCGCGCAACCCGGCTTTGAAACCAGAAGCGTTCTCGCCGTGAACGTGCCGGTGATGTCCTTTGGCAGGACGCCGGAACAGATTCGCGGGTTTTACAGACAGCTGCAAGAGCGGCTGATGTCCGTTGCGGGTGTCGAACGCGTGGCTGTGGGCAGCACGGTGCCGTGGCGCGACGCGGGAGGTTTGGGAAACGGCTTCGCATTCTCTGTTGAAGGACGAAAGACGGACAACCCGCAGGACGATCCTCGGGCGCGACTCCGTTCGGTATCGCCGGGATTCTTTGCGGCGCTCGGTATTCCGCTGGTTGCCGGGCGCGACTTCACCGACGCCGATCGCGACGGCGGCGAACGCGTCGTGATTATTAACGCCCGCATCGCCAGTCAATTATTCCCAGGACAGGATCCGGTCAATCGGCATCTGATGTGGACGGACGGCATTGCCAAGTTCATCGGTCTCAATACCGAACCGCGCCGGATTGTCGGCGTCGTCGCCGATGTGGACGACGAACGTATCAATCCGGCGCCGGCGATGACTGTATACCATCCCTTCGAGCAGGAACTCGCTGGTGGACGGGTTTTCATCCATGTTCGTAACGATCCATACGCCCTGGTGCCGGTGGTTTCGCGAATGGTCCACGACCTGGCGGCAGATCAACCGGTTGAGCGGGCCGCTACACTCGATGATGTTCGCGCGGAAGTGCTCGCGCCCGAACGCCTGAACACACTGGTGTTCGGGGGCTTCGCAGCGGTTGCCCTGGCGATCTCCATCGTTGGGGTCGCGGGAGTACTCGCATTTTCGGTGAGCGCCCGCACCCGCGAGTTTGGCGTTCGCCTTGCCGTTGGCTCGCAGCGAGGACGGTTGCTGGCCGGCGTACTGGCCGAGGGCCTGGTGATGGCCGCAATCGGCGTGGCTGCGGGCGGCATTGGCGGGTTTGTGCTGGCCCGCGTGATCGGAAGCTATCTGTTGCCGGTTCAATTTCCAGGATTTCTTCCCATTGTTGGCGCCGCCTTCGTCTTACTTGTCGCAGCCACGCTGGCGTCGCTTCTACCCGCAGCGCGCGCCGCTCGCGTGGACGTGATGCAGGCGTTGCGATCGGAATGATGATTGAATTCAGGTATATACTCCCGCAATTGTTCAAACAACCATCAGTGAGGCGCTTATGAAATCGATAGGGATAAAATTGATTTTGACACTGGGTTTCCTTGGAGCGGTGGCGGTTTTGGGCCAGACGCCGGCTCCTGCCCCTCCGCAGCAGGGGCCTGGAGTGCAAGCCCCGGCAGACGCACGGTATTCGGACTGGATCGCAACGAAGTGCAAAGTTCCACCAGCGGGACGCGGCGGTGGCGGCGGCGCGGCCCGAGGCGCGGCTCCTGGTCCCGGCGGAGGAGCTGCTGCCGCGCGTGGCGCGGGTGGCGGAGCGGCACGGGGCAATCCCAACGAGCCTCCTCCGAAGCGGGATTACAGCGTAACGGAAATTCCCGGCGTTATCGCCGCGGGACAGAAGTGGAAATCCATTTGGACGGGAACCGGCAACAATGCCGACGGCATCATCGGTACAAAAGATGGAGGGATTCTAGCGGCACAGAACACCAACAGCGCGGTCATGAAGATCGACAAAGACGCGAAAGTTTCATTTCCCTACATGGACACAAACACCGGAGGCGCCGTGTCGATGAACAAGAAGGGCGCATTGTTTATCGTCGAGAGGGGCCTGCCCACAGCGGTCTGGCAGCTCGCGCCGTCGCGCCGGCTCGTGGCGAATATGCTAAACGGGGAACCCCTGGATTGCATCGGGGGCGTCATCAACGACTTGACTGCCGCCAGCAACGGCGGAGTCTATTTCACGATGGGCGGGCTTTTCTACGTGAATCCTCAAGGCGTGGCTGCCAGGCAGGGCACGATTGCCGGCACCAATGGGATCATCCTGAGTCCCGATGAGAAAAAGCTCTACGTTACCGGCCGAATTGGAGCGGCCCCGGCTGGCGGCGCAGGTGGTGGTGGCGGCAGCCTGATTGCCTACGATGTCAAACCCGATGGCACGCTCACCAACGAACGGCAATTCGCGATGGTCGGCGGCGACGGCAGCACAGTCGACGCCGCGGGGCGTATCTATTCCACCGGCGGAGGAGGCGTGCAGGTCGTCGGCCCCGATGGCAAATTCCTCGGGGAAATCCCTTCGCCGCTCCCTTTGATTACCGTCGCGTTTAGCGGCAAGGATAAGCAGACGCTCTACGGAGTAGCGAACACCCAGAGATTCGACGAGATCTTTACCATCGAGATGATCGCCAAGGGCTACAAGGGCCGCGCCAAGTAGGATAGCTGTGAGCGACCCCGGGGGAAGAGAATAGCCACAAAAAGGGCAGAAAAATCGGGGCCTGGACATTTGAAATTTGGATGAGACGCCCGCTGTAGCGGCGGTCTATGACCGCCGGTTTTATGGTAACTCGCAAGAAACATTTAGATTACGAGACACTTTAAAACCGGCGGTCATAGACCGCCGCTACAGCGGGCGTCTCATCCAAATTTCAAATGTCCAGGCCCCGATTTTTCTGCCCTTTTTGTGGCTTCCTCCCCCCTCACCGTGGAAAAAGTCCCTGATCGGACCCACCCTTGTTCGCGTGGCGCGCCCACTATTGGTTATCTTTATGAGCCTGATGGTTCCCGTGAGTCAGTGTGTGGCCGGCCGTCGTGGAGAAGACAAAGGATCCATCGCGACAGTCGCCTGCAACGAAGGGCTTCCAGACTCGCAGTTTCAGAACCTGATCATTGGTGCCTGTTCCGGCGTCGGTGAATCCCCAGTCGGCGCAGTATCCGGCGTCTCCATTGTAGCGGCCGATTCCCTGGCCGTACATCGAGTCGAAAGGAGCGGACGGAGACTTGGGATGGATCGCCGGGTCGTCCCAGCAGAATGAGTAGAGGAGCTGATCCATATGAAAGCGCCCTCCATCGCCGTTCGGCAGATGGACATCCACCTGCAGGTTGTTAGGGCCGTCAGTGACATCACAGTAAAGCTCGAAACTGTGCGTCAGCTGGGTGCCTGGAGGAGCAAAGAAATCGCCCTGATCCTGAGTGCCCGTAAAAATACTGCCTCCCCCCGTCATACGGCCATTCAGCACCTGGGGGCTTCCCTGGGGGACCCATCCCCAGGTGTTGGAGATCACGAGAAAAAGACTCGTCATAAGCACGAAGAACCTTGCAGCGGCTGCTTTTGTCTTCATAGAACCTAACCTCCTCGCTCAATCTAATTTTGATACAGCAAGAATGGTTCCACTCAGAAATGAGCCTCCCAGGAAGAAAGGCGTATGCGCAGTCAAACGCTCTCTGAAGAAGCGGCTGCGCCCGTCCAGATAAATCCGGAAATCGCGATCGCAACAGGCACGATCAAAACGGCCCGCGCCAAACCGCGCGCATCGGCCAGCATTCCGATGACGGGCGGCGCGATTGCGTCTCCCAGTAAGTGGATTGTAAAAATACTCACGGCCATGGCCAAAGCGCGTGCGCCGACCGGCACAACGCTGACAATAACGACATTGACAGGGCCGGTGCTCAGGAACAACAGGAACTCCGCGAGGAACAACCATCCAATGTACATCGACGAAGAGGGGACGCTCAGCGCCAGCCAGGACGGAACAATGGCTGCCACACTGGATAGTCCGGGGACCCACAATTGCCCTTGCTTGAAGCGCGAAGATAACCGGTCACCCAGATAGCCGCCCAGGAACGTCCCCGTCAATCCGGCTACAACGGTCACGGCTGCCACAATCTTATTGGCTGTCGCGAGCTCAACGCCTCGGACCTCTTTCAGGTAGGTGGGCATCCAGAACGCCAGTCCGCCGAACGCAAACGTATAGGCGGCATATCCCAACACGGTTCCCACGTAGGCACGGTTCCGGTACAAACCGAGCAACGCTGCCGGTACAGGCTCCGCTTTCGTGATCACAGGATGTTCCTCCGCCGCTCCGCGGGGAGGGTCAGGCGCACTCAAGACCAGAAACGCCAGCGCGATCCCCGGCAGGCCCACCACGTAGAAGGCTGCGCGCCACCCAAAAGCCGGCTCGAGCAGCGCGCCAAGTAGATATCCCACAGCGGCGCCGACGGGAATCGCAACATAAAAAACGGCAAAGGCACGTCCGCGTTGCGCGCCGGGAAAATAGTCAAACAACAGCGCCGGCGCAATTGTGGCGTAGGACGCCTCGCCGACGCCGACGCCCGCGCGGGCCAGCAACATTTGAATAAAGTTGCGGGCCAGGCCGCCGGCCGCCGTCGCCATGCTCCATGCGCCTACACCGGCCGCGAGAAGCCGCGTGCGGGACACCCGGTCTCCAAGCGCACCAAAGAAAGGTGACGTGGCGAAGTATGTGATCAGAAAGGCAGTGGCCAAATATCCGGCCTGAGCGTTCGTCAGCCTCAACTCCGCCTGCACGGCGGGCAGGACCGCGGCAAGTATGAATCTGTCGACGTAGTTCAGAAAATTGAGGAATGTAACGATGCCGAGCCCGTAATACGCAGCGCCCCGGCTGAGGATGTGCGCTTCAGGCTCTGGCATCTTGCCTATCGTTTCAGCGCTGGCGAGTGGCCTTTTCGATTCACGATGTTCTCAGGAGTCAGATAGTCCGCGGGCAGCCCGGAGAAGAAAGGCGAAAATGCCGAAAGATCGATCTCGTTGAGCTGCTTCTTTTGATCGAGCGCCTCTCGCACGGCCCGCGCCACGATTTCGTGAGCGCTGCGGAAGGGCACTCCCTTCATGACGAGGAAATCCGCCAGGTCGGTTGCGCCCATGAAGGAGTCCGCGGCCGCCTTTTCGAGGCGGTCCGTTTTCAGCGTCACGGTGCGAATCGAGAGCCGCAACACGCTGAGTGACAGGCGCACGTTTTCGAATGCCTTGAGAAATGCTTCTTTGTCTTCCTGAAGATCTTTGTTGTAGCCCGTGGGAAGACCCTTCATCACGCAAAGAAAGCCAGTAAGCAAACCGGTCGTCATCGCAGCTTTTGCGCGGATGAGCTCGAAACCGTCAGGATTTTTCTTCTGAGGCATCAAGCTGCTGCCGGTGGTGATTTTTTCCGAGAGCTCAAGAAACCCAAACTCTTCGGTGGAATAGATGATCCAGTCCTCGGCGAGGCGGCTGGCGTGCACCAGCAGGATCGAGGCATTCGAGAGGAACTCGAGGACGAAATCACGATCGCAGGTGGCGTCGAGACTGTTCGCCGAGATCTTGGCGAAGCCCAGCTCCTTAGCGACAGCCTCCCGATCGACAGGGAAGTTCGAACCTGCAACGGCGCCGGACCCCAGCGGAAGAATATCGACGCGCTTGAGCGATTCCTCGAAGCGTTCGGCGTCACGGCCAAACATCTCGTTGTAAGCCAGACAGTAGTGGCTCCAGCGGATCGGCTGCGCGCGACGCATGTGCGTATATGCGGGAATGATCACCTCGGAATACCTGGCGCCGCTCTCGATCAGAGCAAGCTGCAAAGCTTCGAGATCGGCCATGATCAGTCCGATGGCTTTGCGCACAAACAGCCGGAAATCGGTCGCGACCTGATCGTTCCGGCTGCGGCCGGTGTGGAGTTTGCCTGCAGCGGGACCGATCTTCGACGCCAGCGTCGCTTCAACGAAAGTGTGAATGTCCTCGTAGGGAGTGGCCTTCACCTGCTCAGGCGTGTACTCGGAAAGGATCTGTTCGAGGCCCTGATCGATGGACTTCCATTCTTCCCGGGTGAGCACGCCGCATCCGAGAAGCGAGCGCGCGTGCGCGCGGCTGGCGCGAATATCGACGTCGAGAAGAACGGCATCGATGCCGAGCGACCGGTTCATCTTTTCGAAGACCGGATCGCTCTCCTCCTCAAACCGTCCTTGCCAGAGTTTCATAATGATTCACCATCAGCCGGGACCGCACCGCCGCCGGCAGGCCGAGAAGATTGATGAAGCCCTCGGCGTCGCGAGGATTGTAATTGCCGGTGTCAAAAGATGCGATGTCCTGACGATAGAGACTGAACGGCGATACGCGGCTCTTCACCACCATCGTGCCCTTGTAGAGGCTCAAGGTAATGGAGCCGGTCATGACTTCCTGCGTCTTTTCAAAGAACGCGTCGAGCGCTTCTCTCAGCGGAGTGAACCATTGGCCTTCGTAGACCATTTGCGCATATGTGATTGCGAGAATGTCTTTGTGATATCGGGTCTGCCGGTCCAGGACGAGCGACTCGAGCTCGCGATGCGCGCTCGTAATCAAGGTCCCGCCCGGAGTTTCGTAGACGCCTCGCGATTTCATCCCGACAATACGATTCTCGACGCAGTCCGCGCGGCCAATGCCGTTGGTTCCTGCGATTTCGTTCAGATCTTCGAGCAGTTGAACCGCGGGAATCCGGTATCCGTTCAGGCCAACCGGTACGCCCTGCTCGAAGTCGATCGAGATTTCGCTTTCACCTTCCGGGCACGAACGCGGATCCATGGTTAGCATGAAGAGGTCTTCGGGCGGCGGTTGCGAGGGATCTTCCAGAATGCCGCCTTCATGGCTCATGTGCCAGATGTTGCTGTCGCGGCTGTAGATCCTGTCCGCCGTTGCCGTAACCGGAATATTCCGTTCTTTCGCATACGCTATCGCATCCTGGCGCGATTGGATGTTCCACTCCCGCCACGGGGCAATGATCCTGAGTTGTGGAGCGAATGCTTTGTAGACGAGCTCGAACCGGACCTGATCGTTGCCTTTGCCGGTACAGCCGTGGGCCAGGGCATCGGCGCCTTCCGCGAGCGCCACTTCCACTTGCCGTTTCGCAAGCAGGGGCCGTCCAATGGATGTACCCAGTAAATACTTTCCTTCGTAAGCCGCGCCGGACTTGACGAGGGGCCAGAGGTATTCGGTTACGAATTCGTTTCGAAGATCTTCAACGTAGCACTTGGAAGCGCCCGACCGCAGGGCCTTTTCTTCCAAACCCTGGAGCTCATTATCCTGGCCGATGTTGCCGGCCATGGCGATGATTTCACAACCATAGTTTTCTTTGAGCCAGGGAATGATAATCGACGTGTCCAGACCGCCCGAGTACGCCAGAACGACCTTCTTCACCTTCTGATTCATGACTGTTCTCCACAAAAGTAACGAGGATTGCTTTTTCCACCGGCAGCCGGTTGGCGGCCTGCTGAAACACGACGGAATGGTCGGACTCGATGACCGAATCGGTGACTTCCTGGCCACGATGCGCTGGAAGACAATGCATAAATAAAGGTTGCTTGCCTGTCTTTGCCATCAGGTCCTCGTTCACCTGATAGGAACGGAAGATCTCCGCGCGCTCCTCGATCTCATCCTCCTGACCCATGCTCGCCCAGACGTCCGTATAGATGGCATCGGCGCCTTTCACGTCTGCCGGTCTGGTGGACCACTCGACGCTCTCTTCTTTCGAGGGACCGTACCCCTCGGGACAAATCACCCGGAAGCGCAGGCCGGCGAGAGAACAAACCTGCGCCAGCGAGCGCGACACATTGTTCCAGTCGCCCACGTAGACGAGCTCCTTGTTTGAGAAGGTCGTCCACGCTTCGGAAAGCACGAGCAGATCCGCAAGCGCCTGGCAAGGGTGTTCGGAATCGCTGAGGCCATTGATGACAGGAATTGAAGCGAACAGCGCCAGGTTCTCCAGGTCATCGTGTTTGAACACGCGCGCCACAATCGCATCGACCCAGCAGGAAAGATTCCGCGCCAGGTCCTGGATCGGTTCCCGCTCGCCAAGGCGGCTTTCGGCTGAACCCAGCATTACAGGCCCGCCACCGAGCTGCCGGATGGCGACTTCAAATGTGACGCGCGTCCTCAGTGATGGCTTCTCGAAAATCATCGCGACCGACTTGCCATGCAGCGCGTTGGCAAACAGGGTTTTGGAACGCAGGTCGCGCGAAAGCGCCAGAAGCGCAAACAATTCCTCGCGGCGCAGTTGCGCTGCCGAGAGAAAATCCGTGTGAGCGGCCCCAGCAGGGGGTGAATAGTTATTCATACAGGCGAATAAGTATGCATGCATGACCTGGAGGGGTCAACCACTTTGTTGCTATAATCCCGGCGCCATGAATCGGCTCCGGCACAATGCAATTCTGGACCTTGTCCGCTCCGGCGAAATCACCAGCCAGGAAGATCTGATGCTCGGCTTGAAGGCCCGTCATATCGAGGTTTCCCAGTCGACGCTGTCGCGCGACATTCAGGAATTGAGGCTCGCCAAAACGGGAGGCGCGTACACGGTGGTGGAGTCCGAGCCGGCCGCAAAGGCATCGGAAGAATCCTGGCGCCGCATCATCCGTGAATTTCTTGTAGACGTGGCGGTTACACAGAACATCGTGGTGGTCAAGACCGGGTCGGGACACGCGTCAACCGTCGCGCAAGCGCTGGACGAGACGGGATGGCCCGAAGTCATCGGAACCATCGCTGGCGAGAACACGGTATTCATTGCTGTCCGCTCGGAGAAAGGGGGAAAGAAACTGGAGCATCGGATACGCGAGTTACTGTAGCCATGTCGGCGCAAGCTTCGAGCAATTGGCGGACTGCCTTTCCGCTGAAAGGGTCGACGAAGCCGGGAGCGATTTCTGCGAGCGGGGCGAGAACGAAGCGGCGGCTGGAAAAAGCCGGATGCGGTATCGAAAGACCCGGCTTGCGGATGATTTCGTTTCCGTAGAAGACGATATCGATGTCGAGCGTGCGGGGACCTTTATTAATGTCGCGCGTCCGAAGATTCTCTTTTTCGACTTCGAGGCAGGTCTGCAATAGTTCGTCAGGAGTCAGGGCGGTACGGGCTTCAAGAACGGTATTGAGAAACCAGGGCTGAGCGAAAACTTCCCGCGGCTCAGTGGAGTAAAAGGAGGCGCAACGAATGATGTCGAGACCCCGAGCGCCAAGGCCACGGATCCCTGAACGCAGGCGCTCCTCACGGTCGCCTAGATTCGAACCAAGTGCGAGATAGACAGGCTTCATGAAAACTCACGTTACCACGACGCCATTGGCAGGCCTCGTTGTCGTCAACATCGAATATAACCGGGACGATCGCGGGTTCTTCATCGAGTCGTGGCACAGGAAAGATTTCGCCGCCGCCGGACTGTTGTACGATTTTGTCCAGGATTCTCACTCCCGTTCGCGTCATAAGGTTCTCCGCGGCATGCACTATCAGGACATGCGCGCCCCGATGGCAAAACTCGTCCGTTGTACGGTCGGCAGGATTCTTGACGTCGCTGTGGATCTGCGTGTGAGCTCGCCGACTTTCGGCAAATGGTTCAGCATCGAGCTCAGTGCGGACAATCAGACCCAGCTCCTCGTGCCCGTGGGCTTTGCACACGGTTTTGCAACGTTATCGGATGTGTGCGAGGTTCAATACAAGCAAACCGAGTTCTATCAACCCTCGTATGAAGGCGGCATTGCATGGAACGATCCCGATCTCGGCGTCAATTGGCCCTTCCACGATCCGATCCTTTCCAACCGCGACCAAAACCAGCAGTCGTTGAAGCAGTACGGCGAGAATCCCGCTTTCAAATAGCCACAAAGAGGTATGGGGAAGGAGTAGGCACAAAAGGCGCAAAATGTGTATTCCTTTTTGCGCCTTTTGTGCCTTTTTGTGGCTATTCTTCTTTTAGTTTTCGGTACTCTGCGACGGCACGGTTGTGCGCGGCAAACGTTTCGGAAAACCTGTGGCGAGACTCGACTGTACGGACAAAAAACAGATAGTTCGTTGATGCCGGTTGAATCGCGGCAAGCAGCGAAGGATAGCCGGGGCTGGCAATGGGACCGGGAGGCAGGCCGGTATTCACATAGGTGTTGTACGGTGATTGGAACTGCAAGTCAGCCCGTGTGAGCTTGCCGCCATAGCGGTCCGCCTGTTCGAGAGCGTAAATCACCGTCGGATCGCACTGAAGCAGCATATGAATGTTCAGACGGTTCAAATATACCGACGCAATGGTGGGCCGCTCGTCGGAGACCGCGGCCTCGCTTTCGACAAGTGACGCCAGGACGACGGTGTCGTGCATATTCAGCGGCCATTTGTCCGCCGGAAGCTCCTGTTGAAGACGGACGGCCATTTGCTGAAATCGCGCGATCATCATTTCGACCGCCTGACGCGCCGTTGTATGGCTGCGCAGGAAATAGGTCTCGGGAAATAGATACCCTTCCGCCGAAACGGCTTTGTCATCAAACTTGCGCACGATCTCCATAGCGCCGGCCGCAGCCTTCAGAAAGTCAGCGGCCGTTCCGAATCCCTGCTCTTCCCACTTTTGCGCGGTGGCTTCGGCGGTAAGTCCTTCCGGAACGGTGAATTTGTGCAACACGACAGAACCACTCGCCAGCTTGTCAATAACTTCGGGAATTGTCATGGAGCGATCGAACAGGTATTCACCGGCCTGAAGTTTGTTTCTCGTACCGGTATAGAAGATATAGGCCAGGGCCGCATATCGGTTCGAAATCACCTTTTTATCCTCGAGAAGTCCAACCACTCCGCGTGCGCCCAAACCGTGGGGAATCTCAACCGTTCCACCGTCAACCGGGCTTCCAACCGCTCGCCACTCCCGGTTCGCGTAAAACGCCGCGCCTGCTGCGGCAAGAATCAGGATGGCAAGGAAGAGCAGGAATTTTTTCATGCGGTCCGGCCAGTCCGGCTGTCGAGATAATTCTGGAGGATGATCATGGCGGCAATCTTGTCCACGTGCCCACGCCTTTGCCGCCAGTTCAGGCCCATTTGTTCCAGATGTTGCTCGGCCTCAAAGCTGGTCAATCGCTCATCCAGAAACACGATTGGAAGGTCCAGTACTTTATGGAGTTCTTCGGCGAAACGGGCGACTTTTTGGCTTTGGGGGCTTGCTTTGCCGTTCATATGTAAAGGTTGGCCGACGACGATCTCGTGCACTTCGTTCTCTTCCGCGAGACGCCGCAGCGCTTCGAGATCGGCCTTAAGCTCTTTCCTGCGAACCGTAGGCCGGGACTGCGCGGTGAGCAGGAGAGCGTCGCTGATTGCGACGCCGATGTTCCGGTCACCGACGTCGAGCGCCATAACTCTCATTTTTTCATGATACAATACCTGAACCTCGTCAATGCATGAGCGGCGGCGAATGCAAGCCCGACGCGAAGCGCAAGCGCGATAGCGCGCAGCGTGAAGCAAAGGGCGCAGCAATTAAGAAATTGGAGGTCGCATTTGAATTCGAAGAGTAAGTACGGGATTTTGCTCATCTCTTCGGTCCTCGTCATATACGCCATTATTGGCGGCATGCTCGGGCGCGTCAGCGCGCAGAATGGATCGTTTCAACAACTGTCGATTTTCACCGAAGTCCTCGGCAGGATCCAAAACGACTATGTCGACGACCCGAATCTGAAAACGGCTGTGGACGGGGCGATTCGTGGGCTTGTTGAAAGCGTGGATCCCTACGGTGGATACCTTTCTCCCAAAGACGTAGCTTTTTACAAGGAATATACCGGCAACCCGCAAAAAATGCCTGGGATCGGCGCCGTTCTGGCAAAACCCCCGAAGCTGGGCTATCCGGTCATTATCTCGGCAATTCCCGGCGGGCCAGCCGCGAAAGCCGGCTTGAATTCCGGCGATATTATTGAATCCATTGACGGCACGACGACCCGGGAAATGAATCTGGTCCAAATCACCGGAATGCTGGCTATTCCTTCGGGAAAGATGGCGTCATTGTCTGTCATTCGCAGCCGCCGCCCTGATCCCGAAACGGTGAATGTAGGCCGCGAAGTGGTTCAGCCGCCGCCGGTTGAAGCCCGGATGGTCGAGAACAACATCGCCTATATCAAGGTCCCCTTCCTGGCTCCGGGAAAAGCTCAGGAGACCAAGCGCCAGCTCGAGGCGCTGCTGAAAAAAGGGGCCAGCAGCATCATTCTCGACCTGCGCTATACGGCTGGCGGCGATAGCAAGGAAGCTCTGGAAGTCGCGAATCTGTTCGTGGAATCCGGCACGCTTGCCTACCTTCAGGGGCAAAAGCAGCCGAAGGAATTGCTAAACGCCGATCCGAAACAGGCGTTGACCAAGGCGCCAATTGCCGTTCTTGTGAATCAGGGAACCGCCGGCGCGGCTGAACTGATTGCGGGTGCGATCAAAGACGATCGGCGGGGTCAGGTCGTTGGCGTCAAGACATTCGGCGCGGGCTCCGTCCAGAAGCTGATTCCTCTGGATGACGGCTTTGCGCTGCTGATCTCAACCGCCAAATACTTTACCCCGTCGGGCAAAGAGATCCAGGAAGCCGAACCTCAGGATTCGGGTATCAAACCGACGATGGAAGTCAGACAGGCCGCGGAAGAAGCAATCGACCCGGCCGATGATCAGGCGGACGCCGCGCCGCCGGCCAAAGCCCCGGCCAAGGACGAAGATCGCCAACTGAACAAAGCGATCGAAATCCTCAAGGATCCCAGCAAGATCACAGTGACGAAGAAAGCCGCGTAGATTGTTTAGCGGCGGGTCGTGATCCTACAGCTCAATGGCGTCTCGAAGTCGTTCGGTTCGCAGGACGTGCTTCGAGACGCCGGGTTCCAAATCAATCCCTCCGAAAAAGTCGGCCTGATCGGCGCAAATGGCGCTGGTAAAACAACTCTTCTCAAATTGATCGGCCGGGTCTATGAACCCGATACGGGTTCCGTAACACGCAAGTCCAACCTTCAGATCGGCACCCTGGACCAGATTCCCGATTTCCACGAAGGCACTTCTGTGCTCGAAGAAGGGCTCCGCGCTTCGGATTACCTTCGCGGCGTCGAGAGCGAAATGCGGGACCTTGAACACGCAATCGCCACCGGGACGCGGCCGGACATCCTCGATCGCTATTCCCATCTCCAGCATGAGTTCGAATTAAAGGGCGGTTACAGTTATCGGGCGCGGACCGAAGGCGCGCTGCTCGGGGTCGGGTTTTCTAAAGATGCCATGGAGCAGCCAAGCAGGAATCTCTCCGGCGGAGAGAAGAACCGGCTCGCGCTGGCAAAGCTTCTTCTGTCAAATGCCGAACTGTTGCTCCTGGACGAACCGACCAACCATCTCGATATTCGCTCCATCGAGTGGCTGGAAAAATTCCTGAAGGAAACCGACAAGACTTTGATCGTCGTGTCGCACGACCGTTTCTTCCTGGATCGAGTGGCGAATCGAATCATCGAAGTCGTAAACACCAGGATTCACGACTATCGCGGAAATTACTCCGACTACCTCAAGGAACGTGTCGCGCGTGTCGCACGGCAGGAGAAGGAGTGGCAGCTTCAGAGTGAGTGGATTGAAAAGCAGGAAGACTACATCCGGCGCAATATTGCCGGTCAGAAAACGAAACAGGCGCAGTCCCGGCGCAAATTGCTTGCACGAGTGAAGCCGCTCGAGAAGCCGACCGCAAGTTCCACAAAAGTGAAGTTTCGCTTCATGCCGGTCGACCGCAGCAGCCGCTATGTCCTGACCACACGCGACCTGGCGGTCGGATATGGAGACACCACGCTGGTACGCTCCATACGATTTGAGGTGCAGCGAGGTGAACGCTGGGCAATTCTCGGCGCCAACGGTTCCGGAAAAACGACGCTGCTCCGAACTCTGGTTGGCGCTCGATCGCCAATTGCCGGTGAGCTGGAATGGAATCAAGCGCTGGATGTCGGTTACTACGACCAGCAACTTCAGGATCTGGAACCACAGTCGTCCGTTCTGGATGAGATCCGCGAATTGGATCTGACCGCAACGGACGGCGAACTCCGATCGTATCTTGCACAATTCCTCTTCAGCGGTGAGGACGTGTTCAAGAAGGTTAGCCAGCTCAGCGGCGGCGAGAAATCGCGGTTGATGCTGGCAAGAATCATTTATGTCGCGCCGCAACTGCTGGCACTCGATGAGCCGACGAACCATCTGGATATTGCCGCGCGCGAGGCGCTCGAAGCAGCCCTCCTGGAATATCCGGGAACGATTCTTTTTGTGACGCACGATCGGTATCTGGTTCAGAAGATTGCGACGCACTTGATTTATATTGAGAAGGGAATTGCGCATGTCTTTGACCGGCTGAGTGCGTTCGAAGAGTGGCTGGGGCAGGGGGATCGGAAAATCGGGGCCAGACCCAAATTTTCTGGACCCCAAGAAAATAGGGTCTGGCCCCGATTTTCCGATCCCCCTTCCGGATTATCCAAGAACAAGCGTGAGCAGCTCGAAAAGGAAGTCGCTCAACTGGGAGAAAAAATCGCTGCAGTGGAAGGGGAATTGGCCGGGTTAGAGCTTTCTTTTCAAAACCCTGCGACCGGAACCGACTGGGAGTCCACACACAAGCGCTACGCCGACCTGAAGGTGATTTTGGAACGCCTCTACGAAGACCTGGCAAGCCGCTGGGAATTGATGGGCTAGTTGTTGGCTCGCCAACTGGGGGGCGGGGAAACGGACAGGGGAAAATGTGAGGCAAAGCGTGCCTGGTTGGGGTAAGATGGGGGGTTCCTGTCAACCTCAAATTCAGGACTATGCAGCGGATCATTCAAAATATTACCGTTCGCGGCGCCCGGCAGCACAACCTCAAGAGTGTTGATGTCGAAATTCCCCGGAACAAACTAACTGTAATTACGGGCCTCAGTGGTTCCGGCAAGTCAAGTCTGGCATTCGACACCATTTACGCCGAAGGCCAGCGTCGTTACGTCGAATCGCTCTCGGCCTACGCGAGGCAATTTCTAGACCGGCTGGAACCGCCGGATGTCGATTCCATCGAGGGCCTTTCTCCGGCGATCTCGATCGAGCAAAAGACGGCAACTCGCAGTCCCAGGTCGACCGTCGGCACCGTCACGGAAATCTACGACTATCTTCGACTCCTGTTTTCCTCGATCGGAATTCCGCATTGCCATCAGTGCGGAAAACCGATTTCGAAACAAACCCCGGACCAGATCATGCGTCATCTGAAATCTCTGCCGGAAGGCGAGCGCGTCATGATCCTTGCGCCGATCGTGCGCGGCCGCAAAGGCGAGTTCAAGAAGCAGCTTCAGGAACTGGCAAAGAGCGGATACGTGCGCGGCCGCATTGACGGCACGCTTCATAATCTGGACGAACCGATTGAGCTGGATAAGAAGAAGAATCATTCGATCGAGGTTGTCGTCGACCGCCTGATGATCAAGAAGGACATTGAAAAGCGGCTCGAAGCTTCCATCGAACAGGCGACCAAGCTCGCCAATGGAATCGTGCTGGTGGCGATCGTCGAAGGAGAAGAGCGGCTCTATTCGGAAAAAATGGCGTGCGTCGATTGCGGCGTGAGCATTCCGGCAATCGAGCCGCGCACATTCTCGTTCAACAGCATGTACGGCGCCTGCGAAGTCTGCAACGGGCTCGGCATGAAATATGACTACGATCCCTCGCGCATCCTTACCGACCCGACGCGGCCGCTGCTCAACGGCGCGCTGGGACTTTCCGACGGCTGGTGCAACGAAGAGTTCGAAGAGCAGATGGCGAAGATCGCGGCTCAACTCCGCGCCGATATTTCATTGCCATATGAGCAGCTGCCGCCAAAAGTTCAGAACGCCATTTTTTATGGCATCAAAGAGCGTGGCAAGCGTGCGGAAGGAATCATCGGCCTTCTGAATAACTACTACGGCCAGGACTCGCTGGCGGCCGATGACTTATCGGACATCATGGTGACCAGGCCCTGTGCGGCATGCCACGGTTCCCGGCTGCGGCCGGAGAGCCTGGCTGTGCGAGTCACCGATCGGTCCATCTCCGAAATTGTTTCGTGGCCCATCACCGAGTGTCTGAAGTTCTTCTCCGAAATCAAGCTCGGCGGCCGCGAAGAATTGATTGCCGGGCGAATCATTCGTGAAATCCGGGACCGGCTCGAGTTTCTGGATGCCGTCGGACTGAATTACCTGAGCCTCGATCGCGCCGCAAACACGCTGTCCGGCGGCGAGAGCCAGCGCATCCGCCTTGCCACTCAAATCGGATCGAAGCTGCGCGGAGTCCTGTACGTTCTGGACGAGCCATCCATTGGACTTCATCACAAAGACAACGCCCGGCTTCTCGGCACGCTCGAAGAGTTGCGCGATCTCGGCAACACCGTCATCGTCGTCGAACACGATGAAGAAACGATCCGGAGGGCGGACTACGTCATCGATCTCGGACCTGGCGCCGGCACCGAGGGCGGCAATCTTGTTGCGGCCGGTACACCCGATATCATAGCGCAGAGCGAAAGCAGCCTTACGGGACTCTATTTGTCGGGACGATGCGAAATTCCCATTCCGGCCAAACGCCGATCGGCAAATGGTAAGGTTCTTGTTGTGCGTGGCGCCTCCGAGCACAATTTGCAGCATATCGACGTTACCTTTCCGCTCGGCTTGATGACGGTTGTGACCGGCGTGTCGGGATCCGGGAAATCGACTCTCGTCAATGAAATCCTTTACAAAGCTCTAGCGCGGAAAGTGTATCGCTCGCTCGATGAACCGGGAGCGCACAAGGGTATCGACGGTCTGGATTACATCGACAAGGTCATCGAGATCGATCAATCGCCGATCGGCAGAACGCCGCGATCCAATCCCGCGACCTACACCGGCGTGTTCACGCCGATCCGCGAGCTCTATGCCATGCTGCCGGAGTCTCGTGCGCGCGGATACAAGGCCGGGCGCTTCAGCTTCAACGTCAAAGGCGGACGCTGCGAGGCATGTCAGGGTGATGGCATGCGAAAGATCGAGATGAGTTTTCTGCCTAACGTTTACGTGTCGTGCGAGGTCTGCCGCGGCAAGCGTTACAACGGTGAAACACTTTCGATCCAGTACAAGGGAATGTCCGTTGCTGATCTCCTGAACGCAACTGTGGCCGACGCTTTAAGCGTCCTTGGAAGCATTCCTCAGATTCACACCAAGCTGCAGACGCTGGTGGATGTCGGACTGGGATATATCGGCCTCGGCCAATCGGCGACCACGTTGTCCGGCGGCGAAGCCCAACGGATCAAGCTCGGCAAAGAACTCAGCCGGCGCGCCACGGGCAAGACGCTGTACATTCTCGATGAACCGACAACGGGCCTGCATTTCGACGATGTGAAAAAACTTCTCGATGTGCTGTGCCGATTGACGGACCTCGGCAACACGGTGATCATTATCGAACATCATCTCGACGTCATCAAGACGGCGGACTGGGTGATCGATCTCGGCCCCGACGGAGGCGTGAACGGGGGACGCGTTATGGCATCGGGCACACCCGAACAGGTCGCCAGGTCGAAAAAGTCGTACACTGGACAGGCTCTGGCGGAGGTTTTCTCCAAATCGCATTTGGTAAGCAAATGAAACAGGCATCCCTGCTCATCGATCAGTTCGTCAAAGAAAGCCTTCGCGTCAACGCGAAGTTTTTCGAAGAGAACACAGATCGCATCGCGCAGACGGCGGAAACGATTGCCCACGGTTTGCGCAATGGCCGCAAGGTTCTTTTCTTTGGAAATGGCGGGAGCGCCGCCGATTCGCAACACCTCGCTGCGGAATTGGTCGGGCGGTTTGGGCCGAACCGCTCGCCGCTCGCGGGAATAGCGCTGACCACCGACACTTCAATCCTGACGGCCATCGGCAATGACTACGGCTATGACAAGGTGTTTTCCCGCCAGATCGAAGCGTTGGGACAGGCCGGCGACACGGCCATCGGTATTTCAACCAGCGGCAACTCGCCCAGTGTGCTTGGAGCCTTCGATGCAGCCCGCGCAAAGGGCTTGTTCACGATCGGATTTACAGGCGAGAGCGGCGGCAAAATGATCGGCCGCGCCGAAGTTCTCTTTCGCGCACCCAGCCGGCATACACCCCGCATCCAGGAGACACACCTTCTTCTCGGTCACATCCTCTGCGAGCTTGTCGAGCGCGAACTGTTTCCGGAAATCTATCCCACCGATTAGCCGTGGATTCCGAATATCCCATCAAACCGCTGGACTTCGACGGCATCTCCACCTATCCGCTTGCATCCCGGAAAAGCAAAGTTCACGCCGGAATGTTCGGCAAACCCATGGATGGATCCGAGAATATTCCCGGCTTCGTTTCCAAGCTGCCTCACATCCTCGCAGCTGAAAGCCTTCGGACGCTGATTCGCGCGATTTTTTACGCGAAGGCGTCAGGGAAGCCGCTCATCTGGGGTCTTGGCGGACACGTAATCAAAGTGGGCCTTGGGCCGATCCTCAATGATTTAATGCAATCGGGCTTTATCACCGGCATCGCCATGAATGGATCTGCGGCCATTCATGATTTCGAAGTTGCGCTGCAGGGAACGACGTCTGAAGAAGTCGAGGAACAAATCGGCGACGGCCGCTTCGGAATGGCCCGAGAGACAGGCGAGTATATGAACGCCGCAATTAATGCCGCGGCGGCAAGCGCCGTCGGCCTCGGCGAAGGTCTGGGCCGGTTCATTGCAAATGGCGCTGAAAAAGGAATTGCGTTTCAGGAACGCGCCTCCAGCCTGCTGTCTGAGGCATACCTCAGAAAGATTCCGGTTACCGTGCATGTAGCGATTGGAACCGACATCATTCACACTCACCCCCAGGCATCGGGAGAAGCGCTGGGCGAAACGACCTACCGCGATTTTCGCCTCTTTTGTAGCATGACGAGAGATCTGGATGGCGGTGGCGTCTACCTGAATGTCGGCTCCGCGGTCATTTTGCCTGAGGTCTTCTTGAAGGCGGTCTCGGTGGTTCGAAATCTGGGACATGGTTTGGAAGAATTCACGACAGCGAATCTGGATTTCATCCAGCACTACCGCCCCACTCAGAATGTCTTGAAACGGCCCACCCGGAATTCCGGACAATCCATCGCGCTCACAGGACACCATGAGATCATGATCCCTCTAATTGCAGCGGCGTTGAAAGGCTCCCTCGACAAAGAGTGATCATGCATTCACTTCCTGACCCCGTACAGGAGCCGGAGTATCCGCAGCAGCGGAATCTGCTGGCCATTGTCGATTTGATCGTATTCGCAGTGTTCTTCGCTGCCATGCTCTTTCTTGCATCGTTGCTCCAGCTGCCACTCGTTTATGCCGTACCCCTTCAAGGGGTATTCAACATCGCAATCGTGGCCTTTCTGGCATGTTGGATAAAGTTCGTCCGCCGGCAGTCATTCGGAGAATTCATCCATTGGTTTCGGACTTTTCGTTTTCCCGCAGCTTATCTCATCAGCCTGGGCGCGAGTGCGGCCATCACCGTGCTTGTGATTGCGTCATTTCTTCCGCGAAGCGAAACGCCTATCGAAAAACTGCTGACATCCAATGGGGCGATATCGATGTTCGTGATCTTCGGAATAACGGTCGCACCGCTGTTCGAAGAAATCATCTTTCGGGGCTTCCTGTTCAAGGTGTTTTGGGAAATTGGCGGTTCGGGATTCGCGATCGTTTTCACTGCGTCCGTTTTCGCCTTATCTCATGCGTTGCAGTTGGCCGGTAATTGGCCCAGCGTCATTCTGATTTTCGGCGTGGGCTGCGTGCTGTCTGTAATCCGCTATCGTTCAAACTCCATCATTCCGACTTTGATTATTCACACCTCCTACAATGCCACGCTCTTTGGCGCGTTTGTGATCAGCGCAATCGTTCAGAAGTTTTCGCCCAGTGGTCCGTAACGGATGCCGCCGACGGTTTTGCCCAACAAAACAGGGGCAGGCCACAAAAAACACAAAACACGACTCAAGAAGCACAAGAAAGATGTTTCACCGTTAGTTTGTGTGCTTTTTGTGTCGTGTTTTGTGTTTTTTGTGGCCTGCCCCTTTTTGTTGGGCAAAGCCCCCCGCCGACAGTCCTGCTGCGACTAGTTGACGTATCGCTCGTAGAGTGTGGTGCGCTGGCGTGGAATGAAGCCGGCATCTTCGATAACGCGGCGGAGTTCATTATCGTTGGCGCGGTTCTTGGCTCCGGCTGCGCTGATCACATTCTCTTCAATCATGATGCTGCCCATGTCGTTGACGCCAAACCGCAGTCCAACTTGCCCGACCTTGAGGCCGACCGTAAGCCAGGACACCTGGACGTTGGGAATGTTGTCGAGGTAAATACGGCTGAGCGAGAGAAGGCGCAGGTACTCCGCTGCCGTCACTTCCGGATGGCCCCGTTGCGCGAGTTCCGTATTCTCCGCCTGGAACGTCCACGGAATGAAGGCCGTGAACCCGCCGGTTTCGTCCTGAAGGTCGCGCAACCGCTGGAAGTGCCGGATTCTTTGGTGGATCGTTTCTCCAACGCCGATCATCATCGTGCCGGTCGTGCGGAGACCGAGCCGATGGGCTTCGCGATGCACCATGATCCATTCGTCGGTTTTGCACTTTAACGGACTGATCTCGTTTCGGATTTCATCGTCGAGGATTTCGCCGCCGCCGCCAGGCATCGAATCGAGCCCGGCTTCCTTGAGCCGCGCGAAAACATCCGCCACCGTCATTTTGGAGACCCGGGCAATATTCAGGATTTCCGGCGGCGAGAAGCAGTGGCAGTGGATTTTGAATCGCTCTTTTATTCCGGCCAGAAGCTTCTCGTAGTAATCGATTTTCAAATCGGGATGAACGCCACCCTGCATGAGAATTCCGGTGCCACCGAGTGCCAGCGTTTCTTCGATCTTTTTATAGATGACGTGATCTGGCAGGACGTAGGCCTCAGGATCGCCCTTGACCCGATAGAACGCGCAGAAAGTGCAGAATTCCCTGCAGACATTCGTGTAATTGATATTCCGGTCGATGATGTAGCTGATGACATTGTCCGGATGGAGCCGTTGCCGGATTCGGTCGGCACAGGATGCGAGGTCGAGCAGGTCGGCTTCTTCGAAAAGACGCACCGCCTCTTCGGAGCGGACTCGGGTTCCTGCGGCAGCGGATTCCAGTATAGTCTCAATGGTTCTCATACGAATTGCACTCTGCGCGCGGACTTAATCGATCCTACATTAGCAGCCTTTTCGTAGAACAACTGCACCGCGTCCAGACACGACTGATCCATATAGTAATGCACGTTGCGCTCGAGATATTCCTGAAGAAATTCTTTCTTGATCTGGAGCGATTCGGAGTATTTCGACGCAATTGCCGGGATATCCGCCACGCCAAAATCGCGCGATTGCTTAAGGGCATCAACAATGCCGTTGTCTTTGAATCCATCGCGCACGGCCCAAAACGCAAAGACAAACGGCAGACCGGTCAGAAAGCGCCAGCGCTCGGCGAGGTCGAAAACTTCGATCGGCTCAGAGCCAAGGCGCACCAACGCTTTCTGATTGTCAACGTTGGGACGTTCGTTCGTTTCCATGAACTTCAACGCATTATCGCCGATCAGAAGCGCCGAATCACTCTGCGCCAACATGTTCGCGAGGTTCGGCTCAGCGGGTCTGAAGTCCGGATGGGTGTGGTAAAACTCATTGAAAATGATCTTCGCGAGCGCAACGGATGTGCGGGAGCCGCTGTCGCATGCGACGGTCTTCACTTTCCACAAAGGCAGAACGCTCACGAGAATCACGCTGCGGACGGAGTAAAGCGAAGCCACAACCGGGCCAGGCACAATGCGGCAACCTTTAATGCGTTGGAATTCAATGGACGGAATAAGTCCGATATCGACTCTGCCGGCGGCAAGTTGCTCCGCGCACTCCGCGGGCGTGCTCAGGACTGGATCGAACGATTCCTTTTGCGGCCCTTCCAGAAATCCCCATGCCAGAGGGATGGCATTGAGGTATTTGACGATCGAGATCTTGTTTGCCATTTGGTTTTAGAGGGGGGGTTGGGGGAAATCAGCCGCCAATTACGCAAATTGCGCGAATTAATTGGCGTAATTGGCGGCTGATTTCCCCCCAGGCTCCCTCGCCCCTGGCAAACATTCTATTACGTGATCTCGAACTCCCGAAGCATGTACTGATAAAACGGATCGTTAATATAAAGCTTGACCCAGTTCAATCCGGACACACATTGCGCGAATTGTTCGGAAAGCTTCCGGAACACGTGCGTTCTGCTTGAAGAGGACGATTCCATTTCCGCCACGATGGTGTATGAGCGGCGTCCGGCTTCCGCGTAGTAATCGGGGCTGACCGTCCGGTGTCCATGCGTCAGACTCTCGGGAAAAAGCCCAAGATTGAAGAGCGTGAGATCGCCGAGATTCTTGTAATAGTCACGCCTTAGGTCGGGCGATACTGCATTCCGGGCTTGTGTGAGCATGTCGAAAAGATATTGTACGCGGCAGCCGGTTTCGTCCTTGACCCTGTACATGTCCTCGATCCGGACGAATTCGGTCAGGAGATCCGTAATGTAACTAATCGTGTCCGGGTCGTGAAGGTGAAGCTGGCCCATGCCCCGCTCCGTGAGTTGTTGAAAGAGCTGCCGGATCGGATGCTCAACGGGAATATCGTGCCGTGTTTTTTCAATCATGCAACGTTTCCTCTGGTAACATAGACGGCCTTCACCTTCCGATGTTTAGAAACTCATGCAAATAGCCATCGTTGGCGCGGGCCCCTCGGGAATATGGGCCTCAACACTACTTGCCAGGCGCGGGCACGCGGTGACGCTCATCGACCCCCAGGCTCCCTGGGAAAAACCTTGCGGTGGCGGTGTTACCACCAAAGCTCTCTCTAGTTTCGGCATTTTCGAAACGGACCTCCCGCGCACCCACATTGATCAAATCACCATCTACTTTGGGGACGAGAATTCAGTCAACGTCATTCCCAAAGACCCCCTCGCTGTGCTTTCCCGGCGCGAGCTTAGCAAATACATGATTATAGAAGCAGAGAAATCCGGCGTTTTCATCCTGAAAAGCCGCGTCACCCGAATCGAGCCCATTGCCCGCGGGTGGCGGATCTCCACACGGGATACCTCCTTGCAATCGGACTACCTAATCGGCGCGGATGGCGCCACAAGCCTTGTCCGGCGAACCGTCAGCAGCGGACTTCAACCGGAAGACCTTTGTGTAACATTGGGATACTTCATTCCTGGAAATTTTTTGCCTCACATGAAAATTTACTTTGTCCGCGGCTTTGAGGGCTATATTTGGTCGTTTCCCCGGCCAACTCACACTTCTTTTGGCTTGATAACGCGGAGCGAGCCTGGCTGGACCTTGCGCGCGAAAACACTTCTTTCGAACTTCGTCATCGCCGATCTGGGCCCCGACGCCCTTGAGCGAGCCGAATTTTACAGCGCTCCTGTTCCCTGTCTGGGCCCACTTTCGTGGAAGAAGAATCAGATTTCCGGCGAGCGCTGGGCGCTTGTTGGTGATGCGGCGGGACTCGTTGACGCCATTACCGGTGAAGGGATTTACTACGCCTTCAAATCGGCACAGATTCTTGCGGAGACCATCGACACGCCTGATCAATATGCAGCGAAGATTGGAATGGAGATCGGCCGCGAATTGCAGCGCGCGGCCCGGATGTATAAGCGATTTTACAGGGGGCATTTTCTCGGCGGAGATTTCAAGAAACGGACCGTGCAGTTGGCACAACGCAGCCGCACCCTGAGGACTATCCTGGGAAATCTGCTCGCCGGCAATCAAAGCTATCTGAACCTGACGAAGAAGTTGCTGTTCTCGATCCCTTCCATTGGACTTGATCTGGTCAGCGGAAGAAAATAGCCACAAAGAAATCGGTGTCTCTCAATTGCCTGGACGTTTGAAACTTGGATGAGACGCCCGCTGTAGCGGCGGTCTATGACTGCCGGTTTTATGGTAACTCGCAACAAACAGTAGATTACGAGACACTTTAAAACCGGCGGTCATAGACCGCCGCTGCAGCGGGCGTCTCATCCAATTGAGAGACACCGATTTCTTTGTGGCTGATTCCTAATTCACGGGCGGGCTGATGTCGTCGACCTTGGCCTCGGGCTCAATAAGGGTCGCCGCCGTCACTTTGTCGTCGTCGTCGAGGTTGATCAGCGTCACGCCTTGCGAGGCACGGCCGACGGCGCGGATATCCTGGGACCGCACGCGAATCAGCTTTCCGTTTGCGGTCATAACGAGGACATCCGAGTCTTCCTGAACTCTCATGATCGCAACGACCTTTCCGTTCCTGGCGGTCGTTTTGACGTTAATGATGCCCTTGCCGCCGCGGCCCTGCGTGCGGTATTCCTCTACGTCCGTCCGCTTGCCGAACCCGCGTTCCGTCACCGAGAGAACTTTGTCGTTCTCGTTCGTGGAAGCGATCATACTGACCACGTAATCGCCCTCCTCGAGACGAATGCCGATCACGCCGAAAGCCTGGCGGCCCATCTCACGGACATCTTCGTGGGGAAAACGAATGCACAGGCCGTCATGTGTTCCAATGAAGACTGTTTCTTTTGCTGACACCAGTTCCGCCGCAATCAACTCGTCGTCGTCGGGAACGCCCATCGCAATAATTCCGCGCTGGGACGGATTACTGAAGGCGTCCAGTGATGTCTTTTTCACGGTGCCGCCCCGGGTGGTCATCAGTACGGAGACTTTCGGATCAAAGTCCTTCACGGAAAGCAGCGCCCGGACTTTCTCTTCCGCCGACAGATTCGCCAGGTTGACGATCGCCTTGCCCCGGCCGGCGCTGCCGACATCGGGAATCTCATAGACCTTGAGCCAGTACAACCGGCCGCGATCCGTAAACACAAGCACATAGCTGTGCGTGTTCGCGACGAAGACATTGGTCACAGGGTCCTCGTCCTTCGTCTTCATGCCGATTCGGCCTTTGCCGCCGCGGCCCTGATTGCGATACACGGACAGCGGCGTACGCTTGAGATATCCGCTATGGGAGACGGTGATTACCGCCTCTTCTTCAGCGATCAGATCTTCAAGGCGAATGTCGGCCTCTTCTTCGATGATCTGCGTCCGGCGGGCATCGCCGTGTTTTTTCTGAACTTCGCGGAGTTCTTTTACGATGACCTCGCGAACTTTCACGTCGCTCGCGAGAATTTCCCTCCAATCCGCAATCCGCGCGCGGAGTTCCAGCAGTTCGTCTTCGATCTTCTGGCGCTCGAGACTCGTCAAGCGCTGCAGTTGCATCTCGAGGATGGCCTTTGCCTGAAGCTCGCTGAATTCGAATTGCGTGATCAGGCCTTCGCGCGCTTCCAATGTGGTTTTCGCGGCCCGGATCAACTTTATGATGGCTTCAATGTGATCCAGCGCTTTTTGGAGACCTTCGAGAATATGGGCCCGGGCTTCGGCTTGCCGTAACTCGTACTGCGTGCGGCGGCGCACAACTTCAACACGGTGTTCGATAAACAAGCGCAGAAGCTCGATCAGCGACAGCACCTTCGGCTGGCCATTGACGATCGCAAGGTTGATCACGCCGAAGGTCGTCTGCATTGGCGTCATCTTGTAGAGGTTGTTCAGAACAACCAGACCCTGCTCGCCACGCTTCAGTTCAATGACAACGCGCATTCCATGACGGTCGCTTTCATCACGTATGTCACCGATGCCTTCAAGACGCTTCTCATTTACAAGTTCGGCGATTTTTTCGATCAGGCGGGCCTTGTTGACCTGGTACGGTATTTCAGTGATGACGATGATGTCGCGATCTTTTCCTTGCCGCTCGATCGTCGCGCGGGCACGCATCGTGATCGAACCGCGGCCCGTCTGATATGCCTGGTAAATGCCGCTACGGCCGTTAATGATTCCGGCAGTCGGAAAATCCGGACCTGGAATGTGGCCCATCATGTCTTTGAAACTGGCCTGCGGCTGATTGATAAGGTGAATGACCGCGTCGCACACTTCCGTCAGGTTGTGGGGAGGCATGTTGGTAGCCATACCGACGGCGATACCGTTCGAGCCATTCAGCAGGAGATTGGGAACTTTGCTCGGAAGATACGACGGCTCCTCCCGCTCCTCGTCGTAGTTGGGAACGAAATCGACCGTCTCCTTGTCGATGTCCTCCAGAAGCGCCTCGGCGAACGAGGACATCCGGGCTTCGGTATATCGCATGGCGGCTGGCGGATCGCCATCGACGGAGCCAAAGTTCCCCTGGCCATCCACAAGCGGATAACGATACGAGAAGTCCTGGGCCATGCGCACGAGCGCATCGTAGATGGCACTGTCACCGTGGGGGTGATAGTTGCCCATCACTTCTCCGACGATCTTCGCGCACTTGCGATATGCGCGATTTGAGGCCAGACCCATGTCGCGCATGCCGACAAGAATCCGGCGATGAACGGGCTTCAATCCGTCACGCACATCGGGCAGGGCTCGGCCAATGATGACGCTCATCGCGTAGTCGACGTACGACTTCCGCATCTCGTCTTCGATGTTCACCTGGACATGATTATTTGCCGGCGGTCCAGGCGGGACTGGTGGTGGCGGCGGCGTAATCTCGTCTGCCATAATTAGATGTCCAGGTTCTTGACGTCGAGCGCGTTATCTTCGATGAATTTCCGGCGTGGTTCGACCGCATCGCCCATGAGGACTGTGAAGATGGCGTCGGTATCCACGGCGTCCTTGATTTGAACCTGCAGCAATGTTCGTTTCTCCGGGTCCATGGTTGTTTCCCAAAGCTGCTCGGGATTCATTTCGCCCAGACCTTTATATCGCGTGATCTGGAGGTCTTTTTTTCCGACCTCCATGATGTGATTGATTAGCGCCTGCCGATCTTTAAACGCCACCGCTCCGGCGTCGGTCTTCGCCGTAAAGGGCGGCTGATCGAGTTCGCCGATGGCTTTGTGCAAAACCAGCAGGCGCTGATACTCCGGACTCGAAAGCTGCTGATACGCGACCAGTCGTGGCGACTGGCTGCCCTGCCGGAACAACAGCTTCTGAACGCTGTGTTCTTCGTCGGTCGAAATCTCTGCCGTGTAACCGAAGGATTCGATCTTCTCCGCCAGCGTTTTCATCTTTTGTTGATCGCCCAGAAACGCCCGGCTTTCGGCGCCCATATTCAGCAGCAAATCGATGACCCGCGGATCACGGAAATGCCGGTCCACACGATTGAACACGCCATTCAGTTCAATCAGTTTCTCGAGGAAGCTCGTGAGCTCACGGCCTTGAAGCTCATGTCCACTGACTTCGATCGTCAGATTGTCCGTCGCTTTCTTAAGCAGGAATCGAGCCATCTGGCGTTCGTCTTTGATGTACTGTTCGCTCTTCCCTCTCTTCACTTTGAATAACGGGGGTTGCGCGATGAAAATGTTCCCGTTGTCGATAAGCTGGCCCATCTGCCGGTAAAAGAACGTGAGCAACAGGGTGCGGATATGAGATCCGTCGACGTCCGCGTCCGTCATGATGATCACTTTGTGATAGCGAAGCTTTGAAACATCGAAATCGTCCTGGCCGATTCCAGTGCCCAGAGCGGTGATCATCGCTACGATTTCCGTGTGTGTGAGCATCTTGTCGTAACGCGCCTTTTCGACGTTCAGGATCTTCCCTTTGATAGGCAGGATCGCCTGCGTGCGGCGATCGCGGCCCTGTTTCGCGGAGCCTCCTGCCGAATCACCTTCCACAATGAAGATCTCTGCGTGTTGGGGGTCGCGTTCCTGGCAATCGGCCAGCTTCCCTGGAAGCGACATGCCGTCCAGCGCGCCCTTGCGCCGCACCAGTTCCCGCGCCCGCCGCGCTGCCTCTCGTGCACGAGCCGCTTCGAGGGCCTTGTTGATGATCTTTTTCGCGAGGCCTGGCGTTTCTTCGAGATAGTTGCTTAGGCCATCGTTGACCAGCGTCTCTACAATGCCTTTGACTTCACTGTTTCCGAGTTTCGTTTTCGTCTGACCTTCGAATTGCGGATTGGGCAACTTGACGCTGATGACTGCGACCAGTCCTTCACGCACGTCATCACCGGAAAGATTTTCTTTCACTTCCTTGAACAGATTGTTCCCAATGGCATAACTGTTCAGCGTTCGAGTCAGCGCGGACTTGAAGCCGATCATGTGAGTTCCGCCTTCGTGCGTGTTGATGTTGTTGGCGAATGTGAAGATCTGCTCCTGGTATCCGTCGTTGTACTGCATTGCAATCTGCAGGTCGATGCCCTCGCGAACGCCCTCGAAATAGATAACTTTGTCGTGCAGCGGGGTCTTGTTCTTATTCAAATGCTCGACGAAGGAAATAATCCCCCCGGTGTAGTGGAACTCGTGCTTCTTCTCGGAGCGTTCGTCATCGATCGTGATGAGCAACCCTCTGTTCAGGAACGCGAGCTCACGCAAACGCTGGGAGAGAACATCGAAACTGAAATCCGTGGTTTCGAAAATCTGCTCGTCCGGCTTGAATGTAACTTTTGTCCCACGCCGATCGGTGTGGCCTGTCATCTCGATATCGGCTCCGGGCGCCCCCCGCTTATAGTTCTGCACGTAGACTTTTCCGTTGCGCCAGATCTCGAGATTCACGGTTTCGGAAAGCGCGTTGACGACCGAGATTCCAACGCCGTGCAATCCGCCCGACACTTTGTATGCAGAATTATCAAACTTGCCGCCGGCATGGAGTTTAGTCAGGACAATTTCGGCGGCAGACTTGCCTTCTTTCGGCATGATCTCTGTTGGGATTCCGCGGCCGTTGTCGATAACCGTCACGGAACTGTCGATATGGATGACGACATGAATCTCCGTACAAAATCCAGCCAGCGCTTCATCGATGGAGTTATCGACGACCTCATAGACCAGGTGGTGGAGTCCATCGATTCCGGTCGAACCGATATACATCGCAGGACGCTTTCGAACCGCTTCCAAACCTTCAAGAACCTTAATATTTTCAGAGCCGTAGCTGCCATCCGTCCCAGGAGGTCGTTGCCCGCTCTCGCCGTCCGGATATTCGACTCTTTCAGCCATCTAGACCCACCTGCCTCATCCGACGTGGATGTCCATTTTGCATCAGTTTTTCAGGAAGTACTCGGAGAGAAAATCCGCTCACTCCGGACAGAAAAGTAACGATTATTTTAACAAAAAACAAGCGGATTTCGGGAGGGAATCTTTCGTCTATTTTTGCGCGAAAACACCAATTATCTTGGGGTTTATAGAACTAGACATCCAAGATCTTGTATAGCGGTCAGCAAGGTAAGCCGGCAGTCAAATACGCATCGGCATGACCACGTAACGATAGTTGTAGTCACCCGCCGGCTGTGTCCGCAATTGAGCTGCGCTTTCGCTGTCTTTGAACTCAAAACTGACCTCCGTTTCGTCCGCATTGGCAAGAAAATCAAGCAGATATTGAAAGTTGAACCCAACCTGAAGGTCTTCTTTGTTGTAGTCGACTTCAAGGGTTTCGTGGGCTTCACCCAGATCGGAGTGACTGGCTGTGATTTCCATGGAGCCATTGGTCAGTGCAATCTTTACGGTCCGTGAACGCTCATCGGAAAGAATGGCTACCCGCTTAATGGCAGAGGTAATTTCGTCTCGGTTGATGCTCACGATTCGGTCGTTATTCCGCGGCAAAACGGCTTCGTAGTTCGGGAATTGTCCGGTCAGCATTCGTGAAATGAGAAGCCTTTTCCCCATACCGAAGAAAAGATGATTTTCATCCCGCGAGAATGCGACCCGGTCAACATCCGGGCTTTCCGAAATCATCCGGACCAATTCGGCCATGGCTTTTTTGGGCACCAGAACCTTGATCTCTTCGTCGACATCTTCAAGGACTTCGGATTTCTCAACGTGGGCCAGACGGTGGCCGTCCGTCGCAATCATCGTGATGGAGCCCGGCTTCATGACGAGTAAAGCTCCACTTAACGTGTACTTTGAATCTTCCGTACTGATTGAGAAAATCGTTCGCGTGATCAGTTTAGAGAGAACATCTGCCGGAATTCTTCCGACCACTGCTTTGGGTTCGGGCAACACTGGAAAATCTTCCTGGGGCAATCCCGCGATGCGAAAGCGCGTGGATCCGCAGGTCACGGCAATCCAGTTTGCTTCACCACGCTTGAATTTGATTTCCTTATCCGGCAGCGCGCGGACAATCTCGTAAAGTCTTTTCGCAGGGAGAGTTATTGTCCCTGGAACTGTTGTCTTGGAAACACAAACGGACTTCAAGCCGATTTCGAGGTCCGTCGCTTCAATTTTGAGTTCGCCACTTTCAGCTCGCATAAGAACGTTTGCGAGGATAGGGATGGTGGTCTTCCGTTCGACAACTCCTTGAATGAGTGTCAACTCTTGAAGAAGATCAAACTTCCTGACTGTAAATTCCATAGTGTTATTAATAACCCCTAGTCGTAGTCAGTTGAATATCTGCAGCGAAACGGAGAACTCCATTCTTTAGTTCGACTTAGATACAAAAGTGGTTGTGAATAGGAAAGCATCGTGCCTGTGGACCCACTGTGGATCAATTATTCATATCCGTTTTCCACATGAGGTCCACATGGTCTCTGAAGATTTATTGAAAGGAATCCAAAAAAGACTGGACCTGTTTGTTCAGATCTCGATCCTGCTGCCGGAGTTTTTCGATCTTGTTCACGGAATGCAGCACGGTAGTGTGATGCTTGTCGCCAAATTCCCTTCCGAGGTGAGGTAGCGAGGCTCCGGTGATCTTCTTGCAGAGATACATGCAAATCTGGCGGGGCATCGCGACTGATTTTGAATTGTTTTTCGACTTCAGATCCTGGACGCGCATCTTGAAGTGATCGGCGATCGTTTTTTGAATCATCTCGATGGTTACGGCCTTATCGCCGGGACCGAGAATGTCGTGAAGCGTCTCCTGGGCCATCCCCAGTGTGATTTCTGAACCCTTCAACGAACAGTAGGCAATCAAGCGGATCAGCGCGCCCTCGAGTTCCCGGATATTTGAACGGATTTTGCTTGCGATATATAAAGCGACGTTGTCCGGGATGGTGATGTTTTGCCTCTCGGCCTTTTTCTTGATGATGGCAACCTTGGTTTCAAGATCCGGAGGCTGGATGTCCGCAATCAAGCCCCACTCGAAACGCGAATGGAGGCGCTCTTCCAACGTCGGTATCTCGCGCGGAGGACAATCGGCTGAAATGATGATTTGTTTGTGCGTGTCGTAGAGCGAGTTGAAGGTGTGGAAGAATTCTTCCTGAGTCCGTTCCTTGCCGGCGATAAATTGAATATCGTCGATCAGAAGCACATCGTTGTTGCGATAGCGCTCTTTGAAACTAAGCATTTTGTCATAGCGAATCGCATTGATGACTTCATTGGTAAATTTTTCAGTGGAGATGTATGTGAGACGAAGCTGTTTGTTGCTCAGCTTGATCATGTGACCGATGGCGTGCATCAAGTGAGTCTTTCCTAAACCGACGCCGCCATATAGGAATAATGGGTTGTACGCCTTGGACGGCTTTTCAGCGACCGCAAGCGCCGCGGCATGCGCAAACTGATTCGATGATCCGACAACAAACGAATCGAAAGTGTATTTCGGATTTAGCGTGTTATCGATGGACTCGAAATCAAGTTTCCCTTGAGTCGATGACAGGAGGGGCTCACTGGGGGGTTTTTCGCTGATGTAAATCACATTGACGTCACCGATACCCGCCAGGCGCGCGGCTTCGAGTACAACGTCGATGTGATCGTTCAACCAATCCAGGAAAAACGCGTTCGGCACGCGAACGTAGAGAGCCTTGTCGTCGTATTTGATCAACTGGGTCGGCTTGAACCAGGTGTTATAGCTTTGCGGATTGATTTTCTTTTCAACGATATCGAGAACTGTTTGCCAGGTATCCATTTTCATGGTCATACGCGAAGGGTAAGATTTCCACATAATTTTCCACAACTGTGGAAAATAGAGTTCGAATTGGCATGAGAGCCGCGGAAGGTTAGCACTTCCATTTCGCGTTTTCAACGACGAAAGCCGCTGCCTTTTGCTGAGCCTCTGTGCTAGATTTAAAGTTTTCCGAAGGAGCAGAGGAATGCCACAGAGGACATATCAACCGAACAATCGTCGTCGCGCGAAAACGCACGGGTTTCGGGAACGGATGAAGACGCGGGGTGGCCGGCTCGTGCTCAAGGCCAGGAGAGATAAGGGCCGGAAGCGCGTTGCGGTCGAGCACTATTAGTATTTCCTGAATGGTGCCGATTGCCGGGGTGAATGCCTTTCCCAAGGATTTTCGGCTGAGAAAATCGGCAGAATTTCAAAAAGTATATGAGGGGGGCGCAAAGAAAGTTTCGCGCTCCTTTGTTTTATTTGCCATGCCGAACGGGCTGGTGCACAGCCGGTTTGGATTGACGACGCCGCGAAAGCTCGGCAAGGCGCACGACAGGAACCGAGTGAAAAGAAGGGTCCGGGAAATTCTCCGAACATCGCGCGAAGCGATTCCCCCTGGATTTGATTTTGTACTGAATCCACGACGGTCCGCGAACGATCGAAAACTTGAAGACCTGCGCATCGAACTGGTCGCCCTTTTCGGAGCAGACAGATGATTCTGACCATATTTTTGGCCGCGCCCTATAGCGCTTGCGCTTCGCGCACGCGAGAACTCGCGTTGAAAAGCGTGAGAGCCTACAAACTGGTGGTTTCGCCGTGGCTGCCTGCTGCTTGCCGCTTCACGCCGACGTGCTCCGAATACGCTTGCGAAGCGATTGAACACTACGGAGTAATTTGCGGCGTGTCACGTGCCATCGGGCGACTACTCCGCTGCCATCCTTTGCATCGCGGCGGATTCGATCCTTTGATATAGAAAGTCCCTGCTTCCCAATGGAAAAACGAGTCATCATCGCCTTTGTCCTATCTTTTGTCGTATTGTACGTCTACACGAGGTTGTCGTCGCCACCGCCTGCACCGCAACAGCAGGCCGGTGTGCAAACCCAGCCGCCGGCCGCGGCCATCCCCTCTTCAACCCCACCCGGTGCGCCATCCGAACAGAAGGAACCGGCCCCTTCCACCCCCGTAGAGAATATTCAAGCGGAGAGAACCGAAGACATCAGCTTCGAGACTCCGTTGTACGCTGCCACAATCTCCAACGTCGGTGGCGTGCTGAAAAGCTACAGGTTGAAACAGTACATGGATGGCGAAGGCCATCCGCTCGAGCTGATCAACGAACCTGCTGGAACGAAGGTCGGGTGGCCGTTGGCCCTGATAACGGGTGATAAGTCGGTCGACGACGAGCTCGGGCAAGCCCTGTTCGCCGGTCGGAAGGATGCAGACAGGATCACGCTGGAGTTCGCGTCGAACGGGCTGCACGCGCAAAAGGTCATGCAGTTCGATCGCGAGAATTACGAATTCACACTGCAAACAACCGTGACGAAAGACGGCAGGAATATCCAACACGCGGTCGTGTGGCAGGGAAACTTCGGAGATCAGGCCATTCCGCAGGACCCCGCAAAAAAGAATGCGGTTTACCAGGCGGACACCTCGTTCAAGCGCGTCGCGTTGCGCAGCCTTAAGGATCCCCAGGACTTTGTGAGCTTACGCAGCGGCGTCGAGGATCAATACTTTCTTGCGATGTTTCTGCTTCAGGACAATCCTGCCGCCGTCAAAGTCCGGAAGCAGGAATACACGGGTCCCGACGCAAAGCCGGTTGCCACATTGCTGGTGTCGGCGAACGTTACTGAGGGCAAATCAATCCGGGTATACGTCGGACCCAAACAGCGGGACTGGCTGAGCAAAGCCGATCCGCAACTGGAGTCGGTCGTCGATTATGGCTACTTCGGATTCATAGCCCGGCCGTTGGTGTTCTGCTTACTCTGGATTCATAAGTACGTCGGCAATTTTGGCTGGTCGATCATTTTCCTCACGATTGGGCTCAACCTGGTGCTCTTCCCCCTTCGCCTGAAGCAACAGGTTTCCATGCTGAAGATGCAGAAGATTCAGCCCCAGATGCGCCGGCTTCAAGATCAGTACAAGAAACTCAAAGCCAACGATCCAAAACGAGCCCAGGTCCAGACGGAAATGATGGGCCTCTATAAAGAGCACGGCGTCAACCCGATGGGCGGCTGCCTGCCGCTTCTACTACAAATGCCGTTACTGTTTGGTTTTTACAGTGCGCTGTCCTATTCCATCGAGTTACGAAGAGCTCCCTGGATCTTTTGGATCAGAGACTTATCCCAGTATGATCCTTACTATATGATTCCGATCCTGATGGCCGTTGCGATGATTGTTCAGCAGAAACTCACTCCTACAGCGAACGTCGATCCGGCTCAGGCGAAGATGATGATGATCATGCCGATCATGTTCACATTTATCTTTCTCTCATACCCCAGCGGTACGGGTCTGTATTGGTTGACGAGCAATGTCATCGGCATCGGCCAGCAGGTCTTCATCAACAAATATTGGTCACCTCAGGCAGAAGCCAAACTCCGCGCGCGCGCCAAGCCAAACGAACAACGCGGTGCATAGTGATGCGTGAGGGTCTGCACAAGATCGTTTCGAGCGATGAAACGATTGTTGCGATTTCGACGCCGCTGGGCCACAGCGGCATTGGGATCATCCGAATGTCTGGACCTGACGCGAACGCCATTGCCAGGCGGTTTTTTCGGTCGCATTCTCCCGATCCAAAATTTGAGCATCGGTCCGCGGTCTTTGGAACGTGGACAAACGCGAATGGCGAGCAGGTTGACGAGGTCGTGGTTACGGCGTTCCACTCGCCGCGTTCGTACACTGGAGAAGACGTCATCGAGGTCAGCGCTCACGGAAACCCGCTGATCCTTCAACGTATTGTGGAAACGGCCCGCATCGGCGGGGCCCGTATCGCCGCGCCCGGGGAGTTCACATTGCGCGCGGTTGCGCATGGAAAGATGGACCTGGTTCAAGCAGAAGCCGTCCGTGAATTTATTGGAGCCCAGACCGAACAGCAAGCCAGGACTGCGCTGAGGCAACTTGAAGGATCCGTTTCAAAACGCATTCAACCGATAAAGGACAAGCTAGTCGATGTGATCGCGCATCTTGAGGCTGGAATCGATTTTGCGGAAGATGACGTCGATGTGCCTTCGAACACAGCGATTATCAATGATCTTCGGCCCTTGGACGACGAGTTGAAGAAGCTGCGGCAGACATTCGGGTACGGAAAAATCCTGGCCGAAGGGCTGCAGCTCGCGATTCTCGGCAAACCTAACGTGGGGAAATCCAGCTTGTTTAATCGGCTGGTGGCCAGCGACCGGGCGATCGTTACGGAAATTCCCGGCACAACTCGAGACGTTCTGACCGAGACCGTCAGCCTGGACGGTGTTCCGCTGTGCTTTGCAGACACAGCAGGTATCCGGCAGACGACGGATCGCGTCGAAAGGCTTGGTCTGATGCGGACATTCGAAACCGTGGCGGACGCCGACTTCGCGCTGGTGGTCCTTGATGGAGCTGGTACGTTGGACGATGATGATTGCCAGGCTTTGGAGAAGGCGTCCCGCCTGCCGCACCTGATCGTCATTAACAAGGCCGACCTCCTTCAAACATTGCCGTTGAGCTTTCTGAACGGCGCCCAGCGTGTCCTGGTGAGTGCAAAAACGGGCCACGGCATGGATGATTTGCGCGATGCTCTGCGTGCATTTCTGTTGGCGCGAAGAGCGGATTTATCCGATGATTTGATTCTGACAAATGCCCGTCAGCATGAAGCGATTGGCGCCGCCGGGAATTCCTTGGAGGCGGCGCTGTCCGCCCTGTCCGGGACAACGCCGCACGAGATGGTATTGTTGGATCTGTATCAGGCGTTGTCCGCCCTGGATGAGCTGACGGGAGACATTGTGACGGACGACATTCTCGGCCGCATCTTTTCCACGTTTTGCATAGGGAAGTAACGATGTTCGATGAGACCTACGACGTTGTCATAGTCGGCGCCGGACACGCGGGCTGCGAAGCCGCGCACGCCGCTGCACGGATGGGACTGAGTACGGCGTTGTACACCATGAATGCGGATCTGATCGCGCAGATGTCGTGCAACCCTGCCATCGGGGGTATCGCGAAGGGCCATCTCGTCCGCGAGATCGATGCCCTCGGTGGCGTGATGGGTGTGGCGGGCGATGAAGCCGGAATTCAATTCAGGCTGCTCAATACAAGCCGCGGACCGGCGGTTTGGTCCCCCCGAGCTCAGGCCGATAAGGCGGGCTACCGCTACGTGATGCGCCGCATTCTGGAACGCACACCGAATCTGTACATCAAGCAGGCCGAAGTTACGGAAATTCTTTTCGGCGTCAACCGCATCGCGGGAATCGAGCTGCTCGACGGGCGCCGCGTTTCTGCCCAGGCCGTGGTTCTGACGACGGGCACGTTCCTGAATGGACTGATTCACATCGGAGAGAAACAGTTCACGGCAGGGCGCAACGGTGAAGCGGCCTCTATCGCATTGGGCAACGGTATTCGGAATCTCGGTTTCAATTGGGGCCGCCTGAAAACGGGAACGCCGCCCCGGCTGGACCGCCGCACGATCGATTTTTCGATGTTCGAACAGCAACATGGGGATCCGCAGCCCACGCCGTTTTCGTTCCGGACAACGCAGCCTTTGGAGAACAAGATCTGCTGCTACATCACGCATACGGACGAGCGGATACATTCAATTATCCGGCAGAACATGAACCGTTCACCCTTGTACAGCGGGCAGATTCAAGGGATCGGGCCCCGCTATTGCCCTTCGATCGAAGACAAAGTCGTGAAGTTTCGGGACAAGGATCGCCATCAAATTGTTCTGGAACCGGAAGGCGTAGACACGCATGAGATTTATGTGAACGGTATGTCGACCAGCCTGCCGATCGATGTGCAGCGCGAGATTTTGAGCAGTATGACTGGTCTCGAATCCGCTCAGATGATCCGGCCTGGCTACGCGATTGAGTACGATTTTGTGCAGCCGACGGAGTTACAGCCCTCGCTGGAAACGAAGAAAGTGGAAGGATTTTTTTTCGCCGGCCAGATCAATGGAACGACCGGCTATGAGGAAGCGGCCGCGCAGGGCCTGATTGCCGGCATGAATGCGGCACTGAAGGTCAAAGGTGAACGGCCGCTGGTGCTGGACCGGGCGGCTGCCTACATCGGGATCATGGTGGACGACCTGGTGACGAAGGGAACCAACGAACCCTACCGCATGTTTACGTCACGTGCGGAGTTCCGGCTCAATTTGCGTATCGACAATGCCGACGCGCGACTGACGCCGATTGGCCGCCGGGTGGGACTGGTTACGGATGAACACTGGGAACAGTATCTCGAACGTGCAGCCCGGATCGAACGCTTGCGCGATACGGTAGAACACGCCCGCGTCGACACCACGCACTCATTCTTTGTTTCGAGAGCGATGGAATTCCGGGAGAGGCCCAGTTTCATCGGGTTGCTGCGCCGGCCTGAGATTCGAATGGAAGAGTTGATCGCCGAAGGCGTTCTGCAGACAGAGGCGGTGCGTCGTGAAGATATCGTGTCGCTCGAGACGAGCATCAAGTACGAAGGCTACCTCAGGCAACAGGATCGTGAAGTGGAGAGGCTGCGGAAAGCGGAATCGAAGCGTATCCCGCCGGATCTCGACTATGCGGTGATGCCGGGATTGTCGCGCGAGATCGTCGAGAAACTGACGCGCATTCGCCCGCAATCGCTCGCCCAGGCGAGCCGCATTCCGGGAATCACGCCGGCCGCTATTTCAATTTTGCTCTTCCATCTGGAACTGCGCCGCGACCGGCCGCAGCCGGAGAACGTGGTGTAGTGTCTCACCTCGAAGTTCTTGAATCGGAGCTTCGGAAATTTGAGATCGATTTAGCGGCCCCTCAAAAACTCGCCCTCGCCAACTACTGCGAGGAGCTGACCCGTTGGAACAAAAAGATCAATTTGACAGGATTGACTGGCGCCGAAATGGCGCGCCGGTTGGTTGTGGAGCCGATCTGGATCGGGCTTCAACTGAGACCCACTGGCGTGTTGGCCGACATTGGCTCCGGCAACGGCTCTCCCGCCATTCCCCTGCACATCATCTGTGGATTGCAGACTTCCCATTTGATCGAGGCCCGGACCAAACGCGCCGCCTTTCTGCGGCATGTTGCTGCCAGGTTGAAGTTATCCGGCCTGAAAGTCCATAAGGCACGGTTTGAAGAAGTTGCGAACAGCCTCGGCGCGATCGACTGGATCACTCTTCAGGGTGTCGCACTGGAAGCAGAACTTATTGATTGCATAAGACAAGTCAGCTCCACGACGACAACCATAGTCTGGGTTACATCCTCGGGAGTGGAAGCGCCTCTCAAGCCGGCGAAAATCCTGCGAGTCCCGGTCACGGAAACCCGGGTGTTCCTGTTTCACGTGGTCTGAGACAGCTTTCTCACGTTGTCCTCGGTTGGTTTGGAGGCCAGGTACTCCCCGCCTTGGGAAGGGCAGACCCAACGAAAGAGGGAAGGAACTGAAGTGAGAGATATCTTTGGGGCGCAAGCTCTTCCAGGAAAGAAATGCCTGCCACTGATTCTCACACTAGGTCGGCGCGACCGGGTTTCGGTGGAGGCAGCGGCGTGCACGTATACAGGCATCCGCGGTTTTTGTCCCTTCTGACGCGGAACTCATTGATTCAATAACAATAACAGGCTCAACCACGACAACCATAGTTGGAAACCTGAAGGATCAGGGCCGATGAAGGCATCGTTTGACGCACCGGTGTTGAGTGTGTGAGCGGGGGGAGAATAGCCACAAAAGGCACAAAGGTACTGCACTCTTGTGCTCTTTGTGCTTTTTGTGGCTATTCTTCCCCCCGCACACACACATCCGTTTTGCACCAGCGACTGCATTTTCGCGGAAAGGATTTGTCCTGCAAATTGCAAAATGCCCAAATGAACGGGACCTCTCCTGACCGGCACGGCTGGATACTAGTTCCACGTGGAACATTTAAGGTTCCTGTTCCACGTGGAACATTGTAGAGTCGCCAGCCATGGGAAAGGTTATAGCCATAGCCAATCAGAAAGGTGGCGTCGGAAAGACCACGACGGCCATCAACCTCGCCGCTTCTCTCGCGGCGGCGGACATGCGCACGCTCCTTGTCGACCTGGATCCGCAATCCAACGCGGGTTCGGGACTCGGCATCCGAAAAGGCACATATTCCAGATCGACTTACCACGTTCTGGTTCATCATGAGCCCCTCGCTGCAATCCTTCAGCCAACGGCGCTCGAAGCCATGTTCGTAGCTCCAGCAAGCCGCGAACTCGTGGGCGCCACCATGGAGCTCGCCCAGGAAACGGATCGCGACCAGCGCCTGAAAGCTGCTATCGCGCCACTACGCGAAAGCTATGACTACATTTTGGTGGATTGCCCGCCATCTCTGGACATGCTCACGGTCAACGCCCTGATTGCCGCCAACAGCATTCTGGTCCCGATCCAGTGTGAGTATTTTGCGCTGGAAGGTGTCGCCGAGTTGATGGAAACCATTCGCCAGATCCGCCTTTTGCGTAATCCGGAGTTGAAGATCGAAGGTGTCCTTCTCACGATGTTTGATGACCGGACCAATCTGTCGCATCAAGTCATGGAGGACCTGAAGGGATTCTTCGGAGACCAGTTGTTCTCAACGATCGTGCCTCGCAACATCCGTCTTGGAGAGGCGCCGAGCCATGGCCTGCCGATCCTGCTCTACGACATTAAATCCAAGGGAGCCGAAAGCTATATCCGACTTGCAAAGGAGATTATCCATGGCACATAGAAAAGCGCTGGGAAGGGGACTGAGCGCCCTCTTGGGCACCCCGGATCTCGAGACCGATCAACTGAGAGAAATTGATATCGATCGGATCCTGCCAAACTCGCAGCAGCCACGAAAGAATTTTGCTGAAGATGCCCTCAACGAATTGGCCAGTTCCATTCGCGAGCATGGCGTGGTGCAACCGATCGTCGTTCGCCCGCTGGATGATGGTTTTTTCCAGTTGATCGCCGGCGAGCGCCGATGGCGCGCATCTCAACGTGCCGGCCTTGCCCGTGTGCCGGCGGTCATCCGCGAAGCCGGAGAACACGATGCGCTCGAACTCGCGTTAATCGAAAATCTTCAGCGTGAAGACTTGAATCCGATGGAAGAAGCCCAGGCCTACGAGCGGTTGATCGCCGATTTCGGAATGACGCAGGAGGAAGTCGCGCGCCGCGTCGGAAAGAATCGGGCCACGATTGCAAACATGCTTCGCCTGCTCCGGCTTCCCCCAGAAGTTCAGCAGTGGCTCCGTGAAAACCGCATCACCACCGGTCATGCGAAAGCCCTCTTGTCTCTCTCGGACCTCAATGCGATACTCGACATTGCCAGGAAGATCATTCAGAGCAGTTACTCCGTGAGGCAAGCGGAAATGCTGGTCTCACGTTATTCGAGTCCTGTTGCAGGAAGAGAGGATTCGGGTGGCGCTTCCGAAGTCGTGGATCCCAACGTGAAAGAGGCGGTTCACGCTCTTGAACAAGCGCTCGGAACCAAAGTCACGGTTCAGGAGAGCGGAGGCAAAGGGAAAATTGAACTTCATTTCTTTTCATTCGAAGAAATGAATCGGCTATATGAGGGCTTGCTTCGCGCGAAGTTCTGAAGCTCATGCCAGGCCGCCCTCTTCAAATCAGGAGCTCATGATTATGAGATTTGGCCTCAAGGCATCCGATTCGGTATCGGGGTTTCTCGACAAAGGAACAAACATGACCGGCGAACTCGAGTTCGCCGGCACGCTTCGGATCGACGGCAACTTCCACGGATCCATCACAACCGCAGACACTTTGATTATCGGAGAACACGCGATCGTGCACGCCGATATCCGAGTCGGTGACATCGAGATCCACGGGCAGGTCTTCGGCACAATCCTCGCCAAGCGCCGAATTGAAATTTCTGTCAGCGGCCGCATTCACGGCGATATTCTCACGCCCGTTTTATCCGTGACCCCCGGTGGCATGCTCGATGGCCGAATCGGCATGGCCAACGACCGGCCCGAACAGACAACGATTGCGGCTCGCGCCACCGCCGCAGAGGAAACGCCAAACACCCGGCAAGATCAATATTGATGAAGTTGACACAGTTCGCCAGGTCGGCTGGCTGTGCCGGCAAACTCGCGCCAGGCGTTCTCGACGCCGCCCTGAAGACGATTCCCAGGCAAAACCTTCCCGGCGTCGTTGTCGGCTACGAAAACTCCGATGATGCCGGTGTGTTTCAACTCACATCTGATATTACAGTGGTTCAGACCGTCGACTATTTTCCGCCCATGGTCGATGATCCTTACACGTTCGGCCAGATCGCCGCCGCCAATGCGCTCAGCGATGTTTACGCGATGGGGGGCCAACCCAAAACGGCCCTGTCCATCGTCGGGTTTCCTGCGGCTGGCGTGGATTTCAGCGTACTCGGCGACATCATGCGAGGCGGTATCGACAAACTGAACGAAGCCGGCGTGGCGTTGCTGGGCGGTCATTCCGTGCGCGATGACGAAATCAAATTCGGCTACGCCATTACCGGAACGATTGCAACGAAAGATATCAAACAAAATAGCGGCGCGCAGGCCGGGAACCGCATCATTCTCACAAAGCCTCTGGGTATCGGGCTCATCACCACCGCGGTCAAACGCGGGCAACCGCAGCCTGAACATGTTCATGCAGCGATTGCGGCGATGCTTCAGCTCAACCGGCGGGCCGCGGAAATTTGTCTGGGCTTTCCCGTCGATGCCATGACCGACGTTACCGGCTACGGACTTGCCGGCCACGGCATTGAAGTGGCAAAGGCGAGTCATGTTTCCATCGAGATCGATCATCGCCAGATTCCTCTTCTGCCTGGCGCACTCGAATATAGCCGCGCCGGCTTTTGCGCCGGCGGGCTCACCAACAATCGGGAATTTTTCGGACCAAGCGTATCGATTTCGGACTCCGTCCCCCCGGACATGCAAAATGTCCTGTTCGACCCTCAAACCTCAGGGGGGCTGCTTGTTTTCTGCCGGCCAGACGCCGCCGATGCACTTCTTGGCAAGTTGCAATCGGAAGGAATCACTGCTGTCGAGATCGGTTTCATTGCCGCTCCAGCGGAGCGCCTGTTGACACTGAACTGAGCGAATGTTATTTTTCATCCTTTTGTCATACTCACGCGCGGCCGACAAGGCGCAGCCATCAAAAGTGAAGTTTGAATGCTAAACCTTGATTTATCAACGATGGTTACAGGTGCGACATGTCCGTAGCTTCGAATCGATATGCTAAAGCTTTGATGGAGACACTTTACCCGGCTAAAGCCGAAGCCGGCCTTCAGCAGCTGCGGAGCTTTGCCGCACTGCTGAAAGAACGCCCCGACGGCCGCCGCCTTTTGCAAAATCCAGCGCTGGTCGGAGACCGCCGAAAGCGGCTGATGACGGAAGTCTCCAAAGCATTGAGCCTTGATCGCAACGTTTCCAATTTCATCAACATTCTCACGGATCGAAATCGGCTTCCTCTTCTCGACGAAATCATCGTTGAGTACGAAAGACTCCTGGATCAGCGCTTGGGCATCGTTCGCGCACGTGTGACTGCCGCGCGTACACTGGATGCCGCGCAGCGCGAGGCATTGGCAGCCAGCCTCGCTGAAGTGACAGGGAAGCAGGTTCGAATGGAAGTGGACGTCGATCCCTCGTTAATCGGCGGTGTCATCGCGCAAGTTGGGAGCACGATCTACGACGGCTCCGTCCGTCAGCAATTGCAGGCATTCAAAAGCCGCCTGGTTGGGGAGTAATCAAACCACTTTATGGAAATTAAAGCAGACGAAATTACAAAGATCATCCGCGAGCAGATCGAGGAGTATCGCGGAGGCGTCGAAATCAGCGAGATCGGCAGCGTTATTTCCGTTGGTGACGGAATTGCCCGCGTCTACGGCCTCGAGAAAGTCATGGCCGGCGAGCTTCTCGAATTTCCGCACGGCGTGATGGGCCTCGCCTTGAATCTTGAAGAAACTCAAGTTGGAGTCGTATTGCTCGGTGATTATACGGACATCCGTGAAGGCAACCAGGTGAAGCGTACAGGGCGCATCATGGAAGTGCCGGTTGGCGAAGCAATGGTCGGCCGCGTGGTCAATGCGCTGGCACAACCGATTGACGGCAAAGGCGCCATTCAAACCCAGCACCGGTCCCCAATCGAGCGGATTGCGCCCGGCGTCGTTGATCGTCAGCCGGTAAAAGAACCGCTGCAGACCGGAATCAAGTCCATCGACGCGATGATTCCGATCGGCCGCGGTCAGCGCGAATTGATCATTGGCGACCGTCAGACCGGTAAAACCGCGGTCGGCATCGACACGATCATCAATCAAAAGGGACAAGGCGTCATTTGCGTGTACATTGCCATCGGCCAGAAGCGTTCCACGGTGGCGCAGGTTGTGAAGACGCTCGAGGAATACGGCGCCATGGAATACACCATCGTCGTTTCCGCTTCTGCGAGCGATCCGGCGC
>Ga0207090_1007_pt1 | contig 53956 bp, 39 predicted proteins | sample Alteio_BWMinHeat_50_FD_153565 | JGI IMG/M metagenome (GOLD analysis project Ga0207090, IMG submission 153565) | Enriched cells from forest soil in Barre Woods Harvard Forest LTER site, Petersham, Massachusetts, United States -... | ecosystem: Environmental > Terrestrial > Soil > Temperate forest >...
CGCCGACATGAAGCAGTTTCAGGCGGACCTCGATTCCGCCGAAATCAAACGTGCAGTTCTGAAGGATATAGCGGAGGGTGAACATATCGGCGTGGACTCCACCCCCACACTTTTTGTCGACGGGCAACGCTTCAATGGGCCTCTCTCGCTGGCCTCATTGAAGCCGATTATCGAGGCCGAGTTGAAGCATCCCCCCGTACGCGCCAAAGCTGCGCCCGCGGCTCCTGCCGCCCGGTAGCCGTCGTCCCTATTCATCTTCCGTTCATCTGGCTCCCCTTGTAACCCGCTGCTAACTTCGATACAATTCGTCCCGCTGTTCAGAATCAACACTTAAGACTTTTCAGAGGAGTTCACAACTTGATGAGACGACCGAAGATTTCGCGACCACTGGTAACGGGGGGCCTGATTATTTTCTCAGCCGCGCTAGCGTGGGGACAGGGCCTTCAGAATTCGGGACTACAGTACCTGCAAACGATTGGTATCCCAGGATGGAGGGCGACCGGCTCTGCGGGCAACGCCAATGTCGATCTGATGGGATACAACCCGGTCACGCGGATGATGTATCTGGCCGACCGCACCAACAATGGAATCGACGTGATCGATACACACACCAACGTGGTAGTCGGGTTGATCAAAATGCCGCCGACTTCCGTTCAAACTGTACCGGCGACCGGCCCCAACGGGGTGTGGGTGGCGGTAAACCTCCAACAACTCGTGGTGACGGACGGATTACAGTCGGTCTACGTGTGGGACTTGCGGGCTCCTCAGGCGCAACCGGACATATACACCTTTCCCACCAGCATGGGAACGGACACGGACGGAATCGCTTACGATCCGATCAATCAAACGGTTTACATCGTCACCGACAATCCGCCGGAATACTTGATCGGCATCAATCTCGAGTACAAGAGAGTCGTGAACCAGACGCCTTTGCCGGCAAGCGCCGACCTGATCCAATTCAATCCAGTTGACGGGAAGATCTACATTGCCGCGGAAGATGCCGAGAACACCCCTGCGAATGCGGCTGCGGGAGTCTACGCCTACGACCCAAACACCGGTAACCCCGGCACTGTCACGCTGGTGACGAAGGTCGGTCCGCCTTGCCCGGGCCATGGCATCGACATCGATCCCGTCTCGAATATCGCGGTGGTGGGATGTTTTTTGGGAGCAGGGGACAAAGGTGATATAGCGGTTAATCTTAACACGGGAGCGCTGATCACAACTTTCACCGACGTGGGCGGCGCCGACGCGGTGGTCTTTAATCCGAACAACCGGCGTTTCTACATAGCCGCCACTTTTACCGCTGCAGCGACCAGCGGCTGCCCGAAAGGCACAGGCACCTCCTATCCGCTCCTGGGAGTAATCGATGAGAACGGAGGCAACCCGGTGGCGCATGTGGCGTGCACCGGCGGAGGCCACATCGTGGGAGTCGACCCCCTCACGAACTTTGTTTACGTTCCCGTTTCGCAATACCCGGCCGACCCCACCAGCACCAGCACCGGCGTGAACGGCGTCGCGGTGTTCCGCGATACCACTCCTCCCGCGCAAGCGCCCGTCACTCAAGCGCAGGCCACACTGACGGCGGTTGCCGGTTCCGGTGTTGCAGCGGCCGGTACGGTGCAATTCAGCGTCGTGGGCAGGCGGATGCACCTGACCGCCACCGCGAGCGGCCTTCCAACATCCGGCCAAGCGGCTTGGCTCACGGTGCCGACCACCATCACCAACGAGTGGCTGGCATGCGCCGTCAACCCTTCCAACAACACGGCTGGCTGCAGCGAGGACCTGCTGGGCGACCCGCTGATCGGCGCCGTGGCTACGCTCTCCGTGGATAGCGGCTCCGGCGGAGTGGCCGTTGCGCGTGGCACGATTCACTAACCGGGCAGAACACTTAGAGAAGAGGAAAAACCGATGAGACTACCTATGTTTATTTCACGCCTGCTGGTGTACGGAAGTTTGGTTGTTCTGTCCGCAGTGTTAGCGTTGGCACAGACTCCTTCACGCGCCGCGCTGCAGTACGTGCAAACTATTACCATCCCCGGATGGAAATCGACGGGAACGGTGGGCAACGCCAATGTCGACCTGCTGGGTTATAACCCGGTTACGCGGATGATGTATCTGGCCGACCGCACCAACGGCGGCATCGACGTGATCGATACACACACCAACGTCGTGGTCGGTTTGATCAAAATGCCGCCGACTTCCGTTTACGGTACACCCGTGACCGGACCCAACGGGGCGTGGGTCGCCATAGACCTGCAACAACTAGTGGTAACGGATGGCTTACAGTCGGTCTATGTCTGGGACCTGCGGGCTCCTCAGGCGCAGCCGGATATATACACCTTTCCCACCAGCATGGGCACCGACACGGACGGACTCGCTTACGATCCAATCAACCAGACGGTTTACGTGGTAACCGACAATGCGCCAGAATACCTGATCGGCATCAACCTGGCTTACAAGAGAGTCGTGATGCAGGCGGCGCTGCCCGCCAGCAGCGACTTGATCGCCTTCAATCCCACCGATGGCAAAATCTATATTGGGGCTGAAGATGCCGACGGTAGCAATGCCAACGCCGCGGCGGGCGTTTTGGCCTTTGACCCTGCCACGGGCACTTTCACCACCGTGGCCAAGATCGGCCCCCCGTGCCCCGGCCACGGCATCGATATCGACCCCGTCGCAAACGTGGCGGTAGTGGGGTGTGCCGCGTCAGCAACCGCACTCGCCAATGCGGCCGTCAATCTGAGCACGGGGGCTGTCAAATCCTTGCCCGATATCGGCGGGACCGACGCCGTCGTGTTCAATCCGAACACGCGGCGCTTCTACATGAATGCGACTAACGACAATTCGAGTGCCGCGCCAGGTACAACGCTGAATTGTCCCACCAGCAATAGTGCCGCCAACATCGCTAACAAGCGGCCTGGGGTGATCGGGGTGGTCGATGCGTTCGCGGGCGCTCCGGCCGAACTCTCGGGCCTGATCTGTGGCGGAGGCGGCCACATCATAGGGGTCGACCCGATTACAAACCTGGTCTACCTGCCGACCTCGCAGTACCCGCTCGATCCAGCCACTAACACTTCCGGTCTAAACGGCGTCGCGGTGTTTCGGGATACCGGTCCCTTGGGGCAGGCGCCCGTTACGAAGGCACAGGCCACGCTAGCGGCGATCCCCGGGTCCGGTGGTTCGGCGGCGGCTACGGTGCAATTCACACTGGTGGGCCGGCGCATGCATTTGACGGCTACCGCGAGCGGCCTTCCAAGCACCGGCCAGGCAGCTTGGGTCACAGTACCGACCACGATTACTAATGAGTTTCTGGCGTGCGCAGTCAATCCGGCCAACAACACGGCCGGGTGCGGTGAGGACCTGTTGGGCGATCCGCTGATTGGCGCGGTAGTTACGCTGTCGGTGGATAGTGGGGCGGGCGGTGTGGCCGTAGCCCGAGGCACTATTCACTAAACGGAGAGCCGCTAACCGGCTGCAGTCCGCCTCAGCATAAGGGCGCGATCGAGTTCTTCGACTTTCGTATCGAGCGTCGCAGAACGATCGCGCCTTCATCATCACGCAACACCCACGCACTACAATAGGGCGCGACCGGTAAAAAAGTGTAAAGCCGGGGTCCATCCACTGGTAATTAATCCTATATTCATCTATCGTTATGTACAGTATAAACGCTACAAGAAATTGGAACTTCGGCGTAACTACCTGGATTTAAAACACCAGGCGAAGGATCAGACCTGGGAAGAAGAGCTGATGACCAATCGGCCACGATAGTTTCGAAACTGCCAAATGGTTTCGCCGTTAGTTGGCTGTTAGGAGGATGTCGTGTCTGCCACCAAGAGAACCGCGCCGAACCCACCATGGGGCGCGATCGCATTCGCCGCTACGTGTGGGCGAGCCTTCGCCGCGAGTGAATTTCACGAGCTGTCCCTTATAGCACGCATTGTCTCCCCCTGGTTGAAGTAGCCCCGTGAGGGAGGACGGCTCGATATGTTTTCGGACCCGGCAAAATTATCCGTGAGTTTGGCGTTCGCTTTGTTATTGGCGGGGCGTTCCGTGAGGGTCGCCCTCCGCCGGCGGCCGTGGCGAATTCAGAATGGTCCATGGCAGACGGACCTGTCACTGGGGAGTGCCAAGCTCGGCATGTACAGGAGGGCTTCGTTAGCGCGTCACTCGCCGCTGGCGTTGCGCTCCGCGGAAGCATTATATTTCGTCGCCGAAAGCGATTCGGCTGGGAACAAATTGCGACGTGGCTGCAGTTACTGCGTTGTCGGCCGGCAAATCGACTCTCGCTGGTGGAGCATAGCGGCTTACAACAATGACCGGCTCATCCCCAATGCTCGAAACCGGTATTCCTACTCCGATACCACGGTTCGACGCAGAGTCGATAGTGGCTGGATCATTCATTTCTCCCCGCGCGAGCAGAGTGAAAACTGGCTGCCTAATGCCAGTGAGGATGGCGATTTGAAGTTGGTATTGCGTTGCTACGGACCCAGTCCACAGTTACTCGAAAATCCGGCAGCCGCGCTGTTGCCGCAGATCCTCCCAGGTCTATGCCCATGAACGAAGTTGCCTTTTGGATAGCGCTTACCCTGATGGAGGCGGCGATCCTTCACTTGGCGGCGATCTGGTTCTCGCCCCGCGTCGTGAGTTGGATATCTGCGAGGAGGCTGCTTAAATTTGCGGGGCGATTGAACATTCTCGGCTACCGCGGACTCCCTATCGCAGGGCGGCGCGCTCTGACTACCAATCCCGATATGGTGACCGCGTTTGGAGTTTACGACGTTTCGCAAGAACCGGTTCGGATCGCCTGTGCGATTCCACATTGGGACAACTACTGGTCGATTTCCCTGTATGCCTGGAATACCGAGAACTTCTGCGTGATCAACGATCGGACCGCCCGATCAGGCCAGTTCGACCTGGTCATCGTTAGCGGCAAGAGCCGCTATCAGAGCTCTGAGGGCGAAGAGGTGGTTTTCTCCCCTACCCAGAAGGGTGTTGTTCTGGTGAGAATGCTGGTTCGCGATCGGGACGATCCGGAAGAGTTGGAGCGGGTGGAGGCGGTGCTGAGGAAAACCGCGGTGGTGACCGGTGCGGGCAGTTCGGGACCGCTCCGGACGGCTCCGATTGAAGTGAGGGGCTGACGAGTACTCGCATGCAATTCCTGGTTGTGGTGCAGGGCAGTTATGGCGACCTTAACCCATGCCTCGCCATTGCTTTGGGGCTTCGCGAACGAGGGCATCGCGTACTGTTCGTCACGACCGAATTCTATGCGCCGCTGATGACCAGTTTGGGCTTGGAGTTTGTTTCCATTTTGTCCCGGCAGGAACACCTGCGGATCAGCTCGCACCCCGATTTCAACCATCCCTTCAGGTCATTTGGCTTCACAGCACGCGAGTTGCTGGTGGGCCTTATGAGAGCCGAGTATCAGGCAATCGCCGATCTGCATGACCCCGGCCACACAGTCGTTCTGGCGCTGGGCCTGCCTTTGGGAGCGAGGATCGCCAATGAGAAGCTGGGCGTGCCGATGGCCACACTGGCCCATTTTCCCCCGTGGATGCGCAGTGTTTATGGCCCGCATGGCTTGTCGGGACGTAAGGCGCCGTTGCTTCTCAGAAAATTCCTGCGAAACCTGTTTGATTTGCGCATGAATGCGCTGGTAGCCCCGGAAATCAGCCGATTTCGGAGCGAGCTGAACTTGCCTCCGATTCGGGGTCTTTATGTAGATTGGCTGTACTCGCCTCAATTGATTCTGGGCTTGTTTCCCGATTGGTATGCCAGCCCTCAGCCGGATTGGCCTCCGAATGTCTCCCTCACCGGGTTCCCCATTTTCGACGGGATTGAAGCCAAGGAACTCCAGGTCGAGCTCGAGGATTTCTTAAGAGCGGGCGATCCTCCACTAGTCATCAACGCGCTTTCGGGCTACCACAGCGCCAGGCAATTCTTCGAGATCAGCGTGGCCGCGGTTCGGCGGCTGAGGCGGAGAGCTATCCTGCTCAGTCAGTTCTCTGAAAACGTGCCGCCGGGGCTGCCGCCGGAGATCCGTCATTTCGGCTATGTGCCCCATACGCTGCTGCTGCCCCGGACAGCGGGAATCGTGCATCAGGGTGGGATTGGGACCACAGCCAAGGCTATGCTGGCCCGTATTCCTCAACTCATTGTCCCGGTGAATTTCGATCAGCCGTACAACGCGCGCTGTGTGACTACGCTGGGGGTTGGCGCGATGTTGCGCCCTCGGCAGTATCAGCCTGATCGGCTGGTTCGGGAGTTGGAGTCGCTGCTTGGCTCGTCTTCGGTCGCGGAGCGGTTGCATGCCTACGGGGCTCAGATCCAGATGCAAGACGGAGTGGCCGAAGCATGCCAGCGGCTTGCCCATGTCTTTTGTGAGGAGCGGCAAGCACTGGGAAGTCGCAAATAGACCGGGCAAACCCGATGGAAGCCGATATCTTACATATCGAAGGCAAGAACGAGCACTATGCGACTGACATGGCCTCGCTCAACGACTTTCGGTGGCGGCCGGCGGGAGCAGTCGACGCCCGCTGTATTATAAGCCGGCCTCATATCACGCTCTATTGTCTCGATGATGAACACCGGCGGGCGGTCTTCGTGGAAACGCCGCAGGATCTCGACCTACGAGAGGACGCATTCTTCTATCAGGCGCAGTTCCACAACGCGCAGCGCTTGCTAACCATCTCCTACGATACGCTGCACAGGCTGGCCGGGCAGGTGGGAGACCGGTTTCAGAACTTGATTTTCACCTACTCGGTAGGCCGTTGCGGGTCCACCTTGCTCAGCCGCGCTTTCAATCGCGTGGATTCCGTCGTCGATCTGAGCGAGCCCGAGGTGTACATGCACATCACCGCTCTCCGGCCTCGGGACGGCAGCCGGGATGCCGAACTGCGGCAGCTCCTACAAAGCTGTACACGCCTGCTTTACAAACCCACTAGTACCCAGACCACGCTAGCCATTAAGTTTCGCAGCTTTTCCATTGAGATTGCCGACCTACTCTACCTGGTATATCCCCAGGCAAAAATCCTCTTCCTTTACCGCGATGCCGAGACGTGGTCGCGCTCGCAAGCCAAGGCTTTCGATGTCTTCAGTTCCGAGGCGGTGGATCTCCGGGATAAGACGCTGGAGAAGAACCCCGAGTTTGTGCGGCGGACTACGCCGCTGACTTCCGAGCATGTGCGCCGGCACATCCGGCGGAGCTTGAGTCCGAAAGATTATGTCGCCTTGGTGACCCTCGCCTTGGCCCAGCGTGTGCCGTTTCTCCGCGATCGCGTGCCTACCCCGCTGCATTATGTGGAACCGTATATCCGCTCCTTTCCGATTGCGAAGTTAATGGTTCTCCAGTGGCTGTCGGTGATGCATCGCTACCTGGAGTTGAACGCGCGGGGGATTCCGATGTTGGCACTGCGGTATGAAACTCTGGTTTCGGCGCCGCGAGCAGCGTTGCAGGCGCTGTTTGAATATTGCGGCCTGCCTCTCGATCAGTTGCCCGCCGCGGAAGCTGCCTTCGCGGAGGACTCGCAACGGGGCTCGAACCTGGCACGCGACCGTTTGGCAGGCGCATACCGTTCCGAGCTCGCACACGAGCATCTTTCCCAACTGCGGGAAGTTCTGCTCGAGCACCCGACGATTCGGAAGCCCGATTTCATTGTGCCCAATACGATAACGGTCTGATCTATGCCGAGGCTTGCTTTCTTCAATCTTCCCGCTTACGGCCATGTCAACGCCACCCTGCCGGTCGTCGCAGAGCTGGTGCGCCAGGGTGAATCGGTGGTCTATTACAACTCGGAAGAGTTCCGGGGAGCGATTGAACGGACCGGTGCTGAATTCCGTAGCTATCACCCACCCGTGGATGAGGGCGCCAGGCAAAATTTTTTGCGGCTGACTGCCCTTTTGCTGGAAACCAGTCTCGATCTGCTTCCTACTTTGCTCGAAGCTATAGAGAAAGATCCCGTCGATTATGTGATTCATGACTCGATGTGTCCTTGGGGGAGTTTCGTGGCCCAGGTTTTGAACCTTCCCGCCATATCCTCCAACTCCTTGTTTGCTTTGACTAGGGAACTGTTCCTGCCGGAAAAGCGTCTGGCACGCTTGTGGAGCATACCGGCGGCCTTGATACAAGACCTGCCGGCGCTCCACCGGGTGCGCAGACATCGGAGGCATCTCAAGTCGGTGTACGGCATCACCAACACGCGGATCTTCGATGTGCTGAGCAGTCGGGCTTCTTTAAACCTGGTCTACACCTCGCGAGAATTTCAGCCGTGCGCCGGGTTGTTCGACGACACGTATCGGTTTGTAGGGCCGTCGGTGGCCCCGCGGGGAGATGAGGAAGAGTTAGCGCACGAACTCAGCGACGACCCGTTCATTTATATCGCGCTGGGCACCATCTTCAACGACTCCTTGCAGTTTTATCGGACTTGTCTCGAGGCCTTGGCAGGGATGAAGTATCGAGTAGTAATGTCTGTCGGACGAAGGATCGATATAACGCAACTCGGTCCGATCCCCGCGAACTTCCTCGTGCGCAACTGGGTTCCCCAGCTATTAGTCCTATCGAAAGCCAGCCTGTTTCTTACTCGTTCGGGCATTAACAGCGCCAATGAAGCGCTTTATTATGGCGTCCCAATGCTCTTATTTCCGGAAATCATGGAGCAGAAACTGGTGGCCAAGCAAGTCGTCGCTGCCGGAGCCGGTTTGCTTCTAGACGAGCATACCCTGCGGGCGGACGATTTGCGGCGGCAGGCAAACCGGGTGTTGGGGGAGCCGGGATTTCACCAGGCAGCGCAGCGGCTGGGGTCTTCGCTGCGCAATGCGGGCGGCTATCGAAAAGCCGCCGATGAGATCCTGCAGTTCCGAACGCGGCATCTTGCGGCCAGCGGCACAAGGCCAACGTCCCCGGCCAGGGGCGGGGGATGAAACATCGCCCTGATATCGATGGTCTCCGGGCCGTCACGAAACGAATGCTTTTCGTCGGACTCCTGCCAGCGGTGCTGGTGGGCGCCCTTTGGGGGCAGCAAGCTCCCACCTATAACGAAGACGTCGCGCCCATCCTATATCAGAACTGCGCTGGGTGCCACCGGCCGGGCGAGGTAGCGCCGTTTCCGCTGCTGACGTATCAAGACGCCGCCAGACGCGCCGGCCTGCTGGCGGCTGTGACCAGGAAGCGCTACATGCCGCCCTGGAAACCCGATCCCGGACTACTGCCCTTTGCCAACGAGCGGCGGCTTACCGAGGAGCAAATCGAAACAATTCAGACGTGGGCCGCGGGCGGGGTTCCTGAAGGAGACCCGGACAAGCGGCCGGCGGCGCCACATTTTCCGGAAGGCTGGCACACCGGTAGTCCGGACTTGGTGCTAACCCCACCAGACGCATTCCAAGTGCCGGCCGATGGCCCGGACATTTATCGGTGCGTCGTAATGCCGCTCCACGGCGATGCCCGGTACCTGAGGGGGTTGGAGTTTCAGCCTGGAAACCGGAGAGTCGTGCATCATGCCCTGATTTACGTGGACACCACCGGCACCGCGCGGCGGCTGGATGCGGCTACTCCCGAGCCGGGGTATCCCTGCGTGGGCGGGCCGGGGTTCCCTCTTCGCGCGATGTTGGGATTCTGGGTTCCCGGCCCGTACCCGCTACCCTCGCCGCCGGGAACGGCCAAGGTCATTCCCAAAGACGCCGACGTGGTGGTGCAGATTCACTACCATCCCTCCGGCAAGATCGAAGTGGACCAGTCGTCGGTGGGACTGATGCTTACCGGCAAGCCCGCACGCGAGTTGCAAACGATCTTCGTGCGCGGCAGCCGGATCGCTATAGCTCCCGGCGACGCGCATTACGTGGTGGAAGCCTCGACTACCCTTCCCGCCGACGTTGACCTGGTGGACGTGACGCCGCATGCTCACTATATTTGCCGTGAGATGACAGCAGAAGCTCACCTACCCGACGGAACCGCGATTCGTTTGATTCACATCCGGGATTGGGACTTCAATTGGCAGGGCCTGTATACATACCAGAAACCTCTCCGGCTGCCTCGGGGCACACGCGTCGCGCTTCGCTATCTGTATGACAACTCGGAAGGCAACCCGCGGAATCCCTCGCACCCTCCGCAGGGGGTAGCCGGCGGGGAACGGACCATCGATGAAATGGCATTGTTGATCATGACGGTGGCCCTCGCCAATCCTGCCGAGACGGCGCATTTTCAGGCCGCCATGCGACTCATTATGCTGGAGCAACTGCTGGAAGGCGGGGAAAAGCTGGAGAATTATTTTCACGTTTCTGAAATGCCGGTGGGATTCCGGCTCGTGTACCGGCTATTCGACAGCAATCACGACGGCCGGCTGGACACGAATGAGCGTTCGGCCTTCGCCAAGCGACTGAAATGGGCGATCGATCTCATGAACAGTCCCCACTGGGGACTTATTCGGATGGCGGCGGGTGTGCTGTTGCTAGGGGCAGCGCTGGGAGCGTTGTTTCTTCTAAGTAAGGGCGCGCAGTTCGTGATACGAAAGCTTGCGACGGCAAGGGCTCTTTCGCACCATTGACTCGACGAGGGGCATGTCGAGAGTACATTCTATGTCAAGCACTAATGACAAGCTGCTGGTTTGTACAGTCTTCTCGGGTGGCGAGCGAGACAGGTTTTGGCTTGAATTGCAGCGTCGCCAACTGCAAGCGACCGTTGGGACATTCGACCATGCGGTGTACCTGGGACGACTCGCGAACCCGGCGATGTTCCATGGCTGCCTGGTCGTCGGTCAATCGACGCTGGGCGTATTCGGGCAAGCCGGCCACGAACACTTAGCAGGTCTGCAGGCCCTAACGGACTACTGCCGAATGCATCCTTATCGCGGCTACCTGGTTCTCGACAGCGATGCATTCCCCGTGGCAGCGGGCTGGGAGACTACCTTGCAGGGCATGTTACGCCGCTTCAAAAAGAAATGCGCCGCCGCGGTGAGAACTGAAAACCTGGACACATTCGCCCATCCTAGTGTCGTTTACGTCATGGAGCCGAAGTCGCTGCAGTTTGGCTACGAGGAATCGCGCAATCTGGCCGGTGAGGTCGTAAGGGATGTCACTCTCCTCACTCCATATGTCCCGCTTCTAAAAACAAATGCAGTAAGTCCGAGCCCCGTCTTGGCTTCCATCTATCTCGATCTCTTCTATCACCACGGCTGTGGGTCACGAAAATTCATGATGCGAGCGACCGCGGCTGGGTATTACGACCACATTTTGGCGCACTGCGCCTCGCCCGATGCTCTTTATGAGCAACTACAAGCCGATCCGGCCGGCTTCATCGCCGGATTAATGCTCCCGGGTTCGGGCGAATCTACGGGTGGAAGCGCGAACACGCCGTATTCTGCGTCACTGTCCCAGCGGCTGGCGGCCAAGTTGGCCCGGATCATCCATTGATCTCCGCTACACTCGCGCCGGGAGGGTCATGCTGGTGCGGGCTCCAATCCAGGATCGGATGGCGGCGAGACTATTCTCAATGGTAACCGGCATCTGATCCGGACTGTTCCTATAGTCGTCAAAAGCGAGAGGAGTATATTGTGCGAGTTGCTCCGTGCGTGTCCGGCCCAAAACCTCGGAGCGCGGGTTCAGGCCGCTTACCAAACATAATCCGGTCGGACGCGCGCGTACCGTAGCCATCTTCAGATCCGGCCGCTGCTCTTTAAGGCACCAGGCCAGTTTCCAGATGTCGCCGCTATAGAAGTCGGTAGTGCGGGTCCTATCGGAGGTAACGCGATCGAGAGGCAAACAATCATGGATCATGATGATCGAGTCAGGACCGGCGAACTTTTCCAGGTGAGTGAAGTCATCGAAAGCCTGCTCGAACATATGCAGGCCGTCGATGAAAGCCAGCGAAAAATGCGGCGCTCCGAGAGCCTCGGCAAGGTTGTAACGTTCAAAAAAGGCGTTGCTGGTCATTTCGAATATGCGAGTGTTGGGGGCAGGGCGTCTGCGCAGCGCGGGGCTTGGGTCGATGCCGACGCACCGGGTTTCGGGTAGCGCTGCTCTGAGCGAGGTGCCCCAGCGGACCCCGATCTCAACGTAGGTCGGCGGCTCGACAATTTCATGGACCCACCGCAGAGCACTGAGATATTTTGGGCCCGGCAATGCCTTTGCCGCTTGAACCTGATGGACCAAAAGCTGGAATAAGCGGATCATCTTTGAAGTGTACTCCAGGAAGATGCTCGGTCACAGCCGCGTTAGTGTCCGAAATCTACGCACGAATGTGGCGCTCGAACTACCTTCCATGCCAACCCAGATCGAAGGTTCAGCGGCTGAAAATCCAGGTCAGAAGCCGCCCTATCAAACCCTCCCGCACAGTTGCCTTATTGACGTGGGGAAAAGGACAAGGCGGCGGGTCCAGGCCTAAGAAAGGACAGAGCTTTTCCCAACCATCGCCTTCGGTGATTTGCATCACTAGCAAATCGTCAGGCCGGTCCTTGAAGTAGTCAAGAACCTCGCGGTTGTGTCTCTCATAGCGAGCCATGTAGGTATCCTCGTTTCCGAGAGGAACGCCCACTCCGTAGATCCACGTGCGCATCGGGGTCGATTGGGCTCCAAAGTGGCGGACTACGCTCTTGATCCACCGATCCGTCGGCCTGATCGTGAGTATGAACTTGCTTGAGGGGAATTTCCTATCTAGCTCCTGGTAGAGCAAGGGCCACGGGTTGTCTTGAAACGCATCGAAGCGCGCAACTAGTTGATCAGTCAAGGTATGAACTTTTTGAATGATGTCGGGGTCATTCACCCCATTTGGACCGGTTACGCGATAGCCAAGGGCTGCCAAGGCGATAGCCAATGAAGAAGTAGCCGTTTTGTGGAAACCGATTCCGAATACCTTCTTCGTCCGAGCGTCACGATTCTGGATCTTATAGGTCCGTCTGGCGCCACTCAACACGTAGGTCCATGTATTGTTGTAATCGGTTTTCTGCACGGTCTCAACACAAACCGCAGTTTCCATTCTTGCTACCTTTCGCGAGGAGTATACACCCAATTGCCTCATTTCGATGCTCCGTTTTCATGACCATTGACGCACTCCCTCGCCATCCTATACGCTATAGAACCATGTACGTCCGCTCCGTCCTCATGTTGGCCGCCGCTACGATCCTTCATGCGCAGAAGGATGCCGAGTGGCCAATGTACAACCGCGACCTGGCCGGTAGCCGCTACTCGCCGCTGACCCAGATCAATACCAGGAATGTCGCCCGGCTCGCCCGCGCCTGGTCGTACAAATTGGGGTTCGAAGGGACAGCCGCGGGGATTACCGGGGGTTCGGAATTCACGCCTATCGTGGTCAACGGCGCGATGTACCTGGGCGCGGCCAGGCAACTGGTGGCGCTGGAGCCGGAAACCGGCAGAGAACTCTGGCGCTACGAAATGCCAAGCGGGGCTCCTTCGCGGCGCGGCGTCGCCTATTGGCCCGGCGATCCCGACAATCCCCCGCGCATCGTCTTCACCTCCGGCCGCAAAATGGTGGCGCTGAACGCCAAGACGGGCAAGATCGATCCCGGCTTCGGCAAAGAAGGCGAAGTGGAGCTGGCGGTGCCCTATGATTCGGCGCCAGTGGTCTACAAGAACCTGCTGTTGCTCGGTGCGAATACTCCGGAAGCGCCGGCAGTGGGACCCGCCGGAAACACCCGCGCCTACGACGCCCGCACCGGCGCCAAGCTGTGGGAGTTCCATTCGGTGCCGCAGCCTGGCGAAACTGGTCACGAAACCTGGGAAGGCGATAGTTGGAAGGGGCGCTCCGGCGTCAACAACTGGGGTTTCTCGCTAACCGTGGACGCCCAGCGCGGCATTCTTTACACCGTCTTCGGCGGCCCCAACACGAATTACTGGGGTGGAGACCGCAAGGGCGACAACCTGTTCGCCAACTCGGTGGTGGCTCTCGATGCCGAAACCGGAAAGCTCAAGTGGTATTTCCAGGCTGTGCATCACGACCTTTGGGATTACGATCTTCCGCCCGCGCCGGGGCTGCTGGATGTGACAGTGAGCGGAAAGAAAGTCCCCATCCTGGCGCAGGTCACTAAGAGCGGTTACATGTACATTCTCGACCGCGTCAGTGGCAAGCCGGTGTTCGGCGTTGAGGAGCGGCCCGTCCCTGCGAGCAAGGCTCCAGGTGAGCAGAGTTCTCCCACGCAGCCAATCCCGGTAAAGCCGCCGGAAATCGCCCGGCATACCTTCAAGCCGGAGGATCTGGTTACAGCCGCCGATACCAACGAAGAGCACGCGAAGTTTTGCCGCGATCTGGCCGAGCGGAGCGGCGGGGTCGTAAACGAAGGGCCCTTTACCCCGTATGTATACCGCGAGGCCGGAGGCAAGTCGCCTTCTACTGTGCTCTATCCGGGGTCCATCGGCGGCGCGAATTGGGGCGGAACAGCGTCGGACCCGAAGCTCGGTTACGTCTTCGTGAACACGCAGGACGAGGCCAGCATCGGCTGGGTGGAAAAGAAAGCCGAGGGCGCGCGCGTGCCGTATGATCGGCAAAGCGTTCTGGGCCCGACGTCGCGGTTTCAATGGTTCGAAGGCGATCCCCGATCAGGTAATGTGGCGCGCGGCGGCGAGCACGCCTGGCCGTGCCAAAAACCGCCCTGGGGCCGCTTGATCGCGGTCAATGCCAACACCGGAGACTTTGCCTGGCAAGTGCCGCTGGGCATCACCGACGATCTGCCGGCGGCGAAAAGGAATACCGGCCGCAACAACATGGGCGGCCCCATAGCCACGGCCGGCGGGCTGGTATTCATCGGCGCGAGCAACGACAAGCGCTTCCGCGCCTTCGATTCGAAAACCGGCAAGGAGTTATGGGCCGCGAAGCTGGATATGAGCGCCCATGCCATCCCAATCACGTATCAGGGCAAGAACGGCAAGCAATACGTGGCCATCGTGGCTGCCGGTTTAAGCGCTCTGGACGACCCGGCCCCGCCCGGATCGGACGCACTGGTGGTTTTCGCGCTGCCATAGGAGGCAAATCATGAGGGTCATTGCGTTCTTCATCTATACCGCGGCACTTTATGCGCAAACCGACTGGCCCGTATACGGCGGCAACCTCGGAAACACACGCTACTCTCCGCTGACCCAGATCGACACCACCAACGCCGCCAAACTGGCGCAGGCCTGGACATTCGATACCAAACCGCCGGCCGCCGCCAAGACCAACCGCCAAATCGAAGTCACCCCGCTGGTGGTGAACGGCGTGATGTACCTGGTGACTGCTTACCAAAGCCTGGTGGCGCTCGATCCCGAGACTGGCCAGCAGATCTGGGCGTTCAATCACAAGCACCTCGGGCGGCCTCCCCGCGGCGTCGGATATTGGCCCGGCGATAAGGACAATCCACCGGAAATCCTCTTCGGCACCTTTGACGGATTTCTACTGGCCGTCAATGCCAAGACCGGTAAGGCGGTACCGGGGTTCGGCAGGGAAGGCGAGATCGATCTCAAGGTCGGCATGAAGGACAAGTATCCCGAGGTCCATTACGGCCTCTCGGGCGCGCCCGTGATTTATAAGAACCTCGCCATCACCGGTTCGCACACGCAGGATAGCCCGGGCCTCGGCTCCAAGGGCGACATGCGCGCTTGGGATGTGCGCACAGGTAAGCTGATGTGGACTTTTCACTCGGTGCCCCGGCCGGGTGAGACCGGGCACGACACCTGGCTAAACGATGGCTGGCAGGACCGCTCCGGCGTCAACGCCTGGACCACCTCGACCGTTGACACGCAGACCGGCACGCTATTTGCGACTTTCGATTCGCCCGCATTCGATTTTTACGGAGGCGACCGGCCGGGCAAGAACCTTTTCGGCAATTCGCTGGTGGCGCTAGACGCCAACACGGGCAAGATGAAGTGGTACTTCCAGACGATCCATCACGATATCTGGGATTGGGACGCGCCTGCAACGCCTACGCTGGTGGAGGTGGTGCGCGACGGCCAGCGGATTCCGGCCGTTATCCAGACCGGCAAGACCGGTCTGGTGTTCATCCTCGACCGGCGCGACGGTAAGCCGATCTTCCCTGTGGAAGAGCGGCCCGTGCCCAAAGGCGACGTGCCCGGCGAATGGTATTCCCCCACGCAGCCTTTCCCGGCGAAGACTCCGCCTCTGACGCGCCTGAGCATCACGCGCGAGGAGATCGCCAAGGTCACACCGGAACAGCAGAAGTTCTGCGAGGCGCTTTTCGATGCCGAGGGCGGCGCGCACAACGACGGGCCGTTCACGCCGGTGGGGATGAAACCCACGGTGGTGTTCCCGGGCGGCGATGGCGGCGGCAATTGGGGCAGCGGTTCGGTGGATCCCAAGCTGGGTTATTTCTTTCTGAACACCAAGGCCGATGGGGCCATCGCCCGCATGATCAAACCGTCTGACGCCAACCCGCCCGCCGTTAAGAACGGTCTAGGTGAGGACGTCAGCGCCAATGCCTATATCCGCACCGGCATCAGCGCCGGCAACGGCCGCGCGATCGGTTCCTTCACCAATCCGCAGACCGGCTGGCCCTGCAATGCGCCGCCTTGGGGAGAGCTGAGCGCGGTCAATTACAACACCGGCGAGATCGCCTGGCGCATCCCGTTTGGCCGCGTGGAAGCCTTGGAAGCCAAGGGCGTCGTGAACACCGGAAGCTTCAACAAAGGCGGCTCGGTAGCCACCGCCGGTGGCGTGCTGCTCATCGGCGCCAGCTACGACCAGCGCTTCCGCGCCTACGAATCGAAGAGCGGCAAGCTGCTGTGGGAGACCAAACTGGCCGCCGATGCCCAGGCCAACCCGATCACGTACATGGCGAAGAGCGGCAAACAGTACGTGGTGGTGGACGCGGGCGACAACGTGGTCGCGTTCCGGCTGCCATAGGGTTGACTCCGGGTTGACTTCAAAATCGTACGATAGGAGAATACTTGCCGATGGAATGAGGGGTTCCGCAGGGCTGGGGAGCCACCGACGGGCCTCTTTTCCACCGCGCCATCTAGCCGCCAAAATCCCCGACGCCTGCGAGGAGCGTATTCCTCCAACTTCCCATTCGAGGGAAGTCTCACTCAATAGGAGTGCCCCCCATGCTTCGATATACGCACTGGGCTGGCAGCGTGATGCTGCTGTCCGTAGTTCCCTGTTTCGGCCAAGTTGTCGACCAGCCAGTCGAGCCCAACGCCGGAACGTGGAAAACCTGGGCGATCTCATCCGGTAAAGATTATCGCGTGCCGCCACCGCCCGATGCTGCCACAACCAGAGGCGAGTTGGTGTGGCTCAAAAGCGCCGTCTCCGAAAGTAACCCGTACATCGCCGATTCGGTCCGGTTCTGGAGCGCTGGTGCGCCAGCGTATCAATGGCTCGAACTGATCTCAAATCGCGCCTTTGCTGGCGCACCGTTGACGACCTTCCCTCATCGCGTCTATACATACGTCGCCCTGGCCATGTATGATGCCACCGTTGCGACCTGGGAGTCGAAGTATTTCTACAATCGCCCGCGTCCCAGCCAGGTCGATGCGACGCTGAAGCCCAGGATGCCCGTGCCGCATAGTCCTTCGTATCCATCGGAGCATGCCGCAACAGCGGCGGCCGCCGCCGCGGTGCTTTCGTATTTCTTCCCGGCTGAGGCGGCGTCGTTCCAGGCGATGGCCGACGAAGCCGGGAAATCCCAGTTGTACGCTGGGCTGGCATTTCCCACAGACTACTTCGCGGGAGCGGATCTTGGGCGAAAAGTGGCGCAGCGCGTCATTGATCTGGCTAAAGCAGATGGTTCCGATGCCGTTTGGACGGGAACCGTGCCCACCGGCAAATGTATGTGGATCGGCGCCAACCCCGGAAACGTGACCGGCATTTACTTCAAACCGTTCTTGCTGGCCTCTCCCAGTGAATTCAGACCCACGACTCCACCAGCTTGCGATTCACCACAGATGGTTGCGGAAGTGGGAATAGTGAGGGATTTCCCGCGTTCGCTCACGGCCTTCGCGACTAACCAGAGGGCGATGTACTGGCAAAGCCCGGAAGGCATCAACTTCTGGCCCTATGTGTACGCGAACAAATGGATGTTCGAAGACAAGCTCGATCAGAACCCGCCCCGCTGGGCACGCGCTTACGCCCTGATCGCGGCGTCTTTCTTCGATGCATTCATTGCCAGCCAGGACGGCAAATTCACCTACTGGTACATCCGGCCGCCCCAACTCGATCCGAGCATAGTTCCCTTGTTTCCTGTCCCGAACTTCCCGAGCTATCCATCGAATCACGCTACTTTCTCTACTACTCGCGGTGAGATGCTCGCCTACCTTTTCCCGCAGAGGGCAGACTTCGCCCACGCATTAGGGAAAGAAGGAGGGGATTCGCGCGTTTGGGCCGGCATCCATTACCCGGTCGACCTTGTCTCCGGTAATCAACTGGGAGAGTCGGTCGTCCAGAAATTCATCGCGTGGGCCAAAGCCGACGGTTCCCAATGACGATTGCTTAGCATACCCTGGGGCGCCGCGCCGGAATTGATATCATTGACAGGAGAAAGGCATATGAAGCGCGGCGTCCTGATCCTCGGGATTTTTCTTGCTGTGGCGCAGGGTCACGACATCATTACGACGGCGATTACGTTCGACCGCGAGATCACTCGGATTTTCCAGGCGCGTTGCTTTTCTTGTCACCGCCAAGGTGGATCGGCTTTCTCATTGCTGACGTATTCCGAAGCGCGTCCCTGGGCTGAGGCCATCAAGGAAGAAGTGCTGGCGCGGCGCATGCCCCCATGGGGCGCGGTGAAGGGCTTCGGGGACTTTCGTAACGATCAGGCGCTCACTCCCGAGCAGTTGGAACTGATCGAGAGCTGGGCGGATGGCGGAGTTCCGGAAGGCGAGCCGGCCGATTTGCCTCCCCCGGCGACCTATACGGCAGCCGCGCCCGTGAGCCGTCCGCACGGCGCAGTCGATGTCAGCGGCGATTTCAAATTGGACCGTGCCTTCACACTGGACGGATTGCTGCCCCAAACCGTGCCCGAGAAAAGTACGCTGAAGATTACCGCCGAGTTTCCCGATGGCAGCGTCGAGCCGTTGCTCTGGTTGGAGGATTACAAGGCACAGTACGGCCATCTGTTCCTGCTGCGAACACCCCTGGAACTGCCGGCTGGCACGATGATACGAGGTGTGCCGGCCGACGCTAAGGTCTCGCTTTTGCCACCCTCGAGCATCGTTTCCCCACCGCCGCAGACTGGCCCAGAGGGACGATGAAGAAGTTGCGCGCCCTGACGCCGGCAGAGTTCACGCGCGCCGAAGAGAAGCTGCGCCATCCTCTTCCAGGAGGCCGAATCGAGGCCGCCCAGAGATTCGGCGTGGACTTAACGCTCCTCATCGAGCAGTTGCGTCTCTCGCCCGCGGAGCGCGTGCGCCGCATGCATGCAGTCGCCGAAGCTGCCGAACAGGTGCGTGGCGCGGCCCGACGCGTGCGGACGTGAAATTCATCGCCATGGTGCAGACCCTTGTCGATTCCGGCGTCGATTTCGTGATAATAGGGGGCTGGTCCGCCATCCTGCACGGTAGTTCGTACGTAACGAATGACCTCGATATTTGCTATTCAAGGCGGCACGAGAATCTGAAGCGCCTTGCCGGAAGTCTTGCGCCATTTCATCCTCGGCTTCGGGACGTCCCCAAGGATTTGCCGTTTGTCTGGGACGAGGCAACCCTTCGCAATGGAGCAACGTTCACGCTCTCCACTGATTTGGGTCCCCTTGACCTTCTGGCGGAAGTCGCTGATTTGGGCGGCTACGAGCAAGTTAAGGCGCACTCCGTGTCTGTCGAAGCCTTCGACCGGAATGTCTGGACCCTTGATCTGCCAAGTTTGATTCGCGCAAAACGTGCGGCAGGCCGCGAGAAGGATTTGCGGGTTCTACCCGAGCTCGAAGGTTTGCTTGAGGCCGAAGAACCGGAGTAGCCTTACGCCCTTGCGCCCTGCGTGTCCGCCCACTCGTACTTACCATCTCCTGATCGGTGTATAATGCCAAAGGCCGTCGGGCCAGATGGACAATCCAATAATCCGATTCTAAAGGAGTGGTGTCAAAATGGTTAGTTTGGAAGACGCACGCCGTGTAATCGTGGCAGCCGAGAAAAAAGCTAAGGAAATCGGACAGCCGATGAACATCGCCGTGGCGGATGAAGGCGGCAACCTCGTCGCGCACGTCCGCATGGATGGCGCCTGGATTGGCAGCGTGGATATTTCTATCAAGAAGGCTTACACTTCACGCGCTTTCGACATTGCCACCAAAGATCTGGCCACGCATTCGCAATCGGGCGGGCAGTTTTTTGGAATCCATGCCTCTAACAATGGCAAGATCATGATTTTCGCCGGCGGCATTCCGTTGAAGCGCGACGGGAAGGTCGTGGGCGCTGTCGGCGTGAGCGGCGGATCGGGAGATCAGGACCACGCCGTAGCCGAGGCGGGCGCCAAAGCATTTTAGTGTGACGAAGGATAAAAAGGAGACCACAAAATGGCAAGCAATCGTGGAGTTGCATACATCGAGCCGGGTAAGGTCGAGGTTCAATCGATTCCGTACCCCAAGCTGAGGATGCCCAAGAGCGAGACGGATCCCTTTGGAGGGAAGGACGCTCCTCATGGCGTAATCCTGAAGATCGTTAGCACCAATATTTGCGGCTCGGACCAGCACATGGTGCGAGGCCGGACAACGGCTCCCAAGGGGCTGATTTTGGGTCATGAGATCACGGGTGAGGTGATTGAAAAAGGCAACGACGTCGAGAGGCTGGAAATCGGTGACATCGTAACCGTACCGTTCAACATCGCTTGCGGCCGCTGCCGCAATTGCCGGGAAGGCAAAACCGGAATCTGTCTCACGGTGAATCCGGCGCGTCCGGGCGCCGCCTACGGCTACGTGGATATGGGCGGCTGGGTAGGCGGCCAGGCGGAGTACGTCCTGGTTCCCTACGCGGATTTCAACCTGATCAAATTCCCCAATAAAGAAAAGGCCCTGGCGAAGATCAAAGATCTCACCATGCTCTCGGACATCTTCCCTACCGGCTATCACGGCGCGTTTACGGCGGGCGTGACCACGGGGTCGGTCGTGTACGTCGCGGGCGCCGGTCCCGTCGGCTTGGCCTGTGCGGCTTCCTGCCATCTGCTTGGCGCGGCGGTCGTCATTGTCGGCGATATGATTCCCGAGCGCCTGGCTCAGGCCAAAAGCTTTGGCTGCGAGACCATCGACCTCAAGAAAGACGGCTCGCTGGGCGAGCAGGTCGCGCAGATCGTGGGCGTGCCGGAAGTGGATGCGGCCGTGGATTGCGTCGGCTTCGAAGCCCGCGGACACGGCAAGGATGCCGGTGTGGAACGGCCGGCGACCGTACTCAACTCGGTCATGGAACTCACTCGAGCCGGCGGCTCCATCGGAATTCCCGGCCTCTACGTGACCGGCGACCCGGGCGGCGTCGATGACAATGCCAAGATCGGCAATTTAGGAATCCGCATCGGACTCGGCTGGGCGAAGTCGCATAACTTCACCACCGGCCAGTGCCCTGTGCTGCGCTACAACCGCAGTTTGATGATGGCCATACTGCACGACAAAGTGCAGATTGCCAAAGCGGTCAATGCGACGGTAATTACGCTCGACCAGGCGCCCCAAGGCTATAAGGACTTCGACAAAGGCGCAGCGAAGAAGTTTGTCATCGATCCGCACGGTACGGTGGCGAAGGCGGCAAATTAGTCCTCGGGTGGGGCCGGGCGGGGCACCCCGCTCCGGCCCCATTCGAACGAAAGGAGCACTCAGAGATGTCAACGACTCGACGCACATTCCTGGCGGCAGGCGCGGCGGCCCCCTTTGTTTGGGCGGCCAGTAAATCTGATTCCAAGTACCCGATTCTGGGAGAGGGCGAGCACCAGTACGAGGCCATCCATGACTGGGGCGATCTGCCGTCCAACATCAAATACGGCAATACCCACAGCGTAGTCGAGGATTCCCAGGGCCACATCTATATCCACCACACCGTGCATGCCAGCAGCCAGAGCCCGGATTCCGTCGTGGTCTTCGATAACAAGGGCAAGTTTGTGCGGTCTTTCGGCCCGATGTTCAGGGGCGGCGCCCACGGCATGCACCTGAGCAAAGAGGGGAAAACCGAGTACCTGTATTTCTGCGACGAGAAGCACGGCATCGTCACCAAGCGCACGATGAAGGGCGAAGAAGTGTGGACGATGGGTTATCCGCAGGACTCCAAGATCTACCAGAAGGGACCCGGCTCCACAGGCCCTGGCGGCGCGAATGGATTGAATTACAGGCCCACCAACTTCGCCATCGCTCCCAACTTAGATTTCTGGGTAGGCGACGGATACGGCTCCTATTACATGTTCCACTACAGCCAGAAGAGTTCAACTGCGTATCCAACCCTGGTCAACACGTTCGGTGGCCGGCCCGCGCCGCCCCCCGGTGCTGAGGGCCAAGGCAGAGGCGGCCGGGGAGGTCCAGGTGCGGCGCAGGGTGGCCCGCCCGCTGGCGGGCAGGGCAGAGGACCAGGTGCTGGTGGCGGTCAAGGCCGTGGCCCGGCGGCGGGTCCCGTGCCGGCGCCCCTCGAGACCATGAACAATCCGCACGGAAATATGGTCGACTTGCGCGACCCGGCCAAGCCGATCCTTTTGGTGGCCGATCGAGGCAATCGGCGTATCGTCCGCTACACTCTGGACGATAAGCCCATCGACATCGTCGAGGGCACCACTCAGCCTTGTCATTTCCATGAGTACAAAGGGAACATCGTGGTCCCCGACCTGTCCGGCCCCGTGACCCTGCTCGACAAGGACAACAAGGTGATCGTTCACATGGGAAAGGGCGAAGGAAATCCTCCTCGGACCACCGAAGATCGAAGCAAGTTTATCGCGGGCCAGTTTGTCAATCCGCATGGCGCTATCTTCGACCACGCCGGCAACATCTTCGTCGCGGAGTGGGTCGAAATCGGCCGCGTCACGAAACTGCGGAAAGTCTAGCGGCTTTGTCCTATGTATCGTCGTCGGAAATCGCCCGCGGGGCGAAAGGGGAGGTTTGCGCCACATGGATCAACGGCTCATCGGGGAATTCATGGGAACTCTGGTCCTGGTGTTGCTTGGGAATGGCGTTGTCGCCAACGTGCTGTTGACGAAGTCCAAGGGCCAGGGCGGGGGTTGGATCGTCATATCCACTGGATGGGGAGTGGCCGTGATGGCGGGTGTATTTGCCGCGATTGCCTGCGGCAGCCCGGACGCCCACATCAATCCGGCCGTCACCCTCGCCTTCGCCATCTCCTCGGGCGACTTCAGCAAATTCGTGCCGTATCTGATCGCGCAGGTGCTGGGCGGAGTGGTGGGCGGCATGTTCGTCTGGCTCCATTTTCTTCCGCACTGGGCGGTGACCGCCGATCCCGGCCTCAAGCTCGCGTGCTTTTCCACCGGCCCCGCGATTCGCGACACGCCGGCTAATCTGATCAGCGAAATCATCGGCACGTTCGTGCTCGTCCTGACCATCGCGTCGATCTTTTCCAAAGCGGTATCCGCCAGCGGCCCGGTCGCTGGATTAGGGCCATTTCTGGTAGGTGGCGTCGTGTGGGCGATCGGCTCGGGGCTCGGCGGAACCACCGGCTTCGCCATCAATCCGGCGCGCGATCTGGGACCCCGTATTGCCCACGCGATTCTGCCGATTGCCGGCAAGGGAAATTCGGATTGGGGCTATGCCATGGTGCCAGTAGTAGGCGGCCTGGTGGGCGGCGCTTTGGCCGGCGTCTTCATCAAGCTGGCGCTGTAGACAATATCCAGCACCACCACGCATCATACTGTCCACAACAACCTGCTGTGGACAGTATCCAGCCCGGCCTGACCTTTGCGCTGACCATCTCGCTCAGCCGTTCGGGCTCGACCACCACCCCCTGTCCAGCCGCTGCACCGGCTACAGGCCGGGCACCAGCCCAACCACAAGGAGCACGAAGATGATCAAAACAGTATTAAGCGGAGCCATCCTGGTACCCATCGTCCACACCATCTGCCGCGACAATGAGGAGAAGACCTCCGCAGAAGACTCCTCGTCCGGATATGACCCGAGTGTCGACGCGGATCGCGACTCCAGTGACAACGACGTTGAGTGGGAGCCCATTTAACAATCAAGCAGAAGGTAGGCGACTGTTGTTCGTCCTACCTCTTCTGGTGTCCCGCGATTTCCTTCTCGAAGTCTCTGCTCGCGGCACCAGCACACCCTGCTGATGTGGTCCCATCCTCTACACGAACACTATCCGATATTTATTGCAAACAGTTGTTGTCGGTCTAAGCTCCGCACAAGGATAGCTTGACCGGACGGCGATAGTCCCATCCATCGGTCGAATACCTTGATGCCAGCCGGGACTTTGGCGAGTGCACGTTCAGCGGCATCGCTGATATTTACGGAGTTGACCCACAGTGTTCCATCCGATGCATGCCCCAGAAACAACAGACTGTTAGAGTCCTTTTGCCAGGTTGGTGCGCTCGTATTGGGATTTCTCAGCGTTTGCATTCTGCCTGTTTCGAGGTGGTACAGCTTGAGCGAATTCTGTGGGAAAGAGAGGCAGGATATCCACTGCCCATCAGGTGAAACCATTGGCCGATAGACATTCTCGGTGCCGGCTAGTGGTTGCACTTTCTTTGTTGCGACGTCCAGCAAGAAGAGCCGTTGTGACTCCGTCGCGATGTCTAACGCCGGAATCGTGCTGAAAACAAGCCGGTTGCTGTCGGGAAGCCACGTTGGATGAAATGTGTTTCCGAGCGTTTCAGGCATCCACTCCATCCGCCCATCGTTGACATGGATGATGACGATCTGCCAGGGCCGCCCTAACAGCCGTGCGATCACCGCGATCCGTTCTCCGTCGGGCGACCATTCGGGAAATGCGCACTGCCGGGGCTTGCCAAGCAGGTGTCGACGCTGCGTGCTGTCGACTCGGCTAATCAGGAGTTCATCCTCGGGTGCCGGACTCGTATACGCGATCCACGCTCCATCGCGAGCAAAGCTTGCGGTCTCGAATTGATCGAGTAGGGGCAGCCAGTTTTGCCCCCCAGACGTCAGATCGAGCGCGAAAGGCTCGGCACCCAGGGACTCTGCTCTGAACCAAAGCTGATTTCCGCCGGAAGGAAAGGAGGGACCCCGCATCCGACCAATCTGAGACGTCAATATGTGGGGCGACGAGTCGCCATTCCTCCAGACCCAAAGCGCGCGATCCCGCGGACTCTCGGAATCGTTCGTGGGTGCATCGAAAACGAAGTACGATCCATCGGGCGACCAGGTACCGCACCCTCCGTGCGTCCATGGGTGAACACTGGACGAAAATACCGGCTTCAGACTCCTGCCATTTGCCTCCATCTCCCACAAGGAATCGTCACCGGCAGAGCTCTGCAAGGTGAATCGGAGCAACCGACCGTCAGGTGACCACCGCGGCCACCAGGCAAATCCATTCACTTTTGCCAGCACCTGCTTATGTTTCGTCGACAAGTTGAAGTGGACGATCTCGGGACCATGGCAGACGAGCAGAGCATCACCACTCGGCGTCCACACCCCATCAAAGCCACGTATGCCATGGCGTTCCAGCGAGTTTGGTGGGCGACCGTCCAGGGGCTGGAGCCACAGCGGACATTCGTCGTTATCGAAGTCACCCACGATCTGGCGGACTAGGAGTTCAAGTCTGGATGGTGAGACCGCGCAAACGTACGGATTCGGGATAGCGGTCGCGAACCGTGCAAGGCTCCCATCTGTTATCCGAGCTTTCGTGATCCGGTATTCTCCCGACTCTTCTTCTGTGAAATAGACCCAAGTCCCATCGGAGACGATTGGAATACGCTTTGACGTTGGGGTGTTAGTGACAGGACGAATGCCGCGAACTTCAATGATCCCCGTGCGACTTGCCCAATATTGACGGCTAGTGACGAGTCCCACGAGAGCAGCAGCTCCACCAATGACGAAAGCACCCCGACCAACGCGGCTGCGTAAGACGCGATGAAAGGGAGTGCCGGACATTGTCCTCACAGTAAGCGGGGCTATAAACCGAATCCCTCGGCGTTTCTCACGTAAGATGATCGTCGGGTCTTGAGGGGAATCGTTGAGCAGTTTCCGAATGTCGCTTATTGCTCGGTCAATACTGTTCTGATAGGACGCGTCCCAAGAAACTTTCCAGACCGCTTCGAAGATCTCATGGTTAGGAATGAGTCGATCCCGGTTACGTATCAAAAAAATGAGGACGTCCAGGTTTTTGCCGTTTAGTTGGCTGATAACACCGTCGGGACCGCAGATCCCCCGCGCTGCCTCGTCGAGCGTGAAGCCGGCGAACGAAAAAATGCAGGATTCCTTAGGATCCGTCATAACGTTGATTCGGTACAGCTTACCTCAGCTTCAGAATTACTTCAGGTGGCACAGCGGGCGCTCCCTCGCGATTTCATGTTCAATCCATTGTGCCATTTTCGGTGCCGGGCGTAGAACTGGCAGTGGAGGGTTGAATGGATGCGTACCACTTCTTATCCGCAGCACACAGCTCAAGCCGCAAACCATTTTCAGCAGCTTGAAGAATGCAGTTACCTCAAACAGGTCTTCTCGCTTGTCCGTGGAATTGGTGTTCGAAGCTTCCCAGGAGTTGAACCGCAACGAGCGGTGTGGCTCTTCGCCGCCGTGCTGCAATTTGCTAACCCGCTGCATGCACAGAGCTGGGTGCAACGACTCCCGCAGCATAGCCCCACAACGGGGTACGGGCACACGCTGACGTATGACCCGGCTCGTCACGAAATTGTCATGTTCGGAGGTGCGACCAGTACCGGGAAATCGCAGAGTCTCCTAGATGGCACCTGGACGTGGGATGGTGTCGACTGGGCCACGCGCAACGTTGTATCTCCACCAGCGCGGTCGTTTCATGCGGTCGCGTTTGACTCCTGGAGCGGGCAACTACTCCTTTTCGGGGGTTACGGCTACCAAGGCATCTGCAATGACACGTGGGCCTGGGATGGCAAGACTTGGACCGCGAAGCATCCTTTACACCATCCTGCCGCCCGGTTCTTTCACGGTATGGCGTTTGACGAGCAACGTGGGCAGATCGTCTTGTTTGGTGGCCAAGATATGTCGGGGCAGGTCTTCAACGATACGTGGGTGTGGAACGGTGCCGACTGGGTCGAGCAGGTCACGACACTAGGCCCTGCACGGGCACCTGGACGAGCAGCAATGGTCTACGATGGGCAGGGAAAACGGATTCTGCTCCTTGGAGCTCTACAGGGTGTCGCGCCAGAAGTTTGGACTTGGGACGGAACGGGTTGGACACGACTCGCTCACACGACGGCCGACCGCCTACTAGTGTCGCCCTTAGCCATTTTCGACAATCTGCGCCAGAGGGTTTGGTTCGGATTCGAGGGGCCTGAGGGTATCCGCGGTGGACGCTGGGATCGCGGGACGCAGTCCTACCAGCCGGCATCCCTCGCAATCGGTCCGAAACTCCTTGCGGGATCAGCAGTCGCGTTTGATACCGCTCACGACCAGTTCGTGCTTCTCGGAGCGGGTGCCAACGACGTAGCGGAGACCTGGATAAGGTCCGATAATTCAGTCCAAAGCGGACGCCCTTCGACGGGTAACCTGGTTCGCGCCGCCAGCCGCGATCAACTTGCCGCTGCTCCACCCCCGCAAGTGCGGTTTCCCCTAGCCGACGTCAACGCCTACACGGCGAAGATTAACACCGTGTTAGACCATGCTGTCGATACTGCCAAGATAATTGTCGGCTACACCGGCGAGCGGGGCCGCAGCGTTGACCACGACTGGGTTTCATCCGAGAATTCTTCGCTCCACGGGTATGGCGGGTATTCAGACGATCACGTTCACTTCCCCACTTTCCTCCTCAACGGCAGCTACTGTTGTGGTTCGCAGGCATGGTACGAGAGAGAAGAAAGGAACACGGTTGTGTACCAGCACCCTGGGTATGATTACCACGCGCCGTCGGGCACTCAGATCATCGCGCCGGTGGACGGCGAATTGTGGCTGGTCAAGCAGGACACTTATAACCCCTCAGACAATGCGTGGTGCGATTACCACGTCTTTAAAATCAAGAACTCCGCATCCCTCGAAACCCGTGTTCTCCACGCACTTCGATTCGTCAACATGAATGACCCCGGCGCAAAGCAAGATCTCGAAGCCGCCGCGAGGAGGGCGTTTCAAAACAACTATCAAGTTTGCACGACTATTAAGCAGGACATCAAAATCGCGAATGTCACAGCGGGGGAACCAGTGGCATACGTCGGAGGATGGGGAAGAAAGGGAGCTAATACGTTCCCGGTCCATCTGCACTTTGAAACGCGCAAAGAGTCAATCCAAACGGGAGGCGACGGAACCGAATTGACGGACGCATACGGCTGGGAAGGGGATAGCCCCGATCCGCTGACGAGTAATGGCGGAAGTATTCTGTGGGATGGGTATACGGCACCGCTCGTCAGCACGCTTGCGCTCGACAAGTGTGGCCGCTATCTCACGATCAACGGAAATAGCCTGCTTCAACCCATCGGCGCAACCGAAGTGCAGATTTGGCGACGCTTTGAAAACAATCTGACGAACACCAACACCCACGATGGCACGTTCGTGAAAAAGCAGCCTATAGTCAGCCTCTTCAGCAACCAGATCGTGGCGCAGCTTGACCAGGACGTCATTGACAATCTCGCCGATTACGTGGTCAAGGTCGGCATAGATATTGATGCGACAATTGCGGGACAGCAGGGCCCACGATCCCAGGCGAAGAGATTGAGCGACGCTTCCATCACAAGCTGCGCCCAGATCGTCGCTTCACCGTCCGCCCAGAGCGTTCAAGCGGGCGACACTGCGACATATAGCATCACCCTGACAAGAGTGAACCTCACCGATCCAGTCAACTTGCACGTGAGCGGCTTCCCCGTGGGACTGACCGCAATCTTCACACCGCCAGCACCAACCGGCAATTCCGCTTTGCTCTCTGTGGGTACAGCTTTTGGCATACCCAGCGGCACAGTGAACCTCACAATCGATGCCGTCGCTGTGGGCGTCGTCGTATATCCCGCAACCATTGCTTTGACGATCACTCCGAACGCCTGTGCACCCAACCGACCGGGCAGCCGGCTCATGGTCGCGGCAAGAGCTAATGGGTGTCCCCCTGTGCTGACCGCATCATGCAGTGCCTCTCAAAACCCGGTCGCGACGGGGCAGCCAACGACATTTACCGCAGCGATTGACGGCGGCGTACCGCCATACTCAGCAGTCTGGACCGGGGATATCTCTGGCACTGGCCTGAGCATAACTCAGACCTTCGGAACACCAGGTACGTACACAGCTACACTCACTGCAAGCGACACGAACAATCCACCACAATCCAGTACGACTACGTGCACGGTCCAAGTGATGCCGACCACACCGCTAACCCCCACAATCAGTAACATCGGCGTCTTCGGCAACGCCGTTGCAAACAACCCGTTTGACATCATCGTAAGCGGCGCGAATTTTGTCGTCGGACAAATCCAAGCGTGGCTATTCGGTACCACGAGTTGCCAAAGCGGCTGCAGGCAGCCCGACGCGGGTGTCATTAACCTCTCCGACTCCTCTATGACACTGCATAACGTGGTGCTGGTTGCGGGCGACTATTACCTGAAGGCACGAAACAGCGATGCCGGTGCCTGGTCCAATGCGTCGAGCACATTCACGGTAATCCCGCAGCCCACGCTGCTTAGCGGGTCGTGTTCCATCACGCCCAACACCATGTACCTTGGCCAAGGCGCAACGGTCACCGCCACGGCGTTGGGCGGAACACCGCCATACCAGTACCTCATGGGTAATGCCGGGGGTTGGACAAGCAGTAACACCGTCGCTGTCTTGCCAAAGGCCGTTGGCACATTTACCTATCCCGTCAGCATTAGAGACAACGGCGCCCAGCTGGTGTCTACCTCGTGCACAGCCCAAGTTCTTGCACCCCCACCACTTTCGGTGTCCTGCTACATCTCCCCTAACCCCATCCTACTCGGCAATGGAGCAACGGTCTATGCCTCCGCGGCTGGCGGTCTGGCACCCTACATGTACGTCATTAACGGCGTCAACATGGGGGGCGCAGGCTCGCTCTTCGTCATTCCGCAGCAAGTCGGCACATACACCGCCACCACGGCGGCCGCCGACACGAGTGGGCAGCAGGCCCAAACCACATGTTCAGCACAAGTCCAGGGCGTACCCCCACAAATCTCGGGCTACACCTGGAACACCCCGCCACGCGCCGGCCAGAACTTCAGCGGTACCATTGCCGGTAGCGGATTCGTTTCGGGCATTGGAGTCTTTTTCTGCATTACGGGCACGAATACGTGCTACCAGCAACCTCCCGCAGGCGTGATCGTTTACAGCCTTACTAGTGTGGCCGTCAACAACGTCAACCTGTCCACTGGCAGCTGGCAGTTATACGTGCAGACGCAGTATGGCACGTCCGCGCGGTCTGGCGCATTCACCGTTTCGCCATAACAACCCTGTCTTAGATACGCCGGAACATTCCGGAAACAACTTAATGTTTGGAGGAAACAACCGTGAAGAGAACCTGTACGAAAGAATTGCGAGCGCTCGTGCTCACGTCAACGATCCTACTCAGCCTATCGGCACCTGTAGGCTACGCTCAACAATCCCCCGTTCCCGGACCCACCATCGTCTCAGGCTCCGGAACACCCAACTATATCCCAGTCTGGACGACGAACACGAAGCTGGGGAGTTCGCTCATGTTTCAATCCAGCAGTGGAAATGTTGGTGTCAATACGACGACGCCGGGTTCACGACTCGAAGTGTTGGGAGATGTAAAGGTGTCGGGCTCTAATAGTGCATTGGTGTTCCGTGATGGGAGTCGGCAGACGACAGCGACGTTGGTTGGGCCGCAAGGACCATCGGGACCGCAGGGACCAGTTGGGCTCCCAGGGGCCACGGGCCCACAAGGGCCACAGGGCTCCACGGGAGCGCCAGGTCCAACCGGACCACAAGGACCAACTGGTGTTGGCATACAAACGCCAGGCGGTCCCGCTAGTGAGAATACCGCCGTCGGCACGAACGCACTCCAGAACAACACGACAGGAATCAGTAACACAGCGAGTGGCAACGCTGCTTTGGTCTCCAACACGATTGGTTCCTACAACACCGCGACTGGCGACCAAGCGCTGCAGGGCAACACCACGGGTGGCCAAAATACTGCAAACGGGTATGGCGCGCTAGGATTTAACAGTTCGGGGAATTCCAATACCGCCGCCGGCTATGCTGCGCTGGAGTTCAACACCACCGGGAACTCCAACACTGCCGGTGGTGCGTTCGCCCTGCAGCAAGACACCACTGGCTGCTGCAACACCGCCACCGGTTACGTTGCATTGCGCAACAACACCACCGGGTTCGACAACACTGCCACTGGTTACACTGCGCTGAATGGCAATACGGCGGGTAGCTTTAACACTGCCAGCGGTTATGACGCTCTGTCCGCCAACACCATCGGCAACTCCAACACAGCCCATGGTGTCTTGGCGCTTCGCAACAACACATCAGGCAACAACAATATTGCAATCGGCTACCAGGCCGCAACCAATGTCTCTGGTGGCAACAGTAACAACATTCACATCGGCAGTTTCGGCGCCACAAATGACAACGCCATGATACGGATTGGAGACCCCGGGGCGCAGACCGCGTTTTTCGTTGCAGGTGTCAACGGTGTCAACGTTAGCGGTGTCCCCGTTATGGTCAGTGCCAATGGCCAATTGGGCATCACAAGCTCGTCGCGCCGTTTCAAAGAAAACATCCAGGACATGGGTGATCGCACGCGCGACCTGATGCGACTTCATCCCGTCACGTACCGGTACAAGGAACCCTTTGCCGACGGTACCCAACCGCTCCAGTATGGCCTCATTGCCGAGGAAGTCGGCGAGGTCTATCCGGAACTCGTTGCGCACTCCCCAGATGGTCAGATCGAGACCGTCAAATATCAGCTCTTGGACTCGATGTTGCTCAATGAAGTCCAGCGTCAACACGCAGAGATCGGCGCACAGCAGGAACGAATGCGCGGGCTGGAAGAGCAGATCCGACAGTTGCAGGACCGCGTGAGCAAAGTCGTACGACGCTAGTCCTTGGAAAAACAACTCCTGGCGCCCGTAGCGACCGGCGCCAGGATTCCTTGATATCCCACGCGCTGTCATCGAAGTGAGCGGCCTGCTCTAAGGAATGTCACATAGGCCGCCGATCAGTAGGGAGTGAATCCGACGGCCATCATCCCCTGCTTGCCTTCGCCGCGCGGCGGGCACGCACAACGTTCTGGTGTTGTAATTCAGCCCTTCACGGCAACGCAAACACGTAGATCGCATTGTGCCCGCGCGGCGTCTTGATTTCCGGGACTTCCGCGGCAAGCTCCGGCACCTTCAGGTTATCGCCCGTCATCACGCAAACATACTGCTTTCCGTTGATCGCGTAAGTAATTGTGCTCACGGAAATATTGCCCCCCAGAACCGATTCCCAGAGCATCTTGCCACTATCGGCATCGAAGGCCCGAAACCTCCGATTCATGTCCCCGTGGAAGACGAGATCGCCCGCGGTGGTCAGCAGGCCGCCATTGCCCGGTGCCCGTCCCACATCAAAGCGCAGGATCTCGCCGGTCGCGAGGTTGATCTTCGCAAGTCCGGTGAGACCATTCGGATCGGAGCCGGGGCGGGGAATAACATGCCAGCCCCCGCGTCCCGCCGGCCCGGATAGCGTCAGATCGCGGCAGTTGTCGATGTAGGAGACATACAGGGAATTGGTCCCCGGATGGTAAGCCGTGGGCCAGTAACTCCTCGTATTCCAGTAACAAATCACGTGGTGGTCACCGGGCTGCTTGAACACCAGGTCCCAGTTGATGGATGTCTTACCGGTCTTTATGTCGATGCTGGAGATCACGAAGTTGGGGTCGTCGTAAGGAAACGGCGTAGCCCACAGAAACTGGCCGGTGCCGCGGTCGAGCGCAAATACGCCTCCCGCTTCGCCCACCGTAACGGCGATATCGCGCTCCTGGCCCCTCGGAATATCGGGATTGATCCATTTCACAAACTTGGGATCCGGATTCACGCGCGTGCGCAGCAGAGTTCTCTCGTGTGTATAATCCGAATCCCAGTCGTCGGCCGGCAGATGCTGGTAATACCACGAGAGTTTTCCGGTCGCGGGATCCAGCGCTACCGTGGAATTGCTGTAGAGATCGGCCGGCGCCGACCGCGAAACGGCGTCGGGGTTGCCGTCGTGTCGCGCGGAACGCTGATCCGGCATAGGATTGGCGACGCCCCAATAAACCAGCTTGCGCACGGGGTCGTAGGTTCCCGGCAGCCCCCAGGTCGATGCCATTCTCTTATCCGAGGCAGCGCCGCCCCAAGTCTCATCCCCAGGCTCGCCCGGAGCGGGCGTAGTGTAGAATCTCCAGGCCTCTTTTCCCGTTAACGCGTCGTGTGCCGCAATGTAACAGTTCTCGCGCTTGCCGGCGCAGGCGCCGCCGGAGATCACTTTCCCTTCCACCACGATCGGGCCAGAGGTGTGTCCGCGTGAATCCGTCTTGGTCTCCCAACGAAGTTCGCCCGTGCGGGCATCCAGCCCCACCACGTAGCTGTCCGGTGCCGTGTAAAAGATCAGATCCTGGTAAATAGCGAGATTCTTTGTTCTTCCCTGGCTGGCCACATTGGCGGGCACTTTGCGTTTGTACTCCCAAAGGAGGTCGCCATTACGGGCATCTAAAGCCTGCACCACCGCTCCCGGATTGACCACGTACATGACGCCGTCGTGGACCAGCGGGATGGTTTCCGTTTGTCCCGGTCCCATGCCTCGTTCCCAGGCCAGGCGAAGCTGACGCACATTCTGCCGGGTAATCTCCTTCAGCGGGCTGAAGCGCTGCGCGTCGTACGTCCGGCTGAACATGAGCCAGTCGTCCGGGCCGGGGTTCAAGAGCATTTCCTGCGTGACGGGCTTATAGTTCTGGACCTGGGCAAGAGCGGGCGAGTTCGCTCGAAGGGCCAGCAAGGCAACGCTCATCAGAATCCGGATCATGCTTTCTCCTACCGCCGCCGCGGGCGGGCCGCTTGTCCGGCCAGTATAGCGCAGCTATTGGAAGCGAACGCTCACGACGCGGTACCAAGTCCGCCCGCTGGCGTCATCGACGCCCCAGAACTCAAAGAACTGGCTGCCGTTTGGAAATGTGCCCGCGGCCGTCAGCGGAGCCTGGATGGAGACATTGGCGTCGATGTGCTCCGTGCCGAACCAGTACGAGATGAGCGAAGAGTAGTCGGTCCCGTTCATCTTGATGGCCGTGACTCGGGTCGCGGCCCCTCCCGTCTCTGCCAGCGTAATCGTGAGGGGCCACTGCCCGTTGGACCCCACTACCGGGCTGGGCGTGATCGAAGCCTGCACATTGGACTCGCTCGCCCGCACATCCGCCGTCACGTTGATGAAGCGCGGCGCCGCTGCGCCCGAAAGGATGGTCACGGTGCTCGTGTACTGGTCCGGCCTATCGAATTGCGAAGAATCCACGGTAATCTGGACTGACGCGGGTGCGCCAGCGGAAACGGAGCCGTTCACCGCCGAGAGTTGGATCCAGGGGGCGTCGGCGCGAAGTTTGAAATCGATCTGGCCGGCCGATTGGGTGGTCAGATTCACGGTCTGCGTCTGCGAAGCCTTCTGGTTCTCTACCGTGAAGAGGAGGTCCGTCCGTGCCGCTTTCACCTCCGCGGCCGGAAGGTTCTCAAAGTAGTCACGCAGGTTCGCATAGGCGTTGGTGAACCGGCCGTAGCCGTCGATGGAGGGGCTGATCTCACAAGCGGTCAAGTCAGGCGAATACGGCCCATAGGTCAGCGTCCCTACAATGACTCCCGGGCTGGAAAACAGCGGCGAACCCGAAGAGCCTGGTTCCGTCCTCCCCTGGTTCCACATCACTTGCAGGTAGCGGTTGGCCGGCGCCAGCGTGCCTCCGATTGAGGCGGCCGCATCGCCCACCCGGTCGCCGAACGAAATTCGCTTCCACGATCCTTTGGGATGGTGAATGCCCGTCAGCAGAGCGCCCGCGGCTGGATCGGCCATGTCCCACCCTGCAAAGGTAACGCCGGCCGGCACGTCCTGTAGCAGCACCAGGGAGTAATCGCCTTGCTCCAGGCTGCCGCTCCCGATCAGGTGTCCCCCCAGTGTGGATTTCTTGCTGGTGTCGCGGCTGGCGGGCGGCGGTCCTCCGCAGGATGCCGTCTGGTAGGTCCAAAAGGTCTCGAGCGACCGCGCGGAGTCTTCACTGTGAATGCAGTGGCCCGCTGTCAGCAGATAGGGCTTGAAGCTGTCGTCGCGCGTGCCGATCGCCGAGCCGGAACAAAAGTATTCCGATCCGCTGTCCTCAAACAACAGTTCCGCCACCATGCTCATAGTGGGCTTCCAATCGCCGTAACAATTGGGGTCGAGGTGGCAATAGTCCGCCGGGTCGGCTGTGCTGGCTTGCGGAGTGTCCTGGAGCGTGCGCCGTGACACTGCCTTGCCACGGTGGGCGATGCTCCGGATTTCGAACGGCAAGGCCATCGCCTCCCCCGCTGCCACTTCCGGCTCGTACTCCAGGGTCACTATTTCGGAAAAAACCGTGGCGCTCCAGAAATGTCCGTCGTCAAAAAGGCCGCGCCCCGAGTAAGGCCCCGCCACTTGGCTCCCATCGTGCAGCCAGACCTTCCCGTTGCCCACCGAAAAATTCCGGAATTCGACGCGAATCCCATCCGATCCAGGCGAGCGCAGCGCCAGGCGCCAGACCCTGCCGCCCTCCGGCGTGGCTTCCCAAGCGCCGGTGGAAACTGCTGCCACCGGCAGGGGCCGGTGGACGCCGATTCTCATTAATGCGCCCGGCTCGGCAAGCCGCGCCGTTTCCGCGGCGCTGAGCGGCGCGAGGGCGAATTCATTGGCCTTGCGAAGCCCGAGCCGGATTCCCGGCGGGCGCAGCACCACGCGCGAGGCAACCTCCGTTCCCGCGTAAACTGCGGGCTCCTTGCGCGTAAAGGTCTGCGCACTCCCGATCGAGAGGCATCCCGCAGCCAACCATGCCACACCAGTCAGACGACGCTTCATGATACAGCGCACTGTAAGCCTTAAAGATGGTCCCGACAAGACTGGAATTAGAGGATAAACGGTCGATAACAATAGATAGGCCGCCGGGTTAGCACCAGAAAGTAAGGATTGTCAGTTTCACCAGCGGCTCTTACAATGACCGGGCATGAACGCGGCGCTTAAGATCAGTGTTCTTTCCTCGGGGTCGCTATTGCTGGACGGCAATCCAGCCCCCTTTAGCCATCTGGAGCCGGCGCTCCAAACGCTCAAAGCCGCAAATGGCTGTGTCTGGTATTACCGGGAGTCGGCCTCCACCGAGCCGCCGCCCGAGGCCATACAAGCGCTCCAACTGATCGTCCACCACAAGCTTCCGATCACCTTTTCAAGCAAGCCCGACTTTTCCGATTACGTGGACCTCAAGGGGGTACCTCACCTCCGGCCGGATCTCGATGAGCTGTTTGCCCGAGTCCGGAAAGTGGCTGCGGGCGACAATGGCACGCGCGGTCTTGTCATCGTGAGACCGGACTGCAAGTATCTGTCGATGCCACCGCTGGCGCGCGCGCCTGCGTTGGAAAAAATATCTGCGGCCATGGAGCGGCTGGTTCCCTCCGCGGTGAAGAGGAACATCGCAGTCATCGCCAATACCGCCATCTCAGAGCCGGACGCGGCTTCGGTGAACAAATCGATTCCCTTTCTAGGCGTACTGATTGGTCTGGTTTATATCGGGCACTCCGTCTGGATCTTCGATGGAGATGCTCTCAAGCTTGAGCCAGGTTGCCGGCATGCGGACGCTTTGATTATCGATAGCGAACTGCGTCGCACCCTGGTATCCGGCTGGGAGGAGACTTCGCGGCGCGTCTTGCGAAATGCGAACATTCTGGTTTACGATCGCAAGACTTCCAACTTGATGTTGATTCGCAAACCCGGCGAAAGCCGCGCGGGGTTGGAATTTCTCACCAACTAAGTTGACAGACGAAAGCGTCTGTCCCACATTTGATGCACGCCCGTGGGGCAGGCGCTTTCGCCTGCCAACCGATGCTATGGTGTTACCGTCAATGTTGCCGGCGCGCTGACGATCCCTCCCACCGTGACTACTACCGGTTGCGGGCCGAGCGGCGCGGTGGCCGGCACCTGAAAATTGATCTGCATCACACCCACGTACCCCCACGGCACTACAGCCGAAAACGATGCCGCCACGTTCCCCACCGTCACTGTTACCTTTTGCAGCGGCTGGGGAAGACTGGCAACCGGTGTTCCAGCGGCCGGCCCCGCACCCGAACTTAAGGCTGGAGTTACGGCCCCGTACCCGGTAATGTACAGCGTGAGCAGTTGGCCCTTGCTGCGCGAGCCGGTGGTAGATGGGACAGGCGCGCCATTGGCATCCGTGAAGATTCCCGGAGCGGCCGGCGCCACTACAAACGAAGTAGATGCGCTCAACCCATTATTGTTCACCTTCAGCACTACGCTGGTAGCCGGCGTCTCATATGGAATTTGAACATTCAACTGTCCCGGTGAGATGTAGTATAGCGGGGCGGCAATTCCATTGATGGTCACCGAAACGCCTCCCATCTGCAGCGGCAAGGGCACGATGCCGGCCGCCTGGGAAACTGGCGAAAGCTGCACACCGAAGATGCTCAGCAACATACCGGGCGCGTATCGCTGGTTAAAAGAGGCGCCATTCCCAACCGCCGTGATCGAGGGCGGACCCGGCACGGCGGAAGGGTTCTGCCCTTTCCACGAACTCATCAGCGCGTACGCATCCACCGACCCGAGACCGGTCGCCTGGTCATAGCCCACGCCTGCGTTGAATCCAAACGAGCCGGCCGTACAGTTGCGAGACCGCACGGTACAAACCACCGTGATGATGTTGTTACCGGCCGTAATATCGTGAAAGACGCCAGGCGCCGTCCGGGCGAGGCTATAAAGTTGCGGATTGATGTTCCCCAGTCCGGCGCTCGACTGCGCGCCGTTGGACAGCAGATACTGATTCAGCAGCGTCGCCATACCGGCAAATGACGGGGCGCCGGCCGAGGTGCCGCCCACAACTCCCATGCTTCCGTTGGTGAACGTCAGGTACCCATCGTGATCTGCGGAGGCGGCAAGAGCAACGTCGGGAACGTCTCGGGCGCCATCGCTCGGCACGCCCGTTCCGCTCTGCCAGGAGGGTTTCGCGAAGAAGATGCTCGCTCCGCCGCCGCCGGCCGAGGGCGAGCCGGTCACGGAATCGTTCCACGCCGTTTCTGGAATGTAACTGAGTACCGAGGCGCGATTGCTATCGCCGCTGGCATTCCAGTAACTCCCTCCGCCTTCGTTGAACTCACTGCCTCCCACCCCGGTCACTTCCGGCACGCTCGCGGGGATATCCACGGATAGGACACTGTTGTACCGCGAAGTGCCGCTGCCGTTGCAGTCAGTGCCGCCGGAATCGCCGGCAGCGTTGAACCACGTGATCCCCTGGGCATTGGCCTGTTTGGCGCTTGCTTGGAGCGATGTCGCGTCCGCAGTGAAGTTTTCCGCTTCGCAAGACCCGTAGCTCATACTCAACACTGGCGCCAGGTTCTGGTCGATCGCATATTGCGCGGATGTCATGACATCGGTGGAGTAGACATAAATAATGCTTGCATCCCGCGCCACCGCCCCCGACCATTCCAGATCCAGATTTGCTTCCCCCAGATCGCCCTGGTTGGTTCCCGGATCGGGAGAATTGGGCACCAGCACGAGTTGCGGATCGTTCGCCGGCAAATTGAAATAGGTCCGGAACTGCCGCACATCGGCCAAGTCAACCTTGGTCTGTCCCGCCACCACCAGTTTCTGCCCCGACCCCGTGAAGCCACTGCTGTAAAGCGGTTTGATGTTGTAAATGGTGGCCACGTCGTCAGGTGCCAGGTAGTGACGCCCGCTGGTCGAGGTATAGTCCGGCAGGATGGTGGCTGTCCGCATAGCCGGCTTCATGCGAAAATCGTGCAGACCTTGAATCGATCCGACGATCCCTTGAAATGTCGCGGGAATCGTAGGCGGGTTGGCATTGGCGTAGTGCCGCTGCGCCCCCACCAGATAATGATGAATCTCGGCGCCAAACGCGCTCTGGACCGCGGCGGCGGTTCCGCTGGCCGCAATCCAGCTCCGCCCGCGAGCCACCCCCAGGACCGTGAGATGCTGGTCTCCGAGCCACTGAACGATCTGGTTAACGTCGTCCTGGCTGACGCCGAACCGCTCGGCGTATTGCTCCGGTGTTAACCACCGATGGTAGTCGGGCGAGGCCGGATTCTGCTGGTTCGCCAGCAGTTGGTCGAGATCGCTTTGCTGGGCCGGTGAGGGCTTTAGCACCAGCGTTATGCGCGGCAGAATCACCGAAGGATCCACTACTCCCTGATCGTTCTCGGGTGTTACCCCGGCATGAATATGGCCGCTCAGCGCGATCCGGCGCGTGTTATCAATTCGTCCAGCGATGCGATTGCGCTGCGCCGGCAGATTGGGAACGGAAAGAAACAACAGAATGACCGGGAATAAGAAAGCGTAGTTCTTTAACATAGGATGAAGAAACGCCGGTCGCGCGACCGGGCACATACGTCCTAACCCGGGACAGTTTATGTAGTTCCTGACGAATCGTAGGGCAGGTGGGTTTCCAAATACTATGCTAACTGAGGTATACATATCAGGCATGGCCACACCCATTCACAACGCAACCTCTAAACACCACTGGGACCGCCGCTCCTTTCTGGCTGCTTCCCTCGCCGGCGCAGCCCTGGCGCCCGCGGCAGCGCAAACGCCCCCGCCGGTGTCCTCGGTCCCGACACCACGGGACTGGACCAAGCAGGAGCCTCTCCAGTATCCCGACCCCGACATCGTCGCACTGGATAATCGCTTCCGGCGCTATATGGTAGGCAATACGGTCATCAAGCGGCTCCACACTGGAACCCTATGGGCCGAAGGTCCTGCCTGGAATGGCGTGGGGCGCTACCTGGTATGGAGCGATATCCCCAATAACGTGCAGATGCGCTGGATCGAAGACGACGGCCGGGTCACGGTGTTCCACAATCCCTCCGGCTTTAGCAATGGCAACACCTTCGACTTCGAGGGCCGGCAACTCTCCTGCGAGCACGGCGGCCGGCGCGTGGTCCGCTACGAATATTCCGGCGCAGTCACCGTGATCGCCGACAAGTTTCAAGGCAAGCGGCTGAATTCACCCAACGACATTGTGGTTCATCCCGATGGCAGCATCTGGTTCACCGACCCCATGTACGGCATTAACGGATACTACGAGGGCTTTAAAGGCGATTCGGAGCTTAAGCCCGCGGTCTACCGCGTCGATGGCAAGACCGGACAAATGGATAAGGTGACCGACGAGCCCGATGGGCCCAATGGCATTTGTTTTTCGCCGGATTACAAGAAGGTCTACGTGGCGGACACTGGCGCTCCGCGGGACACAAAGGTTTACGACCTTGACGGAAAGACTCTCCGCAACGGGAAACGTTTCGTGGCGCTGGATATGCCTGGCGGTGGGGGGCCCTCCGCCGCCGACGGCATTCGCTGCGACATCGACGGCAACATCTGGGCCGGCGCGCGCCCCGGTGTTCAGGTGATTGCGCCGAATGGCGAGCGCATCGGCATGATTCGCATGCCGGAGACCTGCGCTAATATCTGCTTCGGCGGCACGCGGCGGAATCGCCTGTTTATGGCCGGCAGCCAGTCGCTCTATGCAGTCTATGTCAATACGATCGGAGCGCACATCGCGTGATCCCATAGGGCGCCGCCAAGGCGTATACTAATCCATGGTCGAGGTCTCCAAGTAAAATCGAAAAGGGAGTTCAAGAGATGAAAATCAACGCAACTGTTTTGGCCGCCGGCCTGAGTTTCATGGCGGGAGCCATTCCTTTAATGGCGCACCATTCGTTTGCCGCCGAGTACGATTCCAACAAGCCAGTCAAGATCACGGGAGTGGTCAGCAAGATGGAGTGGATGAATCCACATGCGCGTTTCTATGTGGACGTGAAGGATGCCGACGGTAAGGTGACCACCTGGAACTTCGAGTTGGGCGCCATTCCCGTTCTACTGAAGCAGGGCTGGCGAAAGGATGCGCTGAAGCCTGGAGACCAGGTGACCGTTGAAGGATTCATGGCGAAGGACAGCTCTTCGAACGCCAATGCCCGAAGTGTCAAACTGCCCGACGGCCGGAAGGTGTTTGCAGGCTCCCTGGGACCCGAAGCCGCGCCGAATCAGTAATCGGTAAAGGGGAAAATAGTGCGCCTTACAGCAATGTGGTTCGTCATTGCGGCCACCGTTCTGGGGACCGCCCTAGCTCAGGATCCGGCCGCCCCTCAAGTAGCCGGTAGAGGACGTGGGCGCGGAGCGCCGCGCAAAGGCCCGGCCGGACCGCTGCCTCGCTTATCAGACGGGAAGCCGGACCTCACCGGAATCTGGAATGGGTTCGGCGGAAGCGGCGGGGACGCGCCCAATATGCAGCCTTGGGCGGCCAAAATCGTCGCCGAGCACAGGGCGCGGGAAGGCGCCGACGATTTCGAGGCCCGCTGCCTGCCGGGCGGTCCGCCGCGGGCGGCTCCCTACCACACGGCGCTGTTTGCTACTCCCAAGCTGGTGTTGATTCTGTTCGAGGGCAACACCCACATGTATCGCCAGCTCTTCGTGGATGGATCCGATCATCCCAAGGATCTGAAGCCCACTTTCTACGGGGATTCGCGCGCTCACTGGGATGGCGACACGCTGGTGGTGGATTCAGTAAGCTTCTTTGAAAAATCCTGGTTCGATTTCGCCGGCACCCCGCATACCAAGGCGATGCACCTGACCGAAACTTTCCATCGGACCGATTACGGCAACATGGAGATGGACGTCACCATCGACGATCCGGGAGTCTTGACAAAACCCTGGACCTTTCATCGAACCACTACGCTCGAGCCCAGTTTCGAGATGACCGAGTACGTTTGCAACGAGAACAACCAGGACCCGGGGCACCTGGATGCCGCATATAAAACGGATACTCCTGCCGGAAGGCGCAGGGCGGAAGGCGTGCCGCCTCCTGCCGCGCGCAAGCCGCCGGTGCCGCCCTCCGGACCTACGCCTCACAGACAGGAGGATGGCAAGGTGGATCTATCGGGCGTCTGGGTTCCAACAAGCACTCAGTTGCCAAGTGATCCCTCCTATCAACCCGCGTTCAAGAAGATTTACGACGAGCGGAAGGCCAACAAGGGCAAGGACGACCCCGAGCGTTTTTGCTTGCCCAATGGCGCGGTCCGGATCAACCCGCTGCCGTATAAGATTGTGCAGCGCTCGGACCAAATCTCGCTGCTCTGGGAAGGAAACACGCACAGCTACCGCCGTTTCTTCCTGGACGGCCGCGCGCATAATCTCGACGTCGAACCCGAAAGCTGGACCGGCCAGTCCATCGGCAAGTGGGACGGCGACACGCTGGTGGTCGATACTGTGGGGTTCAACGACAAAACCTGGTTGGACTCGACCGGCAAGCCGCATAGCGAAGCCATGCATCTGATCGAGCGCTACCGCCGCCCCGACCTGGGCCACCTGAGCGTCGCACTCACCATCGAAGACGAGAAAGCATTGACCAAGCCTTACACCTTTACCCGAACCTTCACGCTCGCGCCGACCTGGGAACTTCAGGAATACGTCTGCCAGGCGATCCTGGACGGCGTGGAATAGTAGCTGCCGCGCGCCGCTACTGAAGGTATAGCGGGACCACATTGCTAGAGGAAATATAAAACAGTTCCAATCCCGGCGTTAAGTTATCGTCTAGCTTGACATTCACCTGGTACAGGCCGGAGTAACCAGGCGCCAGGCCGGCATACGTCAGTTGACCCAACGGCACGAATAACTTGGTCTGAGCCGAAGCGGGAATTGGCGGAGCTGCGTCTCCTGCCCGGATATTCGGCGTTGTGACTCCCAGGCCCGTGCAAAAGATCGTCAGATATTCGCCGGCGTGCGCCGGATTCTGAGACGTGACCAGGGTATAGTCTTTGGCGTGCACAATTACTGGTGCGCTCTGCCCATCGCCGCCGGTCGTGAAGATACCTGGTGTCCCGTCAGTGACCCGCACGGGGCGCTCCGCGCTGGCTTGGTTTCCGCGGTGCACAACCAGACTGGTTCCCCCGAGGGGCAGGTCAGTGGGTACCTGAAAGTTGATCTGTGCCGCCGAAACATACAGAAGGGGCGCGGTAAGACCGCCAATGCTGACGCGGACTCCTTGTAGGGTTTCCGGCAGCGGAAAAGTGGCGGCTTGGCCGGCGGCCGGTGCCAGTTCCGCGCCATAAAGGGTTACGATTTCGCCCGGCGAAATCACATCGCCGACTCGATAGCTGGCCGCGTTGTGCACTTCACGGACCAACGGCACGCCGGGCTCGGTCGGCGGCAGCGGCTCTACATCCACCCTTGCGAAGAAGCCGTGGTTCGGTCCTGGCATCGCGCTGGCGGCGGGTTGTAAGGCATCCGCCGTTCCAGCGAACCATACACCGCCTAAGGGGCTGAGCGCGAGTGCGGCTACAGTGTCTGGTAAATAACTGGAGAAGTCCAACACGTTGCCAGCAGGGTTAAATTTAGCGATATAAGAATTGCCAGTACTAGGCTGGATAGGACTAACGAGCGGGAAATTGATCCCCGCGGTTCCGGCCACCCAAGCGCCGCCTTGGCTATCCACGGCAATCGCGGCTTCATTGAAGAGCCCATTGGGCGGATAGTAGCCACTCCCGCCCAGATAGGTCGAAAATACTAGCTTCCGCCCGCCGGCATCGATTTTAGAGACGAAGGAGATATTACCAAAGGTCGTGTTCGAAGACTGGAACGCGTTCACAGTCGGAAAGTCTGGCCCCATGGTCGCTCCCACGACGTAAGCGTTGCCCCCGCTATCGACCGCGATGCCAGTGGCCACATCATCGTAGCTTCCGCCCAAATAGGTGGAAAATACGAGCTTGGCGCCATCGGCGCTGAGTTTGGAAACAAACCCGTCGAATCCGTTATTCCGCGCCGGCGCGCGCGCCGCTTGAATGGGACCGGCAAGCGGGAAATCCAACGAATTGGTGCGCCCTGCAACGTAGGCGTTGCCGCCGCTGTCCACCGCGATGGCATACGCCTCATCCTGCTGCGAGCCGGCCAGTAGCGTGGCCCAAAGAATCGATCCGGATCGATCGAGTTTCGCCGCAAAAGCGTGTGCGATCGGGGCCTCCGACGGAGAACCCACGTAGATCGCCGAGGGATTGAGGGTATCCAGAGCCAGCACCCGTGCGTTTTGGCTCCACGGTCCCGGACGTGTGACCCAGGTCGCGCCTCCGTCCGCGCTGCGAAGGAAAAGCCCGGAGTCGTTCACAAGGTACAGAGTTCCCGAAGAATCGATCACCACACCACAATACCCGCATCCGTTGTGGGGAGGGTCGGGTGGCACGTGTAGCGGCGCCCAGGTCTGTCCGGCGTCCGTACTGCGCAGTAGGTCGCTGTAGGCGGGGGCGTACAGCACTGAAGTATTGCGCGGATCGAGAACCGGGTTCCCCCTAGGCGAAAGTCCACCCCCAATCCAGTCCTTCCCGCCAATCCAAGTCTTTCCACCGTCGTCAGTGCGAACCATTGCGAGCGTACCTACCCAATTGCCACAACACACATACACCCGGCGCGGATTTTTCGGATCCACTAAAATTCCGCCGGGGTTCGCCTGGACCAGGATTTCGGGCACCGGGAAATCGTGCATGTCCGCCCAATGCATTCCTCCATCAACGCTCTGTAAGATTGCTGAAACAGAAAGGGAATTCACAAACATCCACAGCACGGTGGGATTTGATGGATCGATCGCAAGCGCGCCGATATCCCGAGGCGTCGTCTGGTTTTGCGGCGGCGGCGGCAGGGCGCTTGTGAGAACTTGCCAGGTGGCGCCGGCGTCCGTGCTCTTGGCGAATTGAATCGCGGTGTTAATAATGTCGTCACGATAAAGGATGTAAACCGTCGAAGGCGCTCTCGGGTCCAATAAGACCTGAGTAGCCGTCTTAGCGGCTGGTAGCAGTTGTGTCCAGTTCGCGCCCCCATCGAGACTCTTGTAGAGACCGATCGAAGTGGCCGTGTACAAGGTCGCGGAGCGGGTTGGATCGATCGCCAGCCAGTTCACAGTCAGAGCCGGCAGGCCGTTGTTGAGAGAACGCCAGGCGATTCCGCCGTCGTTGGTCCCAAACAGCGACTTGATGGGGGTCTGCGCCTGAAAGGCGTTAACGGCCGGAAAATCGAGGGCCTGGCTTGTACCGGCAAGGTAAGCGTCGCCTTGTGCATCCACCGCGATTCCGTTGGCTACGGTATCGCCGCCGATGTAGCGCGTGTATAGGATGGCGGAACCGCTGGGGTTCAGCTTGATCACGAAAGCCTGGCCATCGCGGGGAACGTTTAAGCTAACATTTGGGATCCGGGTTGTGCCGGCTACGTACGCGTTCCCTTCGCGGTCGACCGCAATCCCCGCGGCGAAATTACGCATGCCTTCACCGACATACGTGGCGTACAGCAATCGGGAACCGCTGGGGTCGAACTTGGCAACGAAGAGATCCTCACATGCCTGGAAGGTCTGGCCGGCACTGGCACAGTTTCCTCCGCGTGGGTTCGCGTTGATCGGATTCGCCAGAGGAATGGCACTTGTGGTGGTCCCCGCGATGTACACGTTGCCGGAAGCGTCCGCAGCGATTGACTGGATTGGATCGTTGCCCTGAGTACCGAACAGAGCGACGTAGCCCAACACCGGATCGATGAGCAAAGGCCGCGCGTGATCGTATCGCGCGATCCGGAAGCCCACACGAGAACCGCCAAGCAGGCGGTAGCCTCCATCGATGGTGGCGTCACCCTGCAGAATCCGCGGCCTCCGAAAATGAAAATCCCCAGTCTCTGTTTGCACCACCAGACCACCGTCGCTACCCAATCGCGTCCCTCGCGCCCCACGAAAATCCAGGACGATTCGCTGCGGCGAGGCGCCTGGCGCAACTGCGAAATCGTACTCCATTTCCCCTGAATGATTGCGATAGATGATATCGATGCCGCGGTATGCCTCGTAAAATTCAACGCGCCCATACTGTGGTATCCCTGTGCGCCAACGATGCGAGTCGCCGCCGCGAAGATCGTTGCTCCTGCCAGGCAGAGAATCGAGCGCGAAAAGACGTGGTGATGGGTTGGCGCCTTCGAACCGCATTTCCGTTTCGGAAGACAGCCGAAGGGTGCCCGAGTGCGTGAGAAAGTACGCACCCAATCCGGTGCGAACCACAAACCCGTCATCCTCGGTTGGCTCGAAGCGTACAGGGAGACGCACGGCTGCGCTAACCCCAAGACACGAAATCAAGGACAGAAACAGACCTGCACGATTCATTGAAAAGCCTCGACAGCCTCGGAAAAGGTGGAGACGCGGGAGAATTCCAAGTCTACCGGGCTCGGCTCCCGGAGAGCAAGTTCCAGCTACCAAGAGCAGTTTAGCATGAAGCCCGCTGGGCGCTATCTTGCAGATCCGCCGTGAAATGTCGCTTTTGATAGCGGCAGGTGCGCGTGCTACAGTGGGCAGGAAGGCGAATCTATACATGAAACGCACCATTCAGGTTCGGATCTTCCGCGGTGAGCGGCAGCATGTCGCGGAGTGCCTGGACCTGCCCGTGGTGACCGAAGCGTTCACTCTTGACGAATTGACGCGCAACAGCCAGGAAGCCATTTCGCTGCACTTGGACGGAGAGGATCTGGAAGAGTTAGGCTTCGCAGCAAATCCCACGATCCTCGCTACTCTGGAGCTGCCAGCTGTGGCCTGATGCCGAAAACTGCGACCCCTTTCTGGTAAAGATCTCCTGAGAATCTTCGCCGGTTTTGGCTTCCGCCAGTTTTCACAAAGAGGCAGCCACATTAAATTGCGTCGCACGTTGCCATCAGGCCTTCACCAGACTCTGACGATTGTGCATCACGCCGATGCGATTCATCCCAGAGAGTGAGCTTCGCCCCCACTTCTACTCTGACTGAGAGACCGCGCGTGCCGAACACTGGCAACAGCTCCTTGGCCGTTCGTCCGCTCGTCTCCATCAGGTAGGCCAGCATTTCGTTGGGAGCAATCGAAGGCAGAGGGTGATGGCGATCATCGTAAGCCTGGACCAATATCGCCATGGTCTCCAGGAGTGCGGCCTCCTCAGGAGAAAAGCGGTCCTCGCCCCTATCGATCAATTCTTCCACGGCGTCAACCATGTGGAATTCGATGAACCAGCCGGCGTTACAGCGGCGCATCGGGGCGCGCGATGGAGCGCCACATATGGGCCACGGGGCTGTTGTCATAGCCGAGGCCTTCTTTGGGCTGCTTGAAATGCCGGCCGATGATGTCGGTGAACTGTTCCAATTGCGGATTTACGCTTGGCTCGAAAGCATACAGGTCGTTCACCGTCACCATGCGAGCATCCATGTACCACTTATGGTTAAGAACCATCTTATAGGCCGCCTCGATATGCGGCTCTGGCTTGTAGTCCTCGCCGAACATGTTGTAGTAGAGTTCGGGATACTCGTAGCCGTTCTTGGTGTCCGCATAGAAGCGCAGCGCCTGGTGATAGCGAATGGCAAACGAGGTCTTTTCCGGGACGTACGGTTCGTAAAGCTGCGCGCCCCACCAGCCATGGTCTACCTTAATCAATTCCTGCACGGTATCGTGGAGCAGGCAGGCCAGGATAACCTCTTCCGACTGGCCGGTTTGCACGGCGCGATTCGCGCTTTGGAGCACGTGATTGGATGTCGCCATGAACCGCAGCTTGAAGAAATCGGCTAGCGTGGGGTTGGCGGGCATGGGTTCGAGTCTCTTGACGTTGCCTTTGGTGGCGACGAACAGGTTGCCGGCGCCACGGCGGTAAGGCCGGGTTTCGATTTCCGCCTCGACATCCGCTGCCGTGGGAAATTTCTCGGCGTTGTCGGCGTCGAGCTGCATCATCATGTAATGTTCCAGGGCGTCGGCCTTGGCCTCGTGACTCATCGCTCCAACAGCGGCAGCGCCGCCCAGGCTGGCAAAAAATGCGCTGTGATCGATTTCCATGGGAGTTTTCCTTTACGATACCGATTTGGGGGGCTAATTCAATCGAATCATGGCCCGAGGTCCTGTGTCAAGGTTGCGAGGTTGCGCACTTGGATGGTGACTTCATGTAAAAGGGTAGATATGGCCAGGTTCTTAGGTGTCTTACTACTCGCCGGTGTTCTGCGCGCGCAGGCGCCCGTCCCGGAAGCGAAAGATCCACTGGGAAGGAGCACACCGCAAGATTCTATCTTTCAATTCCTGGAAGCGTGCCACGCGCGCGACTATCCCAAAGCACTGCGGTATCTCGATTTGCGAAATATGCCTCCCGCGCAGCGAGCCAAAGACGGCCCCGAAATAGCGCGCCAACTAGAAGACCTGCTGGACGATACCCCATTCGATATCACCATGCTCAGCCGCGATCCGGAAGGTGATCAGTCCGACGGCCTTGCGGAAAATCGGGAACTGCTCGATAAGTTTGAAATCGACGGGCAGACTTTAGAGCTGCAACTTGAACGGGCCGAGCTGAAACCCGGGTTCCACGCGTGGCTCGTGTCAGCCGACAGCATCCCCTTGATCCCGAAAGCGCACCAGCTCGTGGCTGAGACGCCGTTCGAGAAGAAGCTTCCTCAACAATTGGTTGAATTCGAGATCTTGGATACACCAGTGTGGCGCTGGCTCGCCCTCGCAATCATGGCTGCGGTGATATGGTTCGCAGCTCGATTCTTATCATGGGCGCTCGTGATCGCAGCGCGGCCGGCGGCGGACGCATCGGCATTTCGCGGTCCTTTGCGCATTGGCCTTGCCGCGGCCGGATTCCGGGCCGCGATGGACATCGCGCCAGTGGCCACGCTTGCCCGATTGTATATTGAGCGGGCGCTCGGCCTGATTTTCTTTCTGGCAGTTGCATGGGCAGGAACGGTGGTGATCGACCTCATTACAGAGCGCTGGCGTACCCGGCTCGATCCTCGGATGCAGGCAGTGAGTTATTCCGTGCTGCCGCTGGGCAGGCAGGTTCTCAAACTGTTGATTTTCCTTTTCGCGCTTCTCAGCGTTTTCAGCGCCTGGGGCTACAACACTTCCACGATTCTGGCGGGTCTCGGAGTAGGTGGACTCGCAGTCGCCCTGGCTGCGCAGAAAACGATCGAGAACCTGTTCGGCGGAATTTCTGTAATCGGGGATCGTCCCGTTTTGGTGGGGGACGTTTGCCGCTTCGGCGACCGTACCGGTACGGTGATGCATATTGGGCTGCGCTCGACCCGCATCCGCACCCCGGAGCGGACGATTATTAGCGTGCCTAATAGCCAGTTTTCCTCAATGTCCCTGGAGAACATTTCCGGAAGGGACAAGATCTGGTTCCATCCGACTCTAAACTTGCGGCGCGACACAACGTCAGACCAGTTATTGAAGGTGCTTTCTTCTTTGAGCGCGATCCTGCGAGACCACCCCAAGGTGGAAGTGGGAGATATGCCGGTGCGTTTCGTCGGCGTCGGGGCTTATTCGCTTGACGTCGAGGTCGTGGCGTACGTAACAACGGCCGACTACGACGAATTTCTCGCGCTCCAGCAGGAACTGCTGCTGAAGATGTTGCAGGCCGTCGAACAAGCCGGGACCTCGCTGGCGGTGCCGCTACAGGAAAGTTTCGAGTCCCAACGGCCTGCTCCAGCTTAATGCCTAAAAAACGAACTTCAGGGCAAGCTGGACAATGCGATAGTCGCCCGCTGCCAACCCGTTATTGCCGCTGATATCGCAGGTGATCTGACCGAAGTTCCCCGCTACCAGTGCCGCCGTGCTTACGGGACATCCAGCGGGCGTGTTGGCATTCAGATGATTCGGAAGATTGAAGGCCTCCGCTCGTAACTGAAGCGCCTTTTTTTCCTGAATGCGGAATGTTCGCGAGAGCCCCATGTTTAATTGGAATATTCCGGGGCCCTTCAGGTTGTATTGGCCGAGGTTGCCGTAAGTCCCGAGAGCCGGCAAGCCGAATGCCGATGAGTTGAGCCAGCTATTGACGGTTTGATTGGCGGGATACGGATTAGTCTGCAGGAGATTGGGGGTCTGCCCGGCGGCGGTGGTCAGTGCCCGATCGGTGCCGCTGGTCACGGTAAAGAACTGGGACGATTTGATTTGCAGGATGGGCGCGATCTCCCAATCGCTCGCCAGAATTCGCAGCGCGCGGCGGGAGAATCTCGGTGTCCGGGCCACCATGTTCAGGTTGAACAGTTGGCGCAGATCGGAACCGGCGCAGTTGCTGCGGTACGCTTCGCGGTTCCCCGGTATCGAAGCTACCGCCGCGGCGCTGGTCTGGGGATCGAAGACATCGCTGATGCAGTGGGACCACGTATAATTCGCGAGTAAATTCACGCCGTGGCTAAGCCGCTTCTGCACTGACAGGTAGAGGGCGTTATAACCTCCGGTCCCGCCATCGTCCCCATAGCCGATGCCGGCATAGTACTGACCCTGAGAGGGATTTTGTAGATACAAGCCGCGCCGCTGATTCTGATTCCCAGTGGTAGAGCAGACGGGATAGTTCACGTTATTGATCGTGCACGCGCCGAGTCCCATGAAGACAGCCGGATTCGCCAGGTTCGACGTCGTCAGGTGAATGGAAGTGTTGCCGATGTAATTCAGGGTCAGCAGCCAGTCTTGCCCGAGCTGCTTCTGGATGCTCAGATTCCATTGGTTCAGATAGGGCGCTTTGTAATCCTGCAATTGATGGATTACGTAAGTGCTGAAGAGTGGAAAAGAAGTGCTATGACTGACGTGGCCGATTCCGGTGGAGGCTGCGATGGCCGGGATGGGATCGCCGCCCGGGTAATTCGCCCAGGGATTGGCAATATTTACATTCGACAAAGAGATGTTGTTGCCGAACGGCGCGTACTGGGACATGAAATTCGAGTAGAACATATGGTTCCGGTCGCCAAACATGCCGAAGGCCGCGCGGATGGTCATGCGTCCGTCGCCTTTAGGGTCCCAGACCACTCCCAGCCGCGGAAAGAACTTGCCCCACTGCGCACAGTTGAGGCCGTTGCCGCAGGCATACTGCGGTTCGCCGGGAAAGGCGAGGCCCGCTGGGGCGTTCGTGAACACGCTGCTGTGAAAGTTTTGACTGAACAATCCCGCATCGAAGTGCGAGAACTGGCCGTACTTACTGTATGGCGACGTGTATGGCTCCCAGCGTAAACCGTAACTCACCATAAGGCGCTGAGTGAGCTTCCAGTTGTCCTGAACATACAAGGCCATATAGTTCTGGCGATTGTAGAAGCCATAGATATTGCCTTGGTTGAATGACACGGCTTGCCCCAGCATGAAATCTGCGAGCGGCAGGCCGGATATCTGGCCGCTATAAGTCGCATTACCGATACCATTCAGACCGGACCAGTAATTCATCATCTGACGGTACCAGCTTCCTCCGAATCCGATTTGATGCGATCCCTTTACCCAGCTAATATCTTCGGCGACGGCGGGATTTGGCCCGTTATGAGACTCGCCCGGAACGGACGCAGATGTGCCAATGCCGAAAGCGCCGGTAACCGTCATATAAACGTTGGGTCCGTCTTCCGGAGTCATGTTCGACCCGAAGTCCCGCAGGGAGTGAAAATTGTCGCTGATCTTCACAATGTTGGTGCGATTCGCGGACACCCGTAAGGAACTGACGACGTTGGCGCCGATCAGGTAAGTGTCTCCCAGTGCCAGCGAATAGTCCAGATCGTGCACGCCAAAAGTATTGATAGAGAGCGGGTCTTTTCCATCAAAAGTGGAGGCCACATGCAGGTTGGCGGCGGTGAAACGCCCGAAGATGGAATTCTTGGTGCTCTGTTGATAATCTATCCGCCCCACCCAGAGGTCCTCATCCTGATTGGCAACCAGGCCGTAGCTGGCTTTGCCACAGGGATCAGCCGTCACGGGCATAGTTTTCACAATGTTCAGAGGCACGGGATTAAGGAGGGTAGGAGAGATTCGGTTGCCAGTGAAGCCCAGTGACGATGCCAGATTGATTTGCCTGCCGCCGTTACAAGCTGGCGAAGTGATGGCCGTAAAGTCGCCCCCGACTATGGCCGTAGTAGGAATGGTCGCCGTAAGTTGAGCGGGGTCGGAACGCTGCGATGTACGCTGAAGGCCCCCAAAGAAAAACAATTTGTCCTTGCGTATCGGCCCCCCGGCCGTGCCTCCGTATTGGTTGCGCTTCAGAGTATCGCGCGCCGCCGCGAAAAAGTCCCGGGCGTTGAGGTCTCCATTGCGCAGGAATTCGAACAAGTCTCCGTGATATTCGTTGGTGCCGGACTTGGTGACTGCGTTGACCGCTGCTCCCGCGTGGAACCCGTACTGCGCCGGCAGAGCGCTGGTCTCGACCTTAAACTCCTGGAGCGCATCCGGAAACGGCAACGGGAGGGCGCCGCTATTGTAGGGATCTTGGAAATTCGCGCCATCCAGTAGGTAGGTCATCCCGTTTCCCTGCCCGCCTGCCACCGATACCATGACCGTGGGGTAGTTCCTCACCGAATTCAGCGCGCCCACGCCGCCGGCAGTGCTAGCCATCCCAGCCAGGAAAACAAGTTCGATCGGGTTACGCCCGTTTAACGGCATTTCCACCACGCGCTGGTTGTCCACCACCTGTCCCACGCCCGTGCTGCGTGTCTCCACCAGGGCCGCATCCGCCTGCACCATCACCTGCTCGCTGACGGACCCAACCTTCAGCGTGGCGTCAATTGTCGGGTTGCTGTCGACCTGCAGGACAATTCCCGTTTGGACGTATTTGCTGAAGCCGTCTTTAATCACCTCCAGCACGTAAGGTCCGATGGGCAGACTGGTTAACACATAGCTGCCGTCAGGCCCGCTAGTAACGGTCCGCACGGCGCCCGTGGCCGTCTGAGTTACTTTGATATCGGCGGTGGGTACGGCCAGCCCGCTGGCATCGTGGATCGTACCGTTGATTTGAGCTGTGGACGTCTGCGCGTACACCCCCGCGCAGGTCATGAGAAGGCCAAGCACAACTCTCATGGTGGCGTTCATTTTGCCTCCCTGTAGGCTAGTCTGGAATTTCCAATCCCTGGCTCCCGGCGTTTGCGTTAGTATACACCCTGCCGCTCGGCCGCTTTGGTAAACTTTGCTCATGCCAATCTATGAATACGAGTGTCGCCAATGTGGGCACCGTTTTGAGTACTTGGCTCTCCCCTCATCGCCTGCCGCGGAATGCCCTGCTTGCCGGAAGAATGATTTGGAGCAGCTAATCTCGTTGTGCGGAATGAGCTCCGAAACCACCAGGCAAGCGAACCTCAGCGCCGCGCACAAGAAGGCCGGCGCGATTCGCAAGGACAAGCAACACGAGGATCACAAGCACCTGCATGACCACTACGATTAGTCGGGACAGACATTCGCCTTGGTGTTCGTGATAAAATCTTGGCGGGTCGGTTTTATCGATGGCTGGATGGGCGCGGAGGAAGTCGATGAAAAAAACACTCCTCCTGGGTAGCGCGGCACTTCTCGGCTGCATGATTGGGAACGGTCCTGCGGCGGGCCAGTCTACGTCCGGGCGAGGCACGACGCAAGCCCCGTCTGCCACAGCTGCCGCACCGGCTGCGGTGGAGCGCGCGCTCCTCGATCGGTACTGCGTCACTTGCCATAACGACAAAACGAAAACCGCCAATTTTTCGCTTCAAAACCTGGACCTCACCACCGTGGGGGATCACCCGGAGTTGTGGGAAAAAGTCGTGCGTAAACTTCGCGCTGGCCTGATGCCCCCGCCCAGCGTGCGTCGGCCGCCTTTGGCCGAATACGAAGGGCTCAGGGATTTTCTGGAAGCGGAAATCGATCGTAAAGCGGTGGGCCGTTTGAATCCCGGATCCATCGTGCTCCATCGTCTCAACCGAACCGAATACGCCAACGTCGTCCGCGACCTGCTGGATCTCGAAATAGACGCCACCACGCTTTTGCCACCCGACGATTCGGCCCGGGG
>Ga0207090_1008_pt1 | contig 49889 bp, 41 predicted proteins | sample Alteio_BWMinHeat_50_FD_153565 | JGI IMG/M metagenome (GOLD analysis project Ga0207090, IMG submission 153565) | Enriched cells from forest soil in Barre Woods Harvard Forest LTER site, Petersham, Massachusetts, United States -... | ecosystem: Environmental > Terrestrial > Soil > Temperate forest >...
TCATCGTCGACCCGCAGCGGCGCGGCCGCTATGCTTGCTGTTGGTCTTACCCCTTCGGCTCCGCGGCTGTGATGCAGTTGGGTTTCGCGACGCCGTATCCTTGGTTACCCCGTGAGCAGGCCCTGCTGGCAGCGGCCGCGGCGCGTTGCCGGGAGGCCATGGAGAGGGTACGCATGGTGGGCGAAATCCGGCGTCTGGAAGCCGTTTCCCGGCAGTCGCAGGAGGAAGAGCGCCGCCGGATTGGGCGCGACTTGCACGACGAAGTGGGGCAGGCTTTGGCGTTTCTGCGGCTGGAACTGGATATGCTGGAACGCGAGGCGCCGGCGGCCCTCCGCTCGCGGCTGGGCGAGTCGCGCGACCTGGCCGGACGCACGGCCGTCGAGTTGCGCCGCGTGGTGGCGGCACTGAGCCCGTCGGTGCTGGACCGGCTGGGGCTGGAGGCAGCGATCCGGCATTTGGCGGCGCGGTTTCGCCGGACACACGGGACCGAGTTGCGGCTGCGCGCTTCGTTGGGCGCGGGACTGCTGGGCCCGCAAACCGAAGAAGCCATCTACCGCGTGGCACAGGAATGTTTGCAGAACGTCGCCCGCCATTCCCGGGCCACGCGGGTAAACATTTCGCTGCGCAACGCCGATAAGACAATCCAGATCCACTGCTTCCGCTTCTGCCTGGTACAGGCCGAAGAATGTTTGAGATTCCGCCTCTCGGACCTGATAAAACGCTTCTTGCAACACGAACTGGACGACCAGTTGCAGGTGTTCCCGAGCCGCCGCAAAGCGTCCCTCTAGCACCGGTCCCAGGAGCTGGTCGAAGTGCTCGAGCGCCTCGGCGACCGCGACAGGAGATACGTTGAGCTTGGCCAGCCGTCGCCCGCTGTAATCGACCTGTTCCAGAAAACGGCCTAACGAGCCCAACCGGGCTGCCGCCGCCGGAGTGATCGCCATCAGCGCCCGGGCCTGCGCCTGATCGTAACCGCCTTTTCCTAGCCACGCCTGAAAGCTCCGGTCGAGCCGGCCAGCACAAGACGCGATTGCCCGCGACATCCGCTCCACGTGCTTCGTGCCATCCGCCGTCAAAAGCCGGGTCACACCGCTATCTCGGCAGAAAAAGATAGATACTTTAGTGGGGCACGATGACATCCCCAACAGCGATTGACCGTACCATTCCGCCCTACTTCCCCACCACCAGGACCGAAAACGAATCCGGCACCATCTGCCCCCGGCCTCCGCGTCCTCCCGCCGGCGCCGGAGTCGGAGGCGGCGTGAACTCGGCGGCGATCAGCAGGATCCGGTTCGTCTTGCCGTCCAACGTCAGCGTCTTGGCGCTTGCCATCGTCTGCACAGTCTGCTCCACCATAAAGCTGGTGGGGCTGTTTTCTTTAATGACGGTCAGCGTGCCATCGCCCTGCGAGCTGAACGCTTCCATGGTTTTGGGGTTGAATATGGCGCCATCCGTCCCCGTGCCGATCGGCAAAGTGGTGATGATCTTGCCGTCGCCAGCATTGAGAATCACCATCGTAGCCGGGTTGCGGCAGGCGGCGAAGAGAATGTTATTCTTCACATCCATCGCCAGCCCGGCGCACGTGCCGCCCTTCCCTTCGAGATCGTAGTGCGCTGTTACCGTGAGCGTCCTGGCATCCACCACCGCGATGTTGCCCTTGTCTTCGATATCGATGTACACGTGACCTTTTCCGTCGCTGACGGCCTGCTCCGGCGCTCCGCCCAGATCGATCGTGCCGGCCACCGACCCATCCGCCGCGTTGATTGCGGTGGCATTGGGCGCGCTGTGGCTGAGAATATAGACCCGCCCATTAAATGAATCGAACAAGAGCCCGTCCGGGTTGCCCTGCACATCGATCGTCTTGATGGGCGCGAGCGTCTTGCTATCCCACATGGCGACCGGTTTGCTGGTACCGAACCCGTGATTGGATTTGGGATCCACGGCAGCCCCATGCGCGCTGGTATTGGGAATTTCGCCGGCAGGCTCCAGCGTATCCAAGTTGAAGACCGTGATCCGCGGCGAAGGGCCCGTCCGTGCAATGTACAACCGGCGCCCGGCTTCGTCCGCATAAACATAGTCAAAGCCGCCCGCGCCGCCGACTTTGGCTGTCTTGAGCACTTTATAGGCGCCGCCTTGCTGGGCCAGCCCGATGGACGCAAATATCGCGATCCCTATGGCACATGTCAGGCAACGTTGTCGCATGGAACCCTCTCTTTCCTAATTGCCAGCCAGTATACACCCGTCTAGTGGCACAGACGTGCTCAGAATTGCAAAGCAGGCAATGCCCCGGGTGCATTGACGTCTGTCGAGACGCTAATCTCTCGCCAGCGTTCTGCATCGGCCGCACGCGACGCCTCGGCGTGGCCCGCGTACTGAACGGCGTCACTGCCCAGCAGGAGATGTGCAGGCTACCGCGCCCACGGACGGTTCATAATCCGGGGAGCAGGTCAGGGGTGTCTTTGTTCGCACGAGCGCCCCAGTTCGTCCGCATTCCGGCAGGTTCGACCGCACACACTTTAACGCCGAAAGGCGCCACTTCCTGGGCGAGAGACTCGGTGAATCCCCCGACCCGACCGCCAACAGACGATATCTGAAGGATGCAGCCGCTCTTTTGCTTTCGCATGACCGGTAGCGTGGCGCGGGTCATGTCGCGACGCCACAAAATTGGTGTCGATCAGCGCCTCCATCACGCGCGCTGCTGGTAGAGGCCAATAACGTTTCCTGCCGGGTCGCGAAACCTCGCAGTGATCTCGGGCGCATCCGCGCCGATCGGCTGCACGATCTCGCCTCCATTGGCGACGACCGCGTCGAGACTTGCCGCCACGCTGTCCACCATGACGTAAACAAGCAGGCCGGGCTGCGAGGAGGGTGGGCGCCCGAGCACCCAGGTGCCACTTACTTCGCCGGCCGCGTCGTCAAAGGCGGAGTGACCATCACCGCGTTGCCTGATGTTCCAGCCGAACACTTTTCTGTAAAAATCAGCCGAGCGCGCAACGTCGGTGGACGGAATCTCGATGTAACATATCTTTCCGTTTGCAAGCGTGGGGGGCATCCGTGTTCCTTTAGGAAGTTGTCAGTTTAGCACGCTCTCAAGTTCGAATCAGTTGAATCTGAGCGGCGCGCAACGGAAGGCTCAGCGGCGCTCCGGGCACTCACGGACGATACGCGGGTGGCAGCGGATTGCGCATCGGGAACTGTCGCTGGTGCCAGTAAGGATACGGAATCTGCGGTTCACTCGCCTCATCCAGCCTGGCCACCTGCTCGGGTGTCAGCGCGAAGCTCGCCGCCGCCAGGTTGTCGCGCAGTTGCTGCTCGTTGCGCGCGCCGATGATCACGGTGGAAACGGTCGGTTTCCGTAGCAGCCAGTTCAAAGCCACCTGCGGCACACTCTTACCCGTTTCGGCAGAAATCGCATCGAGCGCGTCCACCACCCGATAAAGGTACTCATCCCGCACCCTGGGGCCGATGTCGGCAGTTTTGTGCAGGCGACTCACCTCAGGCAAAGGTTGGCCGCGCCGGATCTTGCCTGTAAGACGCCCCCAACCCAGCGGACTCCACACCAAGGCGCCTATACCTTCGGCAAGTGCTAGCGGCATCAGTTCCCACTCGTAGTCGCGGCCCACGAGAGAATAATAGACCTGGTGACCCACATAGCGCGCCCATCCATAGCACTCACTCACCCCAAGGGACTTCTGAAGATGCCAGCCCGAGAAATTCGACGCCGCGATATAACGCAGCTTGCCTTCGCGTACCGCGTTGTCCAAGGTAGAAAGCGTCTCTTCAACCGGAGTAAGCGCGTCGAAACCGTGCATATGATAGACGTCGATATAGTCGGTCTTCAGCCGCTTCAAGCTTCCGTCGATCTGACGAGTCAGGTGAGACCTCGATGAACCAACGTTGTTGGGACCCTCGCCGAAGGGAAACGTGGCCTTGGTCGAAATGAGTATCGTCTCTCTGGGTACGTGTTGGATCGCCTGACCAAGGATCTCCTCCGATAGCCCTTGCGAGTATACATCGGCGGTATCGAAAAAATTGACTCCGGCTTCCAGGCAGATGTCGATGAGGTGCGTTGCTTCCGCGACATCGGTTTCGCCCCATGCCCGGAAAAACTCGCCTCCACCCCCGAACGTGCCAGTGCCAAAGCAAAGAATCGGCACTTGCAGACCGCTCGTACCCAGCTGTCGAAACTCCATGCGGGTTTGATGACCAACGGCGCCGTTTGGTCGCAATATCGACGTGCGCCTCGGAAAGCAGGATCGGAAGGCGCGAATACAGACCGACAGGCGGACGCTTAGCTCCTCTTTCTCAGCTGGCCTCAAGCGTAGCTCGAAGATCTCGGAGTGTGACCACAAGGGTCATGGCTTCAGCAGGACACGGGTCGAAGCCGAGCGCGATGTAGAATCTTCGGGCCTCTTCGGAAATAGCATGGACAACGATCCCCCGAATGCCGATCGTATCGGCCGCTTGAGCCACCCGCCGCGCCGCGTCACGAAACATCGCGCGTCCCAACCCAGTTCCTTGCTGACTGCGATCCACCGCCAGCCGAGCCAGGACGACCACCGGGATAGGATCCGGCATGTTCCGGCGGAACCTCCCTGGAACGCTCGCTTGTGCGATGGCGCCGGAAGCAAGAGCGTAATAGCCGGCGACGCGCTTGCCTTCACACACGACATAGGTCCTGGAGGCGCCATTTTCTTGATTCGTCCGGGCGCGGCGCTTGAGCCAGTCGTCAAGCGTAGGTTCGCCCGAATTGAAGCCGTCAAGCTGATGATCGTTAGTCAGCGGTTCGGGCGGCGAAAGAGGCAGGCTCACTCCCACGGAGCGGGAGTCTGCATGCTCTTGAGCAGCCGTTTGTTCGGCCGCGGCGGAGCATCCAAGCGTGCCAGGAACTGACGATATGCTTTAGGGCTGACCGTAAAGAAAGTACGATCCAGCAGCGTGTCCTCAGCGGCGCGCCGGGCCGCATCCAAAACAAAATCCGTTCGGTTTTTGCCGACGAGTTCCGCGGCTCGGTCGATCAATTCGCGCACCTGCGGTCTAATACGAATGTTGAGCGCTTCGCGCCTCGTGACCTCCCGCTGTGAAACACCCATAAGAACTCCTGGAATCAAGTATATCAAATCGTAATGACATCGTCTTTACCCGGCTTCATGCATTACAAGCCGCCGCGGTAACCGTTCCTCAAAATGTTTCTTCCCTGCCGAATCAGTTACTTACCCTCCGCACCGCCGTCCCACGCAAATTCCATCTGCTAGCTTGGAGGTCGGATAGAGGTTTGCGGCTACCCCCGCAAGCCTCCGCAGCTTCTTCGTGCGCACGAAGCGTTTGCATGTTTGGTGGTGCTGAACTTCCGGAGGCCCTCAAAGCCTTGCGGCGATCCCCTTCGGGCAGGACGTCGACGGAAGACTTTAGGAGATCTCCTTTAACACCCTGCGGTGAGCGGATAGCTCGCATCGCCGCCCCGCGGGATTTCAGAGGGTCGACATCGAATCGTACGGGTAAAAGTAGGGCCATCCAGCCCGTTTCCAATGCCCTCGAAGATGCGGCTCAAACCATTGGGCGGCCGACGACGCACGGCGATAAGTCCGGGGTGCTGACTCCCCAAGCCCGGCCGCCCGCCAACGCCAAAGCTTCAGCCTTCTCGCGCGGCCGAAGTGTCTCCGCTCGGCTTATCCCGCGGCGCCGCGCGCGCCCTCCAGCATCGTCTCCAGCTTGCCCAGCACCTGCATCGCCGTATAGCATTGCCCCACGCTGGCGTTCGGTTCGCGCTTCTCCCTGATCGCCACGAAGAATTCCCGATCCTGCAGCTCGATTCCGTTCATCGACACGTCGACCTTCGAGAGTGATTTTGTTCTAGTCGCTATCCACCAGGTCGGCCCGACTGAGCGCCAAGTCATAAACTAACGAAACTCCACCGCGGGAATCTCGATACTGCCGGTGATGGGTGCTCTTGCGGTCCCGCATCTTTGTAGCAGTCGGACTGACGATATGCATTACCCTCGTAATCGAGCGAAAAGTCCGATAACCAGTGAACGCGCTCAATGGTAACGACATCATCTGAATTGGCCGACGGTATCATGGGCGATGCGAGACGCCTATTCCAAAGATCCACAATCTCGATTCCGGCGAAGTTGGCGCAGAACCCAGCATGACCATTATTCACATATGCCAAGTATCTCCCAGATCGGGACACGGTGCCCTTTTCAAGTGTGGCACTCCAGGTATTAATGAAACGCGAAACGCGCCGTGTTGTCAGGTTGTAGTTGAAAATGGTCCGCGGGTTGTTCTTTGAATTGCCCGTAGTGAGGCTAAAGTATAGCCTTTGATGATGCTCATCCCAAGCGATGAGCTCGAAGGCCCGAGGGCACTCTGGACACGGTGCAGTCGGGCGACCAGTGCAGATTGGAGGGCCGGCCCAAGCGCAGTCATTTGCACGAATGAGTCTAGACAAATCCACTCGCCACACTGTTTCTCCACGTCTGATTTCAAATTCGTTGAGACCTGTTGAGACCACCTCAACGGGGCCGATTCCTATCGATTGCCCGGCTAACGATAGGGAAAGGAGACAGCCGAGTCCTATCTTCCAGAACTGGCTGCGATTCCGTACAATCCGACATAAAGCAATCACTGGAGCTCCCTACACGCAAAGAAACGAGCGCGGATCACCATACTGGTTTTGAGCAATCGACCGAAGAACACAGCCACATCTTCCCCATCGCCGCCCCGCGGGATTTCAGAGAGTCGACATCGAATCGTACCGGTAAAAGTAGGGCCATCCAGCCCGTTTCCAATGCCCTCGAAGATGCGGCTCAATCCATTGGGCGGCCGACGACGCACGGCGATAAGTCCGGGGTGCTCACTCCCCAAGCCCGGCCGCCCGCTAACGCCAAAGTTCCAACCTTCTCGCGCAGCCTCAGGGTCTGCGCTCCGCTTACCCCGCGGCGCCGCGCGCGCCCTCCAGCATCGTCTCCAGCTTGCCCAGCACCTGCATCGCTGTATAGCATTGCCCCACGCTGGCGTTCGGTTCGCGCTTCTCCTTGATCGCCGCGAAGAATTCCCGGTCCTGCAGTTCGATTCCGTTCATCGACACGTCGACCTTCGATAGATCGATTTTGTTCTGCTCGCCATCCACCAGGTCGTCGTAGTAGGCGACATAGGTACCGCTATCGCCGATGTAGCGGAAGAATGTTCCAATCGGCCCCTTGTTATTGAACGAGAGCGACAGCGTGCAGATCGCACCCGATGGCACCTTCAGCAAGATGCCTACATCCATCGCGATCTTCAGCTCCGGATGTTTCGGTCCCTGCACCCCATAACACTCCGAAACCAGCTCGCCCGTTTGATACTGGAACAGGTCCACCGTGTGGCAGGCATGGTGCCACAGCAAATGATCCGTCCAGCTTCGAGGCTTTCCGGCAGCATTCATATTGGTGCGCCGGAAAAAGTACGTCTGCACATCCATCTGCTGGATTTTCAGTTCCCCTTTCTGAATGCGCTTGTGAATGAACTGGTGGCTCGGATTGAATCGCCGCGTGTGGCCTCCCATACAGACCACACCCGTCTCCTTGGCCACTTTCACCAGCATCTCCGAATCCGCCACCGTGTCCGCGATCGGTATTTCAATCTGAACGTGCTTTCCGGCGCGCATGCACTGAACTCCCTGTTTGGCGTGCACTTGCGTCGGGCTGGCCAGAATCATCGCCTCCAGGCCGGGCTGCTTCAGACTCTCCGCCAGGTCGGAAGTCCAATGCGGAATGCCAAACCGTTTGGCCACCTCCTCTGTGCCGGCGGGACTACCGCCGGCCAGCGTAATCACCTCGATGCCGGGAATGTTTTGCATCGCTTCCAGATGCTTGATGCCGAATGCGCCTTGACCCGCAACCCCCACTTTCATGATTACCCCGCCACCTCTTGCTGTTGCTTTTGTTGCTCTTTTTTCCTTGCGCAGCCGGCGCGATTCCGCCTGCACCACCACCAGGCACATCAGCACGCCCAGGGGATGCGCTCCCAACTCTACCAGAGGATGCGATTTGAGCGAGCGGAACACGTCGATGCTTTCATCCGCCAGCGTGTCGATCTTTTCCATTTCAGCCGGGCTCAAGCCGTAGTTCTTGGCCACCGCCTGGGGATTTTCCAACAGTTCCAGCCGCAGCCGCTGCTTGTGCCGCAGGTCGTAGATCAGTTTATTCAGGGGGTATGATGCGGGCGCCGGGTGCTTGTAAAACTGATATCCGCCCAGATTCTGAAAATCCCAGGCAGGCGCCGGCGCATTGCCTTCGGGAGGCGTTGTGCGCGTCGGAATGAAGCGCATCACGGCGTGGCCGTGGTGCCAGGTCGGCTGGTAGGTAAGCAGTTCGCCCGGCGTTTTGCCGATGGCCCCGAACATCACCAGCCATGGCAGCATTTCCGTGTTGCCCACCTCGTCCAGTTGTTCCATCGTAAGGTCCAGCAGCGCGTCGGGATTCCCGCGCTCCATGTGGGCGATAGCCCAGCGGTCGAAATCGAAAGCGGGCTGCGAATACTTCCACGTTCCGGGATAGTGCGACATGCCGCCGCTGGCGATGACCGCCACCTTCTCCGGGCGTTTGTCGATCACCTTGCGGATCGCCTTGCCCAATTGTTCGGCGCGGCGTGCCGTGGGAAGCGGCGGCAGGTAGGTGTTTACGAAGATCGAAACCACCGGGATACTGCGTCCTTCGAGTACCCATTCGAAGACCGCGGCGAAGGAGTGCCCGAGCTCGGCGTCCTGGGAGTAAGACATGTCGAAGCCGTCGTGGACCAACTCGTCCAGGAGTTGTTCGGCAAAAGGCAGATGAGTCGGCAGGCTGTAATTGCGCCCGGCGAAAACCGCCGTGGTGCGCTCGCCGGCGATTACCGCAAAGGTGGGCACCGAAGAAAGGAAAAAGGTTTCCAGGTGGTCGCTGCCGATGATGATGGCCAAGTCCGGTTTGGTCTCATCGAGTGTCTTGCCGAGCTGCCGCATGGCGGCGATATCGGCATCAAGCTGTACCGGGTCCTCACTCGGAGGGCGCGTAAACAATTGCGGGGCATGCACCGTGCCCATTGCCGCTACGATATTTCCCATGGTTATTACCTCCCTGCTATTTTTCTCTCAGCTTCATCCACGAACTCTACGCCCAGTTCCGCGAGCTTGGCCCGCAGCCCGTAGAAATCCAATCCCAGTTCGCCCTTGCGCAGGCGCTCGCGGGATTTTTCTTCCTTGGCGAGGCGCTCCTGGCTAGCCTTGGCCACCTGCTCCGCCGCCTCGCGCGCCACCACCACTACGCCATCGGCATCGCCCACAATTACGTCCCCTGGGTTTACCAGCACGCCGGCGCAAACCACCGGGATATTTACATCGCCAGGCACATTTTTCACCGTGCCCTGCGAGGAGACCGCCTTCGACCACACCGGAAAATTCAGCGCCGCCAGTTCGGCCGTATCGCGCACTCCGGCGTCGATGATCAGCCCGGCAATCCCGTGCGCCTGGCACGAAACGCCCAGCAGTTCTCCGAAGTAGCCGTCGGTACACTCCGAGGTTGGCGCCACTACCAGCACATCGCCGGGCTGGCAGACTTCAATCGAGGCATGGATCATCAGGTTGTCGCCCGGAGGGATCGAAATCGTAACCGCCGTCCCGGCGACTTTGGCTGTAGGATAAATGGGCCGCATGTTGGGCCGCATCAGCCCGGTGCGCCTTTGCGCTTCGTGCACGGTGGCGACGCCCGCGTTACCAAGCGTCTTTACGGCTTCGCTGTCCGCGCGCAGAATCCTTCTAATGATCTTATGGCTCATGTCAACTGGTCCATTCCCCAAACTTTAATGGTAGCTCTTACTCGACCAGCGCCGCCGAATTGGTCACCGCCATCCGCTGGATGTCCTTCACGGGGAAGCCGCCATCGAGCAGCGTTTGAGCAAACAGGGCGAAGCCCTCGGCGACCGGCGGGTTGATCGTCTGGCCCAGGTCGGTGGAAAGAAGGCAGCGCTCCGGACCTACCGCGTGGATGGCATCGATCACGCCCGCCCACGTCGCTTTTCCGGTATGCATAGTGGTGAAACAGTGCTCGATGTAAGCGCCCGTATCGGCCAGTTGCACCTGCTCCTCGGCAGTGAGATTCTGCGATGGAAATTCGGCGTGAGTCACCAGCACCTTGCGCACTTTCATTTCGCGCGCGGTTTTTACAAGTGGAAAAATTTCGTGGCGGCCAAGGTGGCCGGTAGCAAGTACCATATCGTGCTTGGCGATCAGCTCGATGCACAAGCGCGCCGCCTGTGAAATCTGTCTGCCGCCGTCAAGTACGGTCATGCGCGGCGGCGCTATCCCCATAGCTGAAATCTCGCGCTGGATTTCAGCCCAAAACGGTAGCTTCTTGTTGCCGCCCGTGGGCAGGCCTGCGGTTTCATTTTCAGCATCCACCGTGGGGAACCAGACGATTTTGGCGCCTGAGCGCCCGGCGATATCCACCGCCACCGGGTTCAGCCCGCCCACCGAATGGTTCAGTGTGATGGCGCCATAAGCCTTGATGCCCGGCACTGCGGCCGTGACTACTTTGGCGCGCTCGGCGGTGGACATGTAGTGAGATTTAAGGACGAAGCCCTTCAGCCCGCGCTCGAGGAATTCCGCAGCCAATCCCAGGTCGTCGATGCGGCGCGCGATAATATCCGGCGCCACGTGGACTTGGAGATCATAAGCGCCATGAATCGATTCCCAGGCCTGGCTCGACGCGGAGGCAGCAGTAGCAGTTACAGTGTGAGTGGCCATAGTACTGAACGAGACGAATAACACAGTGTGACAGGTGCGGGGAGGCTGCGTCAAGAAGGAGTGTGGCGAAGGATTTTTCCGCTCTATCGCAGCGTGGAGACCTGGGGCGGACCGGCGAAACGATAGACTTCAAACACCGGGCGGCCGAAGGAGTCGGAAATAACCGCCAGGATTTCCCGATGGAGTCCAGCGTTGCCGGCATACTGTATCAGTCTGGCGCTCAGTCCCCGGCCAAACTCGAAATCCTTGGTGTGCGCGAGGAACACGTTGTCCGGCTCAGAAATCATCCCGTTCAGTTGCCGATGATCCTCCAGGCTCAATTCCGGTTTGGAGATCTGTTCGGATCCCACCCTTACCGGTAACTTCCCATTGCTAAGCATACGAAGGGTGTCCAGGAAGCCCCAGTCGAGGCAGAACACGGACCGGGAAGTGGCGCCTTTCATGTAGTCGGAGAGGGGGAAGATGGCGTCGTTCCAAGCCACCGCTCCGCCGTTCCGCACGGTCTGGGCGTAATACTCGTTCATCACGGCGAGGCCCGATCCCATCAGCACCACCAGGATAGAGGCCAAAACCGGGATGCCGGCGCGACCCAGCCTGCGCGAAGCGGCTGCAAAGGATATCCCGATCACCATCTGGGGCAGCGGCCATAACAGGATGACATGGTGCGCGCCGCCGCCGGCGCCGGCCGCAAAGGCCATTTGACACCAGGCAACGGCCATCGCCACCAGCGCGAACACGATGGCTCGCAGCCCCGCCCCCTTGGCCAGGGGCGTCAGCAGCAGGGCCGCGCAAAATGCGTAGAATAGGAAGCTGTGGCGCGGATTGCCCGTCCACTGCGCAATTGTAGCGGATGCTCGCTGCAGCCAGCCCCGCGGCGCGTGCGGGCTCTGCGTCTGCCAATTCTCGGCGGTGAGCCATCCGAACAGAACCGACCCGTTGAGAGTTCCGCGGAGCGCCCGGGCCTTTCCGGGAATGTCACTGGCATCGAAAGTGGTTGTTCCCTGAAGCGTCCCCAGACCGCTGCGGACGTTGTAAACAATCAGCGGCATCGCTCCGAAGGCCAGCGCCAGAACCGCCACCGCGAGTCTACGGGCCGTCAGCCTGTCGAAAATTTGACGCGGCATGGTCATCACTGCGGCAATGCCAAGACCGCTCAACAACCAGATGGCTACCGCCTTGTCCCACAGGGCGAGGCCGAACAAGAAAAAGCCGACGGCCAAGGCCAGTTCATTGCGGTCTTGCCAGAAGCGGGCTAGCGCCAGTGCGCCGCCCACTACCAGCAGATGCTGCAAGGCCACCGGACCCCAATCAAAGCACGTGGCCAGCAAGTATATTGCATCCACGGACAGCAATCCGCATCCAATCAAAGCGGCTCTCTCTCCTGCAACGCGCCGCATCAGCTGATAAAACAGCCAGATGCTGGCCGCACCTGCGAGCAGGACGGGAATGCGCAGTGTGTATACTCGTGTGCCCAGGAGCCTGAAGACGGGGCGATAGATCCACGATTTAAGCGTCCCCAGGTAACTCATGAGCATGAGCGGCAGCCGGCTGTGCCCGAGGGTGTAGACATACTCCTCGCTGCCTCCGGGCTTGTAAAATGCGTTGGCAAATATCGCCTCGTCATTTTCGATACCAAGGTGCGGAAGGAAGGCGAACCCTGCCATAAGGAAAAAAAAGCACACGGCCAGTGCGCTTAAACTGGAGAGCTTTGCGCGCAATCTAAAGGAGATGGTAGCACTTGCATACGATACGAAAAAGGCGAGGTGTACGGAACCGGCGTGGAGCGGGCCGACCACAAACTGAATGCTAACCGTCTTTGGCAACTAGATTGCTCTTCTCGGACTCGTGCGAATGTCGCTGGACAAAAAGCTGACGGATCGGTTGGCTCTATTGAGGGGGCCCGCCAGTGAAACTTTTGCCGGATTTTTCCGTCTATTCTCATGCGGCGAAATCGCGCTTAAAAAAATAATCAAAAAGAGAAACGCCGCTTGTTAGCGAAGGAGATGGACCAATGAACCAGACCGACCTCGAAAAATACAAGAAAGCCCTGGAAGCCAAGCAGGCAGAACTGTCCCTGGATCTCCGGAACCGCGACGACATCGCCATAGAGAAGGCGTCAGACGCCATCGACGAGGTCCAACTGGCCGGGGAGCGGGAACTGGCGATCCGGAACCTAGACCGCGAATCCAATCTGTTGCGGCAAGTTCGCAGCGCGTTAGGCAGAGTTGCAGACGGCAGTTATGGCGTCTGTATGCATTGCGAGGAAGACATCAAGCCGAAGCGCTTGGACGCGGTGCCATGGACGAAGTATTGCATCCGGTGCCAGGAAGCTGCCGATCGCCAGGAATTCGAACTCGAGTCGGGTGACTCGATGGACCAACTTCTGGCGGCGTAATTTACGACGCACCCGGGGCGCGGAAACAGTTCCGCGCCCTTCGTGTTTCTGGCTCACTGCGTAGGATTCACTAATGGGAACGTCACGATGTTGCTGATGTAAATATCCTGCGCGATATAGAGGTTGGTGAGTGGGTCGGTCGGCATATCGGAATTGAGCTGAAGAGTCACCTCGAAGGTTCCGATCATGCCGGGTTTCAGAGTCGCCGACAGCACATTGGCGGTTTTGCCGCCGGCCAGGGAAGAAACGAAATTTACAGGCACGGTGACGGGGCCCCCTTGCGGGTAGGGTACGCCGGTATTGATCAAGGGCTGATTGTCGCCTGTAATTACGGGCAATCCCAAACCCGTCGCATACACCAGAATCGTCTCACCTGGGACGGCCGGATTATCCTGAGTCACCGGGCTGTTGGCGATGTTGGCGCAGCACAGGGTGGTGTTGGTGGGGGTGAGCACCAACTGAGGGGAGCCTGAGCTGTTGGTGGTCGTCGCAGCGAAGGGTATGCCGTTGCCGTCCGGCCCCGGAATGCGAGCTCGAATCTGAATGTTGCGGGCGAAAGTAATTCCGGCGGTGGCGCTGACCTTCGGGTCCTGGTTGATCTGTGTAACCAGACCGTCGCGGATCGAGTCGAGTGTGTCGGAAGCCTGCACTGTGTAACTGTATTTCCGGTCTTCGATGGTTACGCTGGCGACGTCATTGGCGTTGACTGTGCCGTCCACCAGGATCACGCCCATCGCTTGGCTCGATCCATGAAGAATTACGCCGGGGCGGGGGTCCTGGGTGAATCCGGCTTGGGCGAAAATCCCTGGATTCTGGATCACGATGGTCACCGCCACCGGAGTGGTAACCATGATGCTGCCGTCGCTCATCATGGAGCGCACGTACACGCTGACGCTGGTGGTATCGATGAGCTCCCAGGGAATTTGGGCATTGATTTGGAGGGGCGAGACCATGAACAACGGTGCGCGGATACCGTTAATGTAGACCTCAGCGCCGCCGAGACTGGTCGGCAGGGGCTGGGTCATGTCGGCGACGGCGGTATTGGCGGACAGGTTGCTGCCTAAGACCGATACCACCGTTCCCGGCGCAAGTTTGCTGGCATCGCCGCCACCCGTCAGGTTGCCGCCGGATGCGGTGGGCGTGATCGTCGCATTGGTCGAGACCGTAGTAGTGAAAGTGACGTTGTTGCCATCGGTGCCTTCCGCCTTGGCGGTCATCAGGACGGCTTCGGTGATGTGGTCGGGGTATGCCAAGACATTGGGATCCCCGCTGCCGGCGTTGATCTGGTTGACCAGGGCGACCACCACCGTATCCAACGTGTCGGTCTTCAGAATTTTGTAGGTGTAAGCGTTGCCACAGTTGGTGGAGGTGGTGCCGGTTGCGGTGGCGGTAGGGGGGGTGCAGGTGGCCGCATTAGTGGCCGAGTTGCCGATGGTGATAGTAATGCTGTCGTCCGCGGTGATGGAACCGGTCAGGGTGACGCCCCCAAGCGCGAAGATTTTCAAGCTCGCGGCATTGCGGACGCCGGAATAGGGGACGACGTTGGCGCCCACGGAATAGACGGTGATGCGGCGGTTGAAAGCGTCGCTGACATAGAGGTTGGTGCCATCCCAGGCCAGAGACATGGGAGACCGCAATGAATCGGCGGCGTCGGATGCCTGGTTGATTTCGCCGCCGAGCTGGCCGATCACGTAATCACCAGATTGGCCGCTTTGCGAGGGAATCTGATTGAACACCAGCACTCGATCGTTACCGCCATCGGCGACAAACAACCGCGTCCCATCAGAGAGGGCAAATCGCGGAAAACTCAGGGTGGCATTGCAATGGGGCGGATAAGTGGGATTGTTATTTGCGTCAACGCCGGTGGAAGTGGTGCAAAGCACCGGGTGTTCCACGTGATTGGTGTCGTTCGGATCGATCGTAAAGGAATTGTTGGAAAGCGAGCTGGTCAGATTGGGTTGGCCGACGGCCACATCAGCCGGTGCGCCGTTGTTGTTAGGGATGCTGTTCCAGATAAGGACGCGATGGTAGCCTAAATCGGTAACGAAGAGGTGGACACCGTCAGAGGTCACCGCGACGGGGTTTAGCATATTGGTGGCGACGGCGTCGGTCTTTTGCTGGGTCAGGTCGGGCTCGACGAAACTTGTGAAATTGGGCGCGCCCAAAACCACATCGGCCGCCGCTCCATTGCTGGTCGGGATCCGGTTGTAGACGAGCACCCGGTTGTTCTGCGTATCCGCCACGTAAAGCTTGCCGTTCTGAATCCAGACTCCCTGCGGACCGCGCATGGACTTCTGGTTGGGCGTGTTGCCGGGCACCGCGGCGCTCGTAAAATCGGGTTGGCCGACTACCACGTCGGCGGGTTGATCATTGATCGTGGGAATGCTGTTCCAGATGAGGACACGGTTGTGGTTCGTATCGGCCACCACAAGATGCACGCCGTCGGAAGCAACGGCGGTCGGCAGACGCAAGCCATTTGCGGTGGCCGGGACATTTTCGGTATTGGTTACGAAATCGGGTTGGCCCAGCACCACGGAGGCCTGTCCCACGCAGACCGGGCACTTGCGATCGTAATTTAGCTCTGCACCGGGCAGCGGCAAGGTGCCGGACAAGTTCTGAAACAACAGCACGCGGTGGTTGATAGGTCCGGCGGAGACGCGATTGGAATCGGCCACGAACAAGGTGTCGTTGGCATAGGCGAGGCCGCTGGCGCCGCCCAGCACGCTGGCGCTCGGCTGGTCGTTTTGCGCGGTAAATGTCTCCTGTCCGAGAACGGCCCGGGCGGCCTGCCCGGTAGTGAAATCGGCGGCGCATGCGACGGCCGCCCCCAGAATAAGCACCCCAATACACTTCATGCGTGATATCAAAGGACGTGTGGTCAAATTGGCTTTAACACTCAATTATAGCAAGGGCTTACGCCACAACTCCGAAACTTCTGTGATGCCGCCGCGACACACCCGTGAGGCGTAGGCACAACAGCGGCCCGTGGCTCGCGGCTGCAACGCCCTGCGATTTCATTGCGATCCATCACTAACCCCGGAACACCGCGGGTGGTTTTGCACGCTGGCTGCCAGGGTGGATATGGTAGCGTTGGGGCATATGCAATATCGCCGGTTGGGCAAGAGTTCGCTGGTGGTTTCGGCAATGGGCCTTGGCTGCATGGGGATGTCGGAGTTTTATGGCGAAACCGACGAGCAGGAGTCCGTCGCCACCATCCATCACGCGCTGGATCGCGGTGTCACGTTCTTCGATACGGCGGACATGTACGGCATGGGGAAGAACGAAGAGCTGGTGGGCCGGGCCTTGGCAAGGCGGCGGCACGAAGCAATTGTGGCCACCAAGTTCGGCAACGTGCGCGGCGATGACGGCGCGTTCCTGGGCGTAAACGGACGGCCGGAGTACGTGCAGCAGTCGTGCGAGGGGAGCCTGCGGCGGCTGCGCATGGCGAGCATCGACCTTTATTACCAGCACCGAGTGGATCGCCAGGTTCCCATCGAAGAGACGGTTGGCGCTATGGCGCGGCTGGTGGAACAGGGCAAGGTCCGCTACCTGGGACTCTCGGAAGCCGGCGATCAGACCATCCGGCGCGCGCAGGCGACGCACCCGATCGCGGCTCTGCAAACCGAGTATTCGCTCTGGACGAGGGAACCGGAAGACGGCATCCTTCAGACGTGCCGCGAGTTGGGCATCGGATTCGTGCCATATAGTCCGCTGGGCCGGGGATTCCTTACTGGACGGTTTGCGAAGGCCGAAGATCTGCCGGATCCCAAGGATTACCGGAAGAATAACCCGCGATTTGTAGGCGAGAGCTTCCAGAAGAATCTGCGGATTGTCGAAGGCATCCGGCAGATGGCGGCACTGAAGGGATGCACTGCGGCGCAGCTCGCGCTGGCGTGGGTGCTGGCACAGGGCGACGATCTAGTGCCGATTCCGGGAACCAAACGGCGCAAATATCTGGACGAGAACCTAGGGACGCTGGATGTGACACTTTCCGCGGAGGACCTGCGGAAGCTCGACGAGGTAGCGCCGCGCGGAATTACCGCGGGCACCCGGTATCCGGAAGCGCACATGGGGGCAGTGGGGGTTTAAGTCGTATGGGCAAATCCACAGCCGGGTGAGTTAGAATCTCGCTTATGCCCAGTGAACCCGGTATTCCTACGCGAGAACCCATCAAGGACCTGGCCCACCTCGCGCATTTGGAATTGCTCACACCCAAACCGGACGAGAGCTTGCATTTTTTCGTCAACGTTCTGGGGATGACCGAGAGTGGACGCGAGGGCGATTCGGTCTATTTACATGCCTACGACGATTACGAGCGGCACTCGCTGAAGCTGACTGCTGCCAAGCAAGCCGGAATGGGACATGTGGCGTTTCGCGCGTGCAGCCCCCAGGCGTTGCAGCGGCGTGTGGCTGCGCTCCAAGGGTCGGGGTATGAAGACGGGTGGACGGATGGCGACCTGGCGCATGGCCCGGCATTCGTTTGCCGCGATCCGGACGGACATAAGATCGAGCTGTACTACGAAACACAATGGTATCAGGCTCCGCCGGAGTTGAAGCCGGCGCTGAAGAACCAGGCGCAGAAGTTTCCGGCGCGCGGCATCAACGTGCGGCGGCTCGACCATTGGAATGGGCTGGCGGTGGATATCGAGGCCAACCGAAAGTTCTTCGAGGACTACCTGGGCTTCCGGCTGACTGAGCAGATCGTCCTCAACGATGGCTCGGAAGCCGCCATGTGGATGACCTGCACGAACAAGAGCTACGATTTCGCCTACACGCGGGATCACACGGGGACACACGGACGGTTTCACCACGTGACCTACGCAGTAAACAGCCGGGAAGAAGTACTGCTGGCCGCAGACATCTTTCTCGAAAACGGCGTGTACATCGAAACGGGGCCCCATAAGCATGCCATCCAGCAGACGTTTTTTCTGTATGTCTACGAGCCGGGCGGCAATCGCGTCGAAGTGGCCAATGCGGGGGCGCGGCTGATTCTGGCGCCGGATTGGAAACCGATACGATGGACCGAGGAGGAACGCAAGAAAGGGCAGGCCTGGGGGCTCAAGACGATCGAATCCTTTCACACCTACGGCACTCCACCGGTAGAACCGAAGCACTAACGGTGGCATATGGAACGGAGCTATTACAACGGTTGAAACCCTTGGGGCCGATGCATCATCATCATTGGTATGGGCTCTTTGTCCCGAGCGTGCGTCCGATTACTGATGGTCTCGGTCCCGGTGGCTGGCTTCTGCCAGCAAACCGAACAAGAGGAACACCCCTCTAAGCGCATATTCGGGATCATCCCGAATTACCGGACCTATCCCTCACTGAAAGATTACAAACCCTTGACAGTGGGGGAGAAGTTCAAGATCGCCTCCCAAGACGCCTTTGACCGAGGCTCGGTAGCGCTTGCGGCGGCCTTTGCGGGCGAAGGGCAGCTCACCAATTCAAACCGATCGTTTGGCCAGGGAACGGCGGGGTATGCGCGCTATTTTGGCACGGCCTACGCGGATGTTGTCATCGGCGACTTCATGACCGAGGCGATTTATCCCTCACTGCTGCACCAGGACCCACGCTACTTCCGGCGCGGCAAAGGGAGCGGATTGTCGAGGTTGGGTTACGCGATGGGGCAGATTTTTTGGACGCATACGGATGCGGGCGGAACGCAGTTCAATTTTTCCGAAATTGTCGGAAACTCGACAGCGGTAGCGATCTCGAATGCGTATTATTCCGACAACCGCGATGCCGGCAACGCCGTATCGCGGCTAGGCACGCAGGTCGGCGTCGATATGCTGTCAAATGTGCTGAAGGAGTTCTGGCCGGATCTGAGCCGGAAGTTCGGCCGCAAACATGCCGACCGGAACTGAAGGCCGCCCGGCATCGATGGCCAGCGGCTTTAGAACGAAGTTTTAACGGCGCCGGCCTATCCCGCTTTGGCGAGAGCCGACTGTATATTGCCGCGCATTTCGTCGGAAGGTTTCTTGGAGAGGGCGTTATTCAATTCAGTTTTGGCCGTCGCCTTGTCTCCCTTTTGCAGCAAAACCATTCCGAAATGGTAGTGGAAAATCGGGTTATCGGGATAATCCTGGGTCAAGGCGCGATATACCTGGACGGCGCTGTCATTCAGGTTTCGTTTGAAATAGATCCATCCCAGAGTATCGGAGAAATTGGGTTGCTTGGGGTTGAGTTGTAAAGCCTTCTGCGCCAGCTTAAGTGCTTCGTCCAGATTCCCGCCAGTCTCGGTGACCAGGTAGGCGACGGCATTGTTGGCAATCGCATCTTCGGCGTTCAATAGGAGTAAGCGGCGGTAAGTATCCAGGGCCTCTGGTTTGCGACCGGCGGCCTGCAAAGCATCCGCGGTCATGAGCAATGGGGCTCTATCCTTAGGCGCGAGAGTACCGGCTTTCTCAAAGTAAGAGAGGGCGTTGGGTAAATCTCCCTTCATACGATAGGCCGCACCCAGGCCCAGACACACAGCTTCGGATTTGGGTGTGAGTGCGAACAACTGCTGATAGTGGTTCAGCGCCAAATCGTATTTCCCAGCTTGCAGGGCGGTCGAAGCTAGCAAGTAGTGAATCTGGTTGTCGGCAGGCGACTTCTTCAGATCGTCTTCGAGGAGAGCTATGGCCTTGTCCATTTGGCTCTCGGCGGCCAGCGTGTTCACGAGACCGGTGGTCGAGCGGACATCCTGGGGGGCGTTCTGGGCGAGTTTCCGAAAGCGGTCTTCGGCGTCTTTATACTTTTTATCGCGCAGCGCCAGCATGGCGAGCTGCAACTGCACTTCATAGTTCTGCGGGAATTGCTTCTCCAGGGCGGCCAACTCGGTGCGTCCCTCATCCTGCTTTCCGGTATTCAGCAGACTGACGGCGTGCAATAACTGGATGGCCGGCAACCGGGGGTTGATTGTAAGGATCTCGGTGGTGTAGCGCAGGGTGGAAGCATAGTCGCGTCTTGCCTGGCTGAGTTCGGCCAGGGCGATTCGCGGTTCCAAGTAGGGGGGACGTTTTTGGATGGCTTGCTGGAATTCGCCCCGGGCCCCGTCAACGTCGCCCTTGGCCGCCAGCGCCCGTCCCATGGTGAAGTGCAAGACGGCGTTATCGGGATTCTTGGCCAGCACGGGCTGCAAGAGGGCGGTCGCCTGGACGACATTCTCGGGAGTGCGTGTGGACAGCAATATGGTGGCTTTCACAGCCGATGCCGCGGCTTCTCCGGGCTCCTGTTTAAGGATCTCGTCAACCACGTGGGAGGCCTGCTCGCCTTTGCCCTGCGCGAGCCAAACGTCCGCTATTTTCCTGAGATAGACGACTCTTTGCGCGGACTTGCTTTTGTCGCCGGCGAGGGCATTGGCGCCCGCTTCATACTGCTGGAGGGCGTCATTCCAGCGCTGCATTTGGCTGTACAGATCTCCCACTTGAAGGCGGCCGTCGGGGAAGGCTTTGGAATTATCGATTATCCGCTGGAGCACGGACTTCATGTCGGCTTCGCGGGAAGCGGTCGCATAAAAGGCGGCCAATTCCAGGCCCGAGATGGCGTCGGCCGGATTGTTAGCCCACCTCGTCTGCAAGATTTTTTCGGCATCGCCGCTTCGGCCTGCACCGCGGTAATAGCGAAACAACACCTCGTAGATCGGAGTAAAATGCTGGTCTTGCCGGATGAGTTGGAAGGCCAGATCCTCTGCTTCCTTGATTTTCTTATCTTGCAAGAGAGCCTCGGTCCAGCCCAGAATCACTTCAGGCTGCATAGGCTTGACAGCATTGGCCTGCGCATAGAACTCCTCAGCGCCGGACAGGTTTTGGTCGGCCATGGCGAGGTGGCCCTTGAGACGCAGACCGTCGAAGGAGCGGGAATTCTTGGCACTGATCTGATTGGCGATGGCGGTTACTTTGGAGTACAGAGTCTGGGGCCGGCGCGAGTCGGCCAGGTAGATCGTCATGGCGAAGTCGGCTAACTTCACCTGGACGTCGTCGCGGTTGGGCAGTAACTGAGCCGCGCTCGAAAGCGCCTGGTAAGCAGGTTGCATCTTGCCCTGCTTCAGATTCATCAAGGCGAGCTGATAGTAAGCTTCACCGAAGCTGGCATTCTTCTGTATCGCCTTGCGGTAATTCAGATCGGCATCGGCATAGTGGCCTTGGGCAGCGAGTTTATTGGCGACGTCAAGGTAATACTGGGGGCTGCGGCTGCAGGCCGTGCTCAAGAGAGCAAACAGGACACCCACCAATGCAACTAGTCGGTTCATCGCTTCCTATATTAGACATGAAAATGGTAATTAGTGAATCGGTTTCGCCCGTATCAGTACTTCCAGAACCCAACAGCTAAATCCTTTGGTACCATTTGGCTCGATAGAATCTCGGCCATTTCTTTGAAGCCCGTATAAGTTAGAAACAGCACACTTTCTACTTTGGCCGGGATCATAACGCGAATTGCGAGCCGTGCTCACTTTCTTGCACGGGGAGCCACGTCTACGCCGCTAAGCTTGGCGCGGTCGATCGCGTCGCGGAGGAAGCCGGAAGAGCGCAAGTCATCAATCAGGCTGTTGACGAAATTCAGTCTGGATGGATCTCCCTTATCGATTACGATGGACTGCTCGACGGCAAAGAAATTGTCGGGCAGGATGCGAACATCGGGAAGACGCGCGGCAGCTTCGACCAGGCGCTGGCGGTTGGTGGCGAAGGCGTCAATCTCGGAAGCGGCCAGCATCCTTTGCGCCTCATCAACAGTCATCCCCGGGTTGCTTTTCAACTCCGCTTGTTTGAGGTTGCGGCTCAAGTAGAGCTCGCCTGAGTCGCCTTTGGGGGCGCCAATGCGGATCCCCTTGCGATCGATATCGGCAGCGGAACGGATGGGCGAATCGGCGCGAACCATATAGCTATTCCAGCCCAGCGAATACGGCCGGGAGAAATCGACTTCAGCGGCGCGCGTGGCGTCGAAGGCGAGGAATCCGATATCGGCCGTATGGGCTTTGACGTGATCCAGAACAACGCGAACATTGGGTGCGGGAATTATCAGGTACGGAACACCGAGACGGCGCGCCAACTCACGGGTGATGTCGGCGATGGGGCCGCTGACGGCGCCGGTCTTGGAATCGACTCTGCCTTGGGTCGGGTTGTTTCCCAGAAACGCGGCGCGCAGAGTGCCGGTGGGCGCCAGGGCGGGCGGGTTATCGGCTGCCCTGCCGAGGATAGCGCCGGCGGCCATCGCGTAAAGGAGACGGTGCTTCATAGCGTGCTCCAATCCATGCTTCTCAGGGTACTCCACTCGGGGCCCTGCGGTGATGACAGGCGCCCCTTGACATGGTCCACGGGATGTAGAACCATAGAGCACATTCGGACGGCGGAATCCTTTGGACAGGACCTTATGAAACTCGGCGCTCTACGCAGCCGTTTAATCATCGTTGGGCTGTGCGTATTTCTGTTTTCGGTACCGGCAAACGCGTTGACTGTCTGCGCCGACCCCGATTACCTGCCGTATTCCAATCGAGCGGGCGAAGGGTTTGAGAACAAAATTGCGGTTGCCGTCGCCAAGGCGCTCGGTGAAACCGTGGATTATACCTTCGCGAGCCACCGCGGGCATGGTGGCTTTCCGCAATTCCTGTCGTCCACGCTCGACGCTAAAAAGTGCGACGTGGTGATGAGTATTCCCTACGGTAGCCGGGAAGAGCTGACCACGCGACCTTACTATATTTCGTCGTACGTTTTTGTGTTTCCGAAGAGCAAGAAATACGATATCACCAGCATGGATTCTCCGGTCCTGAAACGAGTCAAGGTCGGCTTTGAAAGGGAAACTCCCGCCGAAGAAGCTTTGAAGATGCGCGGTTTAGTTCCGGGTGGTGTGGCGTTCGACATAGCCGACGATAGCGCGGAGTCTCCAGCAATCATGCTGGATGCCCTCAAGAGCGGCCGAATCGATGTCTTAATCACCTGGCAGCCTGCGATCGGCGCTTTCCTGCGCGCCTATCCGGACCTGGAAGTGGTGGCAGTCCCCAATGAACGCGCACTGGGGCCGCCGGAGCAGTATGCTTTCCCTATGTCGATGGGAGTTCGCGCGGGCGACGACTCGTTGAAAAAAAGACTCGACGACGTAATCGAAAAGCACCAGGCGGAGCTCACGTCCATCTTGACCGGGAACGGCGTCATGTTATATACGCCCCGTGAGAGTTCCCGATGACCAGAATTGCCTGCGCGGCTCTGATCGGCGCACTGTCCCTGATGGGAGCCCCGCCCCCTGACGGAGACAATGCCGAAAAGCTGATCAAGGCCAGCGACTGCTCCGGTTGTCATGCCGTAGACCACCAGATCGTGGGACCTTCGTACAGCTCGATCGCCGAGCGGCATCGAGGGCAACCCAATGCCGTAGAGACATTGGCTACGAAAATTCGCGACGGCGGTTCCGGCATGACGTCTCATCCTGACCTGACCGACGCCCAGCGCCGGGATATCGCGCAGTGGATCCTCTCGCAAAAAGGCCCCGCGGCGGCCGCCGTCCAACCTGAGTCGAAATCGTACGCGTACACGCTCAAGGACGGCACCACAGTCCAACTCGACTTCCCTCTGTTTCTCGATGGCAAGTCCCCGAAGGTTACGAAGGAGGTCTTCCACGGCTATCAGTTGTATAACTCTTACTGCTACCGCTGCCATGGGACCGATGCGACGGGCGGCCAGCTCGGGCCGGATCTGCGGCGCTCATTAGCCGCGGGAATGAAGCAGGGAGAGTTTCTGTCGGTAGCCATGGAGGGACGAAAAGAAAAGGGTATGCCGGGCTGGGCCGGCTTCCTCAGCGAAGACGATGTGGTTCACGTTTTCAAATATGTGAAGGGACGGAGCCTCGACCTTGTGCCGCCCGGCCGGCCTCCCTCCGAGCAGGATTGATTTTTGCGAAATCATTCAAAGGAGATTTAGAAATGAGCTGTATGAGATGGCTGAACGTGGCATTGGCATTTTGCGCCGTCGCAATCGCCCCGGCGATTGCGCTCGCTCAGGAATTGGAGAAAGAATCCCAGGACCCCAATCAATGGGTATTGCCGCTGGGAAGTTACAGCGGGATCCGACACAGCAAACTGACCCAGATCAATACCCGCAATGCGGGGAAGCTGAGAGTCGCATGGACCATGTCCACGGGCACCCTTCGCGGGCAGGAGGGTCAACCGCTCGTGGTCGGCAACATGATGTACTTCGAGAGCTCCTACCCCAACTTTGTTTACGCCATCAACCTCGATAGCGTCGGACAGATCGTCTGGAAGTTCGCTCCGGAGCAGGACAAGTTTTCACCATCGGTGGCCTGCTGCGATCTCGTCAATAAGGGCGTCGCCTACGCCGACGGGAAGATCCTGGTTACCACTTTGGATACCCATGTCTACGCGCTCGACGCGAAGACCGGCAAAGTCGTCTGGAGCGCCCAGAACGGCGATCCGCAATTGGGCCAGACCATGACCATCGCTCCCCTGGTGGTCCATGACAAAGTGATCGTCGGCATCTCGGGCGGAGAGTATGGCGTCCGCGGCTTTCTCACCGCCTACGACCTGAAAACCGGCAAGCTCGCATGGCGCGCCAATAGCGTCGGGCCCGATGCCGACATACTATTCGACCCGGCCAAGACAATTGACGGCGCAACGCAGCAACTGGTGGGCGCGAATTCCAGCCTCAAGACCTGGAACCAGGACGAGTGGAAACTTGGCGGCGGCACCACGTGGGGCTGGTACACCTACGATCCCCAGCTCAACCTGGTTTACTACGGAAGCGGCAATCCGGGAACGTGGAATCCGACGCAGCGGCCCGGCGACAACAAGTGGTCCACCACGCTCTTCGCGCGCAATCCCGATACGGGCGTGGCTGCCTGGGCTTATCAGATGACGCCGCATGACGCCTGGGATTATGACGGCATTAACGAGAGCGTCCTTACCGAAAGCGTGATCGATGGCAACACCGTCCCCACGCTCACGCATTTCGATCGGAATGGTTTCTCCTACCTGCTCGACCGGCGCAACGGCAAGCTGCTCGGCGCTCACAAATTCGATCCGTCCACGAACTGGGCAAACGAGATCGATTTGAAGACCGGCCGGCCCATTCTGAACCCCGACAAGATGACCAAGGAAGATGTCAACGTGAAAGACATCTGCCCGGCCGCGCAAGGCGCCAAGAATCACCAGCCGGCCTCTTACGATCCTAAAACCAAGCTGTTCTATGTGGGCACTAACCACATTTGCATGGACTACCAGGCGTTCAGCGTCAAATACCGGGGCGGCTTCCCCTACGTGGGCGCCACGCTGAGCATGTTCCCCGCGGACCACGGCAACACGCGCGGAAGGCTCATCGCTTTTAACTCAGTCACCGGTGAAACTAAGTGGTCGGTCAACGAAACGTTCCAGGTCTACAGCGGGCCGCTGACTACTGACGCGGGCGTGCTTTTCTACGGCACGCTGGATGGATGGTTCAAGGCCGCCGATCAGGCCACGGGCAAGGTGCTCTATCAGTTTCATGCGCCCTCGGGCATTATCGGAAATCCCATCGCTTACATGCACAAAGGCAAACAGTATGTCGCCGTGCTGACCGGCGTTGGCGGATGGGCGGCCATCGGTCTTGCCGAAGGTCTTACCAAGGGGACGGAAGGCCTGGGCGCGGTGGGTCTTACCACATCGCTCGCCGACTATACCAACCTGGGAGGCACCCTGGTGGTGTTCTCCTTGGAGTAGGCAACGAGTTTACTTTTTGAACTGGAGGGTTCCATGAGACACGAGAATCGTTTTATGCCGAAAACCGTTTGCAGTCTTTTTTCCGCGGTCTTGCTACTCGCGGTAGTTGCCGGCGCCGCTACTTTGGATGCCCCGAAGATGAAAAAATTCCTGACCAAACCCCTGGTGATCGAAGACCAGGGCAGCTTCTTCATCGGTGGCGTTCCCAAAGTCACTAACTATGCCACCGTGCCCGGCCCGGGCACTGCCACCCAGCCGCCGGGACCCAACCAGATCACCATCGGTCAGATGTACGTGCAGTTCCAGATACCACAGAACAAGAAGCGCAACATGCCCCCGGTCATCATGGTGCATGGTTCCAGCCACACCGGCGCTTGTCTCGAATCCACGCCAGACGGACGCGAAGGCTGGGAGCCCTACTTCGTGCGGAAGGGCATCTCCACCTACGTCGTCGATCAATCGGGGCGCGGCCGCTCCGGGTTCGACGAGTCAGTCATCCACGAGGCGGCAGCCATGATCAAGAATGGGGACGCAGCCAAGGGCCAGGCGATGCTGCCGGCGTTCGGCCGGATTACCGATAATGGCGCCTGGACGGCGTGGTTCGGCCACCTGATCCCGACCGGCTCGAACATCCTCACCGGCAAGCTGATCCGTCACGGCGATCCGGGCGACCCACCTACCGATGACGCCCTCCACAGTGACGACTACTTCCCAGCATACCCGCTCACCGCCGTGGACCCGAACATCGCAGCGCGCACGGGAGCCATCGCTCAGGCGCCCGCGGGCCCGAACAATTATTATGCGCTTGAGTACTACAAGGAGTTGGTGCCCAACGCCGAAGTCACGCTGCCCGGTTCCACCTGCACCACGTGCGATCCCAAAGAGATTTCTCCTGCCAATACCTGGACCCCGGAAAATCTCGCGAACCTGGTCGAGAAGCTCGGCGGCGCCGTGGTGGCAACTCATTCTCAATCGGGCATCATGGGGCATCACATGGTCCGCATTCTCAAAGAACGCGGCCATCTGGATCTGCTCAAAGGTCTGATTACGATCGAGGGTTCTTGCTCTCTTCCGAACAGCGGACTAAAAGCGGAGGACTTCGACAACATCCCTTACATGGCCCTGAAGGGCGACTATACGGCGACGAGTGAGGTGTGCCAGACGACAGTGGACGCAATCAATGCACGGCGCGCGGCCGGCCACGGAACCGCTAAGGCCGAATATATCAAGCTGGACGAGCTAGGCAACCCGGTCTTCAAAGGCACGACCCATATGATGATGGATGGCACAAACAACCTGGAAGTGGCCGATGTCATCCTGAACTGGTCGGATGAAAACATTCCGCCGAAGGGCAAGAACGGGAAGAGCAAGAAGTAATCGCTCTCAAAGCCAAAGGAACGGGATATGCGCAGTGACATAATGCGCTCCGCCATCGTCTTCGTCGCTCTGGCCTTGCCGGCCCAGACCGATCAGCAGGTATACGAGCGCTTCCGAAGTTGGTTCAACCAGCAGCCGGTCGAAGTACAGCGCGGCCCCGACGCGGATGTAGAGTCGCGTTACCGCGCTTATCTCAAGCAACAAGGTCTTGCCGACGCGGAAATTGACACCCAGATCCACACCGTCGACCAGCAAGGCAGGCGGCTGGAAGTCGAGCGATGGAACCAGATCCTGACAGCGGAAAAGCCGCGCTTCAATACCAATCCCAACGCTTTCCTGGTGGAAATGGCGAAGAGCCGAAAGCCCGGCAAGGCCCTGGATGTGGGCATGGGACAGGGGCGAAACGCGTTATGGCTGGCGCAGCAGGGCTGGGAGGTGACGGGATTCGATCCGGCCGAGCGAGCCGTCGCCGTCGCCCGCGCCAACGCTGTCAAGCTGGGAGTGAAGCTCACCACGGAGATCAAAGGCTTCGAAGACTTTGAGTTCGGTGAGAACCGCTGGGACCTCATCTTGCTGTCGTATGTAGGCGGGCGCGAATTCAAGGACATCGTGACGCGTGCGCTCCGGCCGGGTGGGGTTGTAATCCTGGAAGCTTTCCACCGCGACGCCACCAAAGGCGGTCCGATTGGCTCCGGCGTGGTCTTCGATACCGCCGAGGTACCGGCGCTATTTCCCGGCCTGCGCGCAGTGCGCTACGAGGAGCCAGTGGCTATCAGCGATTTCGGGCAGACTCGCGTCCGCGTAGTGCGCTACTGCGCGGAGAAGCCCGCGGACTGAATTAATATGCTGTAACAGCTTGATGAAGAATTGGCTACGGATGCGCCGAGGGGTCGTTTTGCCGTTAGACTCGTGAGGGCATCTATGCATCGATCTTTGTTTTGCGTGACAGCGTTACTTTTCTTTTTCTCTATCGAGCGCCCTCTCCAGGCTGCGCCAGTCATTGCACCCGGCGGCATCGTTAACGCCGCCAGTTACCTCCCGGGACCGGTCGTCGCCGGCAGCCTCATCGCAATATTCGGCGCGGGTCTGGCTTCCTCGGCGGCTACTGCTCCGGGTGCCCCGTGGCCCAACACATTGAACAAGGTTTCGGTCACAATTAACGGAACGGCTGTTCCGCTCCTCTTCGTTTCGCCCTCGCAGATCAACGCCCAGGTTCCCTGGGGCCTGACCGGCCAGGTTCAGGTCGTCGTTACTAATGACGACGGGTCCAGTTCCCCGGTCACCGCTAATCTCGCCGCCGTCGCCCCCGCCATTTTCACCGTCGATGGAAAGCAAGCTGTGGCCTACATCGCCGCGACGCGGACTTACACTTTCAATCCCGGCCAGATTTCACGGATCGCCCGCCCCGGCGAGTACCTGCGTCTCTATGCCACAGGCCTGGGCGCAGTCACCAACACTCCTGCCACCGGCGCCGCCCCTGACGCTACGTTGACCGTCGCGCCCGTGCTTTCCACCGCGATCACCTCCCCCTCGGCTACCATCGGCGGCGTGACGGCCTTCGTTTCTTTCGCCGGTCTCGCGCCCCAGGGAATCAACCCGGACTACGCCGGCATTTACGAAGTGGATGTCCAGATTCCTCCGACGGCTCCGGCCGGAACCGCTGTCCCTGTGGTCCTTTCGATGAACGGAGTATCCTCCAACACCGCCACCGTCGCGATCGATTCCACGCCCGCGCCTTTGCTCGCCAAATGGGTCCAGCTCGGCCCGAACGGAGCGATCGCCCGCTCCATCACCAGCCAACCAACCTGCCCCTCGGTAAGCATTGATGGCCAGTTACAGATCATGCAAGTGCGCTCCCAGCCGAGTCTGCCTTTCTACCCTGTGACCAGTTGCGAAATCGCGCTACCCTCCACCGCAACTTTCGCCACTCTCGACGAAGAAGCGCTGCCCTTGCCCAAGAAGGGCGATTACACGAGGATCGTCGTCATCGGCGACACCGGCTGCCGCCTCGATACCTCCGGAACGCCCGCCGTGTACCAGGCTTGCAACGATCCCAATGCATGGCCGGTCGGCAGAATCGCCACCAACGCCGCGGCGTCGAGTCCTGAGCTGATCGTGATGACGGGCGATTACCACTATCGTGAAGCTCCCTGCGCACCTGGAAACGCCGGATGCGCGGGCAGCCCTTGGAATTACAACTGGGATGTTTGGTACGCAGATCTCTTCAGTCAGGTGCAGCCCGCATTCAATGCCGCGCCAATGTTCTTTATCCGCGGCAACCACGAGACCTGCGATCGGGCCGGCGATGGCTGGTTCCGCTATCTCGACCCGCGGCCGTTCTCGGGTGCCTGCCAGGCCTATACCGACCCGTTCGCCGCCATGGCCGGATCTCTGCAACTGATCCACGTCGATTCTGCGGTCGCGGACGACAACAACCCGATCGCCGACCAGATCGCCACCTACCGGCCCCAGTTCGACAAGGTTCGCCAGATGGCCACTACCAACGCATGGCTATTGACGCACCGCCCGCTTTGGACCATCCGCTCGGGAAGCGCCACCAACGTGGTGATGCAGGCCGCAAGCAACAACAGCCTTCCTGACGGGATCCGGATGGTGCTCAGCGGCCATACACACATTTTTCAGACCTACACCTTCGATCCTAAACACGCTCCTCAGATCGTAATCGGCAACGGCGGCGACGTTCTGAATGCGGTGGTCCCCGCAAGCACTCTGGTTGGGAAGACCACCGGCGACGCCCAGATCGTGCAAGCCACCTCGCAAACCCACTACGGATTTTCAACCGTGACTCCAACAAGCACCGGCTGGACGATTGTGGATCGCTCCGTCGATGGGACTGTCGTCACGACCTGCCAGGTGGCGACGGGAGCGGTGAGCTGCGATAAGTAGGGAAATCCTACTTGATCGAGTTAATTTGCCGCGCGGGTGCTGGAACGAGCCCGCGCCCAACCTCCGAGCACAATTACCATCGGCATGCAAACCGCTACCAGCACCTGATACCAGCGTGGCTGGCGGTCTCCCTGCAGCACGGCCGAAACGATGCTGATGACCAGCGCGAACACGGCCAACAGTAGCGCATGTTTCACGGGCCGCCGGGGAGCGAGCCAGGCGGCCACATAACCGCCCGTCAGCGCCGCAACAACGCTGTAGGCTACGTTCACCGCAAGGTACGGCCCCGGCGGTGGGGCGGCGCCCGGAAACCAGGAGGGCGTCAACAGCATGAGGACGTACGTGCACAGCCCGACCACCACTACCATTGCCAGGTAACCGCTGAGAACCGCGATCGCGCTACGCAGCATGGCTATTTTCCGGACCTATTTTCCCGGCAACGAAAAAACGTAGATCGCGTTCGACCCAGGCACTGTCTTCACATCGGGCGCCACCGAGTGTACCAAGCCTTGCGTCAATAGCCCGTCGCCAGTCATCACGGCGATATACTGCTTTCCGTTCACTCCGTAGCTAATCGTGCTCACCGAGATGCTGCCTCCCAGCACGGTCTCCCAGAGAACTTTTCCGCTCACCGCATCGAAAGCGCGGAACCGGCGATTCAGATCCCCGTTGAAAACGAGGCCGCCCGCTGTGGCAACCACTGCGCCGTTCGAAGGCACATGCCCCGTACTCCAGCGCTGGATTTCCCCAGTCGACATGTTCACCTTGGCGACGCCCGTCAGGTTATTCGGATCGGCGCCCGGCCGCGTCGCATTGGCGCGCTTGCCGCCTTCCACGTTGTCCAGGCAGGTGTCGGTGAACGGTACATATAACGAATTGGTGTCCGGAGAATAAGCCGTAGGCCAGTAACTTCTCGTATTAAAGAAGCAGATGAGATGTTCTTCTTTAGGCTGCTTGAAAATCAAGCTTTCGTTGAGGTATACCTTCCCCGTCTTGCCGTCGATTTTGGAGATCAGAAACTCCGGCGTGTCATAAGGGAAAGGTGTGGCCCACAGGAACTGGCCGCTCCCGCGGTCGAGCGCGAAGATGCCGCCGCCCTCGCCCACCATCACTGCGAAATCGCGCTGCTCGCCGCGCTTCACATCGGGATTGAACCACTTCACGAACTTGGGGTCGGGATTAAAGGCCGTGCGAAATAGCGTTCGCTCGTGGGTGTAATCTTCGTCCCAATCGTCACCGGGCAGATGCTGGTAATACCAGACCAATTTACCGGTAGACGGATCCAGGGCCAGGGTGGAATTGCTATAGAGATCCGAAGGCGACGAGGTTGGAATCGCATCCCACTTGCCGCCATGGCGCGCCATCCGCGAGTTCGGCGTGGGATTGGCGACGCCCCAGTAAAGCAGCTTCTTGATAGGATCGTAAGTTCCCGGCAGTCCCCAGGTGGAAGCGGTCCGCTTCTCCACCGGCGCGCCGCCCCAGGTGTCAGGATTGGGATCGCCCTCGCCCTGCGTGGTGTAGAACTTCCAGAGTTCTTTGCCTGTAACGGCATCATGCGCGGCAATGAAGCAGTTCGCGCGCAGCCCGCCGGTGCAGGTTCCGCCCGAAATGACCTTGCCGTCCACTACAATTGCGCCTGAAGTGTGGCCGCGCTGGTCGGCTTTCGTCTGCCATCGCGGCTCGCCAGTCCGGGCATCGAGGCCTACAACGTTACTGTCGGGCGCCGTGTACAACACCATGTCCTGGTAGATCGCAATGGTTTTGGTCCGGGCGCTCGCAGCTTGCCCGGTGTTCGCCATCTTGTGTTTGTACTCCCAAAGCAGATCGCCGTTGGTGGCGTCGATGGCCTGCACGGCGGCTCCCGGCGCCACCACATACATCACGCCATTGCGCACCAGCGGGATAGTCTCCGTGGCGCCGGCCGGCAACCCGCGGGTCCACGCCAGCCCAAGCTGCCCTACATTCTGCCGCGTGATCTGCTTCAGCGGGCTATAGCGCTGCGCGTCGTAAGTGCGGCTGTACATGAGCCAGTCGTTGGGGTTCGGATTTACCAGCTCGTCCCCGGTGACAGGCTTATAGTTCTGCACCTGCGCAACAAGCCCCGAGGCAAGGAGCGCCGCCACCACACACAGACTTCGCATGCCGCTATTTCCTTTCCGGCAGCGCAAACACGTAGAGCGCGTTCCCGTACGATGGGTAGTGGACATCGGGCGCCAGAATACCCGGCACCATACGCGGGCTGCCGCCGCCCAATCCCGTCGATACTCCGATGTACTGCCTGCCGCCCACGGAGAAGGTAAACGGAAAACCCTGCACCGAAGTGCTTAGCCGGGTTTGCCACAGCTCCTTGCCGGTCTTCACATCTACCGCGCGGAAGACGCGATTCATGTCGCCCACGAAGGCGATTCCGCCGGCAGTCGAAAGCACCGCTGTCATGAAGGGAGCCCGCTGCTCGATCTTCCAGTTCTCCTTCAACGTGCGCACATCATAGGCTGCGAACTTGCCTACGTTTCCATTCGATCCCGGGGATTCATAAAAGCGCCGGGCCGCTCCGCCGCCGCTGCCGCCACCCTCCACCTGCTCGATCTTCTGCGCGTTCATCTCCTGGCAGCTTTGCGCTACCGGGATGATCACCTGGTTGGTGCCGGGGTGATAGCTCATCGCGTGCCAGTTGTGGCCGCCCTCCGAAGTCGGGCAGCTCTGCACCCACTCGCCAATCTGGTTCTCGATGATGTCGTTGCGATAGTGCGGCGCGCCCGTCACCGGATCGTACGAATCGTAGATGTTTTGAAAAACCGTTTCCTTGTGGCCGAGATACTTACCGGTCCTCCGGTCGAGCTTCCACAGCACCCCTGCCTTTCCGGCGCTGAACACCAGTTTCTGGCCATTGTCGTCCACCAGCACGCGCTCGAACACCTCATCGAGATCCAGCGTTTCGCCGGGAGCATGATCGTAATACCAGGCCAGCTTGCCGGTATCGACATCCAGCGCCACGGTGGAATTGGCATACAGGGTCTCGCCGTTGCCCGACAAGCGGCTGGCGCGCATCCAGGGTTTCGATTGCGCCGTTCCCCAATAGGTCAAATTCAGATCGGGATCGTAGCTGCCCGTGATCCACGTTTCGCCGCCCGCGCGGAACAGGCTCGGCAGCTTGCCCCAGGTATCGCCGCCCGGTTCGCCCTCTTTGGCGATGGTGTGGAACTTCCACACCAGCTTGCCGTCTTTCGCATCGTAGGCGCTGATGAAGCATTTCTCCTCACGGTACTGCGAGCACAGCCCGCCGCCCAGGCCTTGCACCACTCTGCCCTTGATCACGATGGGGCCGCTGCTGGTGCTGTAGTTACCGTTCTTGCGATCGCCAATCATCGTGTCCCACACGTTCTTGCCGGTCCGCGCATCGAGCGCGAAGATATGCGCTTCCCCGGTAGTGACGTACACTTTGTCGTCGTATATCGCCAGCCCACGCTGCGAGTTGCCCGCTGTGGTTTCACCCACGCGGTTCTCCCAAATCAGATCGCCCGTCCGGGCATCCAGCGCTTGCACGATGTTGCCGGCATTATTCATGAACAAGGTCCCGTTGTGAACCACCGGCGCCGGCTGGTTCGTCCCTTCATTCATGGCCCATACCCATTGCAGTTGCAGCTCCTTCACGTTCCCCGTGGTGATCTGGTTCAAGGTGCTGTAGTTGTTGGCATGATAGTCGTGCCGGATCATGATCCAATCGCTCGGATCGGGATTGCGCAGCATAGCGTCGGTGATATTGGTGTAATTCTTCACCTCACCAGGCACCAGCAGCCCTCGCGGCGCGGGAGGCTGCCCTCCGCGGCCCGCCGCCGCTCCCGCTCGCCCGGCTTGCGCTCCCGCCTGTCCTCCGCGGCCGCCGGCCTGCGCTACGGCGCGCACCTGGCCCGTCGCCACCGTGCGGATGGCCACGCGCGTAGCCGCCGTGAGCGGCTGGTTCCCCGCGCGCGCGCCGTTCGCATCCAGGATGAAGGCCGCCAAATTGAGGTAGGCCGCTTCACCCAGGCTGCCGGGGTTATCCGGGGGCATGGCCCCCGCCATGAACGAAACCAGGTCGGCCGTGGTTCTCTCGCCCCAGCTCCCGGTGAACTGCAAGCCCGCCAAGGCCGGTGCGCTGAGGCCGCTCAGATCGGCGTTATGGCAACTGGCGCAGCGCGCCTGGTACACCGCCCGCCCGGCGGTCGCCTGCGCCGCGGTATAGGGTCCTGCCGCTGTTTGTTGACCAGTGACCCGCACTACGCCGTAAGCGGCGACGAACGCCAACGCCAGTACATACCGTTTCTGTAGACCGAACATGGGTTTCCTCTCTATCGCAAAAGCCAGCCCCAGATAACGCCTTCCGGAGCCTTCTCACTTTGAATCTGGATGTAAAGCCCGCCCTTTTTGAGGCTCTCGACTTGTGGAGCCGTCAGATCGACCGACCCTGAAATGCTGCCGCCGGTGGCCTTCGAGACTGTCAGATCGTGAATCGCGGGACCGCGCACCCCGGCTGCCACGGCGCTGTGCAGTTCCGCCGTAGTGGCCGCCGAACGCAGCCCGTCGAACGATCCCGTGATCGCAAGCTTGGAACCGGTCAGCACCGCGGACGCCGATCCGATTCCCGCAAGTTCGGGCCGCGTGCGCGCATCGGCCGGCAAAGCCGTGAGCCGCGCCTTGTACGTTTCGCCGCTCTGCGCCAGCGAAAGGCCCAGCGCAAACAATCCGATTCCCATCACCGCTGCCGCGGTCCGTCCTCTTAGTGCCATTCTTTGCCCCTCGATCCTCTAAATTCTACACAAAGCCTGCACGCAATGCTTCCCACCCTGGCGCGCGATCGTGTGCAATATGGAACAGACAACAATTGCGGATCACTTGAAGATGAGTATAGAAGCGGGCGCCCCGACCCTTTCTACTAACCAATAACCAACTGGGGCGCCCTCCTTATCTCGCCTACGTAATCGGTGGATCGAAGCTTCCGATTGAAAACAGAGAAAACTCGTCCTGCGGCCAGGGCGTGGGTTTCGCTTTCTCCGTGCGCAACTGCTGATACTTGCCGCTATAGAAGAGCAGGGGCCGGCCGTCGCGGGCTTCAAAGTGTTCCACTTTGCCGATGTAGAGCGTATGGTCGCCGGCGGGATGCGCGTCGATCACCTGCACTACGAAATACGCCACGGCGCCTTCAAGTAGCGGAACGCCATTGCGCGTAGTGAATCGCAGATGCAGTCCTTCGACGGTGCGCCCGGCAAAGTGGTTGCTCAGAATCTCCTGGTCTTCCGCCAGCACGCTGACGCCGTAGGTGCCTATGGCGGGCAAGATCTTGTGCATGTAGGAGCGATTGTCCAGCGACACGAGCACCAGCGGAGGATCGAGTGAGACCGAGACAAACGCATTGGCGGTCATGCCGTGCGGATGGTCTTCATGGTGGGCCGTGATCACGGTCACGCCGCTGGCGAATCGCCCTAAGGCGTTGCGAAATTCCCGCGGGTCGAAGGAGTGGGCGCTTTCGGGCATTCGTAGCCTACGGCCGGAAACCTCCGTTCTTCATGACGACGCTAACATCGTCGGGATTGATCAGGTCGGAGGCCGTCCAGCCATCCAGGTCGTATTCGGCCATGCACTGTTCTGCGAATCCTTTGTACTTGGCGGACTGGCCGCTCAGATCGGCCACCATCAGGGTTTCGAACCGGATGCTCTCATGGTTGCCGAAATAGTTGCGCTCGTACAATTCATGCCGACCGCCGAATTCGGTGCCTATAGCGTCCCACATCAGCTTCATGAGCTTGACGCGGTCCAGGGCGGAATATCCGTTGGAACCGCGCACGAACTGGTCAAGATATTTGCGGATCTCCGGCACCTTGAAATCGGCGGCATGAGACGGAAGGTAGATAAGCGCGCTGGCGAGAACGTTTTCGATGATTTCCTTCAAGCGCGGATAGACAAAATTCGAAGCGACGCGATAGGCTAGCCCATAATCGAGGTTGGGCAGCACATAGCCGGGCGTCCAGGGAGTGGTGGTCCGGGCCATGGCATCGGTAAGGCCCCAGAACAGATTGCGCCACGCCAGCACCTCGCCCACCTGGGCCTGCACGCCGCGGAAATCCTTGGAGCCTGTGGCATCCACTCCCTTGAGCAGCAGACCGGCAATAAAATCGAGCTTCACCGCGAGGCGCACGCACCCGTGGAACATGAAGCGCGGCAGGAAACCGGAGCGCGGGAAGAAGTTGTTGACTTTGTCGATATCGCCGTAGGCAAACACATTTTCCCACGGTATGAAAACCTTATCGAAGACGATGATCGAGTCGTTCTCATCCAGCCGGCTGGACAGCGGGTAATCGAAGGGGCTGCCGGTCGCCGCCGCCGCCATTTCGTAGGAAGGCCGGCAGAAGAGTTTCATTCCCGGCGCATCCGTGGGCACAATGCACACGAAGGCGAAATCTTTGGTCTTGATCGGTAGCGCCCCGTTGTTGGCGATGAAGTTATAATGCGTCAGCGTAGAAGTGGTCGCCACGACCTTGGCGCCGCTCACGATCAGGCCGCCATCGGTCTCCTTTTCCACGTGCATGTAGACATCCCGCACCTCGGACAGTTCTTTATTACGGTCTACGGGAGGATTGACGATTGCATGATTGACGAAGGTGACTTCTTCCTGGACCTTCTTGTACCAGCGCCGGGCGTTTCCGTCATACGGCGTATAGAAGTCCGAGTTGGCCCCCAGGGTGGCCAGAAACGCGGCCTTGTAGTCCGGGCTGCGGCCCATCCAGCCGTAAGTCACGCGCGCCCATTCCGCAATCGCATCGCGGGCCGCCACAAGTTCTTCCGCGTTCCGCGTGGCTTTGTAGAACTTGTGCGTGTAGCCCCCGCTGCCGGTATCCGTCTCCGTACACAGGATGCTCTTCTTGCTCTCGTCGTGCAGGGCATCATACAAGCGGGCCATCATCCGAACCGTATTGCGGAAGGCCGGGTGTGTGGTCACGTCTTTCACGCGCTCGCCATAAATCCAGATCTCGCGCCCATCCCGCAGGCTCTCCATGTATTCCTTGCCGGTAAAGGGCCGCGTCCGCGCAGGTGCGGCAGTGTTCGGCTCGGCAGGTTGGGTCGTCTCGTTGGTCAACACGCTATCCTCCCCAGGGGTCAAATGGAAACATTATCAAATTGCGCCCAGTCGCGCTCGAATCGGAATACTTCCTTAGCCGGTGGCAGCGGAGCCTGCGTCTCAATCCAGCGCACCGGCTCCGTGCCTATGTTGGCAAAACTGTGGATGCAACCCACGCTCGTCCAGATCACATCGCCGGGCCCCAAATCATAGGTCTTGCCATCCGCCGTTGCCCGCACGCGCCCGCCGACGATCAAGTAAGACTCCTCAAACGTATGGTCGTGCGTGTCGATTTTTGCTCCGGGCAGGTACTGAATCAGGAACAGGGACTGGTGAATCGCGCCGAAGGAACGATCCACGAACATCTTGATCGCCACTCCCGTGGTCGGGTTAAAGCCTTCCATTTGGGAGGGTCCGCCCGGAACCGGCAGCTTCGATTCGTCGAAGTGCCCGATCAGCGAATCGTGCTCGTCCGGCGTCGCCGCCTGCGTGGGAACGTCGCCACCCACGAAAAACGTATCCCGGCCATATTCCACAGGACGCGGTTGCGGAGCCTGCATCTCCAGCCACCGGACGGGTTGGCCGCTCGCATTGCGCCAGGCGTGCGGTACCCCCGTTCCGATCAATCCGAAATTGCCGGGGCCCAATGTACAACTCTTCTCGCCAACCTTTGCGATGACGCTGCCCTCCAGAATGTAGAAACTCTCTTCAAAGGAGTGGACATGCGGTTGAACCACGCCGCCCGGCGCCAGGAAGCAGATGCCCACGCCCATGTGCACTGAGCCCATGCCGTCATGCACGTAGGCAGCGCGGCGGAAACCGGTGCTGCGGTTTTCGTAAAGCTTGGGCGTTTGCGCGGCGGCTTCTTCAATCCTGGAAACGTGGTGCATCCCCGGCCCCCGGTGATTACATTATTCCTGCTCATCATACGCTACTGGAGGGGGACAGGCTGAGGCTTGCAAAAACCGGCCTTTCTGAACAAAATCTTGACTTTACGTCGGAGGCGACTGATGAGATGCGGTTAAAGCCTGCATTCCGTAAACTAGAAGACAGCTATGTGGAAAATCAGCTTCAGCCTTTTGCTAGCCGCGAGTGCGGTATTTGCCCAGACGCCCGCGCCGGCGTTCGAAGTCGCCTCCATCAAGCCGGCGACGCTTCCCACGGGCGCTCAAGTCGCGTCCGGCAAGCTGCACATCGGCATGGCGATCGACGGGGCCCGAGTGGATATCGGCAACTTGCCGCTCGTGGAATTGATTCGCATCGCGTACCGCGTGAAGCCCTACCAAATCTCGGGTCCGGATTGGATGGGCGCCGTGAGGTTCGATGTGATGGCCAAGATACCGGAAGGCGTATCGCGCGAGCAGGTGCCTGAAATGCTGCAGGCGCTGCTGGCTGATAGGTTCCGGATGACGTCACATCGCGAGAACAAGGAACACGCCATGTATGCGCTGGTGGTCGGAAAGAACGGGCTGAAGCTAAAAGAATCGGCGGCCGACGCCGATAGCAGCGGTGCGGCGGGCAATGCCCTCGTGCGCGTGAGCCCCAACGGCGATGGCAAGGGTGTGATTGTCACGGGCGGGCAGGCTGGGCCGGCGCGCATGTCGATGGGACCTGGCGGCACTATGCACATTGAACTCGCGCAAGCGACCCCCGCCATGCTGGCCGATATGCTGGGGCGCTTCGTCGACCGCCCGGTAGTGGATATGACGGAGCTGAAAGGGACCTATCACGTGGCACTGGACCTCTCTATGGATGATTTGCGAAACGCGGCGAGGGCGGCCGGTGTGGCCATGCCTGGGCTGGCAGCCGGTGGAGAACCGGGCAGGCCCCTAGGCGCCGAGGCCGCCCCCGTTGCATCCGATCCATCCGGGGGTTCGATTTTTAATGCGGTGCAGCAGCTCGGGCTCAAACTGGAGCCACGGAAGGCGCCCATCGAGGTGATCGTCATCGATCACCTGGAAAAGGCGCCCACGGAAAACTAGCCCGTAGCTTTTCGCGCAGAGACGTGGGACAGACGCTTTCGTCTGTCAACCGATTTTTCGCAGCATCGCCGGCATCAGAACTGGATCGAAGTGTTCAGCGTCAGGCTCTGGGTTCCCACCTGGACTTGGCTGTTGCTGTACTCACCCGAGAGCAGCGCGCTGTGCTGGACGCTCGCTTGGCCACGCAAGCCGTAGGCGTAGGCCAGGTCGAACCGGTACGGGCCATGCCGGTAGCCCAGCCCAGTGGTGATCTGGTTCCCCATGATCGCGGCCGTGAGGGGAGACAGCGTCGAATTCGGAACCGGGTTGTTTCCGTGAGCGAAACCGCCGCGCACCGACACGCTCTCGGTCAGCAGCCGCTCGAAGCCGCCATGGAAGGAGAACTGGTCTTTCCAATCCAGCGGCACGCCGTCATTTAGCGAAGTCGAGTTCAGCAGACCGTTAATGGCGGCATTCGTGCCATTCGTCAGCGCCACCGGCAACGTCACGAACGCATCCTTCCAGTTCACCCAGTTGGTTTGGAAGGCCAGCAGCCAGCGAGGGTCAACACGCCAGTTCACGCTGCCGATCATCGATTGCGGGAGCACGTTCCGCACGCTGGCGGAATAGCGGAAATCCGCCGGCACTCCCGTTAGGCCGAGCGCGCCAAATTGCGCGCCGGCGTCACCGGACGCATGGCCTTCGCTGTTGATTACGGTGCGCGACTTCCAGGCCAGCCCGAAGGTCACCTTGCGGCTGGGGCGGGCGATTACTCCCACGCTGGTGTTCCATCCAATACCCGACGTGTGCAGGTCGAGCATCGTCTTCAAACCCGCCAGCACCGCCTGCTGTTGGAAAATGTACGGCGCTTGCAGCGTGTTTTGGTTGTAATCGACACCCACGGTGGCGCCGACCGCCAGCCTGGGGCCGAACGAGATGCCGAAGCCAGCCACGGAGCGTGCCGCCAGAATCGCGGCCTTCTGCTCTTGCACGCCGTAGGTCGCGCCCGCAACCCCGGGGGCGTCCACATACCGCCAATCGGACACCGACATCATTTCAGGAATCACGCCGATTCCGAAGCTGAACCGAGAGTGGCCGATCGGGGTGCCGAAGGCGCCATAAGGCATGACTCCGGGCGACGTCGTCATCGGCGCGTTCTGGTTAGCCGAGTTCGTGAAGCTGCCCCGCGCAAACATACCGGTGACACTCAGGTCGAGCGTCCGTCCGCTCAAGACCGTCAGGCCGGCCGGATTGGTGGCCAGCGCTTCCAACGCTCCCGCGCTCGACGGCACGTAGACGCCGCCCAGCGCCAGAGACCGCGCCCCGGCCGCGTTCCAATAGAAATCTTGAGCATGAACCGGGGTTGTACCCAGCCCGAGAATCAGAACCGCAATCGCGGGCAAAAGTCTAATTGGCAACTTCATAAGAAAACCTCTCTTGGATTTTGAATTGTTAGATCGTGTCGTTAAGATCGTCGTGTTTCGATCCCTCATTGCACTGCTCCCGCCGGCGCCGTTTTCCTCGCGGCACTGGCGAGAACTTCATAACACCGTGGATCGAGCGCGCGTGGCGTGTCTTTGCGAATGATCTCGAGCGCCACCTCCACCGGCATCGCGTCCCGGTACGGGCGTTTGGCAACAAGTGCGTCATACACATCCGCGACGGCGATGATGCGCACCGGCAGCGAGAGTTGCTCGCCACTCCAGTTTTGGAAGTAACCTGAACCGTCGAGCCGTTCGTGATGGGCGCCGGCCACCACGCTGAGGTTTTCGAATCCTCGGATCCGGCGCAGAATCTCGTAGGAGTAGTAGGGATGCTTCTTCACCACTACGAACTCTTCCGAGGTTAACTTCGCCGGCTTTTCCAGAATCGCGTTCGAAACGCCCAACTTCCCCAGATCGTGCAGCAGCGAGGCGCGGCGAATGAAGGTAACCTCCGATTCGTCCAGCTCCAGCCCGCGCGCGATGGTGACCGCCGCCTCGGCCACTCCGTTGGAGTGCCGGTAGGTGAACGGCGACTTGGCGTCAATCACTTCTGCAAACGCCTGGCAGATCTTGTCCATCGTCGGTTCGTCGACGATCAGCCGGCGATCTTCCGGCTCCAGCGCGATCACGTTGCTGAGGACGCACTCCGAATCGAGATCCTGCCAGAGCGCCCCGGTCTTCGCCAGAGATTCCGCGGCCTTCACCAGGTCCGGATCGAACCAGCGCCCGCTCCGTTGGCGCGCCACCTCGATCGCCGCATCCGGTCCGCGATGCACCAGGAAGACCTCGAGCGTCTGCGCCAGAATCATGATGCGCGAGAACAGCGGAATGTTGTTTCCCCGGAGACCGTCTGGATACCCTTTGCCATTCCAGTGCTCGTCCAGGCTGTGGATGGCCACGGCCACCCACTCCGGGAATCCCATCAGCCGCGCGATGGAGGCGCCGCGCTCGCAGCGGATACGCGCCAACTCGCACGACTCGGTCTGCTGCTTGGCCGCGACCCGCACCAGCGTGCGCACCCGCTCGAGGAAGGGCGCTCCAGTCGCGACGTGCGTAAGCGCATAGTGCAGACTTTCCCAGCCCACGCGCGTCCAGTCCGTGGTCTTCACATCCCCTTTGGCGCGGATCTCGTCCGCGTTCAGGGTGTGAAACAGGCGGGAGGCGTTGCTGCTGCAGCCGGCGTCTTTCAGCAGCAGCCCGTAGTAGAGATCGCCGAGGTCGGCGGCCCCCAGGCCGATATGGTGGCCGAGCCGCATGCCAATCATACAAGCGCGCACCGAGTGCCCCATTGGCTGGCCTTCGGTAAGATCGAGTGCGTAGGAGAGGGCCGAGATCATTTCCGAGACCCGGAGGATCGTGGGATTCGGCGTCTCGGGTTCGAAGCGGCGCATCCGTCGCAGCGGATTTTGCCGGATAGGCGTTAGGGACTGCGCGAGCGGCATGTTGAAATTTCTCGACACCAGTACCGCACGCCAGAAACCGAACGAATCGGCACTTGGTTTCAAGGGGTTGGGACGCCCTTATGCTGGACCGGCATGACAAATTGGCAGTCCCACCCGCGCCGCAAGTGACAAGTAGTCGCTCAGATCTCGAGTTCGAGCAGGTCCAACCGTTTGCGCATCTGCCGCACGATATCGAGCGTGTGCCGCCGGTCGGGTCCGTCGGCAAGCCCTTTGCCGAGTTTGGAGAGTTCCCCAGTAACGCTTTCAAACTGGCGCTGCGCGGTCGCCAGCCGATCCCATCCCGTGAGCGACACCTCCGGCTTCTTGGAAGGCCGCAGTTCCGCGACGGCGGCCGCGAGCTTTTCGCTGTTCGAAGGCTCCAGCGCGATGATGTCGCCATGAACGCGCAAACCCACCTCCGAAACCGCGGAGGCAATCTGCCGGTAGGTTTCCGGAGAGATGCATGTGATTTGGGAAAGCTGGAAGTAGGCCGGGCCAAACTCCTCCAGGAGACGGATGATCCGGTCGGCGTTCTGCTTTGTCATGTTAAGGTGGCGCGTGCAGAAATCGCTCCAGTGCTCCGTCCGGCCTTTGTACAATTTGTCGTTGCGAATGCGGCGCAGGCACTCGGCTTCGGCTGCGGAACAGCGGCCCGCAATCGCTCCGAACGCCTGGCGGCGCCCTAGCCACGTGCCCAGATCGAAGTTGTCGGGCGCAGCACCGGACGGCGCGAGGGAATCGGTTTCGTTTGTCATATGTTCGTAGGCCGTGGAAAATCGTTTTCCCAACGCTCACTGAAAGCAATCGACTTAAGCCCCCCAGGCGGAAAATCGTTTTCCACGGCCCCTCCGAAACAAGCATCGCAAAGACGCCATAAAAAGCGGCTGCAGCGACGGCCAGTGAGCTCATCCAACTGCCAGAACGCTGAGTAGTTGGCGATATTTTGACATCGTGTGACTGAAAAGGATTCATCAGAGGCAAGCTCTCCCAGGTGAATGCCTGGCGAGGCAATGATCGGATAGTCGTTCTTATGCATTGACTTCTCCGGGCAAAGTGGTAAATTACCAACGAGGATTTTGGGTGCCGACTCGAGATCGTTGTTTATATTTGATGACATTGGCTTTGGCAACCTTCCGCGTGGCGCAGGCCGCGCCGGCAGTTTACATTTCCAACTGCTGTAACCATCCTTCGACAGTTGCGGTTTTCAACACCGGCACCCTGATACAAACCGGCCAGTTCGCGGTAGGCACCGGCGCCTGGGATGCCGTGTTCTCGCCCGATGGTGTCTACGCCTATGTGAGCAACAACGTCGCTCAGTCGGTTTCCGTTGTGCAGATATCTACGCAGACCCTTGTCGCGACCATCCCGGTCGGCTACAACGTGGAATGGATGGTCATCAGCCCAGACGGTAAGCGGGTGTTCGTGGGCTCGTTTGAGAATTCCCAATTGGGGCATCTGGTGGCGATCGATACTGGAACCAGAGCGGTAGTCAAGACGCTTGCTCTCGGCGGAGACGTGACCCCGATGGCGATCAGCGCTGATGGAAAGAAGCTATACACAGACTACTTCAGTAGCAACAATCTATTAGTGATCGATACGCAAAGCTTGACGGTGACTGCCACCGTGCCGATTGTTGCCGGAATATCCGTGGCACTTACTCCGGATGGCAAGTTTGCCTATGTTCCAAACCTTTGTTGTGCAGGAAATTATAGTCCCAACGTAGCGGTAGTCGATACCGCCACTAATACAGTCGTTACGACCATAGCCTTGAACCCGCGGCTGGACCCAACTGCGATTGCAATCTCGCCCGATGGATCGGTCGCGTATGTGGCGCAGGTTCCGTTACAAGCACATACCCCGCCAACCATCTCTGTGATCCAGATCGGCAGCAATCGGGTGATTGACACGATTCGGCTCACGCCCCCGACCGACCCGGGGAAAATCGTATTCTCGCCTGATTCGAGCCGAGCCTATCTAATCGACTTTGCCAGCTCGGCCGTTGATGTATTGAATGTGGCACAGGAAAAATTGATTGCCGCGCTACCCATCCTGGGCAGTGCTCGCGGACTCGCTATCAGCCCGGACGGCGCCGCGTTGCTGGCGCCGAATTTCGGATCCTCGCAGGCCGCGGCGGTGGATCCCTCAAGCGGTGCCACGCTGGCTTCCATCCCGATTGGCGATATGAACCTCGGCTCGTCATCGTTTCCCGCATTCGGCGGCGCCGCCGCAAGCCCCGATGGTAGGCGTGTCTACGTGACGAACTTCTTCTCTGACAACGTCTCGGTTGTCGACACGGCGTCCAATATCGTGATCGCCAGCGTTCCGGCAGGCGGTGGCCCGGTGGGAGTCGTTCTGTCACCTGACGGGTCTATCGCCTACGTGGCGGACCAGAACGCAAACGCCATAACCGCGATCAATACCGCCACCTTCGCAACAACTCAGATCAACATGCCATTCTCTGGCTATCCGACGGCGCTGGCGATTACTCCCGACGGGAAATTTGTATACGTCACAGACGATAACATCGTACCCGACTTCGGCCGGGCCATATGCTACACATTCGTAATCGATACGAGTAAGAATGCCGTTGCGCACACCATCATCACTCCCTATCCGGTGGGGGTCGCCGTCTCACCGGACGGCTCCAGGGCCTATGTGCTGAGCGGAGGAGGCGGCGGCACGACATCTCTTTTCACAATCTCGACCGCTTCCAACAGGATTACGGGCTCTCTACAACTCGACAACTTCGGACCCCTCGACATTGCGACCGCGGGAATTGCCGTTACACCCGATGGCACGCGCATCTTCGCCGATAACTCACAGACTGCTACCGTTTATGAGATCGACGCCCAACAAAACAAGGTTCTCAAAGCCATCCCGGTTGGTACGCTCCCGGGCCAATTGGCGATGACGGCGGACGGCAGCCAGGTCTGGGCAGCCGACTACATGGCGACCTTTATTTCGGCAATCGATGTGGCCACCGCGACTGTGGCCAGAACAGTTTCCCTGGGCAACCCTTCCTATGGCGTGGCGATCACGCCGAAGTAGCAGCCGCTCACCGATGGTGTGCCCAACGTGTTGCCGGTTAAACCCGCCGGGCCTTTAGTGGTTCGGCAGTTCTTCGTCGCTTTCGACCATGTCAGCGAGCACCTGCAGTGCAATGGCCTTCACCCTCCGTATGGCCAGCGCCTCCGTATCGGCATACGCCATGACTCCAGGCAATGGTTCAATCACGGCCGGATCATCTCGAACCGGTCCCTGGTGCGCGAATACCAATTCCCGCCCATGCGGCCAATAGCCCGCAGCTTGTCCGGATCGACACGGAAATTATCCACAATCGCCTCGTCAATGTGAAAACGAACCACCTCGCCAATGACAAGGGTCCCGCCCCTGGGCAGTGTGCTGACTTCTACCATCTGCACCAGCTTGCATTCCATATTTATGTGGGATTCACCGACATACGGCGGTTTCACCAGGTCGCTCGGTACCGGCGTAAGGCCGGAGATTTCGAATTCGCTTACGCCGTGCGGATACTCGCCGGAGCAGAGATTCATCTGCTCCGCAATCTCTTCGCTCACGATGTTGACTACAAATTCCGCGGTGGCTTGGACGTTGGCCAACGTATCCTTGGAGGGAACGCGGAAGCCGGTCGAAAAACAGACCGTCGGCGGCTCGGCGCAGATCACGTTGAAGAAGCTGAACGGGGCGAGGTTGTACACGCCATCAGTGGAAACGGTAGAGACGAAGGCAATGGGGCGCGGCACTACCGAGCCGATCAGCAGTTTGTAAATGGCCAGAGACGGCGTGGATGCAGGGTCGACAATGAGTTTCTCATTAGCCATGGCGGATCACCAGCACGTCGCCGTCTTTGACGATGTACTCCTTGCCTTCCAGGCGGAGCAGACCTTTTTCGCGAACACCGGGATAGCCGCCGAGATCTATCAGGTTCTTCCAGTTCACTACTTCGGCGCGGATGAATTTCTTTTCGAAATCCGAATGGATCGCGCCGGCGGCCTTCACCGCAGGGCTACGCACCGGTATCGTCCAGGCGCGGACTTCGGTTTCTCCGGCGGTCAGGAAACTCATCAGGCCGAGCAGGGCATAGGTCGCCGAGATCAAGCGCTCCAAGCCCGATTCCTGAAGACCGTAACTGGCCAGATAGTCGCGCTGCTCTTCGAGAGGCAGCTCCGCCAACTCGGCTTCGATTTTGCCGCACACGGCGGTCGCCGAAGTATTCTTGCGTCCTGCCAGCGGGCCTTCGCGGTATTCCTGCTCGCGCTGGTGCAGCTTCCCGGCCTCGGCTTCGCCCAGGTTCAACACGTAAAGCATGGGCTTCTGCGAAAGGAACTGGAAGCCGCGCATGCGCTTTTCCTCTTCCGCATCGATCTCCATCTGGCGCAGCGGTTTGTCTTCTTCGAGCGCCGCCTTGCATTTTTCCAGCAGCTCGAATTCGCGGTCGAGCTCGGGGTTCTTGATCTTCTTGCGGTCCTTATCGAGGCGCTCCAGGCGCTTCTCGACTACCATCAGGTCGCTAAGAATCAGCTCCGTCTCCACGTCGCCCAGGTCGCGAATGGGATCGACCGAGCCTTTCTCGTGGGGAATGGTCTCATCTTCGAAGAGGCGCAGCACGTGGGCGAAGGCGTCCACCACGCGGAGGCTCGCGACATAACTCGGGTCGCGCAGGTTCTCTTTGGAAATCGACGGCATGTCCACGTACTCGACGGTGGCGTGGGTAATCTTGGGCGGCTCGAAGAGGCGCGCCAGCTCGTCCAGACGCGCATCCGGGACTTTGGCGACGCCCAGGCGCGCGGACGTCGAACCGATATGCGTGTCCTGATGGACGCCCGTCAAGATGGTGAAGAGCGAGGTCTTGCCAACCATCGGCAGGCCGATAATAGCTGTTTTCATAGTATGGGGACGATCTACAGGGGAACTTCCACCTGGCTGAGGATGTCTTCAATAATGCGCTCGCCCGTATCGGCGCGGCGCGGCACCAGGGTGGTTCGCGTATTGATCACCACGCGGTGCGCGAAGATGGGGACGGCCAGGCGCTTCACGTCGTCGGGAATACTGAAATCGCGGCCTTCGATCAGGGCCAGCGCCTGCACGGCGCGAAACAAAGCCTGCGAGCCGCGCGGGCTCACTCCCAGCGCCAGAGAATCGTAATTGCGGGTCTTGTCGACGATGGCCAGCATATAGTCCACCAGAGACTCTTCCACTTTGACGCGGTGCACAGCTTCTTGAAACTGCACCACGTCCGGCGCCGACAGCGCAGAGGCGGCGACCCCGGGCAGGCCGCGATCGGTATTGCGCAGGATCTGCCGCTCGCTGGCCGTATCGGGATAGCCGATGCGCAGGCGCATGAGGAACCGGTCGAGCTGAGACTCGGGCAGTGGATAGGTGCCGTGGTGCTCCACGGGGTTCTGCGTGGCGATCACCATGAAGGGCCGCGGCAGCGGGTGGGACTTGCCGTCGATGGTGACCTGGCTTTCGTTCATGGCCTCCAGCAGCGCAGATTGAGTCTTGGGCGTGGTGCGGTTGATTTCGTCGGCCAGCAGAAAATTACTGAAAATGGGGCCCGGCTTGAATTCGAAGGCTTCGGAGTGCGCGTTATATATCGTGACGCCCAATACGTCGCTGGGAAGCATGTCACTGGTAAATTGCAGCCGGTGAAAGCCACAGGAGACCGATCGCGCCAGCGCCTGGGCGAGGGTAGTTTTGCCCACGCCGGGCACGTCTTCGATCAGCAGATGGCCGCGCGCCAGCAGACAGACCAGCGATAGCCGGATCACTTCGGGCTTGCCGCGAATGGCGGACCCCAGAGCGGTTTCCAGCTCGGCCAGCTTTTCCAGGTATTGTGGCGAGAATCCGGCCGGCGGGGCGAGCATTGATTCCCGCTGGGACATCACGCTTCAATGATACTAAAGATGGACAACATGAGGTTTCTGTTGCGTCTGTTCTGGCAGCCGGCCGACGCCATGGGCGCGATCCTCGATCGGGGCAGCCTGCTGTTCGCCAGCGTGGCAGTGTTGGCAGTTTCCTGGCTGGAAGGGCTGAGCCGGTTCGGCTTCAGCTTTTACACCCCCTTGCTGGTGCTGGCCGTATTTTACGTGCCGGCCGTGGTGCTGCTGAGCAAACTGCTGGGCGGTCTGGGCGGGAGCGTAGGGGCTGTCTTCGCGCGCGATTATTCTCCCCTCCTCACTTGTAGCGCCATGGCGTGGACGGCGGCGAATCTTCCGCTGGCGGTGGCGGCACGGATCCTGCCGGCGGCGGTTCTCGAGTATGTGGCGGTGGCGGCTTATCTTTATTTTGCGGCGCTGATGTTCCTGGCGGTGCGCACGGTCTTCGGAACCGAGAACCGCATCGCGATCGGCGTGGTGGGCCTTTCGTGGATTCCGCTGGTGATCGCGATCCTTCTTTGGGGTCCGCTCCGAGTGGTCCTAGGATACCTGGCGTCGCCCTTCATTCTGTTTTATGCGTATTACTTCCTCGGCAGCGAGATAGGAAATCTGGGCGCCGGGCTGCGAAGCCGCCAGAATTTTCGGCGCATGCTGGAGGCGGCGGCGGTGAACCCGCATGACGGGGAGGCGCAGTATCAGCTCGGGCTCATTTACCAGCAGCGCCATCAATATGAAGAGGCGATCCGGCGGTTTCAGAATGCGGTAGCCATCGACCCGCAAGAAACCGACGCCCATTTTCAGTTGGGCCGGATTGCGCGCGAGCAGGGCCGCCTGGATGACGCTCTGGCGCATTTTCAAACGGTGCGGCGCCAGGATGAGAAACACAGCCAGAGCGAGATCCTGCTGGAACTCGGCGCCACGTATGTCTTCGCCGGGCGGTGGCAGGAAGCCTGCCGGGAACTGGCGGCCTATATCGAGCGGCGGCCGTACGATCCGGAAGGACTGTTTTATTACGGCCAGGCGCTAGAGGAATTGGGCAGAGTGGCAGAGGCTCGCGAAATGTTTGAGCGGGCAATCGAAGCTGCCCGCACTGCGCCGCGCTATCGGCGCAGGTTGACGGGGAAGTGGAGCAGGTTGGCGCAGAAGCGGCTGCGGAAGCTGGGTAGTTAAAGAAATCTCGCGTACTGCGGCTGGTCTCGGGCTTTGCTCCTTGACTTTCGCGGTACGGGTAATTTATTCTAACCATTCGACTTGGCCACGCGGGTTGGCCGGCCCCTCGGTATGCGAGATCCAGCGCGGAACGAATTGGAAACCGTAGAACGGTTTCTCGATTCGACACTGGCGAGCGTCGATCATGCCGAGGAGATCGCCGTGGGAGTGGCTCAGAGAGCGGGTTTCGAAGAAGACGATTTGCTGAAGATCGGGATGGCTGTGCGCGAATCCGTGGTCAACGCGGTGGTTCACGGCAACCGGTACAACGCGAATAAGAAAGTTAGCTTTTCGGTTGTCAAGAATCCGCAGCGGCTTACCGTGCGGGTTGCGGATGAGGGGGAAGGTTTCGATTACGAAGACGTGCCCGATCCGCTGGCTCCGGAGAACCTGTTGCGGAGTTCGGGCAGGGGGATTTTTCTGATGCGGTCGTTTATGGACGAGCTGCTGATCCGCCGTCGGGAACCCGCCGGGATGGAATTTATCTTGGTCAAGTACTTGGCGGCAAAGTAGCACTTGGCAGCTTTCAGTGAGGGAGGCATTTCAGTGAGCGTAAAGTTGAATACTCGGCAGGTGGGTGACGTGAGCGTGGTGGATGTGGCAGGCCGAATCACTTTGGGTGAGGGTTCGAGCGCGCTGCGGGATCTGTTGCGCGATATGGTATCGAAGAGCCA
>Ga0207090_1009_pt1 | contig 49267 bp, 44 predicted proteins | sample Alteio_BWMinHeat_50_FD_153565 | JGI IMG/M metagenome (GOLD analysis project Ga0207090, IMG submission 153565) | Enriched cells from forest soil in Barre Woods Harvard Forest LTER site, Petersham, Massachusetts, United States -... | ecosystem: Environmental > Terrestrial > Soil > Temperate forest >...
CTAACGTATCCGCCCAGTCACCGCCGCGCCGGCATCGGCACTTGCTTTCGGATAATAACCCACGCCCGCTTACGACGCTCGCTCAACAGCGAGTCGAACTCGGCGCGACCCACAGTGACGATGCGGCCGTCGGGTAGGGGCACGGCGCCGCCAGCTGAATCCGCGGCGGCTACCAGTTCGCGTTCCGCAACTAAGTAGGCCTCGACAAGGGACTCGATCTCGCGCATGCGCGGACCAGCGCTCTCCGCGTGCCGACAGTCAACGAGATCACGGCAGCGCAGTGTCAAACATCTGTCCACAATCAGATCAATCGAACCAAAGTCTCGCTTACTTGCGTTGCGCTCAGTAAGAGGGGCTGACTGGCGGGGGGCCTGCCAACCATTCGGTCTATCGCGACAGCGCATCTCGAAGCTTGCACTACGACGCTCTCGCTCCAGCATTGCCTGGGAGTGCAGAATAGATGTAGAGCGGCTGTGAGGTGCCCTCCACGACTTCCCTAGAGATCACCACGTTCTCGACGCCTTCGAGGCCCGGCAGATCGAACATGGTGTCGAGCAGAATGCCCTCAATTATGGAACGCAGGCCGCGAGCGCCGGTCTTACGGTCGATCGCCTTCCTGGCGATAGCGCCGAGCGCTTCCTCTGCGAGAGTGAGCACCACGCCCTCCATTTCGAATAGCCGCTGATACTGTTTGACCAGCGCATTCTTCGGCTCCGTGAGGATGCGCTTGAGGGCTAACTCGTCAAGATCTTCGAGTGTGGCCACCACGGGCAGCCGCCCGACGAATTCGGGGATGAGGCCGTACTTCAGCAAATCCTCCGGCGCGACCTCGCGGAAGATTTCGCCGGTGCCGCGGTCTTCCGGCGTGACTACCTTGGCGCCGAAGCCGATCGAGCTCGACCGGCTGCGCGCCGATATTATCTTCTCGAGCCCCGTGAAGGCGCCGCCACATATGAAAAGAATATTGGTGGTGTCGACCTGGAGAAATTCCTGTTGCGGATGCTTGCGCCCGCCCTGCGGCGGAACCGAAGCGACAGTGCCTTCTACGATCTTCAGCAACGCCTGCTGAACGCCCTCTCCAGAAACATCGCGGCCGATCGAAACGTTTTCGGACCTTCGGCTGATCTTGTCGATCTCGTCAATATAGACAATGCCGCTCTGCGCGCGCTCGACATTATACTCGGCGGACTGCAACAGCCGGAGGATGATGTTCTCGACATCCTCGCCGACATAACCGGCTTCCGTCAGAGTCGTGGCATCTGCCATCGCGAACGGCACGTCAAGGATGCGTGCGAGCGTCTGCGCCAGCAGCGTCTTGCCTGACCCGGTCGAGCCGATCAGCAGGATATTCGACTTAGCGAGTTCGACGTCGTCTTGCTTGGTCTGATGCTTAAGCCGCTTGTAATGATTGTGAACGGCGACCGAGAGCACCTTCTTGGCATGGTCCTGGCCGATCACATAGTCATCGAGGACCTTGCGGAGTTCCTTCGGCGTGGGAATGCCGTCGCGCGATTTCACTAGCGAGGACTTGTTCTCCTCGCTGATGATATCCATGCACAGTTCAACACATTCGTTGCAAATGTGGACAGTTGGACCGGCAACGAGCTTGCGCACCTCGTGCTGGCTTTTGCCGCAGAACGAGCAATAGAGCGCGTTCTTGGAATTACTGTCGCCAGCCTTGCTCATCTCAGATCCTCGACAAGTTGCGAGTCGTCGCGTCGTTATCCGACGGTCAACGAGGACTATGGCGGCGGCGAGACTTATCGGCATCAAAAGGGGGCGCCGACTGTTCGCACACTATAGAGTATTGGAGCGATGCCTGCGCCACTCAAAAGGGGGGTGGTGAACACCCGACCCTCAGTAGGTCCTCGCATCCCGAGACCGGGGACCACTTGCCTCTAGCATCTGATCAAATCAAGGAGGCTCCTTGTTTCGGGCGACGAGCCGTGGGCCCTGTGCCGGTGCCGCCATGAGCCCACGGTGCAATGTCGGATGCAGACCCGCTTTGGCCAAGCTCATTTGCCGCCAATTTCGCAAGCGCCCCGTCCGAACCACCGATCGGTAACCCACTCTTAAGGCGGCGGCCGGCCATTCGCCCTGGATCGATTCGTTTCGGTGGGAACAAAAGGGGGTAACCCCGGGCTGAAACAGCCGCCGGACGCTGGCCGGAACTTAAACCCGGCCGCCCCTTTCCTTTTTCTTTGTTTTTTGAAATTGGACCCTCAGCGGCGATCGACTGAATCCCTACCCTCGAGCCGATGTGGGGGCGCAAAACGAGGCAGTGCGCCCCGTGTGTGCGATTCCATCGGCAACGGGCCTGGTCATGGCGGGTGTCCCGCATTTGGCGATGTGGGCCGCACAGTGCGCCAGGGTTCGGGAGATGCGGGCGGGCCACGCCCCGGATCGCGGCCGGCGCAAGGTGAAGGCAACTTGGCACCGCGAGGGGATGGCCCTCGCGAGCTTGGCAAGCTTCTCCTTGAGATGTGCCGTCTACGCGGCGAGCGCCTCGTCGCCCAAAATCCAGAAAACAGTGCCTCAGAGACTCCCCAGCGTCTCGCTAACTCGCAGGGATATCGCGACTGTTTTTGCGGGGCGGACATGCCCCATAGAGACGAAACTGGTTGGCTGGGTCGGCAGGATTCGAAACTCGAAATGTCATTCTGCAAAATGCCCTTTGAAATGTCGCACGAATTTCGCCTGAGTCTAGAACATTTGGCGACCAGAGACTTTTCGCGTGCGAGCTGTCTGAACACTTACATGCACCTGTGGCTGGACTGCATGCCCGGCAGGCAGGACACCAACCGGTCTCTGCCCAAATTTTCGGATATCAGACTATTGGAACGGATTTTCTCAGACGTATTCAGCAGCGCGCCCGCCGCAACCACAATGCATAAGGTCGATGGCGAAACGAGAATGCCTCCGCTCAAAGCAGCGGCGGGTCTTCCGCCACGCTGCTGTCCGCGGCGCGACCATTGGCAAAATTGCCCTATGCGACCCTCTGAATACGCCGGAAGCTGACCAGCTGAGCTGCCGGTCCCCGTTTTTCAATACGCGATAGCGTAGCAGTCGCGTCGCGGATCAGCGCCGGCGATTCGGTTGCCACTTGCTGGATCTATTAGGACGGCGGTGGCGCAGCCGTTGATGCTGAGCGGTCGCACCTTTTTTACGTCATGGCCGCGCGATTTCAACTCGGAGAAGACCGCGTCCGGAATGTTAGCCTCCAAGTCCAGTCGGTTAAATCCGGAACTATGTGGCCAGAACGAACCGTAGAAATGCAGGCTCTGAACGCGCGGCCACTCGAATGCCTCGTGCAAATTCGGATACCAGTCGGGCCAGAACTCGACGACATTGAGGAACGACTGAATGATGGTCTGCTCCTGGTTGTCGCCTCCAGGACTGCCAATCGCCATAAACGGCTCGCCGTTGCGCAGCACGATGCTCGGGGTGAGCGTGTAGCGTGGTCGCGCCCGCGGCCGCAGCTGGGCTGCGCGCGTCTTGTCGAGCCAGAATTGCTCGCCGCGCACGCTCATGCCGATCCCAGTATTGCCAAGGATCACGGCACCGCTAATCCAACCGCCGCTCGGTGTCGAATCGAAGATGTTGCCGTCCTTGTCAATGATGGCAATGTGCGTTGTATCCTTATAGGCGTTGGCAACGGGCTCCGGATCGACCGCTGGTCCACCGGACGTGGTCGCATCGGCGAGATTCGCGGTCCAGTAGTTCCACGTTTTGACATGCGAGTCGAATGACAGCGGATTGCCGGCAATATAGGCGCGCGAGGCATGTAGAGGATCGATGAGCTGCGCGCGCTGCTTCGCATAAGCTTTCGACAGAAGACCTTCGGCTGGGGTTTCGACGAAGGTCGGATCACCGTAGTAGCTGTCGCGGTCGGCATAGGCGAGCTTGAGCGCCTCGACCACGGTATGGATGTAGTCGGCGCTGTTATGCTTCATGGCGTGCAGATCGAACTGTTCCAGTATATTGAGCGCTTCGAGCAGGGCCGGTCCCTGGCCGCCAAACCAATGCTTGTAAACCTCATAACCGCGGTAAGTCGTCATGCTCGGCTGCTCGATCCGAGCAAAGAATTCCGCGAAATCATCGCGATCAAACGGCGCCTGATGCTGCTTGAGGAAGGCGACCATTTCGTCGGCAATGTCGCCCTTATAGAAGCGGTCGCGTGCCGCAATGATGCCGGCGGCACGACCCTCGCTCTTGCGCGCACGCTCGGCCTCGACCATCCGGGTGAGCGAGTTCGCCAGGGTCGGGAACTTGATCGTATCGCCGGCATGGTACATCGACCCGTCCGGCTTGAGCCAATAGCGCTGGTTATCAGGCCAGTCCTGGATAAACTTCAGATTGCGCCCGATCGCCGCGACCGTGCGTGGCCGTAGCGGAAAGCCCTGCGCGGCGTATTCGATGGCGCGCGCCGAAACTTCCTCGAAACTCATCGTGCCCCATCGTTCGAGGATCGTGAGTGCTGCATGCAGCGCGCCAGGGACGACGGCCGGATCGAGACCTTTGCCATCCAGCGACTTGCCGCGCGCCGTGTACCAGTCGATGGTCGCGCCCTCAGGCGCCCAGCCCTGCCCGACCACCGCGATCACCTTGCCGTCATTGCGTGGATAGACGAGCACGAGGGCTTCGCCGCCTAGGCTGTAAAGGTCTTGTTCGACAACGCCGCCGACGAGCAGCGCGGCGACGCCTGCATCGAACGCATTGCCGCCGCGCGTGAGGGTCTCGAACGCCGCGGCCGTCGTCAGCGGATGGCCGGCCGAAACGCCAGCATTGCGTCCCATGACGGGCGGACGCTCGGCGGCAGATACAGGGGCCGCGACACGATCAGCCGACAGCGCCGCGAGAACCACGCCGAATAGAGCGGCTATGCGCGGTCGCCGCCGCAATGGATTTTGTCGCTGACCATGTGCCGTTCCGGGTCCCGAGCCGAACATGTTTTTCTCCCCTGACCATGCTGTCTGGAGCTGCCATCCATGGCTGGTCTGCCCGCATCGCGGGCGGGGTGCCAGCCCTTACACACATTGTAGCGTGTCAGCGGCAGGAGATCACCTCGATCGTCCTGTCCGCGAGGCCGGTGCGGGTCAAACCGAGCTAAGCCCGCGCCCGAGCAAATGGCTGCTTTGCCCCCGATTGCGGAAGTATCCGGACGCCCCAGGAGGAGCTACGATGAGCCGATCACGAAAAAGGAGGAAAAATTGCGGATCAAAAACCTAAGTGAGCACGTCGGCGCGGAGATTAGCGGCGTGAACCTTGCGGCCGACCTGTCCGCCGACATCTTCCAAAAGATCGACGATGCCTACAACCGCTATTCAGTCCTGGTCTTTCGCGATCAGAAACTGACGCCCGAGCAGCAGATCGCGTTTGCGCGCAGATTTGGCGAGCTCGAGATCAGTCCGCGGACGGAATTCGCCCTGCCGAAATATCCTGAAATCCTGGTGCTCTCCAACATCATCGAGAACGGCAAGCCGATCGGCAACGCCGATGCGGGCCGGACCTGGCACACCGACATGTCCTACACCAAGACGCCGCCGCGCGGGTCGCTGCTGTACGCCCGTGAAATTCCAATCGAGAACGGCCGTGCGCTCGGCGACACGATATTCGCAAGTGCCGCGGCCGCCTTCGAGTCGTTGCCCACGGACAAGCAGGGTTCCCTTCTCGGCCTGCGCGCGATCCATCGCGGAAGCGCCAAGAAATATGCCCCGGGCAGCAAGCTGGGCGATCTAGTCAAGGACATCCCGGATGTCGAGCATCCGGTCATCCGGACGCATCCCGTCACCGGACGAAAAGCCATTTATGTGCGCGAAGGCGAATGCGTCGGGATTTGCAGCATGCCTGACGAGCAAAGCCTGCCCCTCATCAAGGAGCTCGCCGACATGGTCACGCGGCCGGAGTTTTGCTACCGGCATCAATGGGGCCTCGGAGACCTGCTGATGTGGGACAACAGCATGACCCAACACCTGGCGATCAGCGACTATCAGCTGCCGCTGCGGCGGCTGATGCATCGCGTCACCGTGAATGGTACGGTGCCGATCTAATCGACACGCCACGGGGCCGCCGACAGAGGACTGGATCGTCGACCGGCCGGCGAGGACCGCCTATGAGGCCGCCTATCCGTATCCTGGCTCTGGTTTTCGCGCTCGCCTGCGTGTCTGCGGTGCAGGCGGAAATCTATCCCGAGCGACCCATCCGTCTCATCGTGCCGTTCGCGGCCGGCGGCACCGTCGACATCATTGCCCGCATCGTGGGCGCCAGGATGTCGGAGATCGCCGGCAGCAAGGTCGTCGTCGATGATCGGGACGACGCCCAATCTGCTGGTCGTGACGCCGTTGTCCCCTGCGCGCTCCGCCCACGACCTCATCCGAATGGCGCGTGAGAAGCCGGGGAGCATCACCTACGCAACCGGCGGCTTCGGCAGTTCCTCCCATCTCGCCGTCGCGCTCTTCAGCCTTCTGTCGGGAGCCGAGTTCAACCACGTACCCTACAAGGGAGCGGGACCGGCACTCGCCGACGTTGTGGCCGGCCACGTCGATTTCACGGTCGCCACCATGCCGGGCGCGATCGAGCTGGTCCGATCGAGCCGCTTGCGAGCGCTGGGAATATCGAGCCTGACGCGATCGCCCGAGCTGCCCGACGTGCCGACGATCGCCGAGACGGGGCTGCCTGGTTACGAGTACGTCGCATGGTTCGGCGTCTTCGCTCCCGGGACAACTCACCCCGAGTTGGTAGCGCGCATCAACGCCTTGCTCCGCGCGGCCGTGGACTCTCCCGACATGCGCGACCGGCTGCGCATTCAAGGCGTCGAGCCGCAATTTCAGTCGCCGGACCAATTTCGTGAAAAAGTGAGATCAGAGATCGAGCGGTGGGGCCCCGTCATCGAGAAATCCGGAATCAAAGGTTCGCTTTGATGCGGGCCCGGCGGAGTGGGCATCATGCTGTTCGGAACGGTCGTTGGCGGCATGGGTTTCGGCACGGTTTTTTCCGGAACGCTTCGGAGCCTGCTGCCGTATGCTCAACCGGGCGAACGCGCTGGCCTGCTGTCCGCCTATTTCGTCGAGGGTTATCTTTCCTTCAGCCTTCCCGCGCTCGCCGCGGGTTTCCTCGCACCAATCGTCGGTCTAACACGGACCGCAGACTTCTACGGCATCGGGGGCATCCTACTCGCAGTCGCCTCGCTCGCCATCACGCCCTTCCGGGGCCGGCGCGTAGTCACGCAAGCAAGAAGATTCCGAACTCGGGATCGTTCGTGATGATCGTTTTTCGACGGCCCCATAGATACTGGAAGACCCTGCGCTTGGACCACTGACACGATCCAGCGGATCGCGGACAATGCATGAAACTGCGTCGGGCTTGCTTGGCCGATAGTCAGCGCCGCGGCGGCATCGATGCGTTTTTCCGAATCACAACCCAGGCTCGACGCCGCCGTCGCCCAAGGGCCGCGTCAAACTCGGCGCGGCCGGTGGAGACTGTGCGTCCATCTGATAGGGCTACCTGCCCGCCGGCGGCGTCGACCGCTGCAGCGAGCTTGTGCTCCGCGCTTAGAAATCTTTCGACCAACGCCTCGAACTCAGGCGTGATGGCCGGAGGGACGCTTGGTGACTCCCTGAGCTCGTTGACAGTCGAAGTCGAGACGAAGTGGTGATGAAGCGGAGTAGCCGGTTGCACGCGCAGGGTCCTTCCTCGCTTGAGGAATGACCCCGTTTTGTCCGGCCTCTGCCGGAGGGCGCGCTGCTAGGGGATCGGATGGCAGGCTCGCTGGGGGATACATGGCAATAGCTAGAGTGACTTGCCAACAGATTGCTAAAGGTAGCCGTGTCATTTGTTGGCTGACGGTTAATAAGACATGGAGCCAGCGCCCGGTATTTTCACCGGGTGTGTGACACAGCCTTGGGAGCCGGCTGCTTACAAGATTCGGAGAGGAGGGGATCTTCGCTTTACTGCGCCGAACACCGAAAGCGCGGCGGCGGAACTTCGGGACCGGTCGCTGTACCTCGATCGAGATTCGCTCGCCCAATGTCGTCGAGCGGAACCGGTTTCCTTTTTCGTCTTAATCCTTCCCCGTTGCGGAGTACCTTCGCGCGCGCGTAAGATGCGCGAAAGGAGTTAACGGGGGGGTAAAGCGATTTGTTTTCAGCGCTGATGATCGAGGCCACCCCCTAGCTCCGGGAGATTCTGCGCGGGGCGGTGTGCAGGCGGCGCGATCGGGCGGCGGGCGCGATCCGGGCCGGCGCGATGTCAGGCCACGGCTGCTGATCGAGCGCCGGAGCCAAGGGGGTAAAGCGATTTGTTTTCAGCGCTGATGATCGAGGCCACCCCCTAGCTCCGGGAGATTCTGCGCGGGGCGGTGTGCAGGCGGCGCGATCGGGCGGCGGGCGCGATCCGGGCCGGCGCGATGTCAGGCCACGGCTGCTGATCGAGCGCCGGAGCCAAGGGGGTAAAGCGATTTGTTTTCAGCGCTGATGATCGAGGCCACCCCCTAGCTCCGGGAGATTCTGCGCGGGGCGGTGTGCAGGCGGCGCGATCGGGCGGCGGGCGCGATCCGGGCCGGCGCGATGTCAGGCCACGGCTGCTGATCGAGCGCCGGAGCCAAGGGGGTAAAGCGATTTGTTTTCAGCGCTGATGATCGAGGCCACTAGAGGAGGGGCCGAACAATGTCGCGGCCGAAGCTGGAGGTAGCCGATATTTTCAGAATCCATGGTGAGGCATGGCGGGCCGCCAATTCCGGTCACGTCAGCCTGACTCAACGACGCGTCATGACCGCCATCGAGATCTGTCGCACTGCTGAGCTCGGGGGTCATGTGGAGCGTTGTGAGGACTGCGCACATACGCGCATCGCCTACAACAGCTGCCGTAATCGGCACTGCTGCAAATGTCAGTGGCGCAGCTCACAGGCATGGCTTGCGGCGCGCGAAGCCGAGCTTCTGCCCGTGCCGTATTTCCACTTGGTGTTCGGGCTTCCGGCCGCGCTCAGCCCGATCGCGCTGCAGAATAAGGCCGTCGTGTATGGCATGCTACTCAAAGCTGCCGCCGAGACTCTGATCACGCTTGCCGACGATCACGAGCACCTCGGCGCCAAGATCGGCGTCATCGCCATCTTGCACACATGGGGCCGCCAGCTGCAGTACCATCCCCATGCCCACCTTCTCGTCCCTGGGGGAGGGATTTCGCCGGATGGCAAAAGTTGGGTTGCCTGCAAGCCGGGATTCCTACATCCGGATCGCTTGCTGTCAGATGTCTTCCGGCGGTTGGTCCTGGACGGTCTAACTGCAGCATTCGATGCCGGAGAGCTGGAATTCCTTACCGAGCTCGTTGGTCTCAACGAGCGGAATGCATTCGCTGACGTCCTCGCGCCCCTGCGCACGATGGAGTGGAAGGTCTACGTCAAAAAGACTTTGGATGGTCCCAAGCAGGCATTGAGGTATCTTGCAAGATACGCTCATCGCGTCGCAATCACTAACCACCGGCTGGTCGATCTCGACGAGACGCATGTCGCTTTCCGGTGCGATCGGGAGAAGGGTGGGGAGTGGGAACTCCCAACGGGAAGGACGGGTTTTAGAGCAGTAATTGTAGCGGCGTGGCAGAGAGCGGCCTCTTGAACTTGCCGCGTGTCGAGACGATTTAAGATTTAGGGGGGGCGCTAGAGGTTGTATCCACCATGCCAATCCCGCGGCGGAGGATGATGGTTACGGCTGTTGTGGCTGCAAGCGCCCTCTGCATGGGCGGCATCGGCTATTTTATTGTTGCTCAACAAAATTCGTCCCTGCCGCGCGGTTCCGTAATAACTCCCGAATCGAGCCTCCCGCAGGGAGATGGAAATGCAAACACGAAGGTACAGATTGGGGTCCCGCCGGATGGGAGCCCAAAGATGCCACCTCGCCCTCCCAAGAGCACACCGCCCAAACCTGACGAAACGCCGACGCGAGATCGCTGATTCGCTGATCCCTTTAGTTCCCAGCTACATGTCCGGAGAGCCAACTGAAAGTTGCGCATCAAAAAGTTTTCACTTTTTGGAGTGTCCCGTTCCGGCTTCAGCTTTGCCACTTCGCGCCTGAGCTGCCCGATCTTGAGTTGCTCGTCGGCAGCGCCCGGCTCACATAAGGGCCAAGCCCCCGGCGCCAATGGGTGCGGGCGACTTTACGATCGACGGCCTTCTCCTGCCTTTTCGGCAAGCGCGGCGACAGTCAACATTGCTTTTCTTGGCTCCTCGGCTGAGACAGTTTCCCGCCGCGCTGCCATCGAACAGCAGCTACCGAAGGTCGTGGCTTGACCCTGCAAAATGTTTGCAGTCTCTAGCTCAGGTGTGAGACCGTGAGGACCGAGGACCTACGATTGGCGGTGGTTCAATTCCCATTGCAGGCATGAATTGTGTGAGTAGGATTGAGAGTAGGGCGGCCTTTTGACGCGGCTGCTCAGCACGATAAATCGATAAGTTATACGCTCAGTGCAATGCCGCCCCTGCACCATTCGTCCGGGGTTCGGTTCCTATCTTCCCGAAGAATGAGGGACTAGGTGCAGCCCTGACGCACCTTGGGTGCGCGCTTTATCGAAGCCGCCACTCGATCTCCGCTGATGGCAACTGCAATATTGGCTGCTGCTAAGCCAAAATTTTAGTGATCGCATGGAGGGAGGCCATGAAAAGCTTTGACACGCCTGATGATACAATTGAGTACCACGCCTGGTGGAATAATCTCAGGGACATAGGCAACTCTCACGTTGCGAAAGCCTCTATCGCCGTCCCCATCTTAGGATACTTGATCCTCTTTCAAACCGACTTGATAGAATTTCTGAAAATGCATGTATCAGTCTGCAAAGACTGTTCCGTGCCCTGGCGTCTGCATACGTTCTATTTTGGGTCGTGCTTTATTGCTCTGGGCGCCATTTTATACGCTTGGCGATGTCCGCCCTTGATCAAGAAGTATGCGGGTGCGACCGATTTTTTTGAAGCCGAGAAGAACTATTTTTGCAACCCAAGTAACCTCAGATATTTGTTTCGCCTCATACGGAGGGACAAAGGTGCTGATCCCGACGATCCGGATAATCTCAAAAGTCTCGCTGACGATGGGATTGCATTGTCTGAGGGCCATCTGACGGCGCTTGCTGGCGTTATGGGCGAGCACTACGTTCGCCAAAATAGGAACAGACCGACCGTTAGGATGATGACCTATTCGGCGTACATTTTCGGATTTCTCATTCTCGGGATCGCAGCCGTAATTACGTTCCTCCAAATTCTCTTTCAACTCGTTTCAAAGCTCTAGAACTTCAGGACATTTACCGCATCTTGGTGAAGAGCGCGAAGCGCTGCCGACGTACGCGGATGCGGCGCTGTGGAATCAATCAGTATACGTGTGGAGCCCTGCGTACGTCGCCTTGCATTTTGGACACCGAAGTTGCTGGATACCTGTTCCATGCACAAAAGATGTCTCAATTAGTAAACCATCTTTCTGAAAACAAACATCACACATCGGGTTGCCAGCCGCTGGTCCTTTGCCGTCAGTCCGCTTTCGATATCGATAGCCATATTGCTGAACCGTTTCATCTTCGAGGCGATGCTGTAATTCCTTCAATCTAGCTATCTCCGCGTCTCTTTCCGCGGCATCCCCTTTGCTTCTGTCAACGTCATCTTCAAATCGGCCAACGTGCCGGTGAGATCGGCGACCTTCAATTTTAGCTCGGCCTGACTCGCTTCCTTGTCGATGGAGCGCAGCTGATTAGCGAGATTTATGGCCTGCGAAACAGTTGAGAGCGCCAGCGCCCAATCCATCATCGTTCCCCGAATCTATGTTCGGGGTGCATCATAGCGCCCCATCGTTTCACTACAAAATGAGGGTACGGACGAGGGTACGATTTCAGGGGTCATAAAAATTCTCTTTGAGAATCAATACTTAGATGCCCAAACTCTGCCGCCCCTGGCCACCACCACCCAAATCGCATCTGATTTGGAGCAAGAGAACTGCTACTGCCTCACAAGATTATCTGTTTTCTGTTCTACGCCGCCTCGACCGATATAGCGGTAGGTTCCCGTCCGCAAGCACTCTGCAAGACCAATGCAGTAAGCCGCAACCCCTTTTGCACCAAACCCGTTTGCCAAAACGTTATCGCGGCAATTTCTCTGTTGCGACGTGCAAGTCAATTGTGAGTCGAGTCCCTTGCTTTTGATACAATCAAGGTATGCCTGCTTGCTGCCACCGATCCAACGGTTCGATGTTGGATCGCACACGGCCCCAGCTTGCTTTGAGCATTTCGCTGCCTCTCCGTTCGGTGGGTCAGTGCAGGCACCCGATTCGGATGACAGCGTCAAAACCAAATAGGCAGAAAGCAGAATGTATTTCATGGCAGTCCTCGAATGAACTCGATATCGACGTGCGCTATCGCGCTGATCCGTACCATCGGTTACTGTTTGTCACAAGGAGCGGCTCGGGTGGCAGGTAGTCGCTTCAGGTCAACGGCGCGGCCTGGCGGATGGGAGTTCGTTCACTCAACAATCATGGCCGGCTGAGGCGCCGACGTTGACCCCGGCCGATCTGCCTCCGGCGACGCCCGCAGATACCACTGCGCCTTGACCCTTGCTGCGCGAGTTATTGCTGAGGCTGCAAGGCGCGATTTCACTGTAGCGAGGTGTTATGCTGGCATGCCATTGCGTCGCAGCAGCGTTTCGCGGTTGCAATCGGGAGCAGCGTCATGAGACCAATCGCACCAAGCATGATGGCCGCCGCCATATTGGTATCCGCCATGATGCTCGGCGTTAGCGTTTCGACGCGCGCCGACGAAATCAGGGTTATCAGCTCCAATGCGCTCAAGCCGGTGCTGGAACAGGTCTCTCCGGAATTCGAAAGCGCGACCGGACACAAGCTGGTCTTTACGTGGGGCCAAGCCGAGATCCTGAAGGGAACATCGTTTGACCTCGCTGTGCTCACGGCCGCCGTCATCGATAGTCTGATCATGCAGGGCAGGCTTATCGGCACGACCCGCACGCCGGTAGCAGTTTCGGCGGCCGGCCTTGCGGTCCGCAAGGGTGCGGTGAAACCCGACATCAGCACTGTCGAATCGTTCAAGCGCACGCTCCTCAATGCCAGCTCGATTACGTTTGGCGAGCAGGGCGGAACCGGCGCCTATCTGAGGGCGCTATTTCTGCGACTTGGCATTGCCGACGCCCTCGCCGGTAAGCTCAGGCCTTTGCGGGTGGAGCAGGGTCCCGCGGAAGCTGTTGCTGATGGCGATGCCGAGGTTGCCTTGACCCAGATCAGTGAAATTCTGCCCTACGCGGGCGCCGAGCTGGTGGGACCGCTGCCGCGCGAAGTCCAGCTCACCACCACCTATGTGGCCGCAGTTGGCGCGGGCACGCTACAGGCCGACGCCGCCGCCAGGCTGATCAGAATCATCACTGCACCCGCCGCCGCAGCCGTGTTGAAGGCCAAAGGCCTCGATCCCGCCGGCTGAGAAAACATCGACGCGAGACGCTGCGGGCCTGCATTACGGGAAACGGGGCAACCCAATCGAAAGGCCGCGGCGGCCGGGCTGGTCGACGAGGGTTCTCGATTGCCACCGGCCTGGCGCGCTCAATCCGCCGGCATGCGCACGCCCTTCAATCCGGCCGTCACACCGTAGGCCGGGCCGAGGCGGATAGCGCACAAGAAGGAGCCGTGAAGGGAGGGTTGCCGGCCCGGACCGTGATCCATATCGCCCCCGGACCCGATCTGGTACACTCGATGGAACTGACTTGGGGAGCGACAGTGAAACGGCGCGAGTTCCTCACCTTCCTCGGTACGACGGCGGCTTGGCCCTTTGTCGCGCGTGCCCAGGAACGTCCGCTGCCGGCGATCGGTTATTTGACCGGCGGATCGGTGGGGCAGCCGCGCGATGGTGTCCTCCAGTTCCTGCAGGCCTTAAGCCAGGCCGGCTATGTCGAGGGCAAGAATTTGGCCATCGAATATCGCTGGGCGGAAGGACGCTATGAGCGGCTGCCGGCGCTCGCAGCCGACCTGGTCGCTCGGAAAGTTCGGGTGATCGTGACGCCCGACAGCGGGGCCACCGCGCGGGCCGCCATGGCCGCGACCTCCACAATTCCGATCGTGTTTGCCATCGGGGCCGACCCGGTGCGGGAGGGGCTGATTGCAAGCCTGAGCCATCCGGGCGGGAATCTGACCGGGGCGGTGCGGCTCAGCTTCGAGCTGGAGCCAAAACGCCTGCAGATGCTGCATGAGCTGGTGCCGAGCGCAGCAAACCTCGCCCTCCTCGTCAACCCGGACAATCCCAACGCCGAAGATTCTGCAAAGGAGATGCGAGCCGCGGCGCTTTCACTGCAGGTCGGTCTCACCGTTCTTTCCGCCCGCAACAATCTCGATCTTGACCGCGCCTTTGACGAAGTGGCGGCAGCCGGCGCCGGCGGGCTCGTGATCGCGCCTGACTCATTTTTTATTACCCGCAGCGCGCGTCTTGCCCAACTTTCGCTGGCTCACCGCGTTCCCGCAATCTTCCAATACCGGGACTTCGTCGCCGCTGGGGGGTTGGTCGGCTATAGCGGCGATCCCAGCGAGGCCTATCGCATGGTCGGGCTCTACACCGCGCGCATACTCAAAGGCGAGCAGCCCGGCGATCTTCCGGTCCAGCAAAGTGATAAGTTGAAACTGTTCATCAATGTGACGACCGCCAGCGCACTGGGCCTGTCCATACCGCCGCCGCTCCTGGCGTTGGCCGATGAGCTCATCGATTGACTTGGGGCGCTACCTTGGGACGCTGCCTTGGGACGCTGCCTGGACTCAATTTGCCATTGCGAGTAGCATTGTGATGAGGCGCATCTATGTTGAAGCGATGGCGCGCGAGCGAGGGAGGAGGGCGTGGTGACCAGAAAGCATGACGACAATTCTCCGGAAGCCGAGCCGAAAGCGGAGCTAAAGAACCCGGATCGCCGGCACCTGCTCGGCGCCGCCGCGTTGGCAGCGTTCACGGTCGGACAGGCGGGTTCTGCGGCGGCGCAGGCGCGCCCCGCAAAGAAGCAGCGTGCGGCTGCGCCGGCGGAGTGCCCGCCTCCCTGGGCTGACGGGCCCGACCCGTCCCAGGACAAGCACGGACCACAAGAAGCTCCGGATCCTCATCCCAACGGCTACAAGGAGCCCAGTACTTTCGGCGCGTTGCCGGCGGGCCAAGTCATCTTTCAAGACGCCAAACGTTACCGGCGGAAGGTCTCGGCCTATGCGAAGAAGCTGAGGAAGGCGATGGATCTCGATGCGGACTTTACGCACGTCATCCGTCTTGAGCACAAGAACTCCGGCGCAGTTTCGGGCTCAGTCATTAGCGCCGACTGCGGCTGCGGCTGCTCTTGAGCCGGCGGGCCGCACCGCACCCGCACATCGGCCTCGGCTACCGGGATCGGATCGACGGCTGGATCGCTGCGAACCTCGGCCGCTTCGAGGTGCTGGAGATCACGCTCGATAACTGCCTGTTCGGCGCCGAGGCCTCGCGCGCCGCCGTCTTCGACCTGGTCGGAAAGGTCCCGCTGACCGCGCACGGGATCGGGCTCTCGATCGGCACCGACGCCCCGCTCGATCTTGCCTATCTCGACGAGGTCGCGCGGCTGCTCGATCGCTTGCAAGCGCCCGCCTACAGCGAGCATCTCGCCTTCACCCGCATTCCTGGCCGCGACCTCGGCAATCTTCTGCCGCTGCCGAAGACGCTAAACGTCGCCGAATCCGTCATCGCCAAAGTGAGAACGGTGCAGTCGCGCATTGCGGTACCGTTCCTGCTCGAGAACATCACCTACATGTTCGACTGGCCGGATTCCGCGCTGAGCGATGCCGAGTTTCTCACCCTCATCTGCCGGGAAACCGGTGCTGGACTCCTGCTCGATCTCGAGAACCTCTATCTCAACGCGGCCAACCACGGCTTCGACGCCTATGCGTTCATCGACGCGCTGCCCTCGGGCCTGGTAAAGGAAATCCATCTCGCCGGCGGCAAGACGGTAAGCGAGCCGTTCCTGCCTCGCCCGCTCCTGGTGGACACCCACTCCTATCCGGTGCCGGAGGAGGCGCTTGCGTTGCTCGACTACATGCTCGCGCGGCAGAGCCCGGCCACCATCGTACTCGAACGCGATGAGCGGCTGGAAGAAACCGAAGAAATCATCGCGGATCTCGATGCGATCCGCGCTCGCGTCGCGGCACGCTTTCACGCGCAGCCGGAGAGCACGCATGTCGAGCTCTCTATTTGATCGGCAACGACAGCTGCTGGAACACCTCACCAGCAGCGGCGCCATCTTCGGTGAAGGCGATCTTTTCGGCGACGCCTTCGGCTTCTATTCCGGCATTCTGCATCTCGAAGCGAAATTTTCTCACCGCAAGCGGATGGAGAAGATCGAGGGGGTGCTTCCGCGCACGCTTGCGCTGCTCGGGGCTGGGCGGGACGCAATCGTGCGCGCTTTCGTGCAAAAGTGTGCGCCCACCTCGATCGGCTACCTCGACAATGCCCGCCAGTTCGCCGACTTCCTGGGCGCTTGCTGGCGCGAAGAGCCGCGCGAGCCCGCGTATCTGCCAGACCTGGCCGCATTCGAGATCGCCTATGCCGCGGTCCGAGGGAAGCGCGAAATCCGACCGCACGCGCCGCAAGTAGGCGCGATCCGCCGCCATCCGGCGCTCGCGCTGTTGCGGACGGAGCACGACATCACCGCCGTTCTCGAAGCCTCCCTCGCCGAATTTCCAGCCGTGGCCGAACGGCGCGAGACCTATTTCGCCCTGATGATGCCCGAAGGCGAGAGTGCTCCCGTTGCGCACAAAATCCCGCAGGAACTCTTTCGGCTTCTCGAGCTGCTCGACGATTCCATGCCTGCAGAGGAATTCGCCGAGGTTCCCGACATGGATGCGATCATCGGCCGCCTCGCCGAGCGCGGCTACATCGAGGTGCACGGTTGAGGATCTGCATCATCGGCAAGTTTCCACCGATCCAGGGCGGCGTTGCGGCGCGCACCTACTGGCTCGCCCACGATCTCGCCTCCCGCGGCCACGAGGTCCACGTCGTTACCAACGCCAAGGAAGCGGCGCCGCCGTTCCGCATCCACATGCGCCGGCGCGACTGGAAGCGCTGTGAGGCGACATATGACGCAGGGGGATCGGTCAAGCTGCATTGGACCGATCCGCTCGACCGCTCGCAGCATTACATCCCGCTCGCAAGCCCGTTCATCTCCAAGCTTGCCGGCATTGTGCTGAAACTTCACGCGGAGCGGCCGTTCGACGTGATCTATTCGCATTATCTGGAGCCCTATGGAGTCGCCGGGCATCTGGCCGCGGAAATGGCGCGCGTGCCGCATGTGGCGCGGATGGCGGGAAGCGATGCCGGGCGGCTGTGGCGGCATCCGCAGCTGGAAGCGCTCTACGACCAGGTCCTGCGCTCGGCAAGAACGGTGATCGCGAGCGGACCGGTTGCGGGGCGCGCGATCAAGCGAGGCATCGATCCCGCCGCAATCGCAAGCCCGAACAGCGTCGTCCTCCCGGAGGATCTGTTTTGTCCCGACGGTCCAGCCCTCGATATCGCCACCCTCCGGCGCGAGGTGGAGCTGGAGAGCCCCGAGCTGCCTGACGCGTTCTGGGGAAGTTTTGCCGGCGAATTTCCCTGCTTCGGCATCTACGGCAAGCTCGGCGACATCAAAGGCTCCTTCGCGCTGCTCTCGGCCCTGGCACGGCTGAAAGCGGAGAACATCCAGGTCGGCCTGCTTGCCATGTCCCATGGCTGGCCGAGGCTGGAGCAGAGATTCCGCGCCCGCGCCGAGGAGCTTGGCCTCGCCGACCGGGTGCTGCAGATTCCGTTTCTTCCCCATTGGCGGGTGCCGGAATTCTTGCGCTCCTGCCTTGCCGTGTGCTGCCTCGAGCAGGACTTTCCGATCGTCTTCCACACCCCGATCATCCCCCGTGAGGTCCTCACCTGCGGGAAATGTCTCGTCGCCTCGACCGAGGTCATCCGGAAATTGCCGAATCATCTGCGGCTCCCCGACGGCTACGGCTGTGTCGCCATTCCCGACGTCCAGGACGTCGATGCCCTGAGCGCCCGCCTTGCCGCGATGCTGCGCGACCCGGGGCCAATTGCGCAGGTGGCTGCACGCGGGCGCGCGTTCGCCGCTGCACTGCAGGCGGAGGCCCAGGCGGATTGCAGCATCGAGGGCATTTTGCGCGATGCGGCCGCAAAGCGCGGACGGCGCAAGAGGCGTGCAGCGACGATGCCCGACCAATTGCTCACCACCACGCAAGCAGCGGTCACCCTCTCTTCATCCCTTCTCCGCGAAGCGGGGAAGGGAGGGGTGGGGACCGATCCGTTGTTTCGCCTCCGCCACGGCCGCTGGGCGCTTGCCGAGGGCGAGCTTGCCGCGCTCTGTCCGCGCCGCGATCCGAACCTGCTGATCGTTCCGTTCGACGCCGTGAAGCCGAAGGCAAAGCGCGCCCGCAATGCAGGCCCCCGATTTCTCGGGGTCTTGCCGCAAGAACACGGGGAGCCGCCCGAACAGTATCTGCTGAGCGAGACGGCGATGCGGGTTCTGCACGCGTGCGAAGGCGCTCGCACCGCGCAGGAGATTGCGGCGCAGCTCGGGGGTGCCGAGAGCGAAATGCTCCGGCTCATCGAGGAACTGTTCTTGGCCGGCCTCCTTTGGCTTTCGGACCATTCGTCAGATGTAGACTCGATCAGCCGGTTCGAGGCGTCAGGAGGGAGCGATGAAAACGTTGTCCGCAGCTGCGGCTAGTGCGGCGTTGTTGGCAGCCTTCGCGCCGTCAAGCACACTCGCCGATACGCGCAAGTGCCCGGACCCCGTCCCGCTTCAAATTCCGACGCCGGACGTGGTGTCGCCATGGGCGAAGCTCGTCCCCGATGAGGTCTGCATTCCAGAACCGATGCGCCCGCCGATGAATCTTGCCTATTTCGACGATTACTCCTGGCGCGCCTTCATCGCGCTGGTGTGGCCTGCTCTGGCAGGGAGCCGCGGCGAGCCCGATCCGGAGGGAAATCTGGAACAGCCGCTCCCCGCCGATGCGAGGCCGAGCGGGCCCCCCCTGGTCTTTGAAACCTACAAGGCCGAGTGGGAGACATTCCCTGCCAATGACCGGGCGATGCCGAAGGGCTGGAACGACCCTGACGATCTCCAGGCCCCGCATAGCATGTGGACGGGATTGCCGAGCGCATGTGCGATGCAGGCGAAGCCCGGCGATTTCTTTCTTGCTCCGATGACGAGGTTCGGACCCTTCGAGAACGTGCGCCAGGCGGGGGTCCCGGCTTACGTCCTGGTCGCCCAGAACGGCACGCTGGTGCGCTACCTCGCCGGCTATAACAAAATAACCTACGACTACATCCTGAACACCAACGGCGGGCTGTATTTGGCCCGCAACCTGCCCAAGGACTACGACCACAGGCTCCAGTTTCCGTTCGCTTCGGTCACGGTGAAATCGTCCTGGATCGACCTCGGAAGAGTCGATGAAAAACCGAAGGTGGCCGATCCCGAAACCTATCACCGACGCATCGCTTGGCTCTTCGATCCGTTCGTGAAGAAGGAAAAAAATGGGCCGCAATGCGAGCAGCACATCGTCGGATTGGTCGGGCTGCATATCGTGCAGAAGACGCCGAACCATCCGGCATGGGTCTGGTCGAGCTTCGAACATCAGCAGACGGCGCCCGAGCGCGCAGGGTCAAAGCCACTCGGCAGGCCGGCGGATACACTCATCACGTGCCCGACTCCGTCGAGGCCAATGAGTCCCTACTCCTTGAACGACGACAGCCATCTCCCCATGGATGATGTTCCGCGGTCATATCGGCTGCAAGACTGGGACAAAAAGCCGCCGCCCTGCGCACCGCCGCCGGTCAACATCGAACGCACCAGGGGGATCAACGACAGCACGACGGCAACGAACAAAGTATGGCGGGGCCAACTGCGCGAGAACGGCAGCGTCTGGCAATATTACAGGCTGGTCCTGACGCAATGGTCCACCGCGCGCAGTTGCCCCAACTGGGGATGCGGGGACCCGGGCTTTACCGTTCCCGGCAACGGGACGCTGCCGACGTCGGCCGTGGCCAATGTCACCATGGAGACGTGGCTGCAGGATGACCTCTCAATTGCAAGCCGGCAGCGAGGTGCCCCCCCGCCCGGCTGCATGGCCTGTCATAACAAAGTCGCCAATTCGAAGTTCACCGGCAATCTCGATTTCGTATTCTCGCTCCGCATCAATGCCTACCCGTAAAGGATGCGTACGACTCGCCTTCAGTACGGTCCTCGCGCACGCTGATGATGAGAGCGTTCTTCACAGCCCCCGGTGATCCTGCCCCACCTCGATGACCTCGGAGGCGACGACGATCTGCGCCGCATCGTCTTGCCGAGACGACAGTCGCGAACACGTTCCACCCGAAACTGATTGTCCGGTTAGCGGCCACGCCGCCGCCGCGCCGCCGAGAAGCGTGATGAACTCGCGCCGTGAGGGCGTAATTTTCGCCTGCACTGGTCACCATCGCGGGATTCTCGGGATTCTATTGTTAGAGGCCTGCAGGACGGCCAGCGGGATGGGGGGCGGAAGTTCGGGCACCGGGCTGTATGGCCTGCCACAACAAGGTTGGCGTAGCCGTTCCAGAGCACGAGCCAGTTGCCTCTACTTGCAAACCCGAGCCAATCTCGTTGGTTATGAGGTTGCACCTTTGAATCCCGAGAAAATGTCCGCCGCCTGCCTCGTTTGTTCGATAAGCTTGTCTTTCGCGCAGGGTATCCGATCGCAAGCGATCCGGCGGTTGGGTCCGGTTTTCGAGAGATCGCCAGTCTCGACGCCAAATCGAAGTTCATTGGGAGGTCATCATGAGTTACCGGTGGTGCATGGGGGTTTTCGCGCTCGCGGTTGGGATGGGGCTTGCCGGCACCATTTCGGACGCCCGGTCGCAGATCATAGATATGGGCAAGTACCCGAACATCGCGGGGGGATGGGGCAGAAGCGAGGTCTATCAATGGGCGCGCGGGGAGAAGCCGCCGCTGACGCCTGAATATCAGGCCGTCTTTGAGGCCAGCCTCGCCGATCGTGCCATCGGCGGGCACGGCACCGATACGATGTATCGCTGCTTTCCGCCCGGAATGCCGCGGGTGATGCTCATGTATTCGCCTATGGAGATCGTCATCACGCCGGGCACCACCTATATGCTGATCGACCACATTCACGACGATCGGCGCATCTTCACCGACGGGCGCGCCTGGCCCGAAGGGGACATCGAACCGACTTACTCCGGCTACTCGATCGGCAAATGGATCGACGAGGACGGCGACGGCAAGTACGACGTGCTCGAGGTCGAGACCCGCTTCATCAAGGGGCCGCGCACCTTGGACGGACTGCTTCCGACCCACGCCGACAACCGGACCGTCGTCAAGGAGCGCATCTATCTCGACAAGACCAAGCCGGATAGCCTGCGCAATGACATCACTTTGATCGATCATGCCTATACGCGCCCCTGGACGATCAGCAGGAACTACCCGCGCTACAAAAACCCGGGGCCGACCGGCTGGCCCGAGGAGGTCTGTGCCGAGGCCCAGGTCTGGATTAGCCTGGGCAAGGACGACTACTTTCTCAGCTCGGACGGTTATCTGATGCCGACCAAGAAAAACCAGGCGCCGCCGGATTTGCGCTACTTCAAGCAGACCGGAAAATAGCACCACAAACATAGGGAACGCGAATAGACGCTGCTTCCGCAATCGAAACATCGAAACCTGCTTGGCCAAGGTCATGCGCCAGCCAGCCTCAACCAGGTTCGGGTCGTTCTTCCTGCATATCGGGGGTCGCGTGCGACGTCGGTCGCGCCATTTGCGGGACAGCCGGCTCGCGGTGATCGCAATGGTGTCGTTGTTCCTCGGAGCGGGCTGGTTGACGAACACCACGGTCGCTCAGGAACCGGGCGTCGCCAACACACTTCGGTTCGCCGCCCAGTCCCGCGGCATTCTGATGGGCGCGGAGGTGACGCCCCAGCCGTTGGCAAACGAGATGCGTTATGCCCAGACGCTCGCTCGGGAATTCAACATCGTGGTTCCAGGGAATGCGATGAAATTCGGGCCGCTGCGTCCAAGCCGCACGCAATTCAGCTTTGCCGACGCGGATGCAATCGTCGCCTTTGCGGAAGCACATGCGATGAAGGTGCGCGGGCACACGTTGGTGTGGCACAATCAGAACCCGCAATGGCTTATCAACGGAAATTTTTCCCACGACGAATATCGCAGATCCTGAGGGAGCATATTCAAACGGTCGTCACGCGCTATCGCGGTCGGATCTACGCCTGGGATGTCGTGAATGAAGCCACTGGCGAGAATTCAAAACCCCGCCAAACGTTCTGGTCGAGCGCGCTCGGCGAGGACTACATCCGGCAGGCCTTCCTGTGGGCGCATGAGGCCGATCCGGAGGCCAGGCTCTTCTACAATGACTATGGTGGTGAAGCGCTCGGGCCCAAATCGGACGCCATCTATGGCTTGCTGAGGAACCTCAAGGCGCGTGGTGTTCCGATTGACGGAGTTGGGCTGCAGTCGCATTTTCAGAGCGAACGGCCGCCGAACATGGACAATGTCGCCACCAATATGAAGCGGCTTGCCGCGTTGGGGCTTGAAATTCATGTGACCGAATTCGACGTCCGCATGCCGCTTCCGTCGACCGCGCAAAAACTGCTGACGCAGGCCAAAATCTATCGAGACTATTTGAGCGCGTGCGTGTCGGTCGCGCGTTGCAAGGCCTTCCTGACGTGGGGGTTCACGGACAAGTACTCATGGATTCCCGGCCGTTTCGCCGGCACGGGAGCCGCGCTGCCGTTCGACGAATCCTACCAAGCCAAGCCCGCATATGGGGCCCTGCTCGAGGTCCTAAATTCCGCGCGCGCGCCGTTCGACGCGCCAGGTGCTCGGCGCGACCCGGAAAGCGCCCGCTGAGATTTTCTAAAAAGCCCAAAAAAGCGATCTGCGCTCAGAAATCCGGCGTCTTCGCTTCCGGGAGCGGGAACAGATTGTGCTCGAAGCGGTCGCCATTGTTCTCCGAGCAGATGAACTCCTGCCACGGCCCCTCTTGCTTGCGCCAGCGCATCGTCATGTACATGGGTTCGTTGAAAGTATCCGGGTCATCGACCTTGACGAAGGCTTCGAGGAATTTTCCGCCCGTCGTCAGCTTGAAACGCTCGGTCACACGGAGCTTTTCGCTATGCGGGGTACGGAACATGTCGAGGAAGCTCAACTTGGTGGACAAGCCGATGGTATCGACGACCAGCTCGCCGTTCTCGTACCGCCCGATCGATTCGCCGAACCAGGATGGCATCACGACTGCGGAGTGCTTGTCGGTCATGTAGATGCGGCGCAACAGGGAGTCGCGCTCCCAAACCATGTGCACCTCCTTCGGCTCTTGTATGAAAAACAGCCGCTCCGTGGTCCACAGCAGTTGTCCGGGAACGCTTCCCGGATAGCAGCGCGACGTGGCCAGGAACGGCATCCCGCGTTTGCCGGTGAGGATCTCCTCGTTCGAGATCCGCATTTGCTCGGCCGCCCAGGGCTTGAGGATCGGGTCCATGTAGTTGCCGATGGCGCGCGTCACCTGCCGGCCCGCGCCTCGATCCACATTGCCCTGCATCGGATAGTCGGGGTGGTTCCTGACCGGCCCGCGCATCCCCGCCGGCGGATCGAGCCAACCGTCGCCATAAAGGGCGTTGCGGCCGTCCGCCCGGATGCGGACCCAGGCCCAGACGGATGGGTTCGAGGTAAACTCCGGAATCTTTCCGTTGGTTTGGGCGAAGGCGCTGCCGTCGGCACAAACCGCGATGCAGGCGCTGATGGCAATTGCGCTGATCCGCCGCACGCCCTGTGCGCAGGTCCTGCGCACGGTTTCTACGAGCAATGACGCCATTTTCTTGTGCTCCCTCCACAGGATGACCGCCAGCTTCTCGTGGCTGGTCGGTTTCCGGCTGTCTTGGTGTTGTTCCTCAAGCAAACGTCCTTTACGACGGCGGCGTGGCGCGAAACGCCCAAAATTCCAGCTCTTTCGCTTTCGACACCGAAAAACAACCACAGGTCGAAATGATCGGCGATTTCGGTTCGGGGTCGCTCAAATCGTTCGATCGCGGAGGTACCACGATCGCTTTACCCCGGAAAGAGGACATCTTGACCGGGTCAGTGGGGCGGAATTGAACCACGGCCCGGAAAGGGAACCACACAGGGGCCTCGCAGCGCCGCCAGAACCAACGGGTCCTTGAGGGGAATACGCGTGCGTTCTCTGGGACGCTCGCGCATTCGCGTCCCTGCGGCGGTTGCCACGCGATTGCTCCGCTCCACCAGATCGGAGCGCAGATATCCGACCTTGCTTCGCCCTCTAAACTCATTTGAATTTGCGCATCCCACCTCTGGCACATGGGCTATAATTCGCCCAATCAAGATCCAAGGGAGGAACGAAGTCATGGAACCCGATAACGGCTTTTCCAGACGGCGCATGTTGGCGATGTCGGTTGCTGCTGCCGGTCTTGCGGTCGGCTTCAATCGAGGCGCGGCGGCGCAGGCGGCCAAGCGGATCGAACGGCTTGATCCGGCGCTCGATCAGATCATCGCTGCGTCGGAGCCGATCGTCGATCTCGCCACCAATCTCGGCGGCACCGTCAATACCGAGGGACCGCTGTGGTGGAAGGAGGGCGGCTATCTGCTGTTTCGGGGCACCGACAACAAACGGTGGAAATATGCGCCGGGCCAGCCGATCTCGGTCTTCAAGGAGAACACCAACGCGGCCAACGGAATTACCCGCGACATGCAAGGCCGGCTGGTGGCCTGCGAGGCGGCAACGCGCCGGATCGTGCGCGAGGAGCACGACGGCAGCATCACCGTGATGGCGAGCAGCTTTCAGGGACGTCCGTTCAACCGCCCGAACGACATCGCTGTGAAGTCGGACGGCGCGATCTACTTCACCGACCCCTGGACCGCGGCCGACGCGCCCGGGGAAACCGACCTGACCTTCGCGGGCGTCTATCGCATCTCGCCCGACCGCGGCACGCTGACGCTCCTGGTCGACGACTTCCTGACCCCCAACGGGATCGCGTTCTCGCCCGACGAGAGCGTGCTCTACATCAACGACTCGCGGCGCCGCCATATCCGCGCCTTCGCGCTCCAGCCCAACGGCACGCTGGCGCGGCAGACCGACCGCGTTTTCGCCGACCTCGGCGGAGCCGAGTCCGGAGTCCCTGATGGCATGAAGGTGGATACGGCCGGCAACGTCTACTGCGGCGGCGCGGGCGGGCTCTACATCCTCGATCCCAACGGGAAGAAGCTCGGCCGTATCGTGCACGGGTTTCAGAACACTTCCAACGTGGCTTTCGGCGGCGATGATTGGAAGACGGTCTACTTCTGCACGCGCACGAGCCTCGGCGCGTTCAAGGTGAAGATTGCCGGCGTGCCGGTGCCGACTGCCAAGAAGTCATGATTGCAGCATGAAGGAGACGCCGTGGCTGCGGCCTCCTTCGCGCTTGCTGCGTGCGGATCGGAAAACGCTCTACGGGCGATCGGAAAGCGGCACCTGGATGGTCACGCGGTCTTCGGTGCCGACCGTTCGGGTGATGTGACCCTTGCCGGTGATGTCCTCGACCAACTCGATGTGGCCGGGCCCGACCGAAACCTTCTGTCCTCCCGACAGCTCAAGCTCGCCGCGGCCGCTGAGCGTGATCACGTATTGGCGGCGGGGGGCTGTGTGCCAATCGGATGCGCGGCCGGGAGGCGCGCGGCGAAGCTCTGCGCCTGCATTCGCGATCAGCTTGTAGACGTCGGTGCCGCCGCTGGGAGCAAACTTGGCCTCGATCTCCTCAGCATGCGATTGGCCGTCCGGTCCGGCGAAGATCCGGGTGATCATGACGGGCTTGTGGGTCGCCGCGTCTTCCGCGCTCTGTGCCGGTTGCAGCAGAACGGACAAGCCCGACAGACCGATGCCGACGAACCACGCGCGTGTCGATTTCATGGGAGTCTCCTCCTCGTTCGCAACCGTTGTTGTAATGAGAGGGACGGAGCCCCGCGTCCGCGCCCAGGTATTCACGCATTCACGCATTTAAGGTTTTACGCATACAAGTGTTCACGTATCGACCAAATGAATTTATAGCGGATGAATCAGGGCCACAAGGGAACGGCACTCAGCCTCAGACTTCGCCGGGCTCTCCAGCACGTTCGTGACCCTACGCGCGTGATGAGCGCTTGCCGAGATGGGCCGGCGCTCCCCACTTCGTCGACGCGGTTCTTCGCCTGTCCCAGCCCGTCGCGTCGAAGCCATGCCAGCGTGCCGGTGGCGCGCGGCGCAACTCAACCGCCGAGCGCGATACGCATCCATTGGATTGCTTAAGCAACTGCAATGTGGCTTAGTGCAACCGGGAGCTGCGTGCGTGTGCGGCGGGAAATTTCGGGCGGAATTGAATGGTGATTCCACACAGATCGAAGGGAACGGCGCGATGACCGGACTATCTCAAATCAAGCACGTCGTCGTTTTGATGCTCGAAAACCGCTCATTCGACAACATGCTGGGCAAGCTCTATGCGAAAACTCCGGATTTTGACGGTCTTGATGGCGGCGAGACCAACCTGGATTCCCAAGGCAATCCAATCCCGACGCAAAATATCGGCGGAACCGATCAAGCGGCGATGTCCATTCCAGATCCCGATCCGGGTGAACTCTGGAAGGACATCAACATGCAGATATTCGAAAGCGAAACGGTCCCGGCCGGAGCGAATCCGACCATGGGGGGATTCGTCAAAAGTTACCTCGCGCAGGCCGCGGTCGCACCCGGCAATTATGATCCCAACCGCGTGATGAACTATTTCACGTCCGAGCAAGTGCCGGTGATCAGTCGGCTAGCCCGCCAATTCGCGGTTTGCGATCGATGGTTTGCATCGGCCCCATGTCAGACTTGGCCGAACAGATTCTTCGTTCATGCCGGAACAGCGAACGGGTACGAAAACAACGAGCCGACTCATTTTCCATACCAAATGTCGACAATTTTCAATCAGTTCGAATCGGCTGGAATGGAGAACGCCTGGAAGATCTACTACCACGACTATGCGCAGACGTGGGCTTTGTCCAAGCTTTGGCTGTTGCTCGATCATTTTCATTTCTATGATCAGTTCCAGCAGGATGCCAAGAATGGTACACTGCCGGCCTACTCGTTTATCGAGCCGCGATATTATCCGCACAGTAAGGAGCTGGCCAACGATCAGCATCCGCCGTACGTCGTCACGCTCGGCGAGCAGCTCATAGCGGATGCCTATAACTGCGTGCGAAATGGACCTGCGTGGCAGCAGACGCTGCTCATCATAACGTACGATGAGCACGGCGGGTGCTATGACCACGTGGCGCCGCCGCCGGCCCAGCCACCCGGCACAAACGTCACCGCGCCGTTCAATTTCAACCGTTACGGCGTTCGTGTACCGGCGGTCATCGTGTCGCCCTACATCAAGGCGGGTACCGTCTTGCGGCCGCCGGGCGCGGTTCCCTTCGATCATACGTCGATAATTGCCACGCTGCGAAAGTGCTTTCCGGCTTTGGGCGCGCCATTGACCCTGCGAGAAGCAGCGGCGCCGACTGTCGCCGACGCGTTGTCGTTGCCGGAGCCGACCAATATGGGGCCCGACCGTCTGGATGCATTGCCGTTCGTGGTGACCCCGAGCCAGGTTGCGAAGGCCCAACTTGCGCCGCTCAACGGAATGCAAAGCGCTCTATTGAAGCTCGCTGCCCATCTGCCCGGCGCGCCGCCGGCGGATGATTTTGCGTCATTCGTTCAAAACCATATTGAGAGATTGTCGACCCAAGATACGCCGCTGATGACTCCTGCGGGCCTTGATACGAGCACGGCCGCGGCGGCCAGCGCGTTCATCAATTCAAAAGTGGCACCATTCCTCGCGGCGTCGACCGCCAAGGTCGCGGCGAAGATATCTCCAATCATCGAGATACCGAATTCACCGGTGCGGACGGATCGAGCGTCCTGATCTTGGCCGCACAGGTGCCCAACTCGACCGATCGACTGGCGGGTCTCGTGCGTCTTGGGCACCCGGTGCCAGTCGCCCGTTTCGAGCCGGTGTGAGATTGCCGAGACATGAGATCGTGCGGCCGCCGACGGATCAGGCCGCGCTACAACTTGATGCGACGTGCCGCCACCAGCTCCGCGTTTGCAAAGCCACGCACGTCGACGAGTGACGCACTCTTGGCCGGAACGCCGACGTCGATATGAACCGTGCCATCGGCCACGTTCTGCCAGTACCGCGGCTGCCCATTCACAAAAACGTCGAGCTGCGTGATGCCCTTGATGGTGACGTCGAGAGCAAGCCCGCCGGTCGGGCTCGCGGCGGCTTTCGCCGCCAGCGCATAAACCGGCCGCCTGGCCAGGAGGCTGGCCGCGTGCTCGATAAGGTCGCGGTTGCCGTACAGGAGGTCGTCGGACGTCATTTGGTGCAACTCATCGGGCGTGACCCCGAGATCTTCGACTTCCGTGCCGGCCCGCGGGCCAACCCGCAACGACCGACGAATGGCGACGCGCATGCCGGCATCGCGTGGCAGATCCTTGAATGGCGAATCCGGCAGCGGCGTGCCGGGCGCGTCCGGTCTCTCGAACAACTTCCGAAGCAAGTCGTGTTGCCACACATTGGCGCCGCCCGCCCCGGTGTGATTGTCCACCCCGAGCACCGGCCCGATCCCATGATCCTGGAACCCGGCGGCGAAGAAGTCGGTGGTGCTGTAGCTACGCGCGCTCGTCACCAGGACCACCGGACCGAAGTATCGCTGCCCGATCGCATTGCAGGCGTCCGGCGAGGTCATCGGAAAGCTTGCTGAAAATGTCGCGCCGGTTTCGATGGAGCTCTCGATCGACTGAATCCACGGGCCCAGCTTGAAAAAATCGGTCTCATGAAGCTGGCACAGGCGCAGATTGAGCGCGGTGTTGATGAACTGCAGTCGCTCCGGCTCGATCTGGCGCGGAGTCAGCACCTGCAGGAGTTGCTCGCCGGCATATATAAGTCCGCCCCCATTGTCGCGCACATCTATGATCAAGCCGTTTTGGGGAAGAAGGGCAGCGAGCCTGACAAATTCCGCCACGAACGTCTCGGCATCGTTCACGTTGAAGGTAAAAATGCGGATGTATCCGAAGTCACCGTGGCTGGTGTTGGCCACCTTGGCCTGGAGAACACCGGGCATCACCGAATCGGTGCCTTGCACGAGCGCCAGCGCGTCGTCGGCGGCTGCCAATTTCGCGCTCGCGGCCACCACTTGCGGCGCGTAGAGGAGCTTATGAATTTGACGAATGGCGTCGGTCTCCAGATCGAGGCCGAGGGCAGTCGCCTCGTGCACCAAAGCTTCGGGATTTATCGTACCTTCCTCGGGCAAGCCGGTCACGATCCAGTCCGCGCGAAAATCGAGGTCGCGGCCATCGGATGTACGATACCCGACGATGACCCATTCCTCGTCGGGCGGCGGCGATATCGACAATGCGCGCGCGGTCAGCCCGGCCACCCCGCGGGCGAGCCGCGCGTCAGCGTTGCTGCCCGCATGCCGCGCGGCAGCGATCTCGACCGCGCGCTCGATGGGAGTGCCGTTCCAGTACCGAACCTCGACTCCGGGAATGAAGGTGGGATGCGTGAATCCGATCTGAACGCCGGCCACCAGAAATTTGCGCACACCACCACCGAAGCAGGCCTCAACCCTAAAGGGAAGTGCGGCAGCCATGCCGCGGAAGGGTGTCGGCAAGAGATAGTTGGTATGCAGGTCACGAAGCGAGGTGAAAATGTCCGTCATCTCGGCGTGGAACGAGAGCTCGCTCGTAAATTGCGCAAGCCGATGCCGAAGAAGTCTCAACCGCTGCAACGGGTCAATCGCATGCATCGCGCGCTTCAAGGGAAGATGTGCGTAAAAACTTTCCAGGAGTACGATCGCCTGGTCGACGATCAGGGCGCGTTCATCAGGCGTGAGCACGGCGACGCTCGCGAGAAACGCATTCAGGCGCGTGGCTGCGGGAGGGAGAGAAGGCGGTTTCGTACCGTTCGTGCTTGCAGGAGCAGGAAGAGGAGCAGGAACGGGAACCGGAACCGGAACCGGAGTTGCCTGATCCCCCGCGGCACCTGACCGGATCTTGGCCTTGCCCGTTGTTCGTGATTTTCTCGAAGACGGTTTCTTTGCCATCAAGCTACCTCCCGTTCGCGACATGGTCTCGCAGTGGGCAGCGAGGAGAACCGATGAATTTGTTTCGCCTCCCTCCGCTCGGAAGCGGAGGAGGTACGCCGGTAGGCCGGCCTCGGATCGAGCGAAAAAGAGAAATTGCGTCCCGGAACGCTTATCACTTGCCAACAACCAGAGCGAGTGCTTTATTTTCTCGGTAGGTGCTGAAAGTGCTGATCGTCTTTGTACGCCCCGCATTCCGCGCGGTAACGGCCAGAAGACCCTGCGGGTCCGGCCGGGATCGATATCGAGGAGGGACAAACAATGGCCGAAGATCAGGGTAACGTTGGAAAGGTTCCGCCGCGCAGAACATGTGGGGCGATGCAGGTGCACAACCAACTCCTGGAAAGCCATCCCGAATTTCGCCAAGCTCTCGCGGCACTCGAATTCGCTACGTTGGCGCGATTGGCGGCCGGTGGCGAATTCAAGGTGGCGGACCTCGTTCAAATTCCGGTCGTCGTCCACGTCGTCTATCGGACGCCGGCGGAAAATATCTCAAAGGCCCAGGTCGAGAGCCAGATTACAGCGCTCAACCGCGACTACAGTGCGAAAAATCCGGACAAGGCGAGTGTGCCGGCGGCATGGGCCGGCCTGGTGACCGATACCGGAATACAATTCACGTTGGCCACCACCGACCCGATTGGCGCCGCCACCGACGGGATAACGCGGACCCAGACACAGGCGCCGCAGTCCTTCTCCGCGAACGATGCGGTCAAATCGGCAGCGACCGGCGGCGCGGATCCTTGGCCAACCGACAAGTATTTGAATATCTGGGTTTGTACCCTCGGGGGCGGACTGTTGGGATACGCGCAGTTTCCTGGAGGCCCTCCGGCGACGGATGGTGTCGTCATTCTCAATACGGCCTTCGGGACCACCGGAACGGCCACGGCTCCATTCAATCTCGGGCGCTCCGCCACGCATGAAGTCGGGCACTGGCTGAATTTGAGACATATTTGGGGAGATACCGAAGACTGTTCGGGCTCGGATTTTGTCGACGACACGCCCAAGCAACAACTTCCGAACTATAACAAGCCGACCTTCCCCCACGTATCTTGCACGAACGGACCGAACGGCGACATGTTCATGAACTACATGGACTATGTCGATGACGCCGTCATGGTGATGTTTTCGACCGGACAGGTCGCCCGCATGCATGCGACGCTGGCGGGTCCGAGAAGTCAGCTTGCAGGGATCGCGGTGGGGGCGTAAGCGGAATGTCTGGCGACGTCGCCCGCCCGGCACTTGCCGGAAGATGGTATCATTCTCACGAAGAGGACACCGAGGGCCGGACGGTTTTCCGGCCGGAGTCCTATCCGCTTCCGCCATCCCGCGGGCGCCGTTCGTTCGAGCTGCACCCGGACGGCAAGTTGATCGACTATAAAATTGGAGCGGATGATCGGCCCGCCGCGAGCCGGGGATCGTGGCGGCTCGGTGACGGCAATACGCTTGAATTCACGCCGGATGGAGGCGACGCGCCCGCGACGGTCATGCAGGTTGATTCCGTGACGCCCGAGAAGTTGGTGGTGAAACGGCACGTATCGTAAGGCAAGCTCGACGCAATTCAATCCGCGTCTCGTCTCGTTAGCTCGCGACGCCCGAACGCCGTTTGCCCCACGCCCCCGCCACGATTGCGGTGAGGACCGTCGCGCCTTGCACCACCAGGCCGAGCGCGATCGCTGCGAACAGCCACACCAACTCGCCGGTGAGGCGCAGTGCAAGCCAGCCGCCCCCGAGTGCGATCAGCATGCGCAGGAATCCGGCGAACAGGGGCCAGAACAGCCGCCCGGCGCCTTGCGATGCGAAATAGAGCGCAAGGCCGAGGCCGAAAAATCCATATGTCGGCGCGACGACGCGCAGGTAGCTGCCGCCGGCCGCGACCACGCGCGGATCGGTGCTGAACAGCTCCGGCCAGGCGGTCGGCCGCAGCGCCGCCGCCACGCCGATCGCCTCAGTGAGCGCAAACGCAATCGCTCCGCCCACAAAGGCGATGCGGAGCGCCCGTTGGCTTTGGCCGGCGCCGATATTGGTGCCCACCATGGCCACCAGCGGCGCTCCGAGGCCGAACACCAGCGGGATCAGGAGATATTCGAGCCGCGCGCCGGTGCCGTAGCCGGCCATTGCCTCGGGCCCGGCGGTGCGCGCGACCAGCGCGGTGACGAGCCCAATGATCACGTTGGTCTGCACGGAAGTGAGCGACGCGAAGGCTCCCACCCCGAGGATACTGCGGAACTCGGGCCAGCGCGGACGCGACAGCCGCAGCCGCACGAGACTGCGCCCCGACCCGATGTACCAGGCCAGGACCGCCGTTCCGGCCCCATAGAACAGCATCAGCGCCGCGCCGCCGCCGGCGATGCCGAGGGCCGGGAACGGACCGATGCCGAAAATCAGGCACGGCGAGAGCGGCACCAGAAAGATCACGCCGACGCAGGTCACCAGGGCCGGCACCAGCATATTGCCGGTGCCGCGGATCGCGCTCGCCAGCCCGTTCATGACCCACAACAGGATGTTGCCAGCGAAGACGACATTCGAATAGGCCAGCGCCGCATCGAGCTCGCCGCCGGCGCCGCCGAGCGCGCGGTAGATCGGCCGGCCCCAGGCCAGCATGACGGTGGAGAAGAGGGCACCGAGCGCGATGTTGATGACGATCGCGTGCAGCACCAGGGCGTCGGCGTCCGCGCGCCGGCCGGCACCAAGCGCCCGTGCGATGGCGGACGAAATGCCGCCCCCCATGGCGCCGGCGGAAATCATCTGCATCAGCATCACGCCCGGAAAGACCAGCGCCATGCCGGCGAGCGCATCGGTGCCAAGCCGCGACACGAACCAGGTCTCGATCAAGCCGGTCGCGGCTTGCGCCAGCATCACCAGCATATTGGGCCAGGCCATGCGCAGCAGCGTCGGCACAATCCGCCCCTCGAGCTGGACGCGCGTGCGCGGATCGAGCTCGGCGTGCGCGGCCGCCGCGAGCGCGTCGCGCGCATGATCGAGCGCGGTTACGCTGACGACCGCGACACTCATTTGGCGCCGCCTTTGTGGCCGATGCGTCCGCCCGGCGCCGGCTTGCGCATCGCTGGTGGGCGTTCCGCAAACTTTCGTCGCGTGCGCGCGCCGGCCGCCGGTCCCGGCGCATACACATAGGCCGGCGCCTCGAGCAGCTGCCCGGTCGTGCGGTCGACCAGGATGGGGTCGGCCTCCCGTCCGGTTCGCGCGTCGACCAGCAGCACGCTCGCGCCTTCGGGCGCGAAGTGCTTGTTGCCCCACGCCAGCAGCGCCACAATCACCGGGCGGAAATCGCGGCCGCGCGCGGTCAGCACATATTCGTCGCGCGGCGGGTGCTCGCTGTAGCGCCGACGCTCCAGCAGCTCCGCCTCCACCAATGCATTGAGACGCCGCGTCAGCATGTTGGGCGCGATGCCGAGGCTCTTCTGGAATTGGTCGAAACGGGTAAAGCCATGCAGAGCGTCGCGCAGGATCAGGATGCTCCACCATTCGCCCACGCGCTCCAGGCTGCGGGCGATCGGGCACGGCATATTGCCGAAGCTTTTGCGTTGCATTGACCGAAAATAGACTAGTGACTATTATCATGCAAGTCACTAGGCGAACACGCATTGGTGATCCGCCGTGGGCCCGATCCGGCCTGCCCGATTTGCGCAGGCCCGGCCCGTGCTGGCATATGAGCGCCCGGCTCGCGAGACCGCAGCCGGCGATGTGATCGAACCTGAAGATGAAAGGTGACGTATGGCGGAAACCAAAAAGCTCGAGCGAGACAACCGCCTCTATCTCGACGATTTCCACGTCGGCCAGCGTTTCACCAGCGCCACCCACGTCATCGACGCGGCGCAGATCAAGGCCTTTGCGCGCCAGTTCGATCCGCAGCCGTTTCATCTCGATGAAGAGGCCGCCAAGGGCACCATGTTCGGCACCTTAGTGGCGAGCGGCTGGCACACCGCCTCCATCACCATGCGGCTGCAGGTCGAATCGGGGTTGCCCATCGCGGGCGGCATCGTGGGGATCGGGGGCGAGATGACCTGGCCACGGCCCACGCTGCCGGGCGACACGCTGCGGGTGGTGAGCGAGGTTGAAGAGGTGACGCCGTCCCGCTCGCGCCCGGATCGCGGCGTGGTGAGGATGCGCAGCGAAACCCGCAACCAGCGCGATGAAGTGGTACAGGTTCTGGTGGCGAAGCTGTTCGTGCCCCGGCGCGCCACAACAGCATTGGGCTAGCAACGGATTTCGATCGCTGAACACAACCTACGCCGTCACCCGCGGGCTTGACCCGCGGGTCCATTCGTTTTCGCAAGAGGAACGAATTTCGGGCCGGTCTGCGTTCGGCACTCCTCAGAGCGCTGCACGTCGAGTAGTACGACTTGCGGTAATCGAGCCCGTAACCACCCCGCACTGGCCTCTTGACATTCAGTCGATATTTCAATATTCGTTGAAATATGGAAAAGACACTTGCCGTCGTCGCCTTGGCGGCGCTTGCCCAGGACAATCGCCTCGACGTGTTTCGCCTGCTGGTGCAGGCGGGGCCCGCAGGCCTGCCGGCCGGTCAGGTCGCGACGGCGCTCGATCTCGCCCCCAACACGCTCTCGTTTCATTTCGACCGGCTGCGGTCCGCCGGCCTGGTGACGGTTCGACGCGACGGCCGCTCGATGATCTACGCGGCCCGCTTTGAAACCATGAACGCGCTCTTGTTCTACCTCACCGAGAACTGCTGCCAGGGTGCGCCGCAATCCTTCGCGCCTGCGGCGTGCGCGCCCGCGACGTGCCGTCCGGCGCGTGCGCCCAAGCGAAAAAAGGTGCCGGCATGAAACGACTTCATATGCATGTCGTGGTCGAAAGCCTGCCGGAGGCCATCAGGTTCTATTCCGGCTTGTTCGCGCAATCTCCATGCTGTGGCGGAGCGAGCTACGCCAATTGGCGGATGGATGAGCCGCCGCTCAATCTTGCGGCGTCGCTCGCCAATCGGCCGACCGGACTCGCTCATTTCGGCCTTGAAGTCGAAGCTCCGGCCGAGCTGCCGACGATTGATCGCGTGTTGCAGGATCCCGCGTATCCGTCGGGGTCCGTGCCCTGGGAAGTGTCAGTCAGGAAACGACGTATTTCGAAGGAGTTTGAGTCATGAAGCGCATGCATGTCCACGTCGCCGTCAAGGACCTTCAGCAATCGATCGGCTTCTATTCCGCGCTGTTTGCGGCCCCGCCCGCAGTGGCGAAGGCCGACTATGCCAAATGGATGCTCGATGATCCGCGCGTCAACTTCGCGATCTCGACCCGCGGCCGAGAGCCCGGCCTCGATCATCTCGGCATTCAGGTCGAGAACAAGGACGACTTGAACGAGGTCTATGCCCGCCTGCACCACGCCGGCACGGGTGTCATCGAACAGGGCCAGACGAACTGCTGCTACGCCAAGTCTGAAAAGTCATGGATCGACGATCCGGCCGGTATCGCATGGGAAACATTCCTGACCACCGGCGAGAGCACGGACTACGGCGACGGCAGCGGCGAGCGCAGTGCGCGCATCGCGAACGAGGCCGTCTGCTGCGTTCCGCAGTCCGCGCCGGCCGCGGCCAAGGCATCCGCCTGCTGCGGGACGTGAGAAGTTGCCATGTCGGAGCGCGTTGGGCCGGAACGTCTCTTCAACGTGCTGTTTCTCTGTACCGGTAATTCGGCGCGCTCGATCATCGCAGAAGCCATCCTGAACAAGGTGGGGGCGGGCAGGTTCCGCGCCTATAGCGCCGGCAGCCAGCCCAAGGGAGAGGTGAACCCGCACGCGATCTCGCTCCTGCGGAGCCTGGGCCACGATCTTGCGGGCTTTCGTTCGAAGTCGTGGCGGGAATTCGCCGGGCCCGACGCGCCGGCGCTCGATTTCGTATTCACGGTTTGCGACAACGCCGCGGGCGAAGCCTGCCCGATTTGGCCCGGCAAACCGATGACGGCGCATTGGGGCGTTCCCGATCCGGCCGCGGCGATCGGCACGCCGGCGCAGATCGCGCATGCGTTCAACGACACCTATCGGATGCTCAAGCAACGGATCGATGTTTTCGCGGCGCTGCCGATGAGCAGTCTCGACCAGCTCGGCTTGCGACGCAAGCTGGCGGAGATCGGTCACATGGAAGGTACGACGTCGAAGGTCGCGGAGCCAGAGTGATGCCCTCGCTCGCGCAGCGCGTTTTTTCCGAATGTCTGGGAACTGCGTTCCTGCTCGCGGCTGTCATCGGTTCGGGCATCATGGCGCAGCGACTCGCGGGCGGTAACGGCGCACTCGCGCTGTTGTGCAACACTCTGCCGACCGGCGCCATGCTGGTGGTGTTGATCCTGGTGTTCGGTCCGCTCTCGGGCGCGCACTTCAATCCGGCGGTGAGTCTCGCCCGCGCGCTTCGGGGTGAGCTATCATGGCCGGCGACCGGGCTCTACGTGGTTGCTCAAATCATCGGCGCTATCGTCGGCGTTTGGTCGGCGCATCTCATGTTCGATATGCCGGTATGGCAGGTCTCGAGCACGGCGCGCGCGGGACTCGGTCAATGGATCGCGGAGGCAATCGCGACCTTCGGCCTCATCGTTACGATTTTCGGCTGCGGCGCCCGCACCCCCGTGGCGGTGCCCTATGCGGTCGGCCTCTACATCACGGCCGCTTATTGGTTCACGGCCTCGACGTCATTCTCCAATCCGGCCGTTACGCTCGCACGCTCGATGTCCGACACTTTCGCCGGGATCGCTCCCGCCGGCGTGTCGGCCTTTGTGCTCGCGCAATTGCTCGGCGCGTTTGCGGCCATAGCGCTTGCGCGATGGTTGTGGCCCGCCCCTAGGAGCGGCAGCTGAGCGAGCGACTGACCAGCCGGCAATGATTGATGGGCCGCCCGTTCGCATCGAACAATGTGCCCGACCAGGCGCTGCCGGCGCGGTCCCAGACCATGTAGCCAAAGCCCGAATAGGTTGCCGAGTTGATCACCTTGGCGCCGTTGATGTCGGCGCCGATCACGCTGAGCGGCGGTAGCGCCTGCAAATTGTCGCCGCCGGTGCCGACCACCAGCTGCGGTGGCCGCACGCCGCCGAAATCGACCGCCTGGAAAAAGTGGATGTGGCCGGAGACGTACATCCGCACACCCGCCGGCATGTCGGCGCCGAGCGCGAGCTCCAGCACCTTGTTGCCCACGAAGTTCCGCGGCGTGCCCTTCTCGGTGCCGAGCATCGCGTCGAGCGGGCGGTGAGTGGTGAGCCAGGCTTCGGCCGGCACCTTGGCCAGAACCTCGATGAATTGTCGGCGCAGCGTCGAGGCCATGTCGCTCGGATCGCCCTTGGGATCTTCGGCCTTGGCGCCATCGACCACCACGACGCCGAAATCTCCCAAACGCGCCACGAAAGTTCCGGTGAAGTCACGGCAGGCCGGCTCCATCGGCAGCCGGTCGAGAAACCGGAACCAGCCTTCGCCGGCCCGATTGCAGTCCTCGTGATTGCCGCGCACCATGACCCAGGGGGCGGCCGCGAGCAGCGGCGCCGCCGGAGCGAAGAAATCGGCGTTCCAGGCATCCCAGCCATAGCCGAAGGGACTGCCGGCGCAGCCCGCATGATCGGCCGGGCAGGCGTCCTCCCGGTAGTGATAGTCGCCGACGTGAATTACGAGATCCGGACGGGCGGTCGCCGCCACGGCGGCGATCTTGGGGAACGGCCAAGAATTGATGTCGTTGCAGTCCTGGGTTGGATTTCCGGCGGCAAGGCGGCAGCCAGTATCGCCGAACACCAGGATGCGCTGCGGGTTGGGCCGCGGCAGCGGCAAGGATTTGCCGTCGAGGACGGCCGCGACCGCATCGGCCGGCACCATGGCCTCGCAACTGCGGACCGGGAAGGGCGCTGCCGGGACATTGCCGAAGCTTCGCCCCGGCTCCGCGCGCACGCTCATGGGCACCTGCCTGCCATCGAACGCGACCGACGGGCAGGCATCCTCGGTGATGGCGCGCACGCTCGAATTGCCGTCGGGCCCGATCTCGACCCATTGGGCAAGAATTTTCGCCCCCGCATCTTGCACCGGGGCAAGGCCCGCAAGAACGGCGATGGCGGCGAGAAGCAGGGCGCGGCGGACGGTCATCGCGGTATTCCTCCGATCGGAAATCTCGAGGGCCGGGCACATCATACGACCATACGAAATACAGGTGCCATCGAATACATGTGGCATCGAATACAGATGACATCGAATACAGATGACATAAGCCAATGACACCGACGTCTCAGATTGCCCCGGTTGTAGGGGCTGCTCGATTGTGCTCGGATCGCCTACCTGGAATGCCACCCTGGAGCGACACATGAAGCCCATCGGAATTCTGGTTGCCGCCCTCGGCATGGTGCTGCTTGCGCTCTCCAATCAGGATGCCGTTTCGCAAATGGCGCGGACGATCCGCCTCGTCGTCCCGTTCCCGCCGGGCGGCAGCGCCGACGATCTGGCGCGCCTCTTGGCCGATCAGGTCGGCCGCGCACGCGGCGTGAATATCGTCGTCGAGAACCGGCCGGGGGCCGGCACGATCGTGGCGACCGAAGCCCTATCGCGCGCTGCGCCTGACGGGAATACGCTCCTGATCGTCGCCAACTCATTCGTCATCAATCCGAGTCTGAAGAAGCTCAACTACGATCCGTTCACGAGCTTCGCGCCGATCTGCCACCTGGTCAGTACGCCGCTGATCATTGCGGTGAACAGCGAATCGCCCTATCGCAGCCTTGCCGATCTGATTAACGCGGCGCACGCGAAACCGGGCGAGTTGACGGTCTCCAGCGTCGCTCCCGCGACTACCCAGCACATCGCGTTCGAAATGTTCAAGCGCGCTGCCGATGTGAACATGATCCACGTTCCTTATCCGGGCGGCGCGCCGGCCGTGACCGCGCTCTTGGGCGGGCACGTGACGGCGGTGATCGCCAATTATTCCGAGGTCGGAGCGCATCTGACCTCGGGCAAGCTTCGCCCGCTCGCCACCGCCTCGCGCAAGCGGATCGAAGCGGTCCCGGATGTGCCGACCGTCGCCGAATCCGGCTACCCGAACTATGAATCGGAAGTCTGGTTCGGTGTCGTCGCGCCCGCCAAGACGCCCCCCGAGACGATTACCCAGCTCTCGATCTGGTTTGGCGCGGCGCTGACGGCGACCTCCGTCAGGGAGAAGCTGCAGCTCCAGGAAATGTATCCGGTCGGCGCCTGCGGCGGGGATTTCGCCGCGCACTTGCGTAATCAGTTCGACGCCTATGCACGCGTCATCCGCGAGGCCGATATCAAGGCGGAGTAGTTGCCTGGAGTCACTTCAGGAAATCGTCGTAGGTCAATTTTGGGCGCGGATAGGTGAGGGCGCTCTGTGTCATCCCGCAGGCCACGCACATTTCCGCGAAACGGATGCCGATCGCCTTGGTGTTGAGAACCTGCACGCCGGCGGCCGCGGCCAGATCCTTGGGATCGACCACGTAGGGGATCAGCGCGCCGCCCAACGGCACGATGATCTCGGCCCTGGTTTCCTCCACCAAGGCGCGGATGGTCTTGACGGTGATGCCGAAGATTTCCTCCCGGCGCTCGGCGATATCGGTCCCGTAAATGCCGATCGGCCTGATGTCGCTCACGAAGCGATCGAGACCATGGGTCCGCAGCAACCGCCAAGTATAAGGAACATGCGGCGCGAGCGGCACCGTGATGCCGACCCGATCCGCCAAGGTCGTGGCCGCATGCAGCGCGGTGCGCATGAGCCCGATCACCGGAATCTCGACCGCCAGCCGTCCGCCATCCACGCCCGGCTCGAAGGTGTTGCTGGAAATCACCGCATCGTAGCCGTTCTGCGCGGCCCAGAAGATTTTCCGCACGATGGCGGGTGTTTCCATCATGTGGTGCAGCCCGTTCAGCGCGCTCTGCGCCCCGATGGTCTGGAACACGTTGGAGCCTGCGAAGTCGTCCGGAAAGCCGATCTCGATCTTGGTGCCCGGCGACGCATAGCTGTTGAGCAGCGTCTCGATCGCCGCCACGTCATAGGGAGGCTGCGATTTGGTGGTTCGCGGCGCTTGATCGATGACGAGAATTCGTACGGGCATTTTTCTTGGGTGCCTCGCTCCATGTCGTCATGGCCGGACTTATTGTTCCGGCCATCGCGATGAGAATTGCACGGCGGTGCCTTCCTCATCGAGATCGCCGGGACGAGCCCGGCGATGACACTTAGACGCGATCGAAAACAGACGCTATTCGAGCGGTTCGAGCTTGATGATTTCGGCGCCGTGATTGTTGCCGGCCCAGAAGGTGACCGGGTTCGTGCTGTTGTCGACGAAGACGCGCCGTATGTTGGTCGGGCGCGGCAGCAAATATTCGACTCCCTTACTGCTGTTCGGATTGAACCGGAGAATCCGGTCGCTCGACATGGAGCCGCCCCACAATTCGTGGTTCCGGTCGAGGAAGACGTCATACGGATAGGTATGCGGCGTCGGTACGTCCCACTCGGTAAACTTTTCCTGCTTGGGATCGAACATGCCGACCTTGTCGGTCGCGAATTCGGCAAACCACACGCGGCCCTGCTCGTCCATCATGGTGCGGCGCGGGCGCGAATGCGGTGTCGGTGTCGGATAGATGGTGGCCTGGCCTGTCCTGGCATCGATGCGCCCGACGTTCTCGTCGCCGAAATCCATGAAATAGAGATTGTTGGCGGCATCCGAGACCATTCCGTAGGGCGAATGCTGCCGGCCTTTCGGGGTGAACTTGAACGGATCGATGAACTCGTATTTGCCGGTCGCCAGATCGAGACGAAGCACGGCTTGCTTTCGCACATCGTTGGTCCACACCTTGCCGTCCACTTGAAAGTGGCTCGGCGTCAGCAGGGATTGCTGCGTTGTGTCGATGTTGAGCTCGGCCTGCACCGGGAACAGCCGGAACGTCTGCGTCTTCACGTCGAATTTGGCGAGCCCGGCCTGGAACATCATGGCCAGCCACCAATTGCCGTCGGCATCCGGCTCGAGCGCGAGCGCGCCGGTCGGAAAGCCGGGCTTGAGCACCGGATAGGCGAATTCCTTGTGGGAGCCGGTCCGCGGGTCGAGCCGGCCGAGTTCGTTCTCCACGAAATTCGAATACCAGACGAACCCGTTCGCGTCGGTGTGTACGTCATGAGGGGCGATGGTCTGGCGTGGCAGGTCGTATTCGGTGATCACCACCCGGGTCGCGGCTCCGGTCGGGCGCGGCAGCGTTTGCAACGGATAGGGCCAGCTTTCACCCTTGCTCAAATTGACGGTCGCCAGATACTCGGCGACCTTGCGGGCGCGCTCCTCCGGAAATTCGACCTCCATCACGCGCCGCTGCGGGCGTGCCTGAATGGTGTTGTTGGCGTAGTTGCTCATGCGCTTGAGCACCGGCATGAACGCGTCGGCCGTGAATTTTGAGCGCGCGATCCGCTCAAGCGTGTGGCAGCTCATGCATTCGATGAGCGCCCGCTTCTGCTCGGCGGTGCCCGGAAAGCTCATGAACCATTCGGTGTTGGTGAGCTGTGCCGCCAGGTCTGTGGTCTTGCGCAGCTTGAGATCGACGTTCGCCGTCTTGGCGTCCGCGATGTCTACGGCCTGCGGCCCATCGAGCTCATAGCCCGATGCCCGGATGCGCAATGTATAGTGTCCGGCGCCGAGCTTTGCGACCGGGAAGCTGAAGAGGCCGCTCTGGTCGCTGACGACCGTGATGGTGATCGGGGATTGGCTCTTCTGCGCGCTGACCAACACGCCTTCCATTGCGCCGGCGTCGGCCGCGGTGACCTGCCCGGTCAATGCCGGCGCGGGCGATTGCGCGCCGGCGCCGCTGAGAGCCGCTCCCGACAGGAGCAAGGCAGTGACGCCTGCAGCAACCAGCCAAAAGGTGCGCCCCCGCATGACAGCGGCTCCGTTTTTTATTTTCATTTTGCGGCACTTCCGAACGAAAGTCCGCCCCGGATCGCGCCCGGGACAGAGACTTTCCCGAGAATGCCCTAACCGCGCTGCAGCGTGCACTCAGTCTCGATGATCGGGACGTTGAGGGCGGTCGGCGCCGTGCGCCGGAAGGTCTTGACCTGCTTGTAGCCTTCCTTTTCGCAACTCACCTCGACATCGTTGGTGTCGACGTCCTTGCCGAAACCAGGCACCCGATAGGTGCCCAGCGCGTCGCTGCGAGTGACCACGCCGCCACGATTCTTGATGCCGACTGTCACCTTGGCGTCGGAAACGGAATTGCCGCTGGCGTCCCGGACGAAGCCGAAATAGGCCGGACCCTCATCCTCGGCATCGTCGTCGTCCCCGAAGGATGACCCGCCGGCCCATACCGGGGTCGACAATGCGCCCGCCACCGCAAGGGCCAGGCACACACTCAAGCACGTAAGTCGGAGTAGGAATTTCATCCGAAACGTCCTCCCTGTCAGGGTACCCACGGTCGCGAGCCGCGGTTCCTGAAAGCCCTGCAGACGACCTTCTACACCAGATTGCCTAGCGGGCGATAGCCGGGATAAGGAACGCCGATCTCAGGGCAAGTCCGAGACAGACGGCGCGCCGTGGCTGGCGCGCAAGGAATATTTTGGGCGATTTCGGCTTCGCCGACAAGCCCTCCGCAAATGGCGCTGAGGCCGCGTGTCGCATGGGTCGGGCGCGTGACCGCCCAGTTCCATCCGTACCACTGGTTGGCGCCGGCGAATGCTCATTCTGCCGTGATGCCGGCTTTCGCGATCACTTCCCGCCATTTTCCGATATCGCTGCGGACCCGCTCGGTGAGGGCTTCGGGCGGGCCGGCTTCCGCGACCAGGCCTTGCTGGGAGAGCAGGTCCTTCATGTCGGCGGCCGCCAGTATTTCGGCGATCTCGCGGTTGAGGCGGCCGGCGAGGTTCGGGGAAAACTTTGCCGGTGCAACGAGCCCGAACCAGAGCGTCGCGTCATAGCCGGGCACGCCGGCTTCCGCCATGGTCGGCACGTCCGGCAGGGCATCGACCCGCTGCTTGCCGGTGACCGCGAGCGCTCGCAATTGTCCGGCGCGGATGGTTTGAATGCTCGGAGGAATGGTGGCGAACTGCATCTCGAGGCGTCCGCTCATCATGTCGATCACGGACTGCGCGGTGCTCTTGTAGGGGACGTGGATCAGCTGCGTATTTGTCATGGTCGCAAACAGTGCGCCGGCGAGGTGGGCGAGGCTCGCCGGTCCGGCCGAGCCGTAGTTCAGGGCGCCGGGCTTGCGCTTGGCGAGATCGATCAGCTCGGCGACGCTCTTGGCCGGCAGGCCCGGATAGACCACCAGCACATAGGGCGAGCTGGCGATCGTCAATATGGGCGTGAAATCCCGGATCGGATCGTAAGGGAGGCTAGGGCTCAGCGTGACCGCGACCGCCTGCGTGCTCGAGGTCACGATGCCGACGGTGTATCCGTCGGGGGCCGCCTTGGCGATCAGTTCCGCCCCGATATTGCCGCTCGCGCCCACCCGATTTTCAACGACGAACTGCTGGCCCAGCCGAAGACCGAGCTTTTGACCCAGGACGCGCGCGACCACGTCGGCCGTGCTCGCCGGCGGAAACGGCACGATCAGGCGGATCGGCCGCGACGGCCATCCGGGCTCGCCCGCGGCCGGTTGCGCTACGGCGGCGCCGCCGGCCAACGCGAAGCCCGCCGCCAGCGCTGATGCCGCGAACGCGGTCGCCGCGAACGCTTGGACGAGACGCTTCACGGCGCGATTTTCACTGTAGGGTTTTTCACTTTGCGACCTTCACAGCGCGATTTTCACGCCACGATTTCCTTAGCCAAGCCTGCCAGCAGGTCGGCGATGTCGTCGAGCGCATTGAAGCGCGGTTGCGCCGCGATGTGGGGCGACAATACCACGTTCCCGAACCCCAGCAGCTCGTCGTCGCTGCGGCCAGGTGCCTCATATTGCGGATCGAGCGCGAAGCCGCCGAGCCGTCCCGATTTCAAGGCTTCGATAAGCGCGGCCCGGTCAACCAGGTTGGGATTGGAAATGTTGACCAGGCAGGCGCCAGGCTTCATCTGCGCGAACCGGGCACGGTCGATGAGATTGCGGGTCGACGGTCCGCCCGGCACCTGCGGCACGATCCAATCGCTCTGCGCGAGCAACTGCTCGAGCGGCACGTAGCTCAATTGAAGTTGCCGCTCCTCGGACTCGGGCAATCGGGTGCGCTGGTAGTACAGAATCCGCATTCCGAAAGCCGCCGCGCGCAACGCGATCTCGCGCCCGATCTCGCCGAGCCCGATGATGCCCAGGGTCGACTCGTGCAGCATGCGCACGCCCGGGATGCGGGCCCAATTCGAGTTGGGGGTGTGCCGGCGGTCGAACGGCTTGTAGGTGTAGCCCTCGGCGGCGAGCTGCTCGACACTGATCCGCCCGGCCAGGCGATGCATCTTCTTGGCGAGCGTCAGCATCAGCGTGATCGCGACCTCGGCACAGGCGATGTTGGCGCGCCGCCGAAAAGTCAGCACCTTGACGCCCCGCTTCGCGCAGGCGGCAGCGTCGATATTGCGGGGCATCGCGCCGTATTTTTGCACCGCAACAAGTTCCGCTCCGGCGGCGAGCTCGCTTGGTCCGACCAGGAGCGACTCCACGATCAGGCCGCGTGCGCCCGGCAGACGTGTGCGCATATCCTCGACCGTCTCGACCAACCGCACCTGGCAGGGAAAAAATGCGCCGACGCGCGCGCGCACGCGCGCGCAATAGCCATCGAAATCCGGCTCCTCATGGGCGAAGAAGTCTGCGAAGGCGGCATAGCGCTCGGTCGCGGTCGTGGGATCGAGCACGATGCCAGCGAGGCGCAGGAAGGGATCGTCTTCGACGACCAGGATCGGTGCTTCGGCTGTCGGCACGCCATCAACATGCGTTGCGAGGGGGAGGGCGATCAGGTGTGCGACAAATGCGGCTCGATCTCAAGCGCTTTCGACATCCGACATACATCGGCGCTGCTCATTGACGCAGTGCCGGGCCGGCGCGATAAGGGTATGATCTCGAACGAAATTCAAATGCGGCCGCCGCAAAGCTCCAAATGGGTGGCCCGAAAGGAGGGTGACATGACCATCAGCCGGCGTCATATCCTTGCTGGAGCAATTGCCGCGCCTGCCGTCATCGCGGCGTCACGCCTCGGTGTGGCGGCACCGGCCCAGGTTTTGAAGATTTCCCACCAGTTTCCCGGCGGGACCATCGACGAAGGCGATTTCCGCGATCGGATTTGCCTCAAGTTCGCGGCCGAGCTCGAGAAGCGAACGAACGGCGCCATCGGAGGGCAGGTCTATCCCAACTCCTCCTTGATGAAGACCGTTCCGCAGTTCTCCGCGGTGCGAAAAGGCGCCCTCGACCTCAGCTTCTATCCGATCTCCTATGCGGGCGGCGAGTTCGCCGAGCTCAATATCGGGTTGATGCCGGGCCTGGTGAGTTCCTACGCGCAAGGCGCCGCCTGGAAGAAATCGCAGGTCGGCCAGAAGTTCGGCGACTTCCTCGCCACCAAGGGCGTTCTCATCCTGTCCTGGATCTGGCAGGCCGGTGGGATGGCGAGCCGCGGCAACCCGATCGTCAATCCGGAGGATGCCAAGGGTCTGAAGATCCGCGGCGGCAGCCGTGAGATGGACATGATGCTGCAAAGTGCGGGGGCGACGACGCTGTCGACACCCTCGAACGAACTCTATCAGGCAATGCAGACCGGTGCTTGCGACGCCGCCACCACCTCGTCGACCAGCCTGATCTCGTTCCGGCTCGAGGAGGTCGCCAAGAGCCTCACCACCGGTCGCGGCAAGTCCTATTGGTTCATGCTGGAACCGCTCATCATGTCGAAGGATATCTTCGACAAGCTGTCGAAGAGCCACCAGGAGGTGATCTTGGGGCTCGGTGCCGAGCTCGAGCAGTTCGGCACCAACGAGGCGATCGCCGACGACCGCAAGGTCGCCGAGGTGTACACCAAGAAAGGCGCCAAGGTCGCCGACCTCACCGAGGCCATCGTCGAGAAATGGCGCGCGATCGCGCGTGTGACCGCCTGGAAGGATTATGCCGACCGCACGCCGCTGTCGGCTGAGCTCCTCAAGCTCGCCGAGGCGGTCAACGTCTCCTGACGTCGCCTGAGGAACCGCGATGCAGCACGGCCTCGACGCCGTCGAGACCGAACTCCGGTCGGCGTCCTCCGCGGACGCCGCCGGGCCGGTCGAGCGCTTTCTTGACCGCATCAATCAGCTCATCGTGATCGTTTCGTCGATCGCGCTGGTGGGTGCCGCATGCGTTCTCACCTACAGCGTCGCATCGCGCTATTTCCTGCATTTCTCCACCGATTGGCAGGACGAGCTTTCGGTGTTCTTCATCGTGGGCGCCGTCTTCATGTCGGCGGCGGCCATCCAGGCGCGCCGCGGGCACGTCGCGATCGAAGCCATCGTCGGCCTGCTGCCGCCGCGGGTGAATGCGGTCCGGCAATGGCTGGTGGATCTCGCGAGCCTCGTGTTCTGCGGCTATTTCGCCTGGAAGTCATGGACTTTGCTCGATGAGGCCTGGGTCGAGAATTATCATTCGGGCTCGACCTGGGGCCCGCCCTTGTGGATTCCCTATTCGCTCATGGCGGTCGGCATGACGCTCCTTAGCGTCCAGCTTTTGGCGCAGGTCGCCAAGCCATTGCGGGTTGCCAGGCGTGGGCGGCGCGCCGGATGATGACCACGTTGTCGATCGGCCTGCTCTACGGCGTCGCCACGCTCGTGGTAATGTTTTCCGGCATGCCGATCGCGTTTGCGCTCGGTGCCGTGGCGACCATCTTCATGATCGCGTTCATGCCTTCGTCCTCGGTCGATACCATCACGCAAAATGTCTACGAGGAGATGGCCTCGATCACGCTTCTGTCGATCCCGCTGTTCATTCTCAAAGGCGCCGCGATCGGCCGCTCACCCGCCGGCAAGGATCTCTACGGTGCCCTGCACGCCTGGTTGCATCGCCTGCCGGGTGGGCTCGGCATCGCCAACGTCTTCGCCTGCGCGCTGTTTGCCGCCATGGCCGGCTCCTCGCCCGCCACCTGCTCGGCGATCGGCTCCGCCGGCATCCCTGAAATGCGCAAGCGCGGCTATTCCGGCAGCTTCGCGGCCGGCATCATCGCGGCCGGCGGTACGCTCGGCATCCTGCTGCCGCCATCGATCACCATGATTCTCTATGCGGTCGCGGCCGAACAATCGCTCGGCCGGCTGTTCCTCGCCGCCATCGGGCCGGCCGTGCTGCTGGTGGGATTGTTCGCCGGATACGCGATCTGGCGCTTCCGCCTCGAATACCGCAACGCCCGGCGCGCGCTGGACGAGACCGGCGTCCACTCGGAGCTGCTACGGCCGGATGATCTGTCGATGTGGGACAAGTTCGCGCTGCTGCCGCGCGTGCTGCCGTTCGTGATCCTGCTCACCGGCGTGATGGTCGCACTCTATGGCGGCTTTGCGACGCCCTCGGAGACCGCGGGACTCGGCGCGCTCCTGGCCATGATCCTGATCGCCGGCATCTACAGCGTGTGGACGCCGCGCGATCTCGCGCCGATCCTGGTCGCGACCTTGCGCGAGTCGACCATGCTGATGTTCATCATCGGCATGTCGCTGCTCTATTCCTACGTGATGAGCTACCTGCATATCAGCCAGTCGGCCGCGCAATCGATCGTGGAACTGCACTTGTCGCGATGGATCCTGCTCGCTGCCGTCCTGGTTTTCGTGGCGGTGCTCGGTTTCTTCCTGCCGCCGGTGTCGATCATCGTGATGACGGCGCCGATCGTGCTGCCGCCGCTGCGCGCCGGCGGCTTCGATCTCATCTGGTTCGGCGTCGTCATGACCATCGTCATGGAGATGGGATTGATTCATCCCCCGGTCGGGTTGAACCTCTTCGTCATCAAGAACATCGCGCCCGATATTCCGCTGAGCGACGTGATCTGGGGCGTGATGCCGTTCGTCGCCCTGATGTTCTTCGCGGTGGTCCTGATGTGCTTCTTTCCCGAGATCGCCACCTGGTTCCCGGACGCCGTCATGGGGGTGAAGACCAGGTAGGCTAGGCTTCCCCGATCTCGCGCAGGATCTCCTCCGAATGCTCGCCCAGGCGCGGAGCCGGCCGCGCCGCCGCCATGCCCTCGCCGTCGATCGTGATCGGGGTGCGCAGGCCCGGAATGGTACCGCCCTTGGCGGCGTCGCTTCGCAGATCGAGCCGCATGCCGCGATGGATCACCTGCGGGTCGGAGAAGACGTCATCCAGATTGTTGATCGGACCGGCCGGCACGTTCACCGCCTCGAGCTTGGCCAGGATGTCGGCGCGCGCGAACCGCGACGTCAGAGTAGAGAGATGCGCGACCAGCTTGGCGCGGTTGGCCACCCGGTCGGCATTGGTCTTGTAGCTCGGATCTTGCGCCAGGCCGGGCTCGCCCAGAACGCCGCACAGCTTGGCGTATTGGCCGTCATTGCCGGAGGCGATGATGACGTGCCCATCGGCGACCGGAAAGACCTGGTAGGGAACGATATTGGGATGCGCATTGCCGATCCGCTCCGGCAGCGCGCCGGAGACCAGGTAGTTGAGCGCCTGGTTGCCGAGCACGCCGACCTGCGCATCGACCAGCGCCGTGTCCACATGGCTGCCGCGGCCGGTCTTCTCGCGCTCGGCAAGCGCGGCCAGAATGCCGACGACCGAATAAATCCCGGTGAAGATGTCGGCGATGGGAACGCCCGCCCGCGTCGGCTCGCCGTCCGGCGCGCCGGTGAGCGACATGAAGCCGCCCATGCCCTGCGCCATGAGGTCGTAGCCGGCGCGCGCCGCATACGGACCGGTTTGGCCGAAGCCGGTCACCGAGCAATAGATCAGGCGCGGGTTGACGGCGGCGAGGCTCGCATAGTCGAGGCCGAATTTGGCGAGCCCGCCGACCTTGAAATTCTCGATCAGGATGTCGGAGCGCGCCGCCAGCTTGCGCACGATGCGCCGCCCGTCCTCGGATTCGAAATCGAGCTCGATCGAACGCTTGCCGCGATTGGCGCAGTGGAAATACGCCGCGCCCAGATTGCCGCCATCCGCGGCCGCCACGAAGGGCGGGCCCCAGGCCCGGGTATCGTCGCCCGCGCCCAGGCGCTCGACCTTGATGATGTCGGCGCCGAGATCGGCCAGGAT
>Ga0207090_1010_pt1 | contig 49238 bp, 42 predicted proteins | sample Alteio_BWMinHeat_50_FD_153565 | JGI IMG/M metagenome (GOLD analysis project Ga0207090, IMG submission 153565) | Enriched cells from forest soil in Barre Woods Harvard Forest LTER site, Petersham, Massachusetts, United States -... | ecosystem: Environmental > Terrestrial > Soil > Temperate forest >...
GCCTGCCAGAGCGCATGTGCCTGCTCTGCGGTCAACCAGTTGCCGAGCCGGATGCCCAGTTTCTTGACGCCCTTGACTCGCCGTATTCTTGCGGCTAGGTCGGCGCTGAGAAGTCCGCAGTCTGCCGCCTCGCACGCCAGGCGGCGCACGGCTCCCAGTCGAAGATTGTTCGTGCCCGGAGCCAGTTGTCGCGACTCCAGGTGCATCCGATAGCGGACGACAACCGTCTTGCTGAAGGACAGTCGCGGCTCGGAACAGTACCAATCCACAAACTCGTCAATGGCGTGGCGATATCCCCGTTGTGCGTCCGGGCACGACAGGCTGTTGAGAACCGCGGACTTGGCAATTTCAAGGTCCGGCAACCGCAGGACCGACTTGCCGGCGCGTCCTTTGACTTTCTGCTGGTGCTTTTGCTTCACGACTAGTGGCCTCCATCGCCACGAGTCGATCATGCCGCCCTGCGGGACCAGGGTCAGGCCGGGTTGCGCGTAAACCAGGAGTTTGCGTCTTCTGATGAGCGAGAGTTGGCTATACTAACGAAGCCGAATAGTTCTTATACAGAGAGCACATGTCCGAATCAATTCCCAACTCCGGCTTCCAAACCGCGATGTCCATTCTTTCTCACCTGTACTTTGCGCCGATCCTTGGCAGGCTGATCCGTGCGAATGTGCCGGATCTCCTTGACGGCGGAGCGGTCGACTCGGAAAAGCTGGCGAAGCAAGCAGGGCTACATCCCCTTTCCACGGTGCGGGCGCTCCGTGCATTGACGGCGTTCGGTGTGTTCCGCGAGTTAGCGCCTGGCACGTTCGCAAATAGCGAAGCCTCCACCTTGTTTCGTGATGGCGGCGGCCTCCGCAACTACGCGCTGTTTGCGACGTCGGAGCAGTTCTTGAAGTCGGCCATGGCGCTTGGGCATAGCTTGGATACAGGACAAGCCGCACACGACCACGCCCTCGGGCAGAAGGTATGGGAGTACTTCCGCGACCACCCGGAAGATAACGAGGCCTTCAACCGGGGATTGGCGGAGATCCGCACCGATGAGCAGGCCGCGATTGCGGCGGCATACGACTGGGCTGGCGTGAAGTCCGTTGTGGATGTGGGAGCGGGAGCGGGTGCGCTGTTGGCTTCCATTGTCGCCGGAAATCCCGGCGTTCGGGGCATTCTGTTCGATCGCCCAGACGTGCTGCCCGATGCCGAGCATCTGCTTAAGACGCGAGGAGTCCGCGAACGGTGCGAGTTGGTGGCAGGAAGCTTCTTCGAGCCGATCGAGGTCAAGGGCGACGTCTGGATCCTGAGCCAGGTTCTGCACGACTGGCCAGACGCGGAGTGCCGGACGATCCTGAAGCGGTGCCGCGAGCGGATGAGTTCCGGGGACCGGCTGCTGGTGGTAGAGATGGTTCCCGTGCCCGGCCAGCCCGATGCCGGAATCGCGATGCTGGACATGGCCATGATGATGTTCGGTGGCGAGGCTCGGCAACGAACCGAGGCGGAGTACAACCAGTTGTTTTCTGCAACCGGATTCGGTCCGGCGCGTGTCATCGCGACAGGAACTGCCTTCCGCATTTTGGAAGCGAAACCGAGTTAGCAGCATGTCGACGTTGAACGACTTTGCCATCCGCTACACAGCCGCTTGGTGCAGTCAGAACGCCGCGAGTGTTGCAGCACATTTCGCCGAACGAGGGAGTCTCACCATCAACGGAGGCGACCCCGCCATCGGCCGAGCTGCGATCACCGCGGCCGCGCAGGGATTCATGACGGCCTTCCCCGATATGGTGGTGAAGATGGACCGGCTCGAAGTGGATGGTTCGCACATCGAATATCATTGGACTCTGACCGGGACAAATACGGGGCCTGGCGGAACCGGTCGCCCGGTCCGGATCAGCGGAGTTGAACAGTGGCGAATCGGCGCCGATGGACTGATCGAGGAATCCAAGGGTCAGTTCGATGAAGCCGACTACCAGCGGCAACTGATCCGGGCAGAAGCACCGTACAGGTAACTAGCCCAGATCTGATCACGAGCGACGCGGCGCCGGGTAACTCCCGAGTGGTCGCCCCACTCGGAGAATGAATGGGCCGTTAGGCGGCCCTGCGCTCGCTGGAGTATTAGAGGGCGCACGCCGCGGCGGCGCGGTCGTATCAACCGCACGTGGCTGCGCCGCGCCGACCCGCGGCCGCGCGTCGCGCACGTTGGACCGAACCGCGCGCTACTCGCCGGCAAGCGGATCCGCGCTCACACCGCCAGGGCACTCTAGGGCGAGCGCCCCGGGAGGCGCCGCTCCGCGCTCTCCCCAACGGCGCCTCCAATTTCGCGGACATTAAGACGCAGCTGCGCCGCGCGGGTCCGCGAAGCGTCGCTTCCGCGTCCAATTCCTGCGTGCGTCGGGGTAACGCACGCGCGGCGGCGCGCCCTCCAAGCGCTCGTGCGTCGCGCCGGCCCGCGGATCGGAGCCGAGCGGCCGTGCGCACAAGAGAGCGTCGCAGGGTATGCGAGTGTTTCAAAACGTGGCTGCGCCGCGCTAGTCAGCGCCCGCAGCCGCGCTTTCGCGCACGTAGGACAGAACCGCGCGACGCCCGCCGGCGATCGCAACCGCGCGCACAGCGTTCTTGCCGGCGGGTTCTGACGCGAGCGCCGCGGAGGCGCCACTCCCGGCCGTTCCGCGCGCTTTCCCGACGGCGAAGCACCGCTTCCGGGGCCGCGCCTAGGCGACGTCATCTCTTCTTCTTTTTCCGCTGCTGCGACAAGCCCAGAAGCAGATGCTGAAAATCGCGCGGTAGTTCGCAGTCGATCGAGATGCTCTCTCGTGAACGCGGATGAACAAACTGGACATGTGCTGCGTGGAGAGCAACGCGAGAGATCAGTGGCTCAGAAGATTCTGCCGGGTGATATTTCCTGTCACCGATGACCGGGTGGCCGATTACCGAAAACTGCGCTCGGATCTGATTCTGCAATCCAGTCACCAGCGCAACTCGGACGAGCGTCGCGCCGGGAAGGAGTCGCTCGACGGAATATCGAAGTTCCGCGCGAGCCGCTTCGGCGTCTCTCTCTGTGCGCAGCTGTTGAAACATTCCGACGCGTCGAAAATAATGAACAAGAGTCCCCTCGTTTGCGTCGAGACGCCCGCGAAGAACCGCTAGATACTGCCTCACCGGCGTGTGGCCGAGAAACTGTCGAACGAGTATCTCTCGATCCGGCTCTGTTTTGGCGAAGAGCAGAATGCCGGACGCGAAACGATCGATGCGATGGACAACAAGGGCTCGTTGTCTTTTCAGCGCAAATCTCGCCGAAAGCAGAGACAGAGCGGACGGACTACCGGAGCCTTTGATAGGCACAGCCGCCAGACCAGCCGGTTTATCGAGGACCACCACGGCATCGTCCTCGTAAAGCACGGATAGCTCCCGTGAGAAGCGAGGCGGCCGCTGGTTTTTGTGATCCGGCTTGCCTGGACGACTGCGGGCCTTTCGTGGAGGCTTCCTCATCTGCAGATTGGCCGCGCGTGCCTACAAGGGCGCGGTATAGACCGCCTACGAAACGGCCTGGAAGTGAGACCAGCTCCATTATCGAACCATCCCACTAACATCGCAATCTCAGCGAACGTCGGCCACGGCCGAAGCGACGTAACGGCCATTCGGCGACCAGCGAATGGGACCCCATCGGCTAATGTGTTCTGAGCGGCGAGCTCACCACTTCTCCCTCAACGGTCGCCCCAATCGCGCGTACTTTTCTATCTTGTAAGTGTTGCTATCGCTATTTCCGCGCCGTCCGTCCTACTGCTGTGGGCCTGAGGCGCGGTTTTCCGGCACTGAGCACGCCTCGATTAATGAGGTGCGCAAGTCTCTTTGCCTCGACAATATCACGTGTCACGTTTAGTTTTGCACTGAGATGCTTATGGATAACAAACCTGGACATCTTGTTTTTCTGTATTAGTCCGGCGTCTAAGTCCGCCTTTATCTCCGAAGTCAAATTTGGTTCAATCAGACGTGTAAAAACGGCCTGACAGAAGCCGCTGGTGCTGACGTCGCCTGCAGCACACACCCTCATTTCCTGCGTCAGATTGTTGGTGGCGCCGGCCCAGATTAGATCATTTGTTCCCCACCAAACGGTGTATGCCCCAGGCTTTTCAAAGCCAGATTGGTCATCTGGCGGCCACTCGGAAAATCGGTGCCCTGGACGAATTCCCCGCGAAAGTCCAACAGACTCGGCTATAGTGTCCAACGCCTCGAATACCGGAAAGTATTTCGCGTCTGCTGCAGTGCCGATCGCTTTGAGCCGTGACCGGAGGGAATTCCGCTTGTCCTCCATCTGCTCGTCATGGACTTGAAACAGGTCTATCCCCCGCTGCTTTGCCTCGCGTCCTTCCAGGGCCACCTGCACTCCCCGCTGGATATCGCCAATCCAGTCGGCAGACGGCCCGGTCAGCTCCATCAGGCCTATCCACCACGGCCCTCGCGCAAACCACTCCCCAAAACTAATGCTCTTGAGAGTTGGCCCATGTGGTTTAACCGTGAACAAGAGACCTTTGGGATCATAGTCGGGAAACTGTAGGCCCATAAATCGCCCCCAGCGTTGAACCGCAGTCCACTCGCTGTCCCAGATTCGTCTAGCGTTGTCATCGGCCGAAGGTGGCATGAGAAAAATCGAGTTGCGGAGGTTGTCATTGATAGCAACCCACTCCACCTCCCAAGACGTACCGGCAGTGATTGAGGGCACGACCAGAATCAGCGTTGCATTTAGGCTGAGCTTCCGCAATTCTCTTTGCCAGGTATCGTCAGCGCTTCGAATCTTCCCCGCGCCCAGAGCAATCGTGTGTTGTTTACCCAGGCCAACCAGCGGCCAAGGGCCGCTGCTCAGGGTGAATGCTAGAGCTTCTTCCAAACTGAGTGTGCCCCAATCTGTCGGAAACATCGGTAAAGTGAGAGGCGCTTCGAATGAGCGTAGGTAGAGAATGTACTTAGCGAACCCTAGTGTTATGCCTGGCGGAAGTTGACTTTGGAGATCAGCCGTTACTTTTTCGGCCTGACGATCGCGCGCAAGCTGGACCAGCATACGGTACGCTTCGCCAAGCGTTTGCGGGCCCAACGTTGCCGGATAACCAGCCAGCCTTACCGTGTCGGCTACCAGGGACATGACAGTCTGATCATCCGGCTCGACAAATTCTTCAGGCGATGACGGCGGCCAACCGACAGAAAGCTGCCACCATCGTGCCAAATGTTCCAGGTGAAATTCTTGCAGCGTGTGGAGCAGGTCACGCATGATGGCGGGTTTAAGAGACATCGGCCGGTCTCTCCTTCTTGCCTATGTTAAACGGGATGGCCGCCCTAAGCCACAGAAAGTCGGCCTGCCGTACAACGGTCCGCAGGTCTTGTGCTTCTAAAGACACGGGCGCCCCACATCTGAGTTTTGCACGACCGGCGTTTGATCCCAGGTGTTTCCTAGCGAATCACAAACCACTGGCAGTCGCTCTCAAGTTGAACAGAGAGGCCGAATCCGCGGCGATGTGAATTGGATTTCCAAGCGGATCTTCGGCAACCCGGAAGCAATCCACTTTGACCTATAGTCATGTAGGACTTGTGGCTTCCTGGCCCCCAAAACGGCGTTGGAGGAAACGCCGGTGCCGGCCAGCGCCGGCAGCCGCGCGCCGCACACGTTAGGGCACAACCGCGCGGTCCCCGCCGTCGAGCGCCGCTGCGCTCAGCGGCATTGCCGGCGCGTCCTGACGACGCTCCCCCCGACGCGCGCCTCCTACCCGCCAGATCAAACGCGGGCAGCGCCGCGCTGGTCGGCGGCCGTGCGCCCGGCTTCATCGGAAAGGGCGAATCGGCCGTCGCTCCGAGCGGTCTAGCGACCTCGAAGCGCCGCTTCCGCGGCCAACCCCGGCGCGGGTCGCGGCCTTCATGTGCCCTCGCACGCGAGCGCCGCGGAGGCGCCGCTCCGTCGCGGCCCATTCCTGCGCGGGTCGCAATAACGCAAGCGCGGCGGTTGGCTCCCCACGCGCTCGCGTGTCGCGCCGGGCCGCGGAGCGGCGACGAACGGGTACGCGGGCTCGGCGTTCGCGAACCGCACAGCACCGTAGCTAGCAGAAGGAGCGAGGATGGCTCAGAACGTTGGCCGTGTGTCGCCGCACATGCCGCGCAATCTCGGCCACGCATTAACGCGCGCTTGAACAATTCGCTGTTGTCAGTTCGACGATCACGACCCGGGCGGGCAGCCAAACCGCACGCCGTGGATGCTCCAGCACTCGACTCCTAGGCCAGAGAGATACGGGAAATACCGGTGGTTATAGGAAATGGTCCGAAGGTTCCATTACGGTCAATTTCCGACGGCTACTTTATTTCTTAGGGGAATCGGAGCAGGATGAGTCTCGACGGCGGTGGAAATGGACATCTACAAAGCGATTCGAGAATTACATTCTGAAAGGGCGAAGCTTGACCGAGTGATCGCGGCCCTCGAAGAACTGCACAATCGCGTCGATAGGACGACCGCGCCTGTTGTCGGCGGACGGCGCGGACGAAAATCGATGAAAGCCGAGGAGCGGGAGCAGGTGTCAGTACGGATGAAGCAATACTGGGCCCGCCGACGATCCAAACGAGAAGTGGCCCACTAACCGCAGTCTGGATCTATCTCAATTTGCGCGTTGATGTTTGACGTTTCGGGCGTCTCCCCGGAGGGTGGTCGATTACGGCGTGCTGCACCAATCGCCGGTATTGCCTAATTGAGCCGGCGTAGTCTTGTGCGAGACCTCGGACCGCCTTCTGCGCTTCCAGCCACTGGCGGGGGATCAGTTCGCCACCCGACTTGCGTGTGTAAAGGCGGTACAGTTCTTCTTCCCGGGCCAAAGCTCGCAGGAGTTCACGACCCAACCTCGTCATTTGTTTCCGAACCCGATCCAGATTCACTCGCCCATCCGTCCCAGGGCTCTAATAGCATTCCCGGTACCGGACTACTCCCCAGTCGCATCACCGGATTAGGGCAAGCCTGAGGCGGATCTGTACACCTGATGGACAATGGGATGTGACTTGACTGTCAACGGTTCAGAGACACCGGACATTGAAGACCGGCTAATCTCATCCGCTCGCGCGGCGCGCCGGGCCGGGGAGCGAGCAGCGCCACCGCTCCCCGCGCTTTTGCCGGCGCGGCTGACGCGAGCGCCCCGGAGGCCGGCCGCTCCCCGCCTCCCCAACGCGCGCCTCCAACTCCGCGGCGGCGCCGCTTTTGATGCAGTCCCCCACCTGCGCCAGGACTAGGTCGCCCAGTCCAATCTCCCTGGAGCAAGTCCGTGTCTTTGGGCCGGCCAAGGTTCAGTACAGCCCCTTTACGATTCCCCCATCCACTGCGACGGAAACGCCCGTCACATAGCTGGCGCGTTCGGAGGCGAGAAACACCACGACGTTTGCGAATTCCTCAGGTTGCCCCACGCGTCTCAGCGGCGCTTGGCCGGCCCACGACTCTTCGATCTCCTTCGCCGTCAGTCCCTTTCGCGCCGCCAGCGATTCGGCCAGTTCCATGAGGCGGTCCGTCGCGGTGAAGCCAGGGCAAACATTGTTTACAAGCACGTTGTAGGGTCCGTACTCGGCCGCCAGGCTTTTGATCAGCCCGCTGACGCCACAGCGGATCGAATTGGAAAGAATAAGACCCTCTAATGGCTGCTTGACGCTGACCGACGTGATCGCGATGAACCGGCCCCAGCAGCGTTCCTGCATCAGCGGCAGCGCTTCGCGGGCCAGGTACACAGTGCTCATCAGGTTGAGTTCCGCGGCGCGATGCCACTCTTCAATGCTGGTATCGGCAAAGCTTTTGGAAGGTGGTCCGCCGGCATTGGCCACGCAGATATCCAAGCGCCCGAAATGGCTCGCGGTTTCGGCGACGAACCGGCGCACCTGGTCAGGCGCCGTCACATCCACGGCCTCGGCCAGCACCTCCGCTCCGGTTTCGCGGCGGATTTCTTCCGCGGTCTTGAGCAATACCGGTTCCGTCCGCGCGCAAAGCGCCAGTCTGGCCCCTTCCCGAGCCAGTCCCCAGGCAACCGCCTTACCGAGTCCCTGGCTCGACGCGGCAACGATTGCCACGCGACCGTGCAACCCAAGGTCCATGGTGTCTCATCCCCGGCGCAGATACGCGTCGTCTTTTTTCAGCCAGTCCTCGCGGATGGGGCTAAAGATGTCGAGATCCAGCGTGTCATCGAGCGCGATAGCCTTGTGCGGCTTCCACGACGGGATTCGCAGAACCTGCCCCTTTCCGACCACAATCTCTTTGCCATCGATCTCGAACAACAGCGCGCCTTCCAGAATGTAGGTAATCTGCTCGCTCTCGTGCTTGTGCTCTGGCACCACCGCGCCCTTCGCCAGAAACACCTGGGCCACCATCGCCTTTTCGCCCGCAATGATCTTGCGCGCGATGGTCGGGCTCAGGATTTCCTTGTCCATTTCGTCCCAAGTGTAGTGTTCCATGTTCCGGACCGTATAGCCGTCACTAACCGCCGTCCGCTCCTTTCATCTAACACCAAGCTTCGCCGCGAGGGAGAAAGCGGACGGCGCAAGGCGGACCGTAGTTCATTTTAAACCCTTCCGTTCTTTATGCGATGACAGCCGCTGTCCCGCCGACAATAAAGGCTGCCCCGTAACCCCCCGCAGATGTTGCCCGAGCAACTCGATGCTACCGCCCCTACGATGGCACCGCTTCCGCGGCCAATTCCTGCGCGCGGCGCGGCAGCGCCCACGCGGTGCTCAGCGCGACCGTCGTCCCTTCGCTGTGCTGGTCCGCGCCCGCAGCCGCGCGCCGGTCAATCGGGACGGATGAATGCGGGTCGCGGCAATGCACGCCGCCCAGCGCGGGCCCCGTGTGCACGGAGACGCGCGCTGGCGGCGGGCCAGCTGGTCCGCGCCGTCTGGCGCTACCGCTCGCGGAGCGCCGCTTCCGCGACCAAGTCCAGCGCGGCTCGCGGTAGCGCACGCGCGGCGGCAAAGCCGCTTCCAGCGGTGCACTGTCGCCCCCCACGCGCTCCAACGTCGTGCCGGCCGCGGATCGGCGCCGAACGGGAATCGCGTGCGTCCGCCGCCACCCACCTTGGCGTGCGCGCGGAGACGCGCGTCGACTGAGCGGTTCGGGTGTATGATGACCGGAAACTGGCTTTCAAAATGGAAATCGGTCACAACACGGCACGGAGGTTGAAATGAACAGATCTATTTTCACTGACGCTGCAGCTATGGCGCTCGGCATGACTCTTACCGCGATGCTGGCATTCTCTCAGGCGCCGGCCGGGGGGCCTCAATCGCCAGGGTGGTTTCTGCAAGCCTCAGCCCCTGACCCCGGTGGACGATTGGTCGTCGGCCCGGGTGGACGAGTCATGCCATCCGCCGGTGGAACCGGTGGCGGTCGCGCTCTAGCTGCGATTTCCGTCCCCGCTGCGGGCGGTGTGCCGACGTGCAGTCACTCGCCCCTTTGCGGGAATCGCCTTGGCGGCGCGCGTTCAGCATTGCAACGTGTCGAGTGGAAACAGACGATGGGTTACACCTACGCTTACCCTGTTGATTTGCCCGAGGGCGGCGGCGGTGTCTCGGCGATCCAAATTGATTCCAAAGGAAACATGTGGGTCTTTCAGCGCAACGCTGTCGGAAAACCGCAGTTGTTTGAGTTCGGCCTGGATCGCAAGCTGATCCGCACAGTCGGTGATGACGTGATCGGCCACCAGGAAAAGGCGCACGGCATGGCAATCGACGCCGAGGACAATGTCTGGATCTGCGACGCCAATGGTGCCACCGTGATGAAACTAAGTCCCGAGGGCACGCTCCTCATGACCCTCGGCGTGAAGGGAAAAAGGGGCGATTGGGATGAAGCCAAGAGACAAAGGCTTCTCTGGCAGCCGCTGGACCTCTCCTTCGCTCCCAATGGCGATATCTATATCGGCGAGGGTCATTCCAACGAGAGCCCCAATGACACCGATTCAGATGACCCAACCAACAACATAGGTGCTGCGCGTGTAATACACCTCGATAAGACCGGAAAATTCCTCCATCAATGGTACGGCAACAGTGTCGGACAAGGTAAATTCAGCATGGTCCATGGCATCGCCGTGGATCCCAGGAGCGGCAATGTTTGGCTGGGTGACCGCGAGGAATATCGCCTCGTTGTCTATACCGGGGAGGGCAAGTTCGTCAAAACGGTTCAAATGAGAAACCTCATGTGCGCCATCGCTTTTGACCCGGCGGGCAATCTATGGGTGGCAAGCGGTCAGGATGGCCAGCTCTTGAAGATAGACCAAAATGGCAACGTACTAGGTGCGGTGGGTAACGGATCGGGTACAGGGGAGGGCCAGTTCATCGAAACTAATTACATCGCCTGGGACAAGCAAGGCAACCTGTATACCGGCGACACCAGCGTTGGCCGGGTCACGGAAATGATTGCGCCTAAGAAGCACTGACGAGCGGTTGGTGAAAAATCGGACGAAAGAACGTTTCTGGGGCCGGGGCTCTGGTAGAGTAGGTCGCAGGCGCGCCGCGACGTCGCACGTGAGCTCCTCGATGGGCGTACGGAAACCGTGCGAAGCGTCGTGGTCCCATCGGCTCCGCCGCGCGGGTCCGCGCCCGCAGCCGCGTGCTGCTCTATGCATCGCCGCTCCGAGCGCTCTCCCGACCGCGAAGCGGTCCTTCCGCGGCTGATTCCACACGGTTAGCTGTTAGCATGCGCGGCGCTGTGAGAGGACTATCGCAGCAGCATCCAGAACGTACACACTCAGCCTTTGTCCTTCGCGTCAGCCTCGTTCGTCTGCTATTGCACGCCTGCGGGGTGCCTCCGGCGCCATTCCGCAAGCGCTTCTGCCAATTGAATGACGAAAGTCTTTCGAGGCGGTTTCCCCATATTGGCTTCTGGTGAGCACATGTAGCGCGCCGCCGAGCCAAACCGCCTCAGCGCATGGTCATGCATGCGGCTGAGGCGGCGCCGGAGTTGCTCCAGATCTGGCGTTCCTTCATTGGCGAAGTCGTACACCGAAGAAATCCGCCCGCCCCCTCCTAATTGTAGTCGCAGCTTGAAGTGGCCGTTTCCGGTTCGCGGCGAACGGACATGGGCTCCAAGCGGTGTGTTGAACCTCAGGGACACTACCCGTTATCGAAGCAGAGCGCAGCCGTCGTGGCTGCGCCGCGCGGGTCCGCGCCCGCGGCCGCGCCTTCGCACATAGGACAGAACCGCGCGATCCCCGCCGGCAGTCGCCGCCGCGCTCACTGTGTTCTTGCCGCCGGACGCGGACCGGACCCGCTCCGAGCGCCTACCGACCGCGAAATGCCGCTTCCGTGCCCAATCCCTACGCGGGGCGCCGTAGTGCAGGCGCGCGCCGCGTCCAGCGCGCTCGTGCGTCGCGCCGGGCCGCGGGATCGGGGCCGAACGGGTACCGCGCGCGGAAGCGTCATCGTCCCGGGCTGCGCGGCGCTGCTCCGCGCCCGCAACCGCGCCTCGCGCACGTAGGGCAGAACCGCGCACTACCCGCGGGCGAGCGCCGCCGCGCTCCCAGCGTTCTTACCGGCGGCTGCTGACGAGCGCCGCGGAGGCGCCGGGCTACCCTCTCCCCACGCGCGCCTCGAACGTCGCGACGTAAAACGTCGCCGTGCCGTGCGGGTCCGCGCCGGCAGCCGCGCCCTGCCGGCTGCATCGCCCTCCGCGAGCTCAACCGCTCGCGAACCGCGGCTTCCGCGGCTAATTCCTGCGCGGGTCGCGGCAGCGCACGGGCGGGGGGCGCGGTAACGCACGAGCGGTGGGTTGGCCTGCTCGGGTTTCGGCTTGTTCCTTGCCTATCTAAAGTAGCCCACCACCCAAATAGGCGGCAAATCGTGGAGCCCTGCTGTTCTTTCCTGGTGTTAACGGATTATCAGGACAGATACCGATGCAATCCTTGTCGGGAATCGAACTTTGGTCTTGGTGTTGCGAATGGGGGGAGCGCCCATACGGACAGCCCAACAGCATAACGGAAGAACCCATGAATAGATTGCCGCTCATTGCGATTGTTTTGACACTCGCTTCGCTTGCCTTGCACAGAACTACGGCGAACCCTAGTTCGGCATCTTGCTTCGCGATTTCGATGTGACGCTCGCTCCGATGCTTATCCTTTTGGCGCTTATCGCGCGATCTCGGCTATCCATTCCTCCCTCTTTTGCTCGAAGGCGGTGCCAAAGACCAAGGAACACAACACCACCAATCAGAAGCCCCATGTAGGAGGGCTCTGGAATAGAAGCAGGCAAGATCGTAACGGAGTTAACCTGGATACCCGTTCCTCCATTCACGGTGTAAGGAGCGGAGGAGTGTCCGATAAACAAATTAAGTGTCGGCCCTGACGGCCAGATCCAGTAACCGCTGGCGATGGACATATCGATGATACCGTTGATGGTGCCGGAATCGATCGCTGTAAAGTCGACGACGCTTCCTGCCCCAAACATGCTTGTGGATGACTGGAAGGCTGAGAAACCACCGCTCGCGTTGAAATAGGCTCCCAAGAGTGAACTACCATCGAACAGGTTGACCGTGAGATTACTGACATTATAGGACCCGTAGGCCGTCAGAACTACCTCCAAAACGTCACAGGCCCCATTTGGGCAGACGGGTGCTGTAGTGCTGAAACGGATTTGAAGAATGTCCCCGACGTTGAGCGTGTCTCCTATCGCCTTCGGCGTGACAGCCGCGAGGACGGCGCCGATAAAGAGAAAATGGCGTAGCGAGGGCGCGTTTCTGAAATACGACTGTCTCATTTCACTCCTGCTGGAACCACAGCCAGCCTACCGTGGCTGTACGGTTGCGGTCTGCTCATTTTTGCTCAACGCGGCTGTTCCAATTCTTAATCGTTCAAGATCTAATACAACAAAATGACGGCGTTTTTACATTGCTCTCGTAATGCAAAGACCGTCGGCAATACCTTTCCAACTACACTGCGGTTGAAATTTTTCTTCAGAGTTCGGGAACTAATTCGTAGAATTCGTATACAAGAGCTGACCGGTTGCATCTGTGACACAGGAAATGTAGCGACGTTGTTGGCTGGCATGGGCAATTCTCGGGTTTGGTTTGCCCGGAGCGCCGAGCATGAAGAAATCCAGCAAGCCAGGGCGAAAGGTCAAGCCGTGACCGCGCTGTGCCCAGATGACCGGCCTGAACCGAGCCGGTTCTATCTCTGGCGCACGCCGTATCAAGCCACGCCGTCGACATGGCAATACGCGATCAGATGCAGAAGTTGCCTTAGAATCGCCGGCGTATGGCTACCGGAGAGGTACAATCGTGAGCACCAGCGCACTCATTGAAGCGAGAATGCGATTTCTCATTCGAAACCTCCCAGGTCTGACGCCAACGTACAGTCGAATCATGGCGAAGTCAAGGCCGGGTCGGTCCGGACGAGCGCCCCGGAGGCGCGCTTCCCGCTCTCCCCAACGCGCGCCTCGAACTCCACGACATAAACGTCGCTGCACGACGCCCGCAGGCGCCGCTCCGCACGCTCTACCGCCCGCGCTTCCGCGGCCAATTCCGGCGCGGGTCGCGGTCGCGCACGCGCGGCGACGCCCCAAGCGCTCGCGCGTCGCGGATCGGAGCCGAGCAGGTACCGCGCGCGGCGGCTGACGCTGGTTCACTTCGAAGCAAGTCCATGTCGCCAACACCGAGTTGGCGCATTCTGACGTATCCCCGGGATTCACAGAAGACGAGCAACTGAGTCGTGAAAGTCTGGTACTTTCGCAGGGTGGAGGCTTTGATCTGGCGGGATTCGCATTTGAGCAGGAAGGCTTTCGTTGCCTCCTCAACGGTAACGCCAGCATCGACTCTCGGCTCGGGTTCAGTCTTAGGTTCAGCGGCCGGTGCCGACCAGCGGCCAGCCAGCGCCCAGGCTTCCACCGTCCGCTCCGCCTCTGGCCACTCCCAGCAGCCCGTGTTCCTGCGCTTGAATCCATCCGCGAGGGTACCTGAAGCGTAGATCAGGCAGTCGCACTTCTTCCAGCCGTAGCGCGGCGACTCCTGGGCCTTGCGAGTATGTAAACGCGGCGCGCGCTTCTGAGAGCACGCGCCGTTGTGTTCGCGGTAGAGATTGAGGGCCATGCTGGAATGTAGCATGGCGTATTGCTTCCCATTGCTTCCAAGGAAGCTTAATCTCATATAAACTACTGATTCTATTCTGGCGGTGAGGGTGGGATTCGAACCCACGGAACCCGCAAAGGTTCAACGGTTTTCGAGACCGCCCGATTCAACCACTCTCGCACCTCACCGTACCTCTAAGCTACCTGATTTTCGAAAAGCAGGCAAACGCGCGAGCCCGGCACCTAAAAAGCAGCCGTTTCCGCCACACCAACTGGCGCCGTTCACGATACAATTGCCGGTGGAAGCCAATCTTGGCCGGTGCTGGGCGCGGGCTTCAAACCCGCCGTGCGGTACTTTGTGTCGCGGGTGGGTTCGACTCCCACTGGCTTCCGCCACCTCTCATTGTCGCGCTTTCGAACCCGTCTTTCGTCGCCATACGGGCAAGGTCGTGCTGAATGGCCCGGAAGAATCCAACGAGCGTGGTTGGCTTCTTTTATAACGACGATCTAGTTCGTTCCTCCGGGAGGACAGGGCTTTGCGAATCCTCCGAACGTACCATTGTCGGAGTACTTTCCGCCGGCTCCCAAGTTCCCGCCGTAGAACCAGCTGAAAAAGGCGAGTTCCTGGAGATGATATGTTAGACCATTCGCGCCGTTAACCGTAAATTCGTTGGTCGGAGTGCCGAAGCCGGGGCTGAGCGGATCGCCGACTTCGAAGTTGTTCTGGCAAGTCCCTACGACTTGCCCTATATTCCCCCAGAACATCGTCGGATTGCTAACCGTCGGATCGTTGATGGCCTCTCCCATTTCGTGCGACAGGGTGCTCACATCGCCGCCGAAGCCGCCCGTCGTATCGAGCGAGAACGGCGAATAGATCTGCAGGTTCGACCCCGCCATGAAACCGCTGTGGTATCCCAGAATGCAGCAGTTACCAAAGATGTTGGTACCGGATTCGGTGAAGACCACGCTCTTGGTCAGGAAGATCGGAAATGTGCCCGCGTTGACCATAGTTGCCAGCGGACCCGTGATCAGATTCTGGATGGCATTGTCTATGTCGTTGATCTGCACAACGCCAATGGGACCGCAGAGGCCATTGAAGGTATAGTTCTGACCGATGCCAGAAGAACCGTTGGAATTGCCATTCGCTGTATTAAACGTCAGGGACTGGGCCGGAAGCGTCGACTGGTCTAGCATCAGATGGTAAGCCGATCCGCCGACCAGCGACCAGAACTCCGCCCGCTGGAAAGCGTCGATGTACTGCGTAGTACCCACGTTGATGCCGTTCATGGTCCAGGGCTGGTTCTGGAAGATCGGCGAACCGGTGATGACCTCGACATCTGTGTGAGTACCGGGTGTGACGCAGCTATCTACAGTAGTGGGATCGTAGGTGTGATTGCCCGAGCGGGCTCCATCTTGAATCGTAATCACGAGCGGGACGATTTGCGTGGGGATGCTGGTGGTCGTTTTTCCGCGACTGAACGGACTGCGGCCGATGATGGCCCCGCTATATTGAACGCCGTTCTGAGCCCCCACAATCGAGTAGTTCCACATAGGAAGGGGCGTGACGCCGGCGCCGATCAACGACGATGACGCCTTCGCTGGCGCACTCTTCACCGGAAGCGTTGTCGTACGGCCTCTCAGAAACGGCTGCTGACCAAACGCGAGAGAGATACTGGCGACGCCACAAAGCAAAAGAACCGATGCTCTTCTCATTGAACCTTTTATCCCTCCTGGTCCTTCTTAACGTTCAAAACCAAATGCCCCAGGTTCAGATCGATCGCTGGGCACGGCGCAGCCTGTAGCCGACCGCGACCACGACGCCGCCAACCAAAAATAGAGAACTGGGTTCGGGAGCTGGGTTGAACGGCGGATTTTGCAGGTACAACGTGTCCAGGGCGAAATCGCCCAGGTAATTCGAGCTGTTGTTGACGTTGGGGCCGGCTGCGCTCAGGCTGAAGACGGCCCTGGTAACATTCGGAAGGTTGTCCAGCGCGCCGATGAACATCGCATCGCCCGCGCTATCGCTGGTGCGAGTTGCGGAGCCGAGCGACATGGCTCCATTGAAGAGCTCAATCATCGCCGTAAATTGACCGGGTGCGTCTGCCTGAATCGCGGCGCCTGCGCCAAATCCGGAGGGAAATGTAAAGCTGACCGGCCCTGTCCCAGCGTTCTGTGCCGCGTCAAATGACCAGATCAGAGAATCACCGGCTGAAAAATCGCCGGTAACGGGAGTCCAGCTTGTTCCCGCAACCGCAACCATACCCGTGCTGCTTGAGAACGCGCCCGAAATACTTTTTCCCGCGGTCGAGGCAGCTGAAAACGGATTCGGAATAGTCGTTCCGTCAGGCCCCAACTGAGACCACGTTACGGTATCGTTGGCTCCCATGGCCGCCGGCGAAGTAGCGAGAGTAATGATGTCAGCTAAGGAAACTGCACTTGTTAAAATAGTTCCGAGAAAAATCAGACCAGCTTTACATACCATGTCTTACTATTCCTCCGAAAGGGCCCGAGTGTTTTTCCGCACTCACGGAAAAGGAACAGTCTACATTGACGCCGACACGATGTAAAGAACCAAATCACAACTAAAGTACTGGGCCGTTAATGGATCTCTAGATCTCAATCCGCTCCACTTCGTCGAGTGTGATCTCGTCGCCCTTGTGGTCGTAGAGCTTTTGGTCCGGGGCGATTATCCGCCGTGTTGGCCTGCACGTTCTCTATCGTGACGCCGTTCTCCAGTACGCCGTAATTCCGGTTGCGCGGAACGTGTGGCAGCACGTCGAGGAGGGGAGTCCAGCCTCAAGAGCCCGGGCGTTTTTCTATGGATTATGATGAGATGAGCCTACCAAACGCCAATATGCCCTTTTGCCCATATCTAACTTTTAAGCGAGGAGAGCGTCGGGTTTCGGTAAAACAATGAAATTGGGGTACCGAACACGCCGAAAATAAATCCACGTGTCCTGACCTACGGTGCGGCCGTCGTGGCGACCATTGTGGCAACGCTACTCCGAATGGTCTTAGCGCCCCTGGTTGGCGCCGCCACTCCGTTCGTTACGTATTTTGTGGCCATGCTGTTTGTTGCATGGTATGGCGGCTCTCGAGCCGCAGTACTCAATATTCTTCTCTCCGCGTTCGCAGGCACGTATTTTTTCACTTCAACCTCCACAACATCACCATTCTTACTCGCCACTCGCGCTGATCGGGTCACCGTTCTGGGTTTCGTCCTTGTCAGCTTGGCAGTCGCGTTTCTTCTCGACCTTCAACGGAAAACGGTCGAGCTGGTCAACCGTGAGGCGGTTCGACGGAGAACGGCCGAGGAAGCAGAGCGGGAACAGCGGCAGTGGTTCGAGATTACCCTCGCCAGCATCGGCGATGCAGTTATCGCGACGGATGCTGAAGGCAAGGTGCTATTCATGAATAGCGTCGCTAGCGAGCTGACCGGGTGGAACGTGGCACAAGCACGAGGATTACCTCTGCACAGCGTCTTCCATATTGTCAACGAGCAGACAGGTGCCAAGGCTGAAAATCCCGTGGACAAAGTGATCAAGGAAGGCGTCACCGTCGGCTTGGCAAATCACACTTTATTGATATCAAAGGACGGCCGGCGAATTCCTGTTGATGATAGCGGCGCACCCATCAAGCGCGACGATCGCACGGTGGGAATGGTGCTGGTGTTTCGGGACGCGAGCGAGCGCCGGCGTGCCGAGCGGGAAGCGGCCTACTTGGCCGCCATCGTCGAATCATCTGATGACGCAATCGTCGGTACTTCCGCGAGGGGGATCATACAAAGCTGGAATGCCGGCGCGAAACGAATCTATGGCTATGAAGCGGCCGAAATGATCGGGCACCACATTAGCGAGCTTGTACCCCCGGAACGACTGCATGAGGAGGGGAATATCCTCACAAGGCTTGGAGGTGGAGAGTCCGTGGAACATTTCGAAACAGCCCGACTCCGTAAAGGTGGCGCGCTGATCGATGTGTCCGTGACGATCTCACCGATCCGAGACAAAAGTGGGCAGATGGTTGGCGCCTCTCGCGTGGCGCGAGACATCACAGAGCAGAAGAGGGTTGCCGAGGGCATGCGTCAGACCCAGAAACTGGAGAGCCTGGGTGTCCTGGCCGGCGGCATAGCACACGATTTCAACAATCTCCTAGTTGGCATAACCGGCAATGCGAGCTTGGCACTGGAGCACATCAGCCCAGATTCGCCCGCGCGCCGATTCATTCGGGATGTAGTTGCCGCTGGGGAGCGCGCAGCCGAGTTGACCCAACAGATGCTTGCATATTCAGGAAGAGGCCGCTTTTGTCTTGAGCGTATTGATCTGTCCGAATACGTTCGAGAGGTGATTCCGTTGATTCAGGCGGCGATTCCTCGAACCGTTGCTCTGCGGTTAGAACTGGAACAGAATCTGCCCGCGATAGAAGCCGATACCACGCAGATTCAGCAGGTTGTGATGAATCTTGTCATCAACGGCGCCGAGGCGATACCCGAGGGCACGGCTGGTACCGTGACGATCGTCACTCGGCAGCAACAGTTGGATGAGCAGTACATCAGCGAGCAAGATAGCGCTGCAATGGGGGCGCTCAAACCAGGGGCATATGTGGTGATCGAAGTCGGCGACACTGGCTCCGGTATGGATGAGGCCACGAAAGTTAAGATCTTCGATCCTTTTTTCACCACGAAATTCACCGGCCGTGGTCTAGGTCTCGCCGCTGTCCTTGGGATCGTGCGCGGGCATGCCGGTGCGATCGCTGTCTTCAGTACGCCTAAACAAGGTACTGTTTTCCGTGTGCTGTTTCCGGCGCTAGCGGTGGCATACGGCCGTGAACCCCAAAAGCGGCAAGAGGTCCGAGATCTCTCGGGTTGCGGCACTATCCTGGTAATTGATGACGAACCAATCGTCCGGAACATGGCCAAGCAAGTCCTGGAATACTATGGCTACACTGTCCTATTGGCGGAAGATGGTGAACGCGGTTTGGAATTGTTCCGTCAGGCCGCTGACCACATCGAATGCGTCGTGCTAGACATGACGATGCCAGTCATGAGCGGCGAGGAAACACTTTTGCGCTTGAAAGCTCTGCGTACCGATGTTCCGGTGATTCTATCGAGCGGGTTTCATGAAGTAGAAGCTGTACGCCGATTTGAAGGGAAAGGCCTGGCAGGCTTCATCCAGAAACCTTACACAGCGGCGACTCTAGCCGAGAAGATTAACGATACTCGGAAGAGAACCGCGTAAGCCCAAGTGCAGTCTGGGAAGACGAGGTTACTCCTGGCTGCCTGCGGAGCGAACCTGACTAGGGTTCCGAGGAGCTGGCTCGAAAAGACGGTATACCGCTTCTCGTAAAGGAATTGCTTTAGTTGTTGCCGTTGCAGAATTCGTGCCAACACCGCCGGGAACCTCTCACTGTCGCGCTTTCGAACCCTCCCGCCGCGCCGTGGCCTCGATGTAGCCGGCGAAATCTTTGCCAGGCGGCGCAATCTGAAACTTGATTTTGATCCGGTCCGGCCCGTCGCCAGTGTACGTCATCCGGTAGCGCGGCACACTCGGCGGTCCCCCACTTTCCATGACTATGCCGCCGCCCGCCAGTGTCTTCACCGAATAGCGTATGACGTGCCCTTCGTTGTCGAAATAAATCGCCTGAAGCTGCGGGGCGCCTTCTTCGCGATAGACGATCATCAGATCGTCATGGCGGAATCCGGTTTTGCCGCCGGTGGGCGGATACTCCGCGAAATTCTTCCTAACCAGCACCTTACCTTGCAGATCCGGCAGAAAGGAAAATCCCCCAGTACCTTGGCCGGGAGCGCCACCCCCTTCTCCCGTCCAGCGTCCGACCAGGAACTGAATCGGTCCCCAGTCGTCCGCGGCCACAGCGGTAATGGAATACAGAATCGTCGTGAGCACCCGCAAGCAGCGCATCGTGCCCATCGTAAGTTGTTACGCATCACAGTTCAAGGCCCGATTTGTAGTTTTATGAACGAAATTGCCGTTAGGAGATGATGATTTCTTCATCTGCATGGCTTACCCTAAAAGGAGACGGATAAAGTCGCAGCGATTCCGACGGGCTGCCGTTTGCTCCAGAACCGGGAGCGCCACCTTAAAAGGGGACGGCTCCCCTGCTCATTTTCGTGCCACCGAAACCGCTTGACAGGGCGCCCCTATCGGGGGTGACTTAAACGTCTTTTTGGAGCGGAATAATGTCGAATGGCGCAAGACTGAGCGCTTCACGGGAAATTGAAGATGCCTTGATGTATCTTCCCCGGAAGACCGTAACTGATTACCCGAAGGGCCAAACTATCTTCGATGAAAACCAGCCCTCTACCGGATTGCATCTGATCGTCCAAGGAAGGGTCAAGGTCGCGGTCCCCTTGGATGATGGCACTCAAACAGTGGTAGACATTTTTACCACGGATGATTTCTTCGGCGAGAGTTCCTTACTGGGGGCGGCGCAGGCTGCGCGGTATGCCGAGCGTGCGGTCGCCCTGGATGCAGTCACACTGATGTCTTGGACTCAGCCGGAAATCGAATCACAAATCGAACGGGAGCCCCGTCTAGGCGTGGCCCTGATGCAAATGTTGGTAAACCGCGGTTTGGATTATCAGGAACGCTTGCAGAGCTTCGCTCTGAATAAAACTCCGGAGCGGGTCGTCCGATCTCTGTTGCGTTTTGCGGAGCGGCTGGGGACATCCACGGAAGACGGCTCCTTGAAGATTCCACCCCTCACGCACCAAGTCATCTCCGAGTATGTAGGGACTTCGAGAGAGATTGTCACCTTTCAGATGAACTACTTACGGCAGAAGGGCCTAATTCGGTACTCCCGCAAGGGGATTCAGGTGTATACGGATGCTCTACGGGAGTATTGGGAAATGCAAAATCGCGAACATGCGGCGGAGAGAACGCTTTCCGCGGGCGACCGCCGATTCTAACTTCGGAGAACGCCGCACCGTAGACTAAATTCAACCTTTTCCTGCAACGGCTTTGGGGTAGAGTTAAGATGAAAATCTACCGTTTACCGAGGCTGTTATGAAGTGTTACCGGTTGTTACTGGCAGTTTCGCTGGTCTGTCCGCTCTTCTGGGGAGAAACGCTGACCATCATCGGCGGTTCGCCTGAGAAGGATCCGGGTGTGGTTTCCGTCAAGCCTACGGCCGCCGACAGTGTGATCATCTCTTTGCCCGTGCCTTCGCCAAAGGCAGCGGCGATCAAGCCGCTCGCAGTCCCCACGGAGCCATCGCCGGCCCCCGCAGCGCCGAGAGTGGCTTTGCCCTCCGAATTCCAGCACGAGAGCGCTATGTATTTGCAAAGGCTGATCGGGACATGGACCCTGGCCGATGCCCGCGCTCTGCTGGGCGAACCAATCCGGCAGAGGCCTTCCTACGAAGAAGACAAGTCAGTAGTGGGCCAGATCTATGCCTTTCCGGACCCCAGCAAACGGTACAAGGAGATGGAGTTGGATTTCGATGCGGATTCCGGCCTCCTCCACGGCGTCTTTGTCTATCCGCAGGGATTGACTTGGCAGGATTGCCGGCGGCTTTGGAGCGGCGAGGTCAGTCCCACCGAAGGCCCCAGCGGTCGCACGTTTTATTCGTACACGAATCGCCACCTGGACGTCCTGGTAGACCGTGGCGGCAACGTCATCAGTCTCGGCCTATACTAAACTACTCGAAGCCCCAAGAAGATTTAGAAACCCGCCCGTTTTGCCGCACGTTTAATAGTTGACAAGCGAATACGCCTGGAAAGGCGTATAGTGTACCTATATAGGAGTTCTCGGATGAATCGGCATTCCGTAGTCCTCGTGGCTTTTCTGGCGGTTCTCAACCTGATGGTGGGAGGCGCTTTTGCTAAAGACAAAAAGAACGACCCCGAGGAGATCGGGAACCGCGATGTTGGCAAGGGCGTAAATTTCTATTCGCTGGAAAAGGAAATCGCGCTCGGCAAGCAACTGGCGCAGGAAGTGGAGCGGCAGGCCAAAATCATCGATGACCCGATCATCGCCGAATATGTCAATCGCGTGGGTCAAAACCTGGTCCGGAACTCCGACGCCAAGGTGCCGTTCACGATCAAGGTGCTGGATTCCGAAGAGGTGAACGCATTCGCCTTGCCCGGCGGATTTTTCTTCGTGAACTCCGGTCTGATGCTGAAAGCGGAAAGCGAATCCGAACTGGCCGGTGTGATGGCGCATGAGATTGCCCACGTGGCCTTGCGCCATGGCACCAAGCAGGCGACTCGCGGCGAGATCATCAACCTGGCCTCGATTCCACTGATCTTTATGGGCGGCTGGACCGGATACGCCATTCGGCAAGGCGCCGGCTTGGCGATTCCACTCGGTTTCTTGAATTTCTCGCGCGCCTTCGAAAGAGAAGCTGATTACTTTGGTCTGCAATACCTGTATAAGACCGGCTACGATCCTACCGCATTCGTCGATTTCTTCGAGAAAATCCAGTCCATGGAGAAAAAGAAACCGGGTACGGTCTCCAAGGTTTTCTCTACCCATCCGATGACGGACGACCGGATCAAATCGGCGCAAGGGGAAATTCAGAAGATCCTCGTGGCCAAACCCGAATACGTGGTCAACACATCCGAGTTCAACGACGTCAAGGGCCGTCTGGCGATGCTTCACAATCACCGGAAGGTGGAGGCCGAGGATCCGAATCGGCCGCGTCTGCGCCGAGCTCCGGGTACTGGCACCGGTCCGGTAGATGACAACAGCGACGACAAACAGAAGCCCGACCAGGACGAGCGCCCCACTCTGAAACGGCGCGCCGACCAGTAGAGGCTGTGGGACGTGGGACAGACGCTTTCGTCTGTCCAGCCTGAGAGATCACCGAACGAATCCTAGCTGTTTGAGCGTCACTTCCGGTTCTTCCGATTCGAACTTCGTTAGCGGCGCTTTTTCGCGCCCATTCTCCAGGGCCACGCCGGCGGGCGTGCTTACAAACGGAAACAGGGCTCTCAACTGCTTCAGATCGTTCGATACCACGGCCTTCAGCTTGGTGTCTTCCAGGAAGCCCTTCGCGAACTGCGGCTGTTGAATCGGAATCGCTACCACGCGAGTATCGCCCCAATTGTAATGCGACATGCGCTTGGCGGCATCCAGGCAATGCAGGCATTCCGGATCGAAGAAAAACAGCAAGATCTTGCCTTGCTGCAAGGAATAGGGCTGGCCGGCCACCGTGATGGTCTCGGGCGCCTTGGTTCCTGTCTGCCGGGCTTCGTTTACGCCGTACGAAACGCCGGCGAATACCGCCACCGCTCCCAGGATCACCAGCGCACTGCGCAGACCGCTGGATGGTTTCGCCCACACGGCCGCGAGCGGCGCCAGCAGCAGGAGTGCCGCGTCTCCCACGAAAAACATCGGTCCTACAGCGCGCTTCACGATCGGGAAGCAACTGCAGTCGGCGCCCTTCAGCGCCGTATAATTCACCGCCATGTAAATCATGAACGCGACCAGCAGCAGCCCCGTCAGCATGGCGCCCCAGCGCCGGAAACGCGGGACCAGCACCATCACCCCGCCCATGGTCTCGGCGATGCCGACCACCAGCGCGGCCGCCAGGCTTAACGACTCTGGAAACTTGAGCTGCGTGAGGCGAATCGCCCACCCTTGCGCATCGGTAACCTTCCACAGTCCGGAAGCCAAAAAGGCCGCCGCCAATACGATCGCGGAGAACCAGCTCACAGCCGTCTTCCAGCCGGGCAGCGCCAGCGGAGCAAACGCTGGCTGCGCCTGTGCCATACTGTCGTTCATGGACCCTATTTTAGCCCCTTCAGGGGTTCGATAGGGCTGGGGGCGACCTCTCGCACTGCGCATGATCCCGTTAGCTCTTATTCTTCTTGCTGCCGCTACGCGTCTCGAACTGGTTGATGAGGTCCTCCGCATCCCGGCTGGGGACTGGCGCTACGTGGAATTGGGTCTCAAACAACAGGCGGCGTTTGTAGCGGCGGATTTCGAAGTGCAATCCGGCTCGCAACTCGTCAAGCTCGAGCTGATGCGGCGTGAAGACTTGGATCGGCTGCGCGCCGACCGCCCCAACGGCGTGATAGCGGTCACCGCGCCGGCGGCGTCGGGGCAGTTGCTGTATCACGTCCGGGTGCCCGGCGATTACGTGGTGGTGATCGATAACCGTAACACCAACGGCAATGCCGGTGGGCAGGCAGCCGTAGCCCGCCTGCGGGTAGCGCTGGATTTCGGCGCGCGGCCGGGTCCGCAGGTCACGCGGCTTTCTCCGCAACGGCAGTTCACCGTGATCTTGATCAGTTTCGCGGTGTTCTTCGGGATTGTCACGTATTCCGCGCGGCGCCTGCTCCGCGGCATCAGGCGTTGAAAGCTTCGCGCGCCGCGGCGGCCGTGCGCCGGATGTCTTCTTCGGTATGGGCCGCGGAAACGAACGCTGCTTCGAATTGCGAGGGTGCCACATAGATGCCCCGCTCCAGCATCGCCCGGAAGAAGCGTCCGAAGCGCGCGGTGTCGGAGCGTTTGGCCGATTCGTAGTCGGTGACCGGGCCGCTGGTGAAGAAGAAGGTGAACATCGAGCCGACGCGGTTCACAGTGACACCTTGAGGCGCCGCAGCACACAGCGTGGCGGCGCGTGTTTCGAGCTGGCGGTAGACTTCCGGGTTCGCCTTTAGATAGCGCAGCATGGCCAGCCCGGCCGCTACCGCAAGCGGGTTGCCGGAAAGCGTGCCCGCCTGGTAAACCGGTCCGGCCGGCGCCACCTTGCGCATAATCTCTTTGCGCCCGCCGTAAGCTCCCACGGGTAAACCGCCGCCGATTACCTTGCCTAGCGTGGTAAGATCCGGCTGGATCCCGAAAACCTGCTGCGCGCCGCCGTAGGCCACGCGGAAGCCGGTCATCACCTCGTCGAAAATCAGCAGCGCGCCGTGCTGTGCGGTGATGGTGCGCAACGCCTCCAGGTATCCGGCCTGGGGTGGAACGCAGCCCATGTTGCCCGCTATGGGCTCGACGATCACTGCCGCAATCTGCGCGCCGTGCGTACGAAAGGCCTCTTCCACGGCCTCCGCGGAGTTGTAAGGCAGGGCAATGGTCGTGTCGCAAAAAGCCTTGGGTACACCCTGAGTGTCGGCGATACCCAGCGTAGCCACTCCCGAGCCCGCCTTCACCAGCAGCGAATCGACATGCCCGTGGTAACACCCTTCGAATTTGACGATGAGGTCGCGGCCGGTGAATCCGCGCGCCACCCGGATGGCCGCCATGGTGGCTTCGGTGCCGGAATTCACCAGTCGCACCATTTCGATGGACGGCGCTGCGTCGCAAATGGCGGCGGCCATTTCCACCTCCTGCTCCGTGGGCGCCCCGAAGCTGGTGCCGATGGAAAGCGCTTTTTCCAGAGCGCTCAAGATTGCCGGATGCCGGTGGCCGAGCAGCAGCGGTCCCCACGAACCCACGTAATCGATGTACTCGTTGCCATCGACGTCGAAAATATGGGAACCCTCGCCGCGCGCGATGAAGGGCGGGTTCCCGCCCACGCTGCGAAACGCCCGCACGGGGGAATTCACGCCGCCGGGAATGATCTCCTCCGCGCGGCGGAAGAGTTCTTCCGATTTCGCGTGTTTCATCGGATGCTAACCCGCCTTCCGCGGCACCAGGCGGCTGAATCCGAGGCCCATGGCTATTTCGTACAGGCTGCCGTTCAGGTTCTTGAGCAGCCGGCGCTTCAGTTCCGCGTAGGATTGCCGCCCTGCAAACAAATCCTGAATGACGGCGGAGAAGCGGGGGCTGCGCCGCGTGAACTGCACCATGCGAGCGGGCACTGACCCGAACAGGAAGTTGCCGTGGAAGATGCGCTTGGCCAGCCGCGAACCGAATTCCAGGTCGGAGGCAAAATCGCGCTGCAGGAGACGACGGTACTGGCCCACCTTCTCCGCCAGCCCGCTGACCTCGGAAAGCAGAGTGCGCGCCGCCAGGTCCGCGGATCGGATCGCGTAGTAAAGCCCCTCGCCGGTAATGGGGTCGACCAACCCCGCAGCATCGCCCACCGCCATCCAGCCCTCCCCCGCCACGCGGTTGTCGCGCCACGAAGTGGAGTGCAGGGAAGGAAGAAGATGGCTGTAGAAGCGGGCGCCCTGCATGGAAAGGCCGCGCTCGCTGATATAGCGCTCCAGGCGTTTCCGCAGGGAACTGGCCGGCTCGCCCTTGCCACAGATTCCTACCGAGAGGTGGCCGCATCGCGGGAAGATCCAGATGTAGCCTTCGAGGTGCGGCAAGAATTGGATGTCAATTTTCGCCTGCTCTCCGGGCACATAATAGCCGAGCGCCGCCATGGTGTCGTCGCTGGTAAGCTGAGTGCCTACGTTGCGCAGGGGATTGCGCGCACCGGTGGCCACAATACAGAAGTCTGCATCGGCGGTCCCGCTGGTGGTCCGCACGCGCCATCGCGAGCCCTGCCAGGTCATTTCCGACACGCGCGTCTTTTCAATCTGCGCACCGGCCTGTTCGGCGCGTTCCAGCAGCATCCGGTTGAGATCCAGCCGCGAATAGATCAGTAGTGGGTCGTCCAGCTTCAGGCTGACTTCGCCGGCTTTCGGCGCCGCCAGAACCGTCTCCGTAACGAAGCGCTTGGGAGTGGCGTTGTTGATGAGAAAAGGATACTGGCTGTACGCCTTGTAGGTGAGGCCGCCGCCGCAGGGCTTCTCCCAAGCCAGCTTCTCATCGAAAAGAAGCACCTCGAGGCCGGCCGAGGCCAGTTGTTCTGCGGCAAACGCGCCCGCCGGACCTCCACCCAGGATGGCGACGCGCTTCATTTGTTGCCAGTAGGCGGAAGATCGCTCGGAGACGGCATGGCGCCGTGCGGGTTACCGGCAGGAGGCGGCGCGCCTTCCCCGTCATGCGGATTGGAGCCACCGGGCACTGCGCTGGCGGCATGACTGGAATCCTGGGTTCCCACCACTTGCCACCGGCCTGATTTTTCCTGCATCTGGTAGTGGAGCGTCATCCCCTGCGACGGTGTGGCCCCTTTGGGGGTGAAGACCACCGTCGCGTCGGCTCTGTCCCCATTGAACTGGACTGCGGTAACATCCACGTCCATCGCCGCCAAATTTAGACTGCGGCCGGACAGATGATCCAGCACTCCCTGCCGCACTGCCTCTTTACTTTGGTTACTGCGAGTGCAGGCGCTAAGACCGGCCAGAAGCAGCAAAATGGAGCCAATTCGCACACCTCGATTATAAACGGGCGCACGAGGTTCGCGCGGGCTCGCGGTTTTAGGGCCTACAGTTCCTTGGTGTCGATCAGATCTGTACTGCGCCGCCGGGCGGCCTCCTCGGCGTACAACTCTTCATCTGTTAGCACTGCGCCGCTACCGGCTCCGCGCACCCGGGGCATCGGTTTATCGGCATTGGCGAAATCCCCGGATTTTTCTCCAGCCGAAGCGATTTCCTGACCGCCGGTCTGTTCCATGATCTCTTTGGCGCGCTTTACCCAGTCGGAGCTATCGCAGTGGACCGAAACCAGAATGCCGCCCTCGCGGATGCGCCCCTCGTACCGCTTGGCCTCATACTCGGGTATGCCCATGCCTACCAGCGCGCCGACTATGCCCCCCAGCGTACCTACGGCGCCGGCGCCGGCCAGGGCCGCCACAATCGGCCCCGCCGCGACCAGCGGCCCTAAGCCGGGGATGGCTAAAGCGCCGATGCCCGTCAACCACCCGAGAACTCCTCCGGCAATGCCGCCCGCCACTCCGCCGGTAGTCGCTCCCTCCGGCGCTTTCGTGTTTTTCTCGTGCGCGAAATCCTTGGTTCCCTTGTTATCGGGAAAGAGAACCGAGACGTCCGTGCTTCGGAAACCGGCGCTGCGAAGGTGCTCGACAGCTTCCTCCACTGCGATCCGGTCCGGATAAATCCCGAATACCGCCGTATTCTTACCAGCCATGGTTGGGCTCCTTTTTAAACTCAATCCGGCATCGCCCACGGGCGTGATTGGCCGGTCTGATAAAGAAGGGAGCAACGCGAGGGCCAAGCGCGTGGCCGCGATGTGAGATTGAACACGGGTAGAATGAGAAAGCGAAACCATGGCGAACATCCCGATTGGAACCAAAGGCGAATATCAGACCTTGATTACCAGTGACCTCACCACGAGCTTTCTGGGGATCGACGATGCGCGCGTTTTGTCGACGCCGCACATGATTGGACTGATGGAAAAGACTTGCCGCGATACCGTGTTGCCGTTGCTCGATCCGGGCTATGACACCGTCGGCACGCACGTCAACGTGTTCCACTTAGCCGCCGCGCCGATGAACAGCCGCGTGACTTTCCGGGTGGAGGTCATTGGGGTGGAGGACCGGCGCATCGAGTTTCAGGTGGAGGCTGCCACCGAGAGCGAGAAAATCGGAAAAGGCACTCACCAACGCGCCCTCATCAACGTGGCGAAGTTCGCCGCCAAACAGGCGGAAAAAAAGAGATAGCGTTTTTTACGTGGCGCGAGCGTTTACAGTCGAGGATCAAGATCCGAGAATGGTGGAAGCGGGGCGATATCCGTTCAATAATCCCTTATTGCCGCTGCCTGCCACACCCGAGTCCACGGTTTCCGACGCGCCCATCACGCGATGATAATACGAAAGGATTGTACTTTCATCGTAGTCGATGGCGCGGGCGTACTGGCGAATATAGCTGGTGTTGTAAATGCCACCAGGCAACTTTGCGAAATCCCCCCGTTCGATCGCTTCCAGTGACCGAACGCTGATTTTGGTAGATTCTGCGATCTGCGCTAAGGAAATGCCACGATTTCGACGAATCGTTTCGAGGCCGAGGACGCCAATATCTTCTTTCATTTGCCTGCCTCCTCTTCCGGGCCTTTCCGGGGGATGGTACTAGCCACAGCAAGAAGTCGTATTAAAAGTAACACTATATCATCTCATCGGCAGTTTGATAAACTCTTTTCACATGGATATTTGCCGCCGAGAGTTCGGTGCCTGTATCCTGGCTGGACTGACCTCCCGAGCCTTGGCTCTACCGCCTCGGCCCAAGTTATTGGTACTAGTAGTCTTAGGACAAATCCGCAGGGATTACTTAGACGCCTTAGGGGGGCAGACTGGGCCGGGCGGCTTGCGTCGCTTGCTGGAGAACGGGGCCTATTTTCCGGACTGCCGTCATCTGGCGGCGAGCTATACTTCGTCTACATTGGCCACCTTGGCCACGGGCGCTTGGCCCGCGCAACATGGCATAGTGGCCGACACGTGGTTTGACCGTATGGCCCGCAAGCCGGTGCGCGCCTCCGAAGAATCTCTGCTGGCCACCACCCTGACCGCGCAGATCGCGGCCGCGCGCGACACACGTGCTTATGTAATCTCGCTCGACGCTCTGGACGGTGCGCTGTTCGCCGGCACGCCGGCCGCGCAGGTGTTCTGGATGGACGAGCAGGGCCGCTTTGCCGCGCGCGGGTCGGCGCCCGCATGGCTGCCGGACTACAATCGGCTGAAGCCGCTGGAGAATCTCCGGAATGCAGTATGGCTCGCGGTGGGCGCCAGTCCTGGGACGCCGCCGCTGCGGACTTTGACCTTCGATCCCACCCGGCCTCAAGAGTTCCTGACGCTGTACAAATCCTCCCCCTTCGCCCAGGCGGCCCAGTTCGAGTTTCTGGCGGAATTGGTAGCGCGCGAGCGCCTGGGTCAGGCTAGCACTTTCGACTTCGTTTGCCTGGTGCTGGGCTCCTCGGCGCTGCTCGGCTATGAGACTGGGGCCGGTTCGCCTTTGATGCAGCAGATGACGCTTCAGCTTGACCGGCAGGTGGAATATCTGTTCGGCCAGCTCGATCGGGGACCGGGTGCCAACTCTTACGACTTGGTGTTGGCCGGAGCGCATGGCGCCCCGCCGGCGCCGCGCACGGATGCTCGTCCGCGTATGGCGGTCAATGGAGAACTGCTGGCGCAGGCCATTCAGCAGAGCCTTACCGCCAGGGGCGGTGGACGGGTGGAACGATTCCTCTACCCGTTTTTGTACCTGGATACCGCCGGTCTTTCGGTGCCGGAGATGGCGCGCCAAGCCGCCGGGCATGCGGCCCTGGAGCAGCCGGCCGTGGCGGCTTACTTCACAGCGGGAGGCGAGTGCTCGATTCATGACGACTGGCAGCGCCGTTTCCGCAATAGTTTTCACCCGCGGCGGGCCGGCGACGTGATGCTCGCTTACCAGCCGGAATACGTGGAAGATTACGGCGCGGGCCGCGGCATTTCCTACGGTTCGTTGTACAACTACGACATCCAGACGCCGTTGTGTTTTTACGGTCCGCAATTCCGCTCGGGAGTTTTTGAGTCTCCCGTGGAAGCGGTGGACGTGGCGCCGACGTTGGCGCGGGCCATCGGGACGGCGCCCCCTTCGTCCAGTTCCGGCCGCGTGCTGGGCGAAGCGTTTGCCGGGTCCGAAGACAAGACCAAATGAGTTCCGCGAATCCGGCGCTCGCCACCACGCTGTGCGGCATCCCCCTGCGCAATCCCGTCGTCGCCGCATCGGGGACATTCGCTTATGGCGTCGAGTTCGAGAAGCTAATGAATCTCGATGAGCTCGGCGGCCTGGTGGTGAAAGGCCTCTCTCGCGAGCCCATAGAGGGCAACCCGCCGCCGCGCATCTACGAAACCGATGCCGGGATGATGAATTCCATCGGGTTGCAGAACATCGGCGCGCGCGCCTTCGTGAAGGAGAAACTCCCGGCCTTAGCTAAGCTCAAGACGGCAGTTTTTGCCAATGTCTTCGGATACCAAACCGAGGATTATGTCGAGGTGGTGCGTGTGCTCGAGGACCATCCGGGCCTGGCGGGATACGAGCTCAACGTCTCCTGCCCCAACACGCGCCACGGCGGTATTTATTTCTCGAGCGACCCGGCGCTGTTGAGCGAAGTGGTGGCGGCGGTGAAGAGCGTGGCCCGCCGCCCGGTGATCGTGAAGCTTTCTCCGAATGTCAGCGCCATCGAACCGCTGGCATGCGCGGCCGAAGCCGCCGGCGCGGACGCACTCTCGCTGGTGAATACGTTCATCGCGCTGGCTATTGACGCCCGCACGCGGCGGTCGAGAATCGGCGCTGGTTTCGGCGGCCTGTCGGGCCCCGCTATCAAGCCCATCGCGCTGCGCCTGGTGTACCAGGCCGCGCGCGCGGTCAAAATCCCGATAGTGGGCCTGGGAGGAATCGCAACGGGCGCAGACGCGGCCGAATTCCTGATTGCGGGGGCGTCGGCGGTGGAGGTGGGCACGGCGATCTTCCAGGATCCGCGAGCGCCCCTGCGCATCGCCGAGCAACTGGACAGGTTTCTGCGCGACGAGAACATTGCGAATGTAGCAAAACTGGTGGGCACGCTGCAGCTCTAGTCCCAAGTAGCTACGTATGCCGCGCCACCCACAGCAGCAGTGAGAACACTACTACCGGTATCAAGGCCAGCATCGCGTAGAACGCGAGCCTTCGCGGCCACTGTGAGCGCCGTTCTCTCCAGTCTGTCAGCTCGGCGCGCTCGGCCACGCCGACCTGGTCCTGATGCTCGAGGTCCCAAGCCATCTCGCGCGCCGTCGCATAGCGGTTCTTGGGTTCGCGTTCCAACGCCCGGTAAATAATCTCCTGTAGCTCGGGAGAAATGCTGGGATCGATTTCGCGCGGCGGTGTGGGATTGTTCAGCAGCCGGTCGTTCATGATGGCGAATGCGTTAGGGCCCTGGAACGGCACTCTGCCGGTCAGCATTTCGTAGAGCATGACGCCCAGCGCGTAGATGTCGCTGCGGCCGTCGCCGCGTTTCCCCTTTACCTGCTCGGGCGAGATGTAATCCGGCGTGCCCATCAACTGTGACAGCTTGGCGAACGTCAGCCGGCGCGAGCCCTCATTTCCGGCAATGCCGAAATCGATCAGCTTGATGTCGTCTTTCTCATCCACCATGATGTTTTCCGGCTTCAGGTCGCGGTGGACTACTCCATTCTTGTGAATGTAATCGAGGGCGTCGGCGATTTTCACTGCAATTGCGACGGCGCGCTCCGCCGGCAACTTCTTCTGCTCGCTCAGGACCTGGCGAAGGAGGCGTCCATCCACCCACTCCATCACCATATAGATCTGGCTCTGCTTGTCGTCGCCGAATACCTTCATGACATGGGGGTGGTTGAGCTTCTTGCCAATCTCCTGTTCGCGCTTGAAACGGTCGTAAAGGACTACGTCCGCTTCCATCTCGGGGTGGGGAATTTTGATCGCCACTGGCAGGCCGGTGCGCACGTCCGTGGCCCTATAAATCGAAGCCATGCCGCTGCGGGCAACCAGGCTTTCGATCCGATAGTGATCCAGCATGTCGCCGGAATGGATGGCTGACATTCGAGGAGCGGTCCAGCCGTCTTTCAACGAAGTTTGTAGGGCCTGCCGCGGTACATGCCCACGCGTTCCACATCTCGCACACGGATTAACTGGACGCTTATATTGTCGCTGCCATCGCGCTCATTGGCAAGGGCGCCAAGTTGCGCGGCAGCGGCGGAGAGATCGCGGCTGCCGGTAACCATTTCGGCAATTTCCTGGTTCGCGATCGGGCCGTGGAGACCGTCGGAACACAGCAGCAGCACGTCACCGGCAAAGATCTGGTGGTCGGAAGTCTCCACTCCCACAAACAGGGCATTGCCGAGCGACCGGCTGAGAAGGTGACGCCGCTCCGATTCGGCGGCTTCCTTGGCTGAGAGAACTCCCAGACGGACCTGGTCGTTCACCACGGTGTGATCGCGCGTGAGCAGCGTGGCTTGGCCGCGCCGGACGAGGTAACATCGCGAGTCGCCCACGTGTGCAATCGCGGCGCGGTCGAAACGCAGCGCACAGGCCACGATGGTGGTGGCCATGGCCACGCCACCGGGGCTGGCCCCCCGGCCGGTTTCGTAAACCTGGATGTTAGCGGCTTGGATCACCCGCTGCAAAAGAGATGAGTGCGGCTCGCCGGCCACCGCGCCTTGAAAACCTTCGATCACAGTTTCAATCGCCATGCGAGAAGCCACTTCCCCGTGGTCGTGTCCTCCCACTCCGTCGGCTACAGCAAACAGCCAGCCGTGGCTGCGCGCCTGTGCCGGTGTTTCAGGCGATGCGTAGCCCAAATAATCTTCGTTGTGCCCACGCACACGTCCGGGATCGGAAAACTGCGCGAACTCAAGTTCCAAGCCCGAGTTTTGCGGCTCGGCGGAACCTCGTGAAAAGCTACCCACAGTTTTGAAGCTTGGTCCCATGAAAAAAAGGGGCGGACCGGGCCCGCAGGGAGCCCGGCCCGCCATTGCGTCTAGTCAAAACTCTAGCCCAGAGCCGCTTTCGTCCGTTGGTCTACCAGCGTGGTCCGGCCCGTAGCCTTGGTCGAACGCATGAAGTAGATGCCGCCGTATATCGCCCAAACGGCCGCGATTCCCAAAGCCGTGAACGGTTCCATCTTGGTGCCGAAACCCATGAATGGCCCGATGATATAAAACGCCATGCAGGCGAGGTTGGCCGCCAATCCGAAGATTGGAATCCACAGGTGGCGAAGCGGCTTGTAATCCGGACGGTTATGAAAACCGACGATACACGTGAAGCAACTTAGCATGTAGAGCAGGAACGTGCCGAAATTGGAAGCCAGCGTGATCGTCAGCAGCGAATTGGGCAGAGCCGCCATGCCATCATGCGATAGATAGCCGAAACTCGACCAGAATCCTTGCGGCAAAGCTTTGATGACCGGGTCCGCCAGAGCGCCCGCGTCACCGAAAAGGTTCGCTACCGTCAGGCATCCGAAAACGGCCGAAATCGTTGCCAGCGTCCAGATGGCGCGGTGGGGGGTCAAGTTCTCCCTGTGCAGCAAGCCCATCGAATCCGGCAATTCCTGATCCTTGCCCATGGCATAGGTCACGCGCGCGCCTGTGTTAATACAGGAGAGCGTGGTGCCAATAATGGCCAGGAATACGGTGAACGCCTGGATGAGCATGAACATTCGTCCATTACCTTGCCCGAAAACTGCGTTGCCCACCACGATCATCATGTCTCCGATGGGCGCCGCCGATCCGGTCGCGGTCGTCATGGGATATCCGCTGTTCAGGAAATAGTTCGCCGCGAAGTACTCAATCAAGTAGCAGAAGACGCCCTGGATCAGCAGCGATGTGACTACCGCGATGGGGATGTGGCGTTTGGGATCTTTGGCCTCCCCGCCCATCGACGTGACCGATTCAAATCCGACCAGGATCAGGATGGCGATGGTGGCCTGAACGAACATCCACCCAAAGTTATGCACCCCCACGACGGAACTGGCGGAGGGATGCGAGAGGAAATTGCCTTTCTCATCTCTCTCGGGATAGGCGATCTGGAAGGGGACCGGCTTGCCGGCGGCATCCAGTTTGGGCTTCGGAACGCCGGCGGCATCGCGCTGAACAACATCGGTTGCCTGTCCGTTCACCGTCTGCTTCTCGGTGGCGAACTCATAAGTGTACGCTTCGCCGGACATGGAATCGAACTGGTAGGCCACGCTTCCCGGCGGATGGTTCATGCGATAGCCCAGCGCCATCACGGCGAATACCAGCAGGGCGCTGATTTGAATGACATTGATGGCAATATTAACTGCCGTCGATCCGGTCACGCCACGGTAAGCGATATAGGCAACGCCGAATGCGGTTGCAATGGCGCAGACCATCATGAACATCGGTCCCGGATTGGACGCGCTCATGGCGCTGGGCCAGATGGTTCCCACCAGGTAACCGCATAGGATGCCCATCACGCCGCACATGACACCCGGATATATCCAATAATATAGATGCGAACCCCACCCGACGATGAACTTCGCCAGACGAGCATAGGGCCAGGCGGACTCGTGGTTGAGAAACGATTGTTCGGCGAAGTAATAGGAACTGCCGGTGCCGGGATACAGCTTCGAGAGTTCCGCGTAGCAGACCGCCGTGGCCAAGCACAGCAGCACGGCGAAGAAGATGCCCGCCCACATGGACGGCGCAGTGTTCCCAGCAGTGCCCTGCGCTACGAAAGTAAGCCAAAGGAAGGCGCCGGGTGCGATCAGCGCCATTGCGTTCATGGTCAAGCCGGTTAAACCCAAAGTGGGTTTCATTTCAGGTGCGGTGTTCTCCGCCATGTAATCTCTCTCCTTCTGAATCGATGGGCGGCCTGTACTTGGGCCGAAGGCGGGACAACCGTGGTCCGGCTTTACACTATACTGCCTGCAATGTAACCAGAAGTGAAACGGAAATTTCTTATTACGGAAATAAGTGTTTTGTATGCAGTTTGAGTTATCCGCGGAATAAAAAAAATTGATCGCGACCGCCTGGGGTAAGCGCATGGTTGTGTTATGTTGAGCGCGGAGCGGATCGATCTCATGAAGATCGCGGGATTCTTGTTGTTGCTCGCGGGTTGGCTGCTAGTGTTGGCGGCGGTGGTACTGCTGCGTGCGGGGGCGCCGCAGGCGGCGTTCGTGCTGGTGGGTATGGCGGTGGAGGCGCTCGCGCTGGTGCTGGTGTTTCGGGCGCATCTGGTCCCGCACCGGAGACACGAATGAGCCCACTGGCGGCTCCCGCGCTCTCCGAAGCTGGAGTAGTGCTCGTCCTGTTCTCGATTTCTTTGATCCCGCTGGCCATCGCGGGGCTCACGCTGATCAACACCGGTTTGGGCCGCACGCGCAATGCGGCACACCTGATGATGTCTTCGCTCTGCGTCATGGCGGTTGCCGCTGGGACGTATTTCCTGTGCGGCTTTGCCTGGCAAGGGGTGACCGGCGGCCCGGCGCACGCGGTTTCGATCGGCGGCAAACAGTGGAACTGGCTAGCCGGTCAGCCATGGTTCCTGCGCGGCGTGGAAATGAACGGCTCGCCGGCCTCACTAGTGGTTTGGATGCAGATTCTGTCGGTGGCATTGGCCGCGCTCATCCCGATGGGCGGAGCGGCCGAGCGCTGGCGGCTGGGCGCGATGTGCGTATCCACGGCATTGCTGGCTGGCATCACCTATCCCTTGTTCGCGCACTGGGTGTGGGGTGGCGGCTGGCTGGCCCAGCTCGGCGTCAATTACCGGTTAGGGCGTGGCTTGGTGGACGCGGGTGGCTCGGGCGCGATTCAAGCGGTGGGCGGGCTGACCGCACTCGCCATGGCGTGGATTCTGGGACCGCGCCGCGGCAAATACACGATGGATGGGGTGCCCACCGCCATCCCAGGTCACAACGCGGTCTTAGTGCTCTTCGGATGCCTGCTGGCATGGGCGGGGTGGCTCGGCTTGAATTCCGCGGGGGCGATTCTGTTTACGGGCGTGGCTCCCCTGGCAACGGTCTTGATCGGTGTCAACACCACGCTCGCGGCCGGCTCCGCCGCGGTGATGGCCGCGGTGGTCACGCGCGTTCGCTTTGGCAGGCCGGATGCCTCGCTCACCGCGAATGGATGGGTGGCTGGGCTCGCCGCCAGCAGCGCTGCTTGCGCTGTCATTCCGCCGGCGGCGGCCATGTTGATCGGCCTGGTTGCTGGGTTGGTAGTTCCCTTCGCTATCGAAAACCTGGAATTGCGGCTGACGATCGACGACCCCGGCGGGGCGATTTCCGTGCACGCCATCGGTGGCATCTGGGGCCTGATCGCGGTGGGCCTTTTCGGACGTTTCCCATCGCCCGCGGCCGGTGAATCGGGTCAATGGGTGGCGCAACTCGTGGGCGTGTCCACTTTACTTGGATTCGTCCTGCCACTCACTTACGGATTGAACCGGCTGCTGAATCGCTTCCTGCCGCAGCGTGTGGCCGCGGAAGGCGAGCGCCAGGGCCTGGACCTGTACGAACTCGGCGCCGGCGCCTATCCCGAGTTCATGACCCATACCGACGAATTCCTACAGCGCTAACGGCTCATCTTCTTTTTCGCCGGTACCGGCTTCTCGACCGGAACAATCCCCAGGTACAACAGCAAGACCACCACCGTGGACCATTGCCCTCCGACCGATAGAAGGCTATCGGCCAAGGCAATCACAACCCGCGAAGAGGTACCTGCGCCGAGAGCGTCCAGAACCACAAAGGTTCCGGCGAGCTCCACTACCATCACCGGAAGGAGCACCCCGAGGATGCGCCAACGGTGACCCTCGGTTAGGTCGCGGCTGCGCTGGAGCGGTTCGGATTCCCGGTCACCCTCGATGGCTACGATGGCATCGGTCAAAATCAACTTCACCATGGCAACGACGCCCGGGATCACCAGCAACGCTCCCCAGAGCGTGATCGTGATTTCTACTTTGAACTTGTTCCACAGCATTTTGCCCCACTGGCGCCATCCCCATCGCAACGACGGGCCCAGTGGCGGGGCGTCCCCCGTGCGCAGCCTATACATTAAGCCGTAGATGGCTGCGGGAATCACCAGCGCGCTGAGAACCAGGTCGCTGAGGTCCATCATCAGGTACGCCGTGATTCCGCCCTTGGGAATGTCCAACAGGTAGCCCGCGAACTGTAACGCCGATTTGACCGGCAGGAAGACGGTCAGTGTGAGCACAGTCAAGAACCAGAAATTCGAGAAGAAGATGGACGCGGAGCGGACCAGCAATCTCCCGCCGGATTGGAATGGCTCTGCTGGAAAATCGATCTCCAGGTAGCCTCGCCGGAAATCACGGTCCATCTCGATTACTATACCGTGCGTTTCCTTGCGATGATGGAACGTGATGACCAGGAGAACCATTCTCGCTGGGCTGGCGCTGCTGCTAGCGGGCTGTGGCGCCAAGCAACCGCCGCCCAAACGTTACACCATGCAGGGAGAGATTAAAGCTCTGGACCCGGCGGCCAAAAACGCTACGATCGACGCCGGCCCGATTGGCGACTGGATGTCGGCGATGACGATGGAATACCCCATTAAGCCGGACCTGGAATTCGCCAAGCTTCACGTGGGTGATCGCATCGAAGCCACGGTCGTAGTGAACGACCTGAAGTATTACGTGACCGAGATCAAGGTCATGCCGAAACCCTGAGCGCTACCTCTTGGGGGCGGCTGCCGACGTTGGCGCACCGGTCTTTAGTAGCTGATCCAATTCGGTGCGAATGTTCACGTCGGGATGGCTCATGAAATCGCTCTCTCCGGCGAAATCGCCCCGGATGACGCCGCGCCGATCGAGGAACACCATGTGAGGCACATAGAAGGGTTTGCCGCTCGCCTCCGAGTACGAAACGTAGTTCATGACCGATTGCCGGGGGCAGTAGCCCACCGGAAAGGGGCCTCCGTTCTGTTGAATGAACTGGGGCAGGAGTTGAGGAGCGTCATCGTTAAAGGCGCAACCTACAATCTGCACGCCCTTGCCCTCGTATTCCTTGGAGATGGTGCTCAGCAGTTTGGTGAGATTCTGGCAATGCGGGCAGGTGGTCAGCATAAACGCCAGAGCCACCACTTTCCCACGGTACTGGCTCAGTTGCAACGAGCCGCCGCCGTTCATTTGAATCGTCAGAGATGGTGTGGGCTTACCGACGTCCAGAGCGAAGGCCGTCAAAGCCATCAAAGTGCACAGCGTGGTGACAAGTATCGTACGCATACCAGACCTTATTTTATACCACAGGTTTCCTCTGTGGTTATGGCTCTCCTGTATACTACAGGCTGCCGTGGTTACATGATTCCCTTCGAGCCTTTATTCCGGAACCGTCACCTCCAGACCATAGCCGGATATCTCTGGACCCGAGACGGCGAAGAGGCCCGCTTTCCCCTCGATCGGCGGCTTTACCGGACGGAGCCCGGTGTCGAGGTGCTGGTTCAGTCGCAGCGTCCCACGGGCGCCGTGGCCGGCGAAATCGTTATGGTCCACGGCCTGGAGGGTTCCGGAGAATCAGGGTACGCCCGCAGTTTGAGCGGCGCTGCGCTGCGGGCTGGTTTCGCGGTGCATCGCTTTCATATGCGTACTTGCGGCGGCACCGAAAACCTGTGCGGCACTTTATATCACGCCGGGCTGACCAGCGATCTGCTGAGCGTGGTGCGGCAACTGCAACAACAACACAGCACGCCGGCGTTCCTAGTGGGCTTCTCGTTGGGCGGCAACGTGGTGCTGAAGCTGGCCGGAGAGCTGGGTGAAGAGGCCCGGCCGCTGATTCGCGCCGTTTGCGCCATTTGTACGCCCTTCAACCTGGCAGCCTGCGCCCGGCACATGACGCAAAAGGAAAACCGGCTATATGAACGCCGATTCGTGCAGCGCATGCGCGAGCGGCTGCTGGCTACGGGACGTTACCGGGAGGCGGACTTCGCCGGGTTGCGTTCCGTGATGGATATCGACGACCGGATCACCGCCCCCTCATTTGGTTTCGGCGATGCCGCCAATTACTATCGCACGCAATCCGCGCTGCGCTATCTGGAGGGCATCCGGGTGCCGGTGCTGTTGATCCAGGCCAAAGACGATCCCATGGTGCCGTTTGAAAGTTGTCAAACGGAAGTGTGGCTTCGCAACCCGCAAATTGAACAGTGCGTCACTGACCATGGGGGCCATCTGGGGTTCCTCGGCCGGAAGCCGCACCGGTTCTGGCTGGACGAAACCATTATGGAGTGGATTCTGCGCCATACTGAAGTTTTATCGAGATGAAGCAGCCACAGTCATTTCCCTTGCGCCTTGCGCAGTGGCTCACCTTCGGCTCGGCTGCGGCGATTCTGCTTTCCATCGCCATTTCACAGATTCTGCTAGCGCTGGCGGTGGCAGCGCTGCTGATTTCGGGCGAGAAGCTGCGTCTGCCTCCCATCAAATTGCCGCTGCTGCTCTTCCTGCTCGGGACCGTGATTTCATTGGCGTTTTCCGCGGACCCCGCTGCCGGCCTGCCGCAGATTCGCAAGTTCTTCGTATTCCTTGAACTGCTGGTGGTGTTTTCGACCCTGCGTGACACCGTACTCATTCGGCGGCTGATGCTCAGTTGGGCGGCGATCGGCGGGCTGATCGCCGTCCGCGGCCTCGTGCAGTTTGCCGGCAAGGTCAGGGAAGCTCACGAACTCGGCCGGAATTTTTACGATTACTATGCTCCGGCTGAGCGCCTGACCGGCTTCATGAGCCATTGGATGACCTTTTCCGGCCAGGAGATGTTTGCTTTGCTCATGCTGGCATCGTTCCTCTTCTTCGCTCCCGCCACAATCGAGCGACGATGGGTCTGGTTGTTGTGTGCCGGCCTGATGTCGCTGGCGCTGCTGCTGGGATTTACGCGCAGCATCTGGCTGGCTACAGCAGTGGCCGGAGTTTATCTGTGCTGGTTCTTCCGCCGCTGGCTGGTGCCGCTGACGCCGGTGGCGCTGGTGCTTTTATTCTTACTTTCACCGGCGGCCGTTCGCGAACGCATCACGTCTTTGACGAAACCGAAGCAAGGTGTCGACTCCAACGAGTTTCGGGTGGTAACCTGGCGCACCGGGGTGCGCATGATCGAACAGCACCCACTCCTGGGTCTGGGTCCGGAAGGAGTGAAACTCCACTTCGCCGAGTATGTCCCCGCCGACATCCCGCGGCCTTTGCCCAGCGGATGGTATGGGCACCTGCATAATATCTACCTCCACTACGCCGCCGAGCGCGGCATTCCCACGATGCTCGTGCTGATGTGGCTGCTGCTGGAAATTCTTTTCGACTTCTGGCGCGGTCTCGGGGCCCTGCCGCCCGGACGCAGTAATCGTCGATTCCTGCTCCATGGCGGTATCGCCGTGGTGCTGGCTACCATGGTGGCCGGTTTTTTCGAATTGAACCTGGGCGATAGCGAAGTGCTGACCATGTTCCTGGTGGTGGTCGCGTGCGGGTACCTGGCGCTCGAAAAGGACGTGGTGGTTGGTTGAATCGCTGAAGGGGAGGGAAATGGTGCTGGCCGGCGGCACTGGAGGGTTGGGCTCCGCCGTGGCTTCGCGGCTGGTCGCCGAGGGCGCGCGGGTCATACTGAGCTTTCACAGCAATCGCGAGCGGGCGTTGCTCTGGCAAGACCGCGCGGTTGTGATCCAGGCCGATCTCGCAGCCGCCGAGGATCGGGCCCGCTTGCTCGCGGCTGCTCCGAATCTTTATGGCTTGGTCGTGTTTGCAGGCGATCCCGCCCGTGTAAATGAACCGGGCGAAGTAGAAGCAGCCATGCGGCGCTCCCACGAGGTGAACTATCTCGGTCCCATCCTCCTTGCGCGTGAGGCCGCCGCACGCATGAGAACTTCGCGGGTGGAAGGCGCCATCGTGCTCTTTTCCACCATGCAGGCCAACGCGCTGTTTCCGGCGTCCACCGCCTACGCGGCGCAGAAAGCGGCGCTCCAACACGCGGCCAGGATTCTGGCGAAGGAGTGCCGTGGCCCTTCGAACATCCGGGTCAATGTTGTCAGCCCGGGCGTGATGGCGGCTGGCATGGCGGAGCCCAGCATCGCATCGGGAAAGTACGATCGGTTTTTGCAGGAGGGCATCATCAACAGATTCGGGCGCGCCGAAGATGTGGCGCGGGCCGTGCGGTTCTTTCTCGAACCGGACAACTACATTACGGGGCAGGTTCTCTGTGTCGACGGCGGTATCACGCTCTAATCGCCTGTTTGCGCCGTCGCCGTCCGCGGTTCCACGGGTAGTGGAATGCATCTGCCGTACAGACAGATGTGGTCGTAAGCCCACATCTTGATAATCGATGGCAGCTGCCTCTGGCCCGTCAAAAACTCCCGCTCCCATGGCCATCCGGGATTAAACAGGCCCATCAAATACCCGCAATCATTCGCCGTCCACGCCAGTTCGCTAAACGGATACGCCGCGCACCGCGATACCTCGTCTACGTTGTGGTCGGTTCCGCCAAACTGAAATCCCTCGCAGAGAAAAGAAACAAATCCCGACCCGCTCTTCTGCTTCCACGCCGGCGGCAGGTTTACATACCAGTTCAACTGCTTCGTTTCAGGCAGGTTTACATCCAGCGGCCAGAGCAGCTCGAAGGACGCGCCTGCATGTCGTGCCAAGACATAGGTCTGAATTCCCTGCACATATGCCGCGAGACGCGCCCGCAGAAAATTAGCGTCCACCGACGCATTCACCGACGGGCTGTCATTCGGGGTCAGAAATCGAGCCAGCGGCCGTGTGTAAGCTGCCTGGAACGCGCTCTGCGTGTCTGCATCGTAGTAAGCCATTCCCGAGGCATTGGCGTTGAACCACCAGAGGATTTCACCAAATTGAATCCGCGCGGTCAGTCCGGCCGCCTCCATCAGCCCAGCCATCGCGTCGTAGGCCTTCTTCATGTAGCCTTGAACCGTTGCCGAAAACGCGCACTGCGAGCTATAGAGCGATTGGAACCCAGTCGCCGTCGTGACCGGCGTTCCGTCCCAAAACCGCTGGTACCAGACCGCGCCCGGCGGATTGTCGGGAGCTTGCACCAACTCTTGCGAGAATGCCACCACTGCGTCCATTCCTGCCGCTTTCAGGGTTGCAAAGAAGTCCTGATGCCAGTCTCGAAACGCGCGGTTAAATACAAGACTGGCGCTAGGGTCGATCTGCCAGGCCGGCGCGACCCCGCCGCTCAGGGATCCGCCAATCACACTCGCCCCGCCTGATGCCGTGCAAGTAAAGCTAAAGCTCGCCGAGCGGCAGTAGATACGCAACGTCCCGCTGCCGTCCGTATCGGCCCAAACGCCGGACGCCGCTTCGTTAATGAAATATGCGAAATGGGCGGCCACAGTCTGCGGCGTGTCCGTCGGGAAGATGGACTTTCCGACGGTAAATCCGCTAATCGTTACGAACGAGTCCGCCGACAGGCTGCACGCCACCTGCACGGCCGGAATGGTTCCACCGGCCGCCACTGCCTGCTTCCACCAGAACACCCCTGCATAGTGGTCGATCCGTCCGACCAGCCCGCTCTTTTGGATTGCCCACACCAGGCGCTGCGGGGGCATCTTGTAAGTGTGGTCTGTGTCGAAGTCCGTGGCTACCGCCACGTCTGTACGCATGGCCGGGGCATCGGGCGGATCGCTCGCGACGACGCACTCCACAAAGTCGAAGTAGTAATAAGTGCCCTGGCTCTGTGCGTTCCGATCGCCCCGAATCCGAATCTGTACCGTATGCTGCCCGGCCGCGACTGCGCTAAACATCTTGCGGCGGATTCGCGACTGCGCCTGGTCGCTGGGCCAATAGCAATCCAGCGGCGCCGGGGCGGCCACGCCATCGAGCAGGACATCCACCAAACCGCAATCGAGGTCCAACCGTGTTCCGACGTAGATGTCGTGGGTTTCCCCGCAGTGCGTCGTCACCGTGGCCATGGCGCCCGTTTGGGCTGCCCTCAGCGCGCGTCCCTCACTGAAGATACCCTTCTGTTCCGGAGCCTGCTCCCAAAATCCGGAATATTTGACCCAGTCGTTGTCTTCCTCGATCCGTACCGAGTTCGGCCCCGCGACTTTAAGCGCCCGCGTGCCCATCGGGTCAGTTAATGCCCAGTTGGAGACCACCACCTGCCACTCGGTTTCGGCGTAAACGCCGCCATTCGCCAGCGTCGGCGCAAACGTCAGCCACAGCTTCTGAATATCGGTCCAACCCAGCGCCGAAAAATCCACGCGCAAATGCCACGGTACGTTATCGGAACTCCCGCCGCTTAGCTGTACTGACGCAGGCGTGAAGGCCAGATTTGCATTCTTGTGCAGCTCGTAGAGCGTCACCATGTTACCGTCCGCGCCGGGCTCGGCCGTTATGGTGATCTGATTTCCGGCCGCGGTAGCCGACAGCGCCACGGGTCCATTCACTGTCCAGTTCGTGCCGTTAATGGTTGCCGCGATCGCCGAGCACACAGCAGTGGCCGTTTCGCCCCCGTTCGCAATGTAATCGAATGCCAGGTTCTGATACCACAGTGTCACCCTATCGAAGGCTTGGATCGTCCCGGCATTAAGTACAAAGAAGCCGCTCGCTCCCGCGCGTCCCCCCGTTCCCGTCGCGAGCTGAATCAGGGCCTTCTGCGCACTCTGCCCATTTGCGCGCATGCAGTTCAGGGTGGCGCAATCCGTCCATGCGGGTTTTTTGGATTCGAACGCCTGTATCCCCTGAAACGTGATGTCGAAGTCCAGTACCAGTCCCGTGAAGTTCCCATCCGGAAGGTAAGACCACCGTGGATGACCGAAGAAATCGTCGCGATTCCACAGCACCAGCACCGCGAAATCTGCCGGATCCCGGAATACGCCCGAAATGGTGAACCCAGTATCGGACGCTCCCCAAAGCGCGGCTCCGGCCCCGTACGCGCTGACCCCTTGCAGATGCATCGTGCGATGCGGTTGGAGTTTGTAAATGGCTGGATCGAGCGGCATGCCAGTTATAACCTCACGGTTGCTGTCAGGCGCTTCCCCGGATAACTCGAGCCGACGGCCGTAATGTCCAGCGTTATTGGATGTCCCGTCTGAATTACGAGCCCCTGCACGCTTGGATTAGTCGTCATGTCCATGGTGTTGGACACGACCTGCCCTGTGGGAATCGTCAGAGTGGCGATCGCGGCCCCGCTCACGTTCACCACGCAAGTCAGCGGAGACCCGCCCGGAGCCTGCTCCACGGTTGCGAAGATGTCGCGCACGCTGCTTGACCGCGGCAGCGTGGCCGCCGGCACGGCATTGCTCTCGATTGCCACCACGCCGTCCACCGTCAAGTCGATCTGCCCACCGGAAAGCGTACGTAAACCGTTGTCGGTTGTAGCCGTCAGGCAAATGACTGTGGCCGGGCTGCTGCCTCGATTATTTGTGACGAACAGCTCGGCGCTCGCTATCCGCACGTTTGGCAGAAGAATCGGATAGCTCCAACTCCCGCTATATGGGCTCCCAAAGAATTCCGGCGGGAAGGGTGCGATTACGCTTTTTCCCAGCAAAAGATAAACCGGCGTGCCCGCTGCGTGAGGGCTCGCCAGGCTTCCATGCACTCCGCGAGTGACTTGATACTGCGTGCCATTATTCGCCACGGCTTCGACGCGGAGAACTTCCGCATCGATTTGAATGACGCCGCCAGGCTGGCCGGTTCCCGCAGAGCTCAGGCTTAATACGGAGTCCCCAACGCCCAAGGCTGTTGTCAGCAGACTGGCCGGCATCGGCTGCAATTCGTCCCAGTAATGCAGAGTCAGAGTAGCAGCGGAGATTGCTCGCGTGTTGGTCAAGTCCGTGAAAGAGACACCATTCAGCTCCAGCGTGCCCCCGCGCTGGCCGGTGCCCACCCCGAAGAAGGGCGACGGAGGGACGCCGGCGTCGGCCGTTCCGAAGCCCCCGATCGTCCAGCGTGTTACGGTTGAGAGCTGCGGTTCGCATTCAAGGTCGTTCACATTAGCCGCGCGGCCGCTGATCTGCACCACCGCTCCCGACTGATTCAAGATCGCAAATTGCACGGGGCTGCTCTTCGTCTGTGCCCCGAAACGCCAGCCGGCCTCCGCCGCCACGAAGAAACTGGTGGCGTCCGGCGCGAGGTCCCAAGGGGGGGCCACCGTCAGCGTCGTAGCATTATTTGCGGTTATGGTTCGCTCTTGCCCCTCGCCAGTGCCACGGGTAATCCGCGCGGTCATGCCCCGATAACGGTTCGGAGCCATTGCCAACGTGCTACTCCCAGCCGTTGTCGCGGAGTACACGGTTGCCGCGCTCTCCGGTTGCAGTTCCATGCGCCAGTAAAAGTTTGCGTGGTCGAAGTTGACGTCAGGGGGCGCGATTAATTGTTTGGCAAGGCCGGCGTCGATAAACTGACTCGCCAGCGGCTGGTTCGAGGCGATTCGGAATAACTGCGCCGGCGTCCCGCCGCGGTAGACGTGGAAGGCTTGGGTGCCTGGCGCAAAACTCAAACTGGAAAGGGTAACGGAACTCCCATCACTGACGATGACCGCTCGCACGATGAAAGATAGAATGCTCTCTTGCGAGGCGTTGTCCACGCCGGTAGCGGCGTAGTATAGCGTCTGCCCACCTTTGAGCGTCCCGCCGGAGGTGACGCTGGTAGTCAAATTGATCAGGGGCATCCCAGGGCCGGTGGCCGGCGCAATGGCAGGCGCATTAAAACTCACGGATACGCTCGTCTCGGTGGTGCCATCGCTACTCGTGGCCGTCACTTCCCCCACGCCAAATTGTATGTCTCCGTTGGCGTCCAGCACGCTGCCGACCAGCGGTTTCGGAATACCGATTCCCGCGCCTCCTTGATGCGTGGTGCCGGCGGCCGACCCTCCCTGCCCGTTTGTATCCGCATACCATGCGTCATCGTGGATCTGTGCGGTGATCGTCGAGGTCCGGTAATTGGTGGCCGGCGAAATCTTCGAAACACGAAAGGGTTGTCGGCTGAAACCTTCCTTCAGGTAGGTCACGGTAATCATGTTGCCGGGCCGAATGCCCACGGCTCTCACCGTGGTGTCGAATTGGATGTAGGTATTCCCGCGGATCGACTTGTCGAGATTGAACTTCAGAATCCGTGCCGCCTGATCATAATGCGGCAGCCCTAGCGCCTGCAGGGTAGTGGAAATTTCCTGACCGGCCAGAGCCACATCGTTCGGATCGACCATCGAATAACTATCCTGCTGGTAGCCATTCAACGAGTCCTGGAATTCCACGGTCAAGCTGTTCGGTGTATCGGCGGTGTTGCGTGACGAGACCACTACACTGGGTTCCCCGTTCGCGCGCCGGAGGATTCCTGAGACACCTGTTGATCCATCGCCAAATTCGTAGCTCGGCCAGCCTCCATTCAGAGGCTCGGTGCTGTTGGAGCAAGCCGGCATTGCAGGCTGCTCGAGTGCGATAGTATTCTGTACTTGTAACTGCAGGACACCGGCAGGTCCGTACGTCAGGTAGAGCCGGGCAGCATTTCGGATGCCGCGCACCACGTCTCCGCCGCTGCGCCGGGTTTGCAACACCAGGTTGCACTGAAACCGCGGAAGCGCGATCGGGTTACCGTTCAGGTCCGTGCCGCTGATCGGCTGGTCGCAGAATGCCGCGGCTGCCGCGAAGCTGGGAATGTCGATTTCCGAGGCTGCCCATCCGGTCCGCCGGAGAATATCCAATAGGACCCAGGCCGGATTGCTCGAAAATTGAACACTCAGGTAACTCCCGTCGGCCGCGTATACCGGTAGTTTCAGACCCTGCGCCAGGACCCTGACCGTAGCCAGTGACGCCCCGCTGCTTATTCGCGTCGGGACCACCACCGCCAGATACGCCATGCTTCCGTACGGATCTCCGCTGGGATTCCCGCCGGCGTCCACGAAGTTCAGATCGAATCCGCCATCGCGTGTCCCCAACGTGGGAACGTTGTACCAGCCGGTGCCTGTCATATTCGTGCCGGTCACACCCAGCGGAATTTCGACGTCATTGACCAGAACCTTGAGCACCCCCAGCATCTCCCCGATTCCCAGCAGCACTTCCATCCTGGTCAAGTTGCCATCATTGCGAGCGAATACCACCGGCGGAGTGATCCAGGCAGTGCCATACACCATGGGCACGAAATCGTTGTACCGGGCCTGGTTTACGGATCCTGCCGATGTCTGCCAGTCCTTCCCGTAGCCGCGCACCGCGATGGCTGGCGGAACGAACTCGATTCCTCCGAACCGAGTGAGCATACCGCGGGCCTGGCAATCTCCTCGTGTGAACGCGCAGGAAGTGTATGGCGCCCCATTATTCAAATTGCCCCTGCCCCCGGGAATGTCCGCCGAGTATCCGCACCGGTAATAACGGGAATACTTTCCGTCGGTACCGCCACTCACCGCTTCGGTCCGCTGGTCCGATGTTGCCGGAAATTGCCAGGGGCATCGGCGTTGAATCCGGATTGGCGGGAGAAGCAGACGCTGCAGGTTCATCCGGTTAACCGCAGTCAAACGGACGGTCGATTCCCGGATCTCCTCTGGCGGATTGCAGATTCCTTGAAAAATAATCACTGTGTCTGTTAAGGGAACCTGATTTCGCAAATCGTAAAAGAGGAATCCGACTGTCAGCTTGGCGCCCTTCCAGCCCGCCGCCCGCTCGATTTCCGAAAAGTGCGAGTCGGCATTCGCCAGCACGATCGAAATACGAGGGCTTCCATCGACGCCCTGGTCGGAAGCGGTCTGGATATCGAACGTGCTGTGCTGGAGGACGCGGGCGGCGTACGCAGTTGCGCCGACCGTTAACTTGTGGGTACACCAATGTTCAGTCTGACCACCAGGCAGCACGCAGTCAAAGACCAAAACCGGCGCATCTGTGACCGCTTGTTCCTTCAGCTCATAGACGGTTGGCATGAGTGATATTTATCGTCGCCGAGTGCCTGTTTACGTCAGTGGCAGTAAAGGAAAGCACGTCGTCCCGAAAGTACGCGTTTTGGTAAACGCCGCCTTGTGTGCTGGGTTTGTACACCGAAGCGGAAGTCTGTGGTTCCACTTGGAACCCGAAAATGTCCATCGATCCGCCCGCCGGCATTTCGATCCCAAATTCCACGGATTGAGCCGTTGGGTCACCGTGGCCCGAAAACGCGATCCGGTTCCAATTCGGTCCCAGGATCCGGTCCGCCCGATCAGTACCTCGCAACAACGTTACAGTCATAGTCAGCGGACAGCGGCCATACACGCTGCTGCAGTACATGTAACCGCCCGGGGCCTGCAAGGTCTGCGAAATGCTCTGCGGACCAGTCCCGGAGTTGCTGAGGTGCCAGGCGCTGGTGCCACCGATTGGGTCCGCAATTCCTCCTGTAATGGTAAGCAGCGGCCCTTTGTTCCACGCCGCATTATTTAGTTGGTCGCTCCAGGCAAACAGATTCGCCGTAGGATCGAGAAAAGTGAAAATATTTAAGCGCCCCTCTGTGGCCGCAAAATACTGCTGTAGGGCGGTTACTTCGTCATCGGATAGGCCGGTATACTCCAGTTGCCACTCGGTGATTTCGCCTTGTGGATCGGCCAGCTTGATGGTAGTCCTGTCGGCAAGGGCATTCACGATAGTCCGCATGCGCCGTCGTTTCTGAACGGGAAACTGCGTTAAAGCGCCGCTCGCGAGTTGTGGGTATACCAACATGTTTTTATACTCGGTTTTCAATCACTTTCAGGGAAACCCGCCCGCGCATTTCCATTAGCGAGATCAAGTCCAGCTCATCGGCCGCGAAGCTGCAGTTCGGATAAGTCTGGCCGTCCCACGGGTCCGTGAACGCAAAGTTTCCAAAGCAGCCTTGGTTGGCTGAAAAGAAACCTTCCACCGCGGCCATCTCTCCCTCATCGAGCTCGTCCAGGCGTATTTCCCACTGGTACAACACTCCGGCGGAATCCCGGTAGCGCTGGTCCGCGCCATCGATAAACCGGAAGACCTGGTTTTGAAATTGGGGGCTTCTGGTCGCCGGATACTGGGCCACCGCGCCGGTCTTAAGTTTGGGAAATGTCGCCATTACAATTCGTTCACAACGTCATTGATCGAGCTGA